>TARA_R110001606_G_scaffold42623_1_pt1 | contig 32008 bp, 53 predicted proteins | sample TARA_R110001606 | Tara Oceans TARA_R110001606 (sample SAMEA4398315) | marine metagenome | biome: Polar Biome; feature: [SRF] surface water layer (ENVO:00010504); material: water (ENVO:00002006), including particulate matter (ENVO:01000060) such as... | depth 5 m
TGCATTTGCAGCAGGCTGCATTTTGGATGGATGCCAGATGTAAAGCAATAGCAGAAATAAATAAAAAAGGGTACAAAGGTTTGGTGCAAACTTTTACTACAGGTGCGAATAATGTAACAGGCCATGTTTCTATCATAGAGAAAGCAGATAAACATTTAGATGCTGTTTCTGCTCATTTTGGTTTGTCTATAAAAGACAGAAATAAAATAAAAGCTGTAGATGGTCCAGGAGATAACCAACTAAATCTGTTTGATGAAATGATGAAAAAACTTCATGGATAACGTTAAAATATAAGAATAGTAGCGTGTTCACAAAAACAGACTGTTCAGTTTGTGTGAACATTAGTAAATAATGAACAAAGTAATAGTTAAACACTGCCTAGCTATTATTTTTATATAGTGTTAGGGCAAGTACGGTAATTTAAACTAAAAAAATGCAAACAAAAAAACAATCATTTATCGAGAGTTTGAGCAATGTAGCAATTGGCTATTTAATATCTCTGCTCTCTTTATTTATCATATTTCCAATTTTAGGAATTGAAAGTAGTACAGGAAAAAATTTAATAATCACTTTATATTTTACCTTAATCAGCATAGCACGAAGCTATATTTTAAGAAGATATTTTAATAAAAAGACAAATGGAACTAAAATTTAGAGCGTATAACAAAATCACGAATACAATGCTTCCAAACAACTCAATGAAAGCTATATGTATTAATTCCGAAAGGCTGACTTTAGAAGAATTTGAAAGTTTAGAGTTAATGCGTTTTACAGGTTTTAAAGATTGTAATGGTATAGAAATTTATGAGGGAGACACTTTAATTGATGTTGACGTAATTCTTGAAGAAGGTGTTAAATTAGAAGACACTAAACAGCAAGTATACTGGTGTGAAAAAGATGGTTGTTGGAAATTAGATAATACTTTCTCTCAAAATAAAAAAGAAGGTTGGTATTTAGGAAAGGATTTACAAGACTTTAGATTAAAAGTAAGCGGTAATATCTATGAGAATGCACTATCGTAGTATTTGCCCTAACGTTACACAGATAAGAATAGTTTATTATGAGAAGTAAAATAAGTAAAAAAATATTGAGCGAAACATCGCAAGAAACTAAAGATAAGGTAAATGAATATGCTAATAAATTAGTTTTATCTGGTGTTGGCAAATCGTTTTACTGCTACTATGACCATCCAAGTTATACAAAATGTAAGAAACAATGCAAAAACTGTAAAGAAGGTAAACAATGTTATCCGTAATATGTTTGCCAACACTAAGATAAAAAACCTTTTTAATGGTTTTTATCGACTGTTGAAAAGCGTATGACGCAGCTTGAAAAGCGAGTAATATGCGTTAATTTTTAAAAAAATATACTTAGAAGAAAATAAACTAAATGCAAATATCAACCGAAATACAAAACTCAATACCGTTTCAATATGCATCAGATGTAAAGTCTGGTAAAATTGTTACAGGTTTACGCATTCGCCAGGCAATAGATCGTTTTTACAATCTAATAGAATCTGCAGATGCGAAAGGGTATTGGTTGGACCATAAAAAAGGCTTTGCGATTATTAATTTTATTCAAGAATTTCTAAAACATACGAAGGGTAAATCAGCAAAAAAACAAGATGCTTCTTTTTATTTATCGCCATACCAGCAATTTACATTATATAATTTATTTGCTTGGCAAACGAAAAATGAAGATGATGAATCAATTAGGTTGATTAGAAATATTTATGAAAAAGTAGCAAAGAAAAATGGCAAGACTGCTGTTATGGCTGCAATTTCATTGTTTGTTATGGCTTTTGATGGTGAAGAAGGCGCAGAAGTTTATGTAGGTGCAACAAAAGAAGAACAGGCAAAACTTTGTTTTCATCAAGCATGTGATTTTATAAAAAAATCTGCATTGCTTCAAAAAATAGGATTTCAGGTTTATCAAAAGGAAATAAAATTTCATCCAGCTTCTGCATTTATGAAGCCTTTGGGTGGTGATTCTAAAACGCAAGATGGTATTAATTCTCATCTATCTGTTTTAGATGAAAGACACGCTTTTAGAGATGATTCAGTTCCGGAAAATTTAGAAAGTTCTTCTGCAGCAAGATTGCAGCCTATCACCTACACTATTACAACTGCCGGAACAAATGTACATGGAGTTTGTAAAAACTTTGAAGATAGTTGTATTAATATCCTGGAAGGAGTTGCAGAAGATGATACGTTTCTAATCATGATTCATGATTTAGATGAAGATGATGATTGGCAAGATCCAAAAAATTGGATAAAAGCAAATCCGAATTTAGGAACCACAGTTACTTTAGATTTTTTACAAAAGGAATTTAAGAAAACCGAAAATCAACCTTCTAAAATACCAAACTTTCAAACCAAACATTTAAACATGTGGGTAGATGCGCCAACAGTTTGGGTAGAATCTAAGTATTGGGATGCCTGTATGCAACCAATTAAGTATGAAAACTTTGTAAGATTAGGAAATTGTGGCGCTTTAGATTTATCATCAACTACAGATTTAACAGCATTTGCAGTTATCAGTGAGCCAGATGAAGAAGGTTTTAGAGATTTAGATGTATGGTTTTTTTGTCCGTTAGATACTATAGAAAAACGAAGTAAAGAAGATAGAGTGCCATATAAATATTGGTCCAATTTAAAAAGAGAAAACGCAAAAGATGCATCAGATACGTATCTAATTGCTACGCCTGGTAATATGGTAGATTATAATATTGTTTTTAATAAAGTTGTAGAAATTACATCAGAACGAAAAACAAATCATGTAGAATATGATCGAAAGTTTTCTGCTGGATTAATAACGCCATTGCAAGAAGCTGGAATAGAATTATCACCATTTACACAAACGTTGATGAATTACACATCACCAACAAAAGAATTTGAAAGATTGTTACGATCTGGAAAATTAAGAGTTGGAAAGAATCCAATTTTAAAATGGATGTTATCCGGTTGTGTTCCAATATTTGATACAAACGAAAATGTGAGATTAGATAAGGCTAAATCTACAAAACGTATTGATGGTATTATAGCTTCAATCATGGCTTTAGCTGGTACTTTATCAGAAGAAAAAGAACCAGAAGCAAGTAAATATAATGATCCAGATGTTGAAATAACATTTGGGTAAATAGTAATAAGATACGTTGAGGCACGAAATGGATTTTATTACGTGTTACCTGAATGAATGAGGCACGAATGAATGGTCTGTAAAATTTTTAAAAGGGCTGTGCGTGAGGTACGAGGGCATAAATTACACCAACCTTTGGAAGTGGAACAAACCTAAAGTAAATGAATCTGACTTTTGGAATTGACGATAATAAAACTGGTAGTTTCTCGCTTCTGGATTTATATTTTGAAATACCATAATAGTGTCTTTTAGATTACCAAAAGAAACGACCTTATTATCTGAAACTATAACGTAAAGTGATGTTATTCTCTTATTCATATTACAAATATAGTCTTTTTGTAAATAAAAACGTAAATATTTACAAATAATAGTGTTTATGTTAATAATAGTGCGTATATTTACAAAGTAAAACAAAATGTATTATCATGGAAATAGGACAAATGGCGAACTACATATCTTTTTTAGAAGATGAAGTTTATAAAACACAACTATTACAATTAGTTTCTGAAAACAAAACAGAATATCGTTTTAGAATTGATAGTTCTGATAATTATCATTTAACTGTATCTAAAAAATGTGGATTTGACCACACTTGGTATTCTGGTGAAAATAAGACAATTAAAAGACGAACGTTAATAGAGCCTTTTTAAAATGAAAAAACTAAATAAAGACAAGGTTTTTTATGTAACTGGGTTTACAACCAGAATTACAAATAAACTACATTTTCATTCTGAAGAAAGAGAATGTGATACTATTTGCAGTAGGAACTTTACTTTTTCAAACGTTGGAGATAATCCAGTTGAATTTTATGAAGGAAAATTTTGGAATAATTCATTTGCTATGGATGATAAATTTATTTGTAAAAAATGTGTTAGTGTATATTTATTAAATACTGAAACATCAAAAGCCTAAACATTAGTTATACACGAGTGTATGAATAGTTTTTATGGCACGAGAGATTGGTTTTTGCGTATGAGTGGCAGCCCTTTTAAAAATTTTATTGCAGGTAACGACGTTGAGTATATGAAACGAACATAAACCAAAAATTAATAAATAATGACTAAAAGAGAACGCCTTAATGGCAAAATAGCAAAGAACAACGAAAAAATTGAGGAACTTAAAAAACTAAATAATAAAATTTATATAGAAACATTACTATTGTGTGATGATAATCAATGGTATACAGAAAAGGAATATACTTATGGACGAGGAAAGAAAAAGAAAACTCAATTAGAGGGTAGAATACATTGGAAAGAGTTTTTTGAAGATAGCGACCACCCTAATAATAAAACAAAAGGCGTTTGGGTGAATAGAACGCAGCGTGTGAAAGTAGACGGAAATTGGCTATAGTTTGTTTTATATACATTGTTGGTTACTGTTAAATTAAAAGGATGAAAAAAACTAGAAAGTACATAGCTGTAATTGATTTAATGCACTTCTTGTATTGGCTGTGGCTTGTATTGGATTACAAATCTTGCGCAGAAATGCCACAAGTTAAGGAGTACAAAAGAAAGTTAGCTGAAAAACACAGGCATTGGTAATTTAATTGTTACCAACGGATAGTAATATGATTTCGGTTGCCCTCTTCACAAACTTGCTTAGGCAACTGAATTATATTACGTGTTATCTATCTGTTTACCCGTTTAAGAATCTTTTAAAATCTTTTGGTTATTAAATATAATTGTATTACATTTGTATATACTTAAATAATACTTATTATGAAAACACAAAAATTAATTAAAGAGTACGAAAGCAAAGTTTTATTAATGGATACTATCATTGATAAAAGCACAAAGGCAATTAGAGAATTAAGAAAAAAACCTCTTGAAACAAAAGATTATTTAAATGAAACTGCACCATTTATTGAGGATAGAAAAATTGCCGAAGCTAAAAGACAGAACTACATTCAATTTATTGTTGACTTAAAAACTTTGGAAGATGAGTAAACAGCCAATTTCTGCTAGAGTTGAAGAAAATATTTTAAAAGATTCTAAAGCAGTAGCCAAACTAGAAAACCGAAGCTTTAATAATTTGCTTGAAACTGCATTGATAGCCTACTGTAAGGGTAAATTGTAGAGAACGACGTGATACGTTTATGAATAGTGCTGTTTTAAAGCTAAAAATTAATAGAAAATGAAAAAAGATATTAGACAAAAGGTTTGGAAGAAATATGACTTCAAATGTGCTTATTGTGGTAATGATTTAAAATACGATAAAATGCAAGTTGACCACATAGACCCTAAATATTTAGGAGGTAAAGACGATATAAATAATTACAACCCAAGTTGCAGAGAATGTAACTTTTATAAAAGCACTTTTACTATTGAAGGATTCAGAAACCAAATTACCACAATATTAGATAGGGTAAAAAAGCCTTTTATAGTTCGGTTAGCTATTAAATACGGATTAATTTCTTTTAAACCTTTTGATGGACTGTATTATTTTGAAAAGCACAAGCCTAAAGCATTATTTATAAACGGTGTTGTGCCTATGTTGCTGTGTAAAATAACAGAAAATAACTGGGCGTTGACAGAAAATAAAAAATATGAAATGATTGAAGAAGATAAAGCACATTATTGGATATACAATGACCGTGGGGAAAAGGATAAAATATTTAAACAGTACTTTGATAAAATACCTAACAGCAATTAGGTACAACGTTTTTGGGTATGTTGTCGTTGCGAAAATTTAAACTAAAAATATTATGAAGAAACCAGATTTAATAAAACAATTAGCGAATAGAATTAACCAACCTCACGTTATAGAAAGTTGGATTAATAAAATAGAAAAAGCTGCTTATAACAAAGGTTTAAAAGATGCGGAAAGCAAGCAATGCAATATACCCGTTGTTGTGAAACGTAGCGGAACTTTAGCGATTAGTTGGGGAAAATATGGTGGATTTTACTGGCATTGGAAATATACCAAAAGATTGTGTTTAGGATGGATTGCATTTACATACTTACCGAACGATTTAGACAACTTATTAAAATAGCGATAAGTAGCTATGTTTTACAACTACTATTATAATCAACTAAAAACTATGCAACTTACTGATTATCAATTCGTATTCATTCCAAAATGGGAGATAAAAGGCCATGAAGATTATTATTTTACATCTTTAAAAGAATTATATAATTCTAAAACAAACCGAATAGTGAAGCAAGTGGTTAAAGGTGGTTATTCTACAGGGTATGTGATAGATGGTAAATTTAAAACACTTAAAAAATTAAACCCTTTGATCAGTAAAATAGAATTAAATCCAGGTATTGTATTTCAAATAGATAGAATATTAAATCCAAACACTTAGTTTTTAAATGAATCAAACACCAGAACAATTTCAGCAGCAATTAGAAGCAATGGTTTTACCAATTGCAAAACAATTAGGAACCAGGCAAGGCTTTTTTGAATATTGGTTTCAAATCTTGCCAAGGTGTAAAAGTCAAAAAACAGCATTCGATATTGTAAACCTACTCTACTTAAAAATATTTGGAGAAGAAAAATACACATCCTATACATCATTTAAACATCAAAAAAATAGATACTTAAATTCCTTAAGAAAATGACTAAAAATTTAAAAGACACTAAAGAAGCAATTGTAATAGATCACTTTTTAAAGTTAAAAGAAAATACAGTTCCAAACATTGCAAAAAAAACAGGATTACTAGAATCTACAATTAATACAATTATAAATAAATATTTAAAATCAAAAGTGATCAATGGATAATCTAAAACTAATTGCATTAATTATCGGTATCTTCTTACTTGCTTTTGCAACATCATTATTGTTAGAATTGGATCTATTTTTAAATCCGGTAAGATATATTTTAGTAATTTTATTAATCTTACTAGAATTGTATTTTGGGTATATAGTTTACAATTATATTAATTCAGGAGATTCTTAAAAAAGGTACTAATAGTACCCAAAAAACATTCCTTTAAGTAGCACTTTTACACCGTATAAAAACGGAATTGAGTGTTAACAGCAGCAATAAAACATCATAATCAAACAAGATCAGCATTATCTGTAGTAGGTAATGCTGGTGGTCTTTTTAGTTGGTTTGGTGGCGGTGCAACTACAAAAAACGGAACCGTTGTTAGTACATCATCTGCAAAAACATTGTCCGCTTTTTATAATGGAATTACAATACTTTGCAACGATTACGCAAAATTACCAAAGTCAGTTATCATAAAAGAAGGTAACAAGCGCACAAAAGACACTTCACACCCTGTAAATAGATTACTAAACAAAAGGCCAAATCAGTACATGAGCGCCTTTAATTACGATTCTATAATGATGCAATGCGCTATCTTAAAAGGAAACGCATATTCAGAAGTAGTAAGAAATCCAATAACAGGCCAAGTAGAATCCAGACAATACATCAACGAAAATGATACACCGGTAACGGTAAAAAAATACAACGAAAAGTTGTTTTATCATTTCAATGGTAGGGTTGTAGAAGCAAAAAACATAGAACATGTAATTGGTTTTTCAGAAAACGGAATTACAGGAATAGGTGTTGTTGCATACGCCGCAAAATCATTAGGTGTTGCATTAAGTAGTCAAGAATTTGCAGAAGAATATTATGCTTCTAAAGGTATCGGAATGGCGGTTTTAACTTCTTCAAAAGAAATATTGCCAGATGCAAAAACTAGATTGGCAAACGCAACCGAAGCAAGATTAAATTCTTCATCCAATTACAAAGTATCTGTAATAGATGAAGCTTCTTCTTTTCAGCATATATCATTAACGCCACAGGAATCTATGTTTTTAGAAACTAATAAACATGCAATTGGCGAGGTGGCGCGTTGGTTAAACATTCCAACGAACAAATTAAAAGATACAGAAAATCAAAATAATTCTAATATGGAGAATATGAACATAGACTATGTTTCTAATTCTCTAATTCCATGGTCTCAAAGATTTAAGCAAGAGCAAGATGAAAAATTGTTTACAGCTGCAGAAATATTAAGAGGGTACCAGGTGCATCACAATTCAAATTCACTTTTAGAGGCAGACAAGAAAACGCAAGCAGCATTTTTATCAACTATGATTTTTGCAGGTGTAAAAACAAGAAATGAAGTTCGTGCATTATTTGATTTAAACCCAATAGATGGTTTAGATGAGCCATTAACTGCGGTTAATATGCAAACCTTAGAACAGATAGATGCAAATCTTAAAAAATTAAATGATGAGTAAAGATAAAGATTACATCAACAGTATAGAATCTGCAGAACGTAGATATTTTACAACTACAGTAAACATGCAAAAACGTGCAGAAGGTGAAGAAGCTTCTACAACTATAGAAGGTATGGCGGCTTTGTATAACAATGTTACTAGAATTGGTAATTGGTTTGATGAAGAAATTCTTCCTGGTGCTTTTGATGATGTAATGAATGATGATGTAAGATGTCTTTTTAATCACAATCCAAACTTTGTTTTAGCGAGATCAGTAAACGGAAAAGGAACGCTAAACTTAGAGTTAACGCCAGAAGGTTTAAAGTATTCTTACAACACGCCTAAAAGGAGTTATGCACAAGATTTAGAAGATGCAATAGAAAGCGGTGATGTTTCTGGTTCTTCATTCTCATTTAGAATTAAAGAACAGAAATGGATTCAACGAGAAGATGATGTGGAGTTAAGGCAAATTGTGAAATTCGATGTGCTTTATGATGTTGCTCCGGTAACGTTTCCAGCATATCCAGATGCAAGTGTAGGAAAAAGAAGTTTAGAAGATTTTAGAACAAAAGAAATTGAGGTTAATTCAGAAGATATAACATCTTTTGATGCTAATAAAAGAAGTCTGCGAGAAGCAGAATTGTTAATTGATTAAATAAATAGTAAAAATGAAAAATTCAGTAGAATTAAAACAAGAACGCACTTCTCTAAAAGATAAGCAACAAGCTTTAATTGCAAAGGCAAAAAGCGAAAAAAGAGAAATGTCAGAAGATGAAAACACATCTTTTGATGATTTAATGAACCAAAGAAAAACGTTGGATGCTCAAATTAAAAGAGCAGAGCAAATTGAAGCAGATGAAAGAGCTGGTTCAGCTGCATCTGGTGTGGTAATTGGTAATGAACCAAAAATTGACGGACCAGAAACAAAAGAAGCGCCTTCTTTATTAAGAGCATTAAGATCTTTAGCAAAAGGCCAAGCTTTACATAAAGCAGATGCAGAAATGCATGAGCGCGCACAAGAAGAAATGCGTGCAGCTGGTTTAGAGTTACCAGAAGGTAATGCAATTTCTATTCCTGCAGAAGTATTTAGAGCGCAAACAGTAACAGGAGATTCTGGTGCAAAAGGTGGTGCTTTAGTAGCAAGTACACCAATGTTAGTTAGACCGCTTCAACCGGTTTTACCAATTGAAAGTTTAGGTGTTAACATTATGTCTGGTTTAGTGGGTGATGTTCCATTACCAACTTCCGGAGCGTTTACATTTGCGTATGGTGCAGAAACTGCAACAACATCTGCAACAGATGTAGGTTTTGCAGGTCCAACTTTAAAACCAAAACGTTGTTCTGGTGTGGTAGATATTTCTAAAAAATTACTTGCGCAGACTTCATTTTCTGTAGAAGATTATATTATAGAGCAAATAAACATTGCGTATGGTAATGCAGTAACGTTAGCAGCAATTAACGGACCAGGAACAGATGCACCTTCTGGTTTATATACTTTAATTACAACAAATGTAAACACAACTGCAGGAGCGTTAACACATGCTACAGCAGTAGCATTAGAAGGTTTGGTAGATGCAGCAGATGGTACAAATGTAAGACGTGCTTATTTAGCAGATCCTAAAGTAAAAAGTGGTGCAAAAACTACTAAAATAGATGCAGGTTCTGGTATTTTCTTATCAGATGGTAATACGTTAAATTCTTATCCTTTTGTTTCAACCACTTTAATGCCAACTTTAGATGTAGGTGCAAGCCACCCAGTTATTTTTGGAGATTGGAACCAGTTAACGGTAGGTTATTGGGATAACGTTTCAATCATTGTAGATCCATACACACAAGCAGCTTCTGGAAAAGTAAGATTAATCATTGAAGGTTTTTCTGATATAGCTGTAACAAACGAAAAAGCGTTTGCAATCAATAAAGTAGTAACAGTATAGTTTGTTTTCATAGTAAGTTGATTTGAAGAAAAAGCCTTTGTTGTAATGGCAAAGGCTTTTTTAAAAAACACTAAAACACAAAACCATGGCAAAAGCTAAAGAAGTAAAAATTAAGATTTTAAAACCTGTTGCAGGTAAGTATTTGTTATCTCATAATGTTGGTGATGTTGTTTCTATAGAAGCAAAACAGGCAACAGAATTAGTAGAAAACAAAGATGCAGAATTTGTAAAATAAATAAGTTATGGCTTCATATATAGAAATAGCAGCAACACCAGCAGAAATTGTAACGCTTGCAGAGTTTAAAGCGCAAGTAAAAGAAGTAGATCCAGATGCAACGCATCCAGAAGATACACTTTGGCAACATTACATAGATGCTGCTATAGAAGAATGTGAAGGGTATATAAATAGAGCCATTACAGAACGTAAATACAAAATTCTAGGCAAATCTTTTGATGAAGTAATTGTGCAATCATTACATACAATTCAATCAATAGATAAAATTGAGTACAAACCAGAAGGTTATACAACAGGGGATTTAGAAACACTTTCTGCGGATTCTTACTCTTTACAAAGAGTAGATAAAGTAGAAAATATTCTAGAATATACAGAAGGAGTTACGTTGCCAACTGTAAAAGAATACACGCCAGATGCAGTACAATTATACATTACAATCGGTTTAGATAAAGTGTATAAAAAAGTAAAGCAAGCAGTTTTATTAAAAGCCGCTGCAATGGATAAATTCAGAGAAGATTACGTAAAAAACAAACCAACTGCATCAGAAAGATTGTTGCAGTCATTGATAAAATACTAGGTGAAAATTAAACTTGGCGAATTTAAAAACAAAATACAGGTTTTAGAAGAAACTAAAACCAAATCAGCAACAGGATCTTCTGTTACTGTAACGTCAGTTTTAAAAACCTGTTGGGCGCAGCAAATAGAAGTTGCTGGTTCTGAAGATGAAGAAGGAAAAGTAAGAGCAATTTTTGATGCAGCATTCATTGTAAAATATGATACCAGGTTGGCAAAAGGAAAAGCTATTGGAATGCAGATTAAAGATGATGAAGATATAGTGTACAATATTGCTTCTGTAGTAGATGTAGAGTTTAGAAAGTTTTTGCGGATAAATGCAGTAAAAAATGAGTAAGTCATTAATCGAAATCGATGGTTTTAAGGATTTAGAGAAGCAGTTAAAAAGGTTAACAAACGATCAAGTTAAGAAGAGAGAAGTTCGTCAAATTTTAGGAGCTGTAGCTAATACAACTGTTAAAGCTGTTAAGGGTTTGGTTCCCTTAAATAAAGGATTGAGTGTTCGCGGTAAAAATTATTCAAGGAAGAAGCGTCAAGTTAGAAATGTTATAGTTCAAGAAAGTTATTCAACGGGTTGGGGTAAAGAGAGTATTGGTAAGAAAATGTTAACAAGAGCTAAAAACCCAATGTTGGTTGTTAGAGCTAGAAATATAACGCTTGGTTCTAAGAAAGATTATGGTGGATGGTATATTCGACAGATGTTAATTAGGGGTACAAAGTATATGGATGCAAATCCTATAATGGATAAAGGGTTGGCAAAAACAAATAGAAAAGTAAATGCAGATTCTGAGGCTAGAGTTGCAAAATACATACAGAAAAAAATAAATAAATTAAGTAATGTTTAGACAGTTTTCAGAGCAGGTAGTATCAGATCTACATGCAAATACAGACTTAACAGATTTATTAGATGCAAGCGCTGTTTCTGCATTAATATCAGAGCAAGAAGATGGTGAAAGCTTTGTAAATTATTTTGTAATGTTTGATGCTTCAGCTTCTAAAGATGGCGCAAAGAATTGGCAAGTAAAAATAGAAAGTTGGTCAGATACGTATGATAAAAGTATTGCAATTGCAGATGAAGTAACCAATGCATTAGAAGCTTCTAGTAATTATTACGATTACATCAGCGGAAAATCTGAACCTGTAAGAATAGAGAGTAAAACATTTATAATAACAACACAAATATTTAACATTAAAAAATAAGATTATGGCTTTAGATTATAACGGTAACATGCGAATAAAGGCAGGTACAAAAACCATTTTGCACGAACAAGATTCTAGCTTTTCTATGTCTGTAGGAATGCAAGAAGTAGCAACAAAAGATATTGTTGGTAAACAATTCAATCCGCAAGATATAGAGTGGTCTATTTCTGGAACCGGTATTGCAGATAATTCAGATGCGGATGCGCAAGTAGATGTGCAGGCGTTGTTAGATGCTGTAAAGGCAAAAGCAGAAATTGCTTTAGAAATGACAGATGATGTAACAGGTAATTTAATGATTTCTGGAAACGGATATTATGAAAGTGTATCTATCAAATCTGCAAACAAAGAAAAAGTAACATTTGATTTTTCTATCAAAGGAATTGGAGAACCAACATTTGCTTTAGTTGCATAACATGAAAATCAAAATCAACGCAACAAGCTATAGTGTAAGATTCGGGTACGGAAGTTATCGAAGAATCTGTGAGTTCTACGGACTAACAAAGGTTTCTGGCTTTAACGATTTAGTAAAACGTTTTAAGTTAGAAAAGATGCAAGATCCTTCTTTTCAGCAGATGGGGTTTATTGGCAATTTAGTAGTTGCTGGAATTCAGAATGCAAATCCAGAAGAAGAATTGGTAATAACATCAGATGATGTTGTAGATGTGCTTTGGCAAGATGCAAAACTGCTTACCCAGGTAATGGATGAGTTTTCTAAATCGATGCCAAAAGAAACGCCAGAACCTAAGGGAAAGTAGCAAGGTCAGGGGGTAAAACTTCTGATCAAACTTTCGATGAATTAGAGGCTTTGGCATGTGGTGAAGTAGGTTTAACAATAGATTATTTCTACAGTTTAACGCCAAGGCAATTTGATAATGTTTTAGCGGGTTACAGAAACAAAGAAGAAGCTAGAGAAAAAGCAAATTGGGAGCGCGCAAGGTATCAGATGTATTATTCTTTGATTTCTATGCAAGGAGCAGATAAGATAAAATTGCAAGATGTAATGCAGTTTCCTTGGGAGCAAAACCAAACAGCAGCTTTAGAAGAACAAAAGCCAAAAACCCAAAAAGAATTGAAAGAGTTTTGGGATAACGTAGATAAAAACAAAGAATAAAATGCAAAAAGAAAACTTTTTACTACAAAAATGGTATTGCTTTAAAGCTGTTGTTATGGTAGTTTTAATTTCTTTTTGTATGTTTGTCGTGCAAGAACTGTCAGAGAAACAATCTGATACTAATTTTTTCACGATAAGAGAGCGTTCATGGGTGAGCGATTTCGAAAGAGTTGCCAGTCCTATCTTTGATAGTTCTTGCAACCCTAAAGGCGCTCTCGCCTACAATTTTATTTTCGACATGCAAGAAGAAAACCAAATTGTAACAATTGGCGCATTCGCTGGTGTTACGCAACTACAACAAATTTTAGTAAACAACTTTGTAAACCTTCAAGATAAGGACGACTTTTTAGCGCTTTATTATGAGGCTTTGCCGTATTCTAAAACGCAAGAAATTGCTTTTTTATCTGTTAATAATTTACATTATAACAGGCATAGATCATTTAAGTATTTGAGTTATAAATCTTTTAAAACTGAAATCTATGCTTAAAGAAAAAATTGCATTTGATAGGGGTTATAGGGTTTCTAAAGAAGGTGTTTTATATAATTTGAATGGACGAAATTATAAAACTCAAAAAACTAAAGCTTCTGGTTTTAGGTTTTTTGTAAATATTGGTAATAAGAAAAATATAACAGTTTATTTGGGTAGGTTACAAGCTTATCAAAAATTTGGAAATCAATTTTTTGAATATAAAGGGATTACTTATTTAGATGGTAGTTCTTTTAATCCTTCTTTTGATAATATTTCTTTAGGTAAGGGTTTTGAACGTTTTAGATTTTTAGATATACCTTTTAATTTATCAAAAGAAGAAACTGCTTTAAGGCTTGGTTTTTCTGTTAATAATGATGGTCAGATTCTATATAATGGTTTTTTAAAGAGGCCTGCAATTTCTGGTTTAGGTTATCAAATTATTTCTTTTCAAAGAGTGTTGGGCAGGTCTACTTTGTTATTTGTACATAGATTACAGGCTTACCAGAAGTTTGGAAAAAAATTATTTAATTTTCCTTTAGTAAGGCATTTGAATGGTGATAAATTGGATAATAGTTTTAATAATATTTTATTAGGTGATCATGCTCAAAATTATAAAGATATACCTAAAAATGAGCAAATTACAAGATATAAAAAAGCTGCAATTAGTAGAAGTGGGTTTTCTCCTCAAGAAAGAAAAAGTTTTAGAGATTCTTTCGATGGTTCTTTAGATACTGTTTCTAGTTACGCTAGAAAGCTTAATGTACCTCAAAGTACTATGTATTCTATAATTAATTCTAAAAGTAAATATTTGGATAATGTCAGGATTGGGTAAAATTAACATTAGATTTTCGGCAGACCTAAAAGGCTTCTCAACCTCTTTACAAAATGCTAATAGAAAAATTAGCAAAATGGGTAAGAACATGCAGCGCGTTGGTTCGCAATTAACGGTTGGTGTTACGGCGCCATTTGTTGCGTTTGGTGCATTAGCTTTAAAATCGTGGGACCAACAAGAGCAGAGTATTGCGCAGGTTAATGCTGGTTTAAAATCTACAGGTAGGTTTACTGAATCTTTATCTCAAAAATTACAAGAGCAAGCTGCGGTGTTGCAAAATAATTCTTTGTTTGGTGACGAGGATATTTTAGCAAATTCGACTGCGCAAATTTTATCGTTCACAAATATAGCGACCGATACAATTCCAAGAGTAAATCAGGTTGTTGCAGATTTATCAACCAGATTAAAAGTAGATTTAAAGTCTAGTGCGCTTCAGGTTTCTAAGGCTTTAAATTCTCCCTTAGAAAATTTATCAGCACTAAGTAGATCTGGGATTCAGTTTTCAGAATCTCAGAAGAAGATGATTAAGTCTTTAGTTTCAACAAATCAATTAGCGGAAGCCCAAAATGTAATACTTACTGAGTTAGAAAATCAATTTGGTGGATCTGCAAAAGCAGCGTCTGAAGCAGGTTTGGGTGGTTTTAAACAATTAAGTAATTCTTTAGGTGATTTAGCAGAAGATTTTGGTGCAATTATAGCGCAAGCAATTTTGCCTTTTGTGGCAAAGATTAAATCTTTAATTGCTTCTTTTAAAGCATTATCACCAGAAACAAAAAAATGGATTGTTATTTTAGGCGGTGTTGCAGCAGCTGCTGGACCAATACTTGCGCTTGCCGGTACAATTTTGCCAATGTTGATTACAGGGTTTACTTTATTAACAGGTCCGGTTGGTTTGGTAATAGCAGGTTTAACTGCAATTGGTGTGGTTATTTATAAGAATTGGGAGCCAATAAAAGCGCAATTATCAGAAATAGCAAACTACTTTATAGACTTATATAATGAATCTACAGTTTTTAGAATTGCAGTAGAATCTGTAGGAAATCAATTTCAGGTTTTATGGACTATTGTAAAGTTGGTTTTTAAAAATATCTATACTGTTATAAGTACGGTTGTTCAGCAATTAATAAATCAATTTAAAGCAATGGGCGCGGTTTTAAAAGGCGCTTTAACCTTTGATTTTTCTTTAATAAAACAAGGGGTTTTAGATTTTGGTGATGCTACAAAGAAAAACATTAGTGAAGCAATAGATGGGTTTACATTAAACTTTGGTGATGCAATTACAGATGTATCTCAAACCATGAAAGAATCTTTAGATAGAGTTTTGAAAAGACCATATAAAATTGTTGTGGAAGTAGAAACAAAAGAAGAAGAACAACCTAAAAAACCTGCAAAAACAAAATCTGGTAGTGAAACAAGGCCTGTTGCTACTGCATTAGACACTTCTGGAATGTCTGTAGGTATTCAGCCTTTAGTCGATAGTGTAAATGCGCAAGCGGCGGACTTGGAAGATTCTTTAGCAGGTGTAGAGGAAAATTTTGCTTCATTCGGTGAGAATATTGCAATTGCTATAGAGCAAACTACTCAAGATGCTTTAGTTGGTTTTGGAAATTTAATAGGCGGGTTAATTTCTGGTGGTGCAAATATTACAGACTTTGCAGACTTTTTGTTATCTAGTTTTGGAAATTTATTAATTCAGTTAGGAAAAATAGCTATACAGGCTGGTGTTGGTATTGAGGCTATAAAAGGTGCTTTTGCTTCTTTAAGTGGTTTTGGTGCAATTGCTATTGGTGTTGCTTTGGTTGCTTTTGGAAATATAATTAAAGGGAAGCTTTCTAAAGTTGGACAATCTGGTGGTAAAGGTGGTAATTATGCAGGTGCGTTTGCAAAAGGTGGTATTGTTGGTGGATCTTCTTTTTCTGGTGATAAATTATTTGCTAGAGTAAACAGCGGTGAAATGATTTTAAATAACCGTCAGCAAAGTAATTTAAGTAAGTTAATTAGTCCGGCTTCTCAAATGGTAGATATTGTTTTAGGTGGTGAGATTACTGCAGATGCAGGCAAGTTAAGATTTGTTTTAGATAAATACGATAAAAGACAAAACCGTAAAACGTAAATGACAGTAGATTGCTTTAATATAAATATAATAGATACCTTCAGTAATGATAGGTCTTTAATATTGGAGCAAACCCAAGTAGAAGCACCGCGTTTAATTTATAACGGAACAGAAGAAAAATACGGAAATCTTTTTCCTTCAGAAATGCAATTTAATATCTTGGTAAAATCTAATGACGAAGCGTTGTTTCGTCATTTATTTACAGGTAGTGAATCTAGATATAAAGTTCAATTAGTAGATGCATCAGATCAGGATAATCATATAATAAAGTGGGAAGGTTTTTTGTTACCAGAACAGTTTTCAGAACCTTTTAAGTATTCTGGGTTCTTTGTAGAATTTGTTGCTACAGACGGAATTGGTTTATTAAAAAGTAAAATACTGTCAAATAATTTTTACAGTAAAAAGCAATCGGTGATTGCAATACTGCATCAATGTTTACGATTAACAAGTTTAAATCAGCCAATTGTATTAGCGCCTTCTATTCAGAATGCAGGTTTTACAATAGATTATATAGATTTATGTGTAGATACATCATCTTATATAGATGGTGAAGATAGAATGTCTGTTTATGATATTCTGGAAGCGGTTTTAAAAAGTATTGGTTGTAGGTTGTTTACGTTTGAAGGGGTTTGGTATGTAATTGGCGTGAGTTTGTTGCAAGAAAAAACAATTACTGCGTATAAATATGCAGTAGATGAAATCTTTACAATTTTACCTGCAGAAGAAGTTACAATTACAAGAGAGGTTTTAATAGAACCATTTTTTGCAACGCCAACAATAACAATGTTGCCGCCTGCAAAGGTGGTAAATTCTCTTTGGGATATGAAGCTGGTAGAGTATTTAATACCAGAAGATGTAGTTTCTCATTATCCGGTAAATTACGCTACAGATGTAGAAGATAGAACGCCAAAATATTGGGTAAATACAACGGATGAAAGCGTGTTGTTTTTTGTTTGGTTACTAGAATTAGATGAAAATTTTGATTACAATCAATTAAATTTATCTAGTTATTATAATGGTTTAATTGCTTTTAAAAAAGACACTACAAAGACTTTTGGTCCAAGTGTGTTTTTTAACGGTACTGTTACAGATATAACATCTTTTAATACAAATTATGCTAATTTAGAAGATTCGTTTTTTGTTTACGGAACAGAAGATTTAGAAAGATATGCAACAGTAAAAATAGCTTTCTTTTCAGATAATGCTTTAGGTGTAACCGCAGAAAACTTAGAAGATGCAATAGAGAATGGTGATTTTAATGATCAGTTTTATTTTGCAATAACGCGTAGAGATTACAGAAATCAGCCAGATAGTGAAGCGGAAGTTTATTTATCTAATTTTCCAACATCTTTAATACCAGATGGTTCTTTTGATTTTGATTTATCAGTAAAAAACAACTATTTACATGGTGTGTTAGAGTTAGAAAAATTGGCAATCACAAAAGATGGTTGGTATAATATTAGGTTATACCCATTAATAGATCATGTATCGTTAGGTGATTATAAAGTTTATACAGAAGTTTCGTTTACGTTAAATTTAGAAGATGAAAGAACTGTTTTAATAGATAGATCTATAGATTTTACAACTGCAATAGATTTAGAAACGTTTCATTCAGATTCTCAAATGAATCTTTCTAATCGTAGATTCTTATTTTCGGATGAATTAATTACAAAAATTGAAGATGGTACTTTGTTACCTTCAGAGTATCAAGTAACTACTAGGTTTTACAATAAAGTAGAAAGTTATAATGGTGCTTCTTTAAACTTGTATATTATTACGGTTGGTTTATCAGATTTAGATTATAACAATTTACAGAATGGCTATCAATTGTATGTTAAACATTCTGGCGATACTGAATTAACTTTTATAGATGCAGCTTGGTATTCTATAGTAGATGATGTGTCTTTAGGTGGTAAGTTAATACAGCAGTTAGATTTTGTGTCTGTAGATAATGGTGAAGTCTTTATTGCTGAAACAGATGAAGTTTATGTGCGTTTAAATGCAGATGATACAACTACGTTAAATTATCCGGACCATTGGTTAGATAAATGGCGAAGATTGGCTGTAGCAGAATCGGTTTCTTTTCAGAAAGCATTAGCAAGAACTTTTATAGATATAAATTATACAAACTCTTTTGTTTTTTCTGGTGATTACGCGCTTTTAACAAGTCCGTTAGATATTTTATCTATAAAATATGATGGTCAAAAAAATTACATTCCTTTAATGATAGAAATGGTTTTAGATAAAAATAGAACCAATATTACTGTAGTAGAATCTAATGCAATTGTTGAAGATTATGTAGATGATGTTGTGGCAGTAGATCCAATAACGCAAGATCCTTTAATTGTAATTGAATCTACAGCAGTTGCGCCTGGTTTGTTTCAATATAATTGGATTATTCAAACAAACTACAGAATAGAAGGATTGTTGCCTGTAAACGCAACGATTACTGCGGTACAATTAACAGATAGTGTAGGTAATAATGGTGTTCCAACAGGGTTTGAAAAATCTGCAATTGTAAACAGATTAGATGGTGGCCAAACATTTACGTTTCCAATAATTACAGGTGTAGAAAAAGGTTGGTATAAGCTACAAATGGTGCAAGGTGGTGTGCAAAGTAATTTGCAGTATGTAGAAGTAGATCCGGTAATTGCAGCGCCAACAGAATACATTACAATAACACAAGTTGCTACTGCAGATATTTTTAATAGAATTGGTAAATATACAATTGCTTTTACAGGATTTACACCTGTAGGAACGGTACAGCAGAGTTTACAAAAGATAGATGCTATAACGCAAAGTCCAATTGGTTTGCCGGTGGTAACAACAATTTCTTCGCCAGGTGCGGAGCAAACAATAACATTTACGCAAAGTGGTACTTATAAAGTAACTGTTTTGGCAGATTCTAAAATAAGTAATGAAATAGCGTGGTTGGTATTTATAATATAACAAATGGCAGATAATATAATACATCAAATATCATTTTCTGTAAAAGATAGAGTGGTAACGCAAACAGTAGCGCCTTCAGAATTGGGTTTTACGTTTGATAGTACTATTCATTTTTTTAGTGAAGTGAATTGGTTTTTTAGTGATAATACATAGCAAATGGAAAAAATAGATTTAGGTAATGGAACCCAAGGTTCTGGGGATAATGGTTTAGTTGGTGGTGGTAAAATAAACGATAATTTTATTGCTATTGTAGAAGCTGTTTTAGGTGCTACACTTTGGACTGCTTCAAATAGTGAAACCTTAGATTTAACAAGTTTATCGACTACAAATAAAACAAGTATTCTAGCGGCTATTAATGAAACTGTAGAACGTACAAGATTAATAGATGATAGTTTATCTACAAGTTTATTTAAAACTTGGTCTATAGATAAATTAAAAACAGAATTCGTAGATCATAGTGAATTAGATTCCGCAATAGCAACATCTGCATACGGAATAAAATATTCTTGGGCAGATGCAGCAGCGAGAGTAGCAGAAACAGGAATGGAAGCTTTAGAGCAAGGTGTACAGCAAGACACTAGAACTGTTTATTCTTACAATGGTTCTGCTTGGGTAGAGTTTTATACGTTAGATCCTTTAAACTGGGATGATAGATATTATACAGAAACAGAATCAGATGCAAAATACTTAAAAAATATTACTGATACTTTAGATGGTGATTTTACTGCAACAGGAGCGGGTACTTTTGGAGGTTTATTGTCCGCAAATAATGGATTTTATACTAAAGATTTAAATATAGGTGGGTTAATAACTTATAAGTTTGAAAATGAAACAACAGCTATCGGTTCTGAGTCTCAAATACTACTAATATCTGGTGGTAACACATCAAGAGGTAGTTATATAAGAAATAAAAATATTTCTGCAGCTGGTCAGCCGTCGCAATTATCTTTAGGTACAAATATAGCTTACGGCACGCCAATAGATAGAGTTATAATAGACCCTGACGGAACAGTTAATGTATTAAACAACCTAGACGTAACAGGAACAGCAACAGCAACACAATTTATATCAAACGTAGCAATAGGCACATCCCCTTTAACGGTTGTTAGTACAACAAAGGTTGCTAATCTTAATGCAGACTTATTAGATGGTTTAGATAGTACTGATTTTGTAAGAAAGACAGGTAGTGTTCCGCAAACTATTACAGGAGCAAAGACTTTTAGTGCAAAAACTATATTTTCAGACCAGATACAACAAGGCACATCTACTTCAAGTAATACAAGAGCAATGGCTTTTGGTTTTAATACTATTTCAAGCGGTTTATCCTCGGTTTCTTTTGGAGACCAAACAACAGCAAGTGGTGATGCTTCTTTAGCTTTAGGTTCGTTTAATATAGCGAGTGGTTTAAGTTCTTTTGCTGCTGGTTATTTCAATTACGCTAGAGCGAAATACGAAACTGCTTTAGGTATGTTTGGTACAGACTATACGCCAACAGATACTACTTCTGATAGGATTTTTAGTGTTGGGAATGGGACAGATGCTTCTACTAGGTCAGATGCCTTAGTTATAACTAGAAAAGGTGATTGTATTTTAAACGGTGATTTCACAAATAACGGTAATATTTCTTTAGAAGATGGTAGTGGTTATTTTATAAGTTCAGATGGTTCAACAGGGGGAACGGCAGTTGATTTAGATATGTCAACAGTAGATACAATTACATTTAAAGACGGAATTTATATTTCACATACAACAATATAAAAATAAATACAACAATGTCAACGGATAAAAAAGAAGTAGTAAAAGAAATTCACATTACAGAACAGCATAAACAAGCGTTAAATGTGGTTTTAAATACCTTAGAAACACCTTTAATAAAGCTTGGGTTAAATTATAAAGATTTAGCAGTTATAGCGCAATGCAAACATATACTAGAGCCTTTAATTAAATAACAAGATGCAAAACCTAACAAACAAAATATTAGCATTAATACCAAAAGATAAAAAGAATCATTTTATATCGGCTTCGGTTGTGTATTACTTGCTTCATGTTTTAGGGTTATTGTTTTTTGATTTAATAACTGCTAAAATAATAGCTACTGTTTTAGTGGTTGGTTATGCTATTTGTAAAGAGATTTATAAAGATTGGATTAGAAAGAAAGGAAAAGCAGAAGTGTTAGATGCTTTAGCAAGTAGTGTAACACCAATATTTGATTGGTTGATATTTTTAATATGATTTTAGTAAACTTTATTCAGCAGCTCCCTAGTGTTCCGCAAGTTGACAATGTAAATAATCTACTTAGCTATTTGTTAGGGGTTTTGGTTTTGGTAATTGGTTATTTGTATAGGGAAAAAGCAAAAGAAACAAAGGACTTAAATAATAGAATAAAAGAGGTTTACGAATCGCATAAAGACGATTTGAAGTTCTTTTCAGAAGAAAAAACAAAATCTGTTGTAGAAGTAACAACTGCTTTAAATAAAGTGATAATGCTATTGGATCAACTTAAAAATATTTCAAGTGGAAGATAGTAAATATGAAATAGATAGGCTAAAAAAAGAAGTTCGTAGTTATGTAGCAGAATCTAATATCAAGAAGCAAGAATTGTTAAATATAGCTAACTCTAAGATTGATAATATAATGACAGGGTTTGGCGATGAAAACGAAACCGTTATTTCTTTTAAAGAACTATTAATGTTTAAAATCGGAGTTAGAAACGAGTTAAACGATGGTGTGTTTTTTGAAAAAACCTATCAAGATGAAAACAAAATAATCTTTATGACTTATATGTTGTCTGGTGGTGGGTTTGGAGTTCATTCTCACGATTGTATCGAGATATGCAAAGTTCAAAAAGGAAATCTAATAGAGCGCACTAGAGGTTATAGAGTTTATGAAGAAGGTTCTACTGTTATTTATGCACCACAAGAACTGCATAGACCTTATTCGACTAAAGAAAGTTTATATGAAGTAACGTTTTACAGAAAATTATGATTATGTATCAACTAGGAAGAACATCAAAAAACAGATTAAATACTTGTCATTCAGATTTGATTCTAATAATTGAGGAATCTATAAAGGTTTCAAGAATTGATTTTGGAGTAGCACAAGGTGAAAGAACTATTGAGTTACAGCAACAGTATTTTGATAATGGTAAAAGTAAGGTAAACCCAAAAGCTTATAATACTATTGAAGAATTATTGAAAAAAGGTAAACATATTGTTGATGGTGTAATTCGTAAAAAATCTGATGCAGTAGATTTATACGCATATTATAATGGTTCTGCTCAATGGGATGAATTTAGTTTATGTTTTATTGCTGGGGTTGTAATATCTACATCAGAAAGATTATACAAAGAAGGTAAAATATCTCATAAAATTAGATGGGGTGGAAATTGGGATTCTGATGGAATTATTATAACGGATCAATCGTTTCAAGATTTACCACACTTTGAATTAGTTAAACCTTAAAAAATAAAGTTATGAGCGATAATCCAAATTTAAGAAAAAACGGAGGTAAAGGTACTTTCTTTGGAAACTTATTAAGAGGTGCGAAAGGTATTGGGTTAAGTGTTGGCTCTCCAATATTAAATGCAGTTACAGGTGGTAAGGTTTCAGATATTGTAAAAGCAATCACAGGTAATACTGAAATATCAGAAGTTGAAAAAGAAATGTTATTAAAGGAGCTGGAGCAAGATGTAACTGAAATGCAAGAAGTTTCAAAAAGATGGTCTAGCGATATGCAAAGCGATAGCTGGTTAAGTAAAAACATAAGACCATTATCATTGGGGTTTTTAACAATAGCTTTATTTCTGTATATCATTTTAGATAGTTTAAATATAGCTTTTGAGATAAAGGAAAGGTGGGTTAATTTATTAGGTGACTTATTAATGTTGGTTTACGCTGGCTATTTTGGTGCAAGAGCGTTAGAAAAGATTACTAAAATGCGACAAAGTGGAAAATAATATATCTAATCAACGAGCAAGTATTACATGGTTGCAGTATATCGTTTCGTTAATATTTATAACACAAGCAGTTTTTTGGCTAACTTCTATTTACAAAGACTTGGGTTTTGAGATTCAGAAAACAGAATCTAATAGAAAGGAGATTCAAAATGTAAGTGATCAAGCAAGAAGAAGAATCGAAAATGCCGAAGAAAGAATACTTCTTTTGAAAGAGATAAAGCATAATGAATTGAAGATTGAAATACTAGAAAAAGAACTAAAATACTGCCAGAAGAAGCAGTAAATACTAATTTACTTTCCCTGAAACTTTCCTTATAAATATAAAAACACCTGCAAATCAATGATTTAACAAGTGTTTTAGAGGTGTCGAGCGGATTAATACCTTTTATCTTTAAAATACAACTTTGTAGTATTTGTATGCTATAAAGCCTTATTTCTATTAGTGTTTTGTATTGTAACTTTATTATAAAATTACTTTAAATATATAATAACTTTCCCTGAATCTTTCCCTTTTTGTATATTTACTAAAAAACTACAATGTATTTTTATTTAGTAGATCCAACATCAGATAAGTCAACCGTTATAAATTTAATATATTATTTAAAGTTTGAAAAGAAAAACTTTAAATATTCTACAAAGTTAAAAATAGATCCTGCAGATTGGAGTTTTGAGAATCGCTATCCTAAATTAAGAAAAGGTGGCGCTGGAAAAAAAATCCGTAAAATAGTGCTAAAATTAGAGCAGTACAGAAATCTTTTAGAAGAAACTATAGAGGATTTTAATTTAAAGGATCAGCCGCTTCTGAAATCACAAATCAAAGAAATATTTGATGCAGCGTTTAGAGGTTATGAGAAGGTTGGCGCGGATGATTTTGAAGCAGCTGGACCAACTAATAAAACGCTGGTTGCTTCAATAGATTATTTTATAAAAGTAAAAACAAAAAGCAAAGGTGTTTCTGGGGGTTGGATTAATAAGTACAAAAACCTAAGAAATAAAATTGAATTGTTTGATGTTTTTAAAAATACTACTACTTCTTTTAATGATTTAAACACTAATTGGCTAGATGAATATGTTGGTTTTTTACGTGCTTTGCCAACTCATTTAAAAGAAAAACCATACCAGAAAAAAGTACGTGATTTGCCTGGTGTAAAAAAATGGCCTAAAGCAGCGTATAATGATAATACGTTAAACCGGCATGTGATATTTCTATTCACTTTTTTAAATTGGTCTAAAGGTAATTTGCATGATCTGAATTTAGATAAACTAAAGAATCCTGTAAAAGATTTTGAAACAGATGATGTGCATTTAACATCAGATGAATTGCAAAAATTAGAAACTGTAAAATTAAAAAGGCCTGCGCAAATAAGAGCGCGTGATTTGTTTTTAATTGGCGTGTATTCTGGGCAACGTTTTTCTGATTATTCTGTTTTTGAAGCTGCAGATGTGGTTGGTGATATGATTATAAAGCGATCTGAAAAAACCGAAAAAGATTCTTTTATACCATTGCATGATAAATTACGTTTCCTGCTTGAAAAATATGATTGGCAATTACCTAAAATATCTTCTCAAAAGTTTAATCCGCATATAAGAAAGATTCTAAGAAAAGCAGAAGTAACCGCGCGCGTAAAAAAAACCAACTATACAGGTAATAAAAAAGAGGTGAGTTACTACGATAAATGCGATATTGTAAGCAGCCATACTGCTAGAAGAACATTTATAACCTTAGCTGCAGAACGTGGAATGCCGGATCATGTAATTATGAAAATTACAGGTATTAAGGACCCAAAAACTTTAGTGAAATACAAGAAAACAAACCAGAAAACAGTGAGCGAGTTTATGAATAAAATGTGGTTGTAAGGTTTACCAATCGTCTTTTTTGTCTGTGATGGTGAATTTTTCTATGAAATGACGATGATAGTATTTTAAATCTTTTTGTGATGTTTTGGTGTTTTTGATTTTCTTTTTTCTGTAAAATAAATCTTCAAAAGTAGATATGCCTAATCTATTACTTCTTAAGTCTATAGATATTTGTTTTATTGTAACTCTATATTTTTTTTCTTTAAAATCGATAACAACTAAATAGTTTTTAGGTCCTAAAACGTGAAAGGATGTGGTCATTGTTTTGCCACCGTATTTTTTAAAATCAATCATATCATCAACTACATTAAATGATATTGTTTGATCTATTTCTTGTAAATTTTCTAATTTAATGTTGGTTATTGTTTTTTTTATAAATGTTTTCTGTAACTCTTTAACATCACTTTTAAAAACCTTTTGCCAAATAATGTTCCCTTCTTCTATTTTAAAGTTGTAAATACTATCTACATATTTCTGGCTGTAAACAGAAGCTGATGTGAGTAGAAGTAATAGTAGTATCTTTTTCATAGTAATAAAGTTTAAAACAAGTAGCTGCTTGCTTGGACTTTAAAGATACTTAAAATATGTGATTTTTTAATTTGTTGTGGCGGAAAATCTTCTTTTTTGTTATCTGTAGGTTTGCTAATTAAAGTAAATGTGTTTTCAGTTTTGCCTTTTGTGATCACTTTTATCATTCTAAAATTGTCTTTGGTAACAATGGCGTAAATTTCTCCAAAGGGTAAAAAATCTTGCCAAGAATCTACTTTTGTAATGCCAATTGCATCACCATGTTTTATAATTTTTCCCATAGATTGACCAGATGCTCGTATTACATAATCGCAACCATTAAAGAAAGGGTGTTTAATAAAAGATGTTGGTTGTATTGCTTGGCTTTGGGTAAAATCTTCAAATCCAGCAGCAAATTCTACATCGTAATACGGAACGCCTTCTTCTGTTGCTTCTGGGTATAACGCGCCTTCTTCGTTTATTTGTGTGCTAAATTCTTCTTTTAACTCGTATTGTGATTTAGATCCTACAATTAGTTTTTCTAGATCGTTTTCTAGAGTTAGTAGTGTTTTAAGTTTTGGGGATTTGTTTTCTCCTGAAAAAATTTTATTTACTGAACTAGCGGAAATAGAACTTTTTTTTCCTAGTTCGTAGGCGGAAATATTGTTTTTTTCTGCTAAATCTGTGATAAACTTTATCAATCCATCTACTCTATCTTCTTGATTTATACCCATTTATAAAATATTATTACTTTTTACACTATTTTATAGTGTAAAATACTATATTATAGTATATATTTGTATCATAGTTTAGTAAATACTTTTCAAAGATATATAAATATTAATGTTTACTAAACTAATTTAAAGTAAATACTATATAGATGGTAGAAGAATTAAAAGGAAGTGAAGAGTTAAGATCTAGTTTACCGTTTGGTGCTATTAATGAAATAGCAGAAACGTTTGGTAAAACACCAGCTTGGGTTGCGCAGGTAATTGCAGGTAGAAAAAAGGGTGATCTTTTAATTGTTGAATGTGCGTTTAAAATATCTGATGTCAATTATGAGATTAGAGATAAAATCAAAGAAATACTTAAAGGTTATGAAAAGACTAACTAAACAAGAAAATGCAATATCGTATTTAATTGCTTCTGGTTATTCAGAAAAAGAAATAGCAAGTAAATTATTTATTGCAGAAAGTACGGTACATACGCATGCTAGAAATATTAGAAGAAAGATACATGCGCGTTCTGCAGTAGATGTTGCAAGGTTTTACATTTTGGCAAATCCAAAAATGTTCTTTATAGCAACTATGTTTTTGGTGATTCAGTTGTTTACAGTATTTGTAAATCAAGATGGCCAAGAAAAGAGATTTAGACGTTTGTCTAGAAATGGCAGAAGGGCGCGTAAAGAATTAACAATATAAATCGGTTCTATGGGGGTAGAGCAGCGCATTATAAGACGGAGTAAGATATTAAGTAATTTTTTTACTTATGGCTTTAGGGGGTTTACTCCGTTCTTAAATGTGTGTTTGTCTTTAGATGTAGAATTAGATTCTAACAGATTATCAGAGTTTTGGCGAAAGCCTATAAATGATGAAAATCTATACAACAGATTAGAAAGTATTATAGAATTTTTAAAACACGAATAATGAAGTTACAAAAGCAAGCTGTTTTAATGGAATTGCAATTAAAGTCTTTAGAGATTTTTGAAGCTAATAATAAAATGATGACTGTAGCAGAGTGTGCGGCTTATTTGGGTTGTCATCCAGGAACAGTAAAAAACAAAATTGAAGCTGGTAAAATTATTACAACGCCTAGTGGTGAAGGTAAACATGAAATACCTAAGCTGCAGTTTGTAGAAACTATTGTGGCTAAATGGAGAGCAGAACAGTTAAAAGAAAATCATGCTAGAAAAGCAAGTTAAAAATAGATCTACTCATAATTGTAGAGTAAGAAAAGTAAGAAAGTGCAATCCTGGTGTTCTTTGCAGTCCTAGAGATGTATTTGATACGTTAGAAGAATGTAAAGATTGTAAAAAACAGATTTAGTTATGACTGAAAGCAGTATAGAAATATTAGGTTTTGATTTAGTGAAAAGATACAATCACGATCAATTCTCTACAGATAGATTTCAAAAAGGTATAATTCAAGTTGAATTTACATATGAAACCGATACCGATAAATTACTTACAGCTGATATTGTAATTGATGAAGTGGTTGGTAAAGAGGTTAGTATTGAAGATTTAAAACATTTAGATAGAATACTTAACTAACAGTAATTAAAAAAACTATGAAGTATAAATATCCTACAGAACATTGGTCCTTATATGCAGCAGTAGTAATGGTGTTTTTCACCTTATTTGGCTTCTGCAATGCTATTTTATTTAGAGATATGTATTGGTTAAGATATGTGGGTGTTGGCTTTATAGGCTTTATGATTTGCTCATTAATTTTTATAAAACAAAGTGATGGCAGATAGAAAAAATTACAATCCGCAATTGCGCCAATTCTGGAACCATGGTTTAAATCCAATAACAGGTTTAAAAGATGGAGCAGAAAACACTAAGGTAAATGGTTCTGGATTGGTAAAACTGCTGCAGATTCCGAAAATAACGTACAATAAATATAAAAATCGTCAAATTTAGAATTATGAAACAAAAAATTAAAAAACTAAACAAGGCTTTAAAGCTAGTAGAAAAATGTTCTAAAAAGAGAGCAGTTTTAAAAGTGTATTTATCAATTGTGTTGTTAGGTTATAGAATACCAGCTGCAGCTTCTTATTTTAAACTAAAGCAAATGAAAGTTCAATCTGCTTTAACTATTTGCGGTATTAGATTGCAAAAGGATGCAGATTTTAGAGCAAGAATGCATAAAGCAGCGCGCATGTATATGTTTGAAGAACAATTAGAATTAGCGGCCTAGATATGACTAAAAACGCTTGGAAAAATTACAGAACTAGAAACTGTTGGTTAAACGGTAAAAAATTAAAGCTTAGAAAATATATAATTGTTTCTGCAAACTTTATGAAGCAACTAAACAAAAAAGGTTGGGAAGCTGTAGATCATCTTCAGAACTATAAAAATGCATTAAATATCTACGGATTTGCAGGCTTAAAAATATATGAAGATTACTATTATAAAGGTATTCCATTACCAGAAAAAAGAACCTGGTTTGTAAAGTTAGGTTTGTGGTTGGCTCCTTATTATGCAAAGTTTATCGCAAAAAAACACCAGATAAAAACCATGTTAGGTAATTGGTTTTTTCTAGTGCTAACATTGGTTGCTGTTTTGGTGATTTGCTGCTTAATGTTAATTGGTAAAAGTATATAAGTGTGAAGCTAGAAAAATCTTTGCTTGTCGGCAAGGTAGCTATCTCGTAATGTGTAGAAATATATAAAAGCAGGAGTTTCATCGTTAGTTTAAGATTATCCACGAATCTTTAAAAAACTAATTTCATTAACCTGTTAATTACGGTAAGACTGACAAAGGGGAATAACGCCTTTAATTTTAAGAAAAGAAGAAATGAGTAGAACGCATTCGTTTAGTGTAGAAGTCGCAAAAGAATATGGTGTTAATGTAGCAACTATGTTAAATCACTTTAGCTTCTGGTATTTAAAAAACAAAGCAGATAATGTTAATTTTTTAAAGGGTGATTATTGGGTAAGGATGAAGGCAAAACAAATGCAACAATATTATCCGTATTTCACAGAAAGACAATTAAGGCATTTAATTGATAAAATGATTGATTTAAAGTTGTTAAAACAGGATGAATTTAACGACAAAAAAAACGATAGAACTAAGTGGTATTGTTTGACTAAAAAAAGTAAAAATATCCTTGCAATTTCGACTGACAAAAATGTAAGTAACATTAAAAAAGAGGATAAAAAAACTACTAATATTTCGACTGACAAAAATGTAAGTAACGTAACTCACACTTTTGTCACTCTGACTGACAAAAATGTAACTTCTATATATAAGGAAGTAGATATAAAAGATAGATATAATATATATATAGATTTTTCTGCAATAAGTTTTATAATTAAAAATGCAGAAGATAGATTTCAAGTTTGGGAAATGCAGAATAAAAAAGCTATTGAAAATTATTTAGATTTTTTAAAATATTTTGAAATAAAAGTAGAAGAAGAAGAAATAGAATTTACTGTAAATAAATTGCTAGGAAGATTAAAGCGTTTGGCTTTTAATTGGAATAAGCAAAAACAATCAAATTTTAATACTTCAATAACACCAACTCAAAAAGCTGTAAGAATTAACTAATGGAACAATCAACACAAACTATAAAACAAACAGGTAAGTTGCCGCCACAAGCTTTAGATTTAGAAGAAGCTGTTTTGGGCGCGATGTTAATTGATAGAAAAGGATTAGAAGAATGTTTGTTGCTTTTAAATGCAGAACATTTTTATGATCCTAGAAATCAATATTTGTTCAATGCAATTAAATCTTTAAATGATTCAAATGAGCCAATAGATTTAGTTACTGCTTCACAAAAACTTAAGACTTTAGGAACTTTAGATAAAGCTGGTGGTGATTTTAGATTGATACAATTAACACAAAAGGTTGCTTCTTCTGCACATTCAGAATATCATGCTAGAATTATTATTCAGCAGTATTTAAGAAGAAAAGTAATTAGTGTTTGTTCGGAATCTATTTCTAAAGCTTTTGATCAGACTATAGATGTTTTTGATTTATTGGATTTCACAGGTAAAGGATTAGATGGAATAAATTCTGTAGTATCAAATGAATCTTCTTCTATGAGTTGGCATGATGCTATGGTTGCATTGCCAAAAAGAGTAGAGTTTTTGTCTAATAATCAAGGTAAGGTTACAGGATTACCAACAGGTTTAAAGGCATTAGATAAACATTTTTCTGGATGGCAGCCAACAGATTTTATAGTAATTGGTGCGGATTCTGGAATGGGTAAAACAGCTTTGATTATGACACATATTTTAGCTGCTGCAAAGTATGGTGAATCGGTTGGAATGTTTAGTATGGAAATGAGTGTTCAACAATTAGCAATAAGAGCAACAGCAGTAGAAAGTTCTTTTCATATGAATCAGTTGAGTAGAACAGGTTTTGAGAAGCAAGAGTATTTTCAAACCTTGTTTGGTGTGGTGGATATTATGAAAGATTATCCAATCTACATAGATGATAAACCTGCTTTAACAGTTCCGGAAATGAAACGAAAAGCAAGAGCCTTAAAAAGAAAAAACAATATAAAACTTTTGGTTATAGATTTTCTACAAATGTTTTCTGGTGATAAAGAAGTGAGAATAAATGTTGGTGAAGCTGCTAGAGAGTGTAAGAATTTAGCAAAAGAATTAAATATTCCGGTGATTGCGTTAAGTCAAATTAGTAGAGAAGTTAAGAAGTCGCAGTATCATATACCAAAGAAATATCATTTAAAAGAAGCTTCAACTATAGAAGAAGCTGCAGATGTAATTGGTTTACTGTATAGACCAAGTTATTATGGTTATGATAGGGAAGGTTATCCAGATTTATATGAAAATATTTTAGGATTGGTTGGTGATGAAAATGCGGTGCTGATGGTGGCTAAAAACAGAAATGGTTCTTTAGGTAATGTTGGTATGAACTTTATTGAGGACAAAACAAAATATGTAGATGGTAATGATAATTCAACACCTTTTTAATTATGCCAATTAAACCAATACCAAAGAAGAAGCCATGGCAAACAGAACGAGTGATCCAAGGCAGAAGGCTGCATGATAACTCTAAGTTCTACAATGCTAGAAGATGGCGTAAAGTTAGTAAAGCTTATAAGTCGGTTAATCCTTTGTGCGAGTGTGAAGAATGTAAAGAAAAAGGTTTGGTTAAAGAAGGTAATGTAACGGATCATATCAGGGGTTTGCAGTTCTTATTAGATAAAGGATTAGATCCTTATGATTGGAGAGAATTACAAACAATGAATACAAGTTGCCATAATAAAAA
>TARA_R110001606_G_scaffold12028_3_pt1 | contig 31914 bp, 28 predicted proteins | sample TARA_R110001606 | Tara Oceans TARA_R110001606 (sample SAMEA4398315) | marine metagenome | biome: Polar Biome; feature: [SRF] surface water layer (ENVO:00010504); material: water (ENVO:00002006), including particulate matter (ENVO:01000060) such as... | depth 5 m
CGATAGCAATGAATACTATTCAGGCTATGACTTAAATGAAGCGTTCGTTGATCATAATGAGAGCGGAACTTACGACGGTTTATCGGCAATTTATGACCCAGTGACAGCTTCATTAACTAAAGATGCACAAAGCTGTACAGATGGCTCAGATACTGATCCATGTAGTGAGTTTGCAACGAACGGAGCCCATTTTGAGGAGCCAATAGGTGATATAGACTCTAACGGTATGCATACATTACTAGATGGCAAATATAATGGGTTATTATGCACCGAAGCAGCACAGGCTGCTAACATGTGTAATAAAGAGCTTATTGATGTACGCCGTTCATTTGAAGTTATTATGTCCGGCAGTACAGTTTATTACCGTTTTGTAATTGACAAAGAATCATTACGTAATAAGTTTGCTGCGGCGTTAGCTGAAATTGAGTTAGATGACGCTGGTAATCCCACTGGAAATCTTTCAATAAATGCTCTGGGAGTAGCCAATAGTATTGATAGCTGTGAAAACATCACTAATCAATATGATGTTGGGACTACATCTGAGGTGATTCTTGGTCTTGAGGAGAGTGTTAACGATCAAATGTGTGATATCACAGAGCTCAATATTGCAAGCTATGACTCGGGTGTTCAGTTAGCTTCGTTATCTTTTAATTTTTATTACTCTGATATTTACAATAACCCGTTAGCTGCGGAAACAAATGTTGAGATAAGTACAGAAAACGGAGATTACAGTGGTACAGACGGATTTGTGATTGGCAATTCTTCAGCAACAAATGCTGCATTAATTGGCCTTTCTATAAGTCGTGAAGCGGAGCCGAATAAAAAATCTATTGGATTTTTAAAGCTTTCATTTACTTCGCCTAAAGAGAACAATACCACTGCACAATTACAAATTAGTGATGATGGTTAGCTAGTTTCAAACATTTAAATAAAATAAATGCCAACCATAAGGTTGGCATTTTTGTTGCTATTCTATATATTCCACTGCAAATACCTTAAAACACCGTTTTGTCTAAATTAACGACAATAATTGTTTAATTATTCATTAAAAGCAGAAAAGTTTGTATTAAAAGCTTGTAACAATTGGTGTTTGTAGATATACCTATAAATATTCGCGCCCGTAAATGGGCAAAACACATTTAAAATACTTGGTTAGAAATAGGCAACTATGGGCAAATCGCTAGTAATTGTAGAGTCTCCTGCTAAGGCTAAAACAATTAATAAATATTTAGGAAACGATTTTATCGTCAAGTCCTCTATTGGGCATGTACGAGATCTTCCTACCTCCGGTTCAGGCAAAACCAAAACGGCTGCTGTAAAAACACCTGCAGAAGTACGTAAAATGGCACCAGAAGAAAAGGCCGCGTACAAAAAACAGCGTGATTATACAAATTTAGTAGCTCGAATGGGGATTGATCCAGATAAAGGCTGGGAGCCACATTACGAAGTATTACCAGGTAAAGAAAAAGTTGTTCAAGAATTACAAAAGCTCGCTGAAAACGCCGACCAAATCTATCTCGCAACGGATTTGGATAGGGAAGGAGAAGCGATTGCTTGGCACCTGCAAGAAATTATCGGTGGAGAGCCAGAAAAGTATAAGCGTGTCGTATTCAATGAGATAACTAAAAATGCCATTCAGGCCGCCTTTGAGGCCCCTGGTGAGCTAAATACCGACATGGTCTATGCCCAGCAGACTCGTCGCTTTTTAGATCGTGTTGTAGGCTTTATGGTATCGCCATTATTGTGGCAAAAAGTTGCCCGTGGTTTATCCGCTGGACGAGTACAGTCTGTCGCAGTACGTTTGTTAGTTGAGCGCGAGCGTGAAATTAAAGCGTTTATTCCTGAAGAGTTCTGGGATATTCATGCCGATGTGAAAAATACAGAGTCGGCACTTCGTTTAGAGGTGTTCAAGCAAGGTGATAAAGCCTTTAAGCCAGTCAATGAAGCGCAAGCTATGGCAGCTACTGCATCTTTAGAGCAAGCTGAATATAAAGTTGTTAGTGTTGAGGAAAAGCCAAGTAAAAGTCGTCCTAGTGCGCCACTAATTACTTCAACAATGCAACAAGCTGCGAGTACGCGTTTAGGCTATGGCGTTAAAAAGACCATGATGTTAGCGCAACGTTTGTATGAAGCAGGTTATATCACCTATATGCGAACTGACTCAACCAACTTGTCGAAAGATGCAGTTGCAATGTGTCGCGAGTATGTTTCGCAGCAGTTTGGTGATAAGTATTTACCAAAAGAAGCTATTAGTTATAGTTCAAAAGGCAATGCACAAGAGGCGCATGAGGCGATCCGTCCTTCAAGTGTTACTGTGTTATCTGGTCACCTAGATGGCGTAGACCCGGATGCTAAAAAGCTTTATGAGTTAATTTGGCGTCAATTTGTTGCGTGTCAAATGGTCCCTGCTGAATATGACTTAACAACATTAACTGTTACTGCCGCCGATTTCCAATTAAGAGCCAAAGGACGGGTGTTACGTTTTGATGGTTGGACTAAAGTACAACCAGCAGTTCGAAAAAAGAACGAAGAAGATCAATCACTACCAGCTATTAAAGAAGGCGAGATATTAAGCCTTGTTGAACTTGATCCAAAACAGCATTTTACTAAGCCGCCAGCACGCTTTAGTGAAGCGAGTTTAGTAAAAGAACTTGAAAAGCGTGGTATTGGTCGTCCATCTACCTATGCATCGATTATTTCAACGATACAAGATCGTGGATATGTCCGTGTTGAAAGCCGTCGTTTCTTTGCAGAAAAAATGGGTGAAATTGTCACCGATCGTTTAGTTGAGAACTTTACTGATCTGATGAACTTTGACTTTACTGCAAAAATGGAAGGCCGGTTAGATGACATCGCTGAAGGTGAGCGTGTCTGGACACAGGTACTTGACAAGTTTTACGCTGATTTTTCTACACAACTGACTTTAGCCAGTGGTGAAGAAGATGAAGGTGGGATGCGTAAAAATGAAATGGTCGAAACTGATATTGACTGTCCAACATGCGGCAGAAAAATGGGTATTCGAACAGCCTCTACTGGCGTTTTCTTAGGCTGTACAGGTTATAATTTACCGCCAAAAGAACGTTGTACTACCACTATGAACTTAGTGTCAGGTGATGAAGCGGTTGCCGCTGACGTTGAAGATGTCGAAACCGAAACATTGATGCAAATGAAGCGTTGCCCAATTTGTGAAACGGCAATGGATTCATACCTGATAGATGAAACTCGTAAATTACATGTTTGTGGTAATAACCCTGCTTGTAAGGGCTATGTCGTTGAGCAGGGCACGTTTAAAATTAAAGGCTATGATGGCCCTATCATTGAATGTGATAAATGCTCATCAGATATGCAGCTTAAATCAGGGCGCTTTGGTAAATACTTTGGCTGTAGTAATGATGAGTGTAAAAACACCCGTAAATTACTGCGTAACGGCGAAGCAGCGCCACCAAAAGAAGACCCTGTTCAGTTACCAGAATTAGAGTGTGAAAAATCGGATGCATACTTTGTGCTACGTGACGGCGCTGCAGGTATTTTCTTAGCAGCGAATACCTTCCCTAAATCACGTGAAACTCGTGCCCCTAAGGTGGAAGAGTTACAGCGTTTTAGAGATCGTATTTCACCTAAGTTTTATTATCTAGCTGATGCACCAGTAAAAGATCCTGATGGTAACTTAGCAATTGTTCGTTATAGCCGTAAGAATAAAGAACAATATGTAATGACTGAGGTTGACGGTAAAGCAACAGGCTGGACTGCACATTTCAATGCAGGAAAGTGGGTTGAAGAGGCAAAGAAGAAAGCCGCACCTAAGAAAAAACCAGCCGCTAAAAAGGCAACAGTCAAGAAAGCCGCACCTAAAAAAGCCGCTGCAAAAACAAAAAAGGACGCTGAGTAGAATACTAAGCTCTGAAAACAAAAAAACCGGAATGCACACCCTTGTGTCAATTCCGGTTTTTTTATATCAAAAATTATGCCTTTAGAGGCATTTTTGACGTTAGATTTTTACGTCAGTGACTTTTTTATAGCCTTCTGATTCAAGTTCATCATTTACGCACTTTAGTACGTATGGTTTAAGCTCTTCATTGCTGATGTCGTCGTCTTTGGCCCAGTTTAAACACATCTCAGTGTATTCTTTAATTGTTTCGGCGGAAGCTTCAACAGCATCGTCAGCAACAGCAAAAGTTGCATAAACTGCAAATAATGGCGCTACGATAAGCGCTAGCAATGCTTTTTTCATTCGTGTATTCCTAAAAAATGTAGTGACTGCTGTTTTATATTCAAAAACAACAGTGATCCAATCAAGCAACATGCTGTTGGTAAGTGATTCTTAAACGAAATGACAATAAAAGATAACGAAATATTTTTATCGTAAAGACAAATATAATGTACTAAGAGACGGTAAAATAATGAGAAACTTATGTTAATCAATGCTATCTTACGCCAGCTATCAATTTAGGAATAATTATGTCTCAAAGCCAACTACCTGACACCACACCTCGTGTTGCATCTAAACTAGAACAGTTTGTTGAAAGCTTTATTTTTCGAGCCCGCTGGCTACTAGCTCCCTTTTTTATAGGCTTACTCGTTGCAATTGTACTGTTACTTTTGAAGTTTTTTAAATACCTGTATCAAATGGCGATAAATACATTTAGCGCTACTAATGAGCAACTACTGGTGGGTATTTTGACCTTGGTTGATACCGCATTACTGGCAGGATTATTATTAATAATTATTTTTAGTGGCTATGAAAATTTTGTTTCTAAATTAAATATTGGTAATCATGAAGATCGCCCTGCATGGATGGGTAAAGTAGGTTTTTCTGGTCTTAAAATGAAATTGATCAGCGCAATTGTTGCCATTTCTGCAGTCGAACTGTTAAAGGTGTTTATAAGCTCTACTAGTCACTCAAGTGATGAATTGATGTGGAAAGTAATAATTCATGTTACTTTTGTGATATCAGGTGTGCTATTTGCTCTCACTGATTTTATAAATAGCAAAACTCACAATCATTAAATAGCAGATAACGCAACGCTATCTGCCTATATGTTTTTTTATTTAAAGATACTCAACCACATAGCCTTTAAACTCGGTTCTTTTGCGTACATATTCATACCCATTTTAAAAATACGAGCGGCAAATATACGTAAGTAATAAAAACAGCCAATACTGAGAAGCAGGGATAAGAGTGCTTGCCAAATTGGTATTTCAACTAATGACATGCGCACCGGCATAACCGCAAATGCCGTGATCGGCAAGTAACTAAGCACGATTGTTAAAACACTGTTTGGTGCATCGATAACAAAAAATGCAATCACAATAGGTGCCAATGGCAGCATCATTAAGGCACTTTTACTACTGTGATTAGGATCATCAATACCCGCTGCGATCGCAGCCATAAATGCAGCGCAGATGCCAAGACCTACAATCGCATAGGCTAACAACCAAGGCAGTAATGACCAATTAATAAAGTCTAAATTGAGGGCTTGTTGTTTAATGATAACAGTAAAAAATAGCATCGATAAAATAATCGATAGCAAGGTGCCAATCATGGTTTTTACTGCAAGTAATATTTGCCCAAGTAGCTTACCATCTATCCATGTTTGTGGTGTCATGGTGGCTAGCAATTGCTCCGTTACGCGGTTTTGCTTTTCACCGGTAATACTGACAAAGAGTTGGCCAAAGATCCCAAACATCGCAACAAATAATAATATCAGTACCCCAAATGCTGTGTATGTTTGACTACGATCAGCTTGATTTTTCAAAAGCTCGTCAAGTACCCTATGTTCAATTGAAATATTTTTCGTCAATCCTAGTCGTTGTTGCTCGCTTAAGCCTAAGCTATCAAATTGAGCTTGTTGCAATTGCGCTCTAAGGAGCGATTGCAATGTTGTTTGCCATGCTGATTTTACAGCCGTTATTAACGTATATGAGTGAGTCGCTTGGTCAAACTTAAGTACGCCATCATAGCCAGTATCCTCAGCTAAATTTGCAATGATGGCAGTTAAATCATCATGTTTGGTAAACTTAAATTGTGTCGATGTAGGCTCTGTTTTGACGCTAAACTCGAGGTTGCTTGCTAAATGATAACCTTGTTCAAGTTGACTGTTTGCAGTGGCAAAAAAATAAATAACTCCAGCAATAGCGAGCATGATCAACTTCGAAATAATTTCTTGTTTTAATTTAAAAAAATGCAAGAACTCCCATTTTGCAACAATCCAGAGCTGTTGCTGTGTAAGCGATGATTTATTCATAGCGTCGTTCCTTGATCCAGTTTAGCGTTATGCTCAGCTACTGCGTGTAAATAAATTGCATGCAGTGACTGAGCTTTATTTTTGAGTTCACATATTTCCCCGATGCTGATTAACTGAGGAAGTAACTGGTTAAGTGATTGGTGTTGCTTTAGGGTGATAGTTAGTTGCTGTGCTTTTATTTGCTCAACACAATAATGTTCACATAGTTGCTCAAAGTAAGTTTGATTAATTGGATCGTTGAATACGACTTGAATACTATTATTTTGCGCGCTTTGAAGTATATTACTGAGTTTGCCGTATAAAACACTTTCACCTTGATTTAATAGCAATACCCGATCAGCAAGTTTTTCTACCATCGCCATCTGATGTGCACTTAAAATAACGGTCATGCCTTGCTGTTTTAATTGCGCTAAAAATTCAACAACTAATTCCTGATTAATAGGATCTAAGCCAGAAAATGGCTCATCTAAAATTACCCATTTGGGCTTATGTAAAATTGCAGTGATCAATTGGATTTTTTGTTGGTTCCCTTTAGAAAGTGATTTTAAGGGGTCATTCAAGCGTGCGGTTAAATTAAATTTAGCTAACCAATAGTCACAGCGCTGCGTAAATTCGCTATCTTTTACGCCGTGTAATGCTGCAAAAAATTGTAGATTTTGTTTTATTGTTTTTTCTGGATAGAGGCCTCGGTCTTCTGGTAGATAGCCCAGTAAATGTGCCGGAATAGATGAATACGCTTGTCCTGCTTCATTGAGTTGAATAGAGCCACTATCTGGAGAGGAAAAACCAACGATCATTTTTACTAATGATGATTTCCCCGCACCATTGGGGCCAAGTAAAGCAAAAATCTCTCCTGGTTGCACATCAAATGACAGCTTATTAACCGCAGTAACCGTTTTATAGTGTTTTTCAAGGTTGTTAATAATTAACGACATGTGATCCCTACAATATTGTTTTTTTTGAGTTTAATCGGTTACAACCAAGAATGTAACTACTACCAGAGATGAAATTGTAAGCAAAGATTATGCAATAATTAAATAAGAAGTGTGCAGACACTGCAGTTAATACATATTTGCAAAGCTAATATAGTAAAATTACAAGTTGATTAACTTTTCCTTGATGATAGTTGGGTATTTATTAATATTATTTTCAATTGATTAATAATGAGTGCTGTAGTCTTACAGTTACTTTAGATGCGGTTCATGATGAAGCAAAACGACGGATAGTTTCGCTTTAATGAGCGGTATGATTTAGTCACTTAGGGTGCAAATCTTCGCCATTATAGGCATAATGAACGCGATATTTCGCGAGATTGGTGTAAGCAATGATAAAACAGTTTTTAGACGATCCAACTTTATTACTCAACGCTGTTGGTGAGGGAATATATGGCTTTGATTTAAGTGGTAATGCGGTATTTGTAAACCCCGCTGCTGAACGCATGACTGGATGGCATGCAGATGAGTTGCTGGGTAAAAAAATTCATCAGTACCATCATCATAGTCATGCTGACGGGCGGCCATATCCAGCAGATGAATGCCAGATTTATTGCACTATGTTTGACGGCAAGCATCGGCATGTTAAAGATGAGGTATTTTGGCGTAAAGACGGCAGCTGTTTTGCGGTAGAATATACATCTACACCCGTTTATAAAAATAATCAGTTGATCGGCGCTGTCGCGATATTTCGCGATGTATCAAAACAACACCAGACAGAGCACGCACTGCGTGATGCTTTAGCGCAAGTGAATCACTTAAGTGAGCAATTAAAAGAGCAAAATAGCTATTTGATAGCAGAACTTAATGAAGATTGGCAAGAGTCTGGTTTGGTAGGCAAAAGCCACGTATTTCAAACCATGCTTGAGCAAATAAAACTTGTTAGCCCGACCGATAGCACTGTGTTGATTTTAGGTGAGAACGGCACAGGAAAAGAATTAGTCGCTCGTAACTTACATCGCTTAAGTGGGCGCAGTGGGCAATCCTTTATTAAGGTCAATTGCGCCGCATTTACGCCAAGCTTACTTGAATCTGAGTTATTTGGTCATGAAAAGGGGGCTTTTACGGGGGCTAAGGAGCATCGTAAAGGACGTTTTGAGTTGGCTAATAATGGCACCATTTTTTTAGACGAAATTGGAGAGCTTGCTCTTGAAGCGCAAAGTAAGTTGTTACGGGTATTGCAAGAGCATGAATTTGAACGTGTTGGCAGTAGCCAAACACGTAAAGTTAATATTCGTGTAATTGCTGCGACTAATCGTGACTTATGGGCAATGGTGCAGTCAGGATGCTTTAGAATAGATTTATATTATCGACTAAATGTATTTCCAATAACAGTTCCACCACTGAAAGCGCGTAAAGAAGATATCCCATACTTGTGTAGTAATTTGATTGCGCAATTAAATAAACGTCTTGGTAAACAGCTCAAAGGACTCAGTGAAAAAGCCATAACACAGCTACAAGCGTATGATTGGCCGGGTAATATTCGTGAATTACAGAATGTGCTAGAGCGAGAGGCTATTTTATCAAAGCAGTCTGTATTGCAGTTATCGCAACCACTTGATGCCAATGCTAGCGCTAACCTAAACACGGATCTGAGCCTTGACGAAGCGCAGAGACAGCATATCATCGCAGTATTAGAGCTATCAAATTGGCAAATTTCTGGCAGTCAAGGCGCGGCAGTTAAATTAGGCATGCCGGAGAGTACGTTACGATCAAAAATGCGCAAGTTGATGATCCGTAAAAATCGTTAAATATCACGACGCTCGCTAAATATCGCGATTTTAGCGAATTTATTAAATAAAAATTCATTAATATTCAGTTGCTTAATTTAATTTCAGTTTGGTCTGAAACTTGCAAACTTACAGGCCTAACCGTCACAGTAAGTAGTTATTATGAAATTTGATATTAAAGAAGAAGATATGATCATCAAGCCCTATAAGCATGAAGGGCCTATTTATATCCGTGAGCAAAAAGGATTTTTCCAGCGTATTCGCCGTAACCTTGGTTGGTTACTCATGCTTACATTCATTCTTATTCCTTGGATCCCATACAAAGGCCAGCAAGCGGTATTGCTAGATGTTGCGAGTCAAAAGTTTGCTATTTTTGGGCTGACCTTACTGCCCCAAGATTTTATGATCTTGGCGTTGTTATTTATGTTAGGCGCTTTTGCGTTGTTTTTTGTTACCAATTGGCTTGGCCGGGTATGGTGTGGATATACATGCCCACAAACAATTTGGATGCTGATGTTTTCATGGGTGGAGCAACGTATAGAGGGAACACGTAATCAACGTATAAAGTTAGATAAATGCGCGTGGACGTTATCAAAATGGCAGAAAAAAACAATCAAGCACAGCGCTTGGTTAATCATATCATTGTTTACAGCAACGTCATTTATGGCTTACTTTATTCCGGCTAAAAGCTTGTATGGGGATATGTTTACTCTGCAATGGTCGGGCATCACTAGTTTTTGGGTATTTTTGTTTGCCTTTTGTACTTATGGAAATGCCGGTTTCTTAAGAGAAAAAATGTGCACCATTGCTTGTCCATACTCACGGTTTCAGGCTGTAATGTTTGATAAAGATACATTACTTGTCACTTACGATAGTGCGCGTGGGGAAAGTCGTGGTCCACGTAAACGTAAGGCCGATCCTAAAGCGTTAGATTTAGGTGATTGCGTAGATTGCAATTTATGTGTGGAAGTGTGCCCTGCAGGGATTGATATTCGTAACGGCTTACAATATGAATGTATTAACTGTGGTTTATGTATCGATGCGTGTGACGACACAATGGATAAGTTTGGCTATCAAAAAGGCTTGATCAAGTACGCAAGCGAAAAGCAGATGGCTGGCGAGCAAACTAATCCATACCGGTTGAAACTGGTTGGTTATGGCGCACTCACGGTTTTATTAATGGTCAGTATGTTAGCGTGGTTAGTTCAACGCACGCCAATCGAAGTGTCAGTACTGCGTGATCGTAATGCATTATATCGAGTAAATTATGAGGGCTTAGTTGAAAACCCTTACACCTTGACAATAATTAATAAAACACAACAGTTACTGCATTACCGAGTAGCGATTACCGGTCTTGATGTGGCTAAGTTACAGAGCCCTCAACTTACAGCTGTCGAGCCTGGTCAAATGAAGCGCATCCCGGTCACTGTGGTTGCCGATGGCTATGATTTACCAAGTAAGCTCAATGAACTTGATTTTGTGATCACAGCCGAAGAAGATAGCAGTATTAATACATCAATAAGCAGTGTGTTTTATCGTAACTAAGTTATGCAGAGTGAAATTGAGCTGCATTATCGTTCATTGTTTGGTGAACAAAGGTTTTAGCTTGCACTAAACATTTAAACAGACGATGGCGAACATCCACGCTAAGGCCTGCATTGTGAATAATGCGTTGCATTTGATTGATTACGATAGCTGAATCAAAAATATAAGCGCTAGCAATACATCCATTACGAACCATGGCAGAGGCCAACACTGTAAGTTGTTGCTCTGCCTGAGGAGTTGCAGCCAACAAATTTTGAGAATCACTGATATATCCCCATGGTTTATTGGCAAGCTGACTAACCTGCTCAAATAAGCAATTGCTAAATGAGGTTACTAAACTTGCATTAAGATTCCCGCAAAAATTAGCAATGATTATATTTTGCTCGCGGTGTAAACTAACCTGTCCATGTTTATTGCTAAATTTCAACGTGCTTCCTTGTAAGAAAATTTAAGAGCGCGAATTTTATACAATTAAAACGCGGAGTCTAGGTATTTTTTAATTTTTTATAAATTTGCATTAATTAATCAGTGAATAATATATAACCAGATTAAAAATGTCAGAATAGGGCCTAAATATAATTACCAATAGACCCTAGTCATAATTATTTTGTAAGCAGGTGATCTAATGCACCTTTAATTGCAGCCACCTGTGCTGTAATACATAGCTCATCTGTTGCCGTCGGACTATCTGGGTACACTTCTGTCGTCGTGACATACTGTGCATCTGTAAAGCCCATGCATAAACCGAGTTCTCGTGCTGCATAATTGATCACACCATGTTGTTCTAATGGCACTCCAATGAGTTGATTGTTTTCATCACTGGGGGCAATTTGAGTCACATTAGCAACAGTGTCAATAATCGCTTTTTGGAATTGCGCTTCAGGTTTATTGCTATCAGCGACAAGATAAAAACCATCAGGAATATTCCAATTAGTGTTAACCTTGCCATCACGAGCCGCAAGTGCAGGGCGAAACTCACTGTTGTCAGTGTCAGTTGTTTCATGCAGATCAATATGCGCTAATAAAGGTATATTTTGTGCTTTAATATAATTTATTAGTGCTGCTGACTCTGGTGCTGGGCTTGGTGAATAAAACGAACGGTTTGGATCTATGGCTGCTGGGTTCCAGCGATTAATGGTTTCATATCCCCACGGGCTAATACAAGGAGCAACCAGTAAGTTAAACTCTTTAGCATATTTCATACCTAGCGTTTTCATAAAATGTAATGCGCCATGAACACCGCTTGTTTCATAGCCATGTACGCCACCGGTGATCAATATGCTCGGTTTATTCGATGCCCACTGTTTTGATTTAATAATAAAAAGAGGGTAGCGAGTAGGATCAAAACTGAGCGCACCATATTGCTCAACCTCGAAATCATTATCCAGTTCGTTGATTAAAGTTACAACTTCAGATTGATAACTACGTTTAATCGTTTGTAGGTTAAACCAGCACTGTTTATCTTTATCATTCCAAGGCGTGCCTTGAGTACCTATTGGATAGTTATTTTCGCTCATAGAACCTTCATTTATTACAATAAAGGTTTAGCTTATCGCTGTACTAACCTCACTGCAACTAGCTGCGACTAATACACAACTGTGAATTATATTTATAAGCTGTTTGTGGACTCATATAAATTGGCATTTTGGCGCTTATGGGCTTCAAATAAATAAGCCCTTAGATGTTCTTTCCCTTGATGAATATGAGTGATCTTGGCAGCCATGCCTAGCTTACTAAAACGTACCGGTTTGATGTCGATAGTAATATTTTTTTTGTTTGGAAGGGTTAATTTTATCTGTTGCTCAATCGCTAAAGGAGCTTTTTGAGTCGTTGATTTTAGAAAAAGTCCAGTACTTGAGATTGATTCAACTTCAAAGTCTTGGCTCTGAATATTGAGGTTCCCGCCACGCCAACAGCGCTTTATTCCTTGTGTGTCGATGACCTCTGGTGCGCTTAATACAGGGGTTACAACGCCTGTTTTATCAATTCTTATTTCAAGTGGAAACCATAATTGATAATCGCCAACTTCAGCCAGTAGTGTTAATTTTGTATTATTTAGTAATTCAGCAATATTGGCAGGGATAGAGCTTTGTAATGTCAGTGTATGATTGTCCCTCAATTTTGAAGGAACCGTCACTTGGAAAAGATCTGATATAAAATTTAGTTCTTCATTGGTCATATCCATTTAGCATCTAATCCCATGCGCGCGATAATGTAGTTAATACCGTATTTTAAGTCGAGAGTTTATTCATACAATAATGTATAACGGCAGTGTAATAACATACTTGAGTTATTTAAGAAAATAAGCATATTGTGCGCCACAAAGTCGTCTTTTTGGATTGTTAAAATATATAAGAGCTAGCACTTTTATACACTGTCAGATGATAAATCTACCCTTATTTATTCTTACATGATAGTTTTTTGTTTGTTTAATAAACAGTGGCTAAGTTTTATTGCTAAAATAACGTAAATTACTGGACCTGATAAAGTTATTAAGGGTATTTTAAAATTGCGATTTCACTTTTATATTGTTTACATTAATCAACTGCTCTTTACGAATTTTCTCACGCCGAATATTTTCATCTGCTTACATTCCTTTAAATTATTCTGGTGTACTTCCAAGTGCATGTTTTTATGCACACGTAATTAATGGGCAATGTATATGGACTATATTTTCTATCAACAATCAATAATTAACTTCATTGCACAATATGCTGGTAATTCTAAATCACAATTAACAGCGATGGTTGATGACACGCGCAGTATTTTAAGAGTTGATGCGTATAGGCTTTTTGAAAATATTCTTTTAAATTATCAACAATTGGGAGTAATTGAATATAGTAAAGTAGATTGCCTACTTAAAAGTGTTGCCGTGAATTTGAAAACTTCAAGTGAGTCTGAGTATTTTCTCGTTTCACAGTTAGCAACCTGGTGGCAAGAATGGCATTTCGCGCTATCGATGCGCGTAAAAACGAGTCAAAATAATGCTGTTATCGTGCAAAATAGTGATTATTCAACGCAAGATAATAAACCACTAACCCGCCAGCATGATTTGAGTGAGTACGTTAATTTATTTACGCAAGTGCCAATACCGTTGTGTAATGTATGTATGCTCACCGAGAATATAATCCGTATAAACCAACGTTTTGTCGATGTGTTCGGTTACACAATTGAGGATATTCCAACACTTAATGATTGGTGGCTTAATGCTTACCCAGATCCACATTATCTGATGTGGGTGCGACAAACGTGGCAACAAGCTCTTAGCTTTGCGTTAGAAAATGATACTGATATTGAACCACAAGTTTATTGTGTTACTTGTAAAGATGGCTCCCATATAATGATGGAAATTTCGGGAAGATATTTTAGGCACGAATTTTTAGCTATATTTAAGGATGTAACACAGCATTTAGCTGCTGAAGATACACTTCGAGACATGGCATTTTTAGACTCATTAACACAAATTGCCAATCGACGTTGTTTTGATGAGAAGTTGGCCAATGAACTTGAATTAATGAATAAAAAAATAAAGCCGTTATCAATGATCTTAATCGATATTGATTATTTTAAGCAATACAACGATAACTACGGCCATATTAAAGGCGATGAATGCTTGTATCAAATTGCACAATGTATTGCAGTGGCCACGATGAATCACGAAAAGGACTTTGTTGCACGTTTTGGCGGTGAGGAATTTGTGGTGTTACTGCCAGAGGCTGATCCGAAAAAGGCTTTACATAGTGCATTACAAATCCAGCAAGCAGTTAATCAATTAGCTATTAAGCATGAATATACAGATATTGGCTATATAACACTAAGCATGGGCATTAAAACTTTGCATAATCCCCAAACTGGCGATTATATCTATTTTGCTGATGCGGCAGATAAAGCTTTGTACCAAGCAAAAAGACAAGGGCGTAATTGTATCGTTGTTAGTGAAGATTGATACAAAAAATCAGCTGAGCGCTACTAGGCATATTTGAAATAGCTGCGATCAAGCACAGCTATAGTTCATCTGCGATTATTTTAAAATGGCCATTATCAATTCCTTTTAACGTATAGTCACCAATACGATAGCGGATTAAACGTAAAGTAGGGTGGCCAATATGTGCTGTCATTCTTCTTACTTGGCGATTACGTCCTTCGGTAAGGGTAATACTGAGCCAACTGGTTGGAATGTTTTTTCGCTCTCTAACGGGAGGATTACGTGGCCATAAAGTTGGCTCATCTATGCGTTTAACAACGGCTGGTAATGTTAATCCGTCTTTGAGCTCGACGCCTTGGCACAGTTGTTTAATTGCTGCATCAGTTGGTTCACCTTCAACTTGTGCCCAGTAAGTTTTACTGGTTTTTTTGTTTGGCGCTGTTAAAGTGTTTTGTAATTTCCCACAATTAGTGAGCAATAGCAGGCCCTCACTGTCTCTATCTAATCGTCCTGCAGCATATACATCTTTAATGGTAATAAAGTCAGCTAAGGTTTGTCTGTTTGCTTCATCAGTAAACTGGCACAGCACATCAAATGGTTTATTAAATAAGACAATTTTTCGCTCACTGGCGGCAATGGCTGGTTTTATCTCGCGCTTTATTGAGTTATTCACTTTTTTGGTTGTAATTGCACCGCGATTATAGCTACGGCCGCTATTTCGGCGTTTTGCTGTATTATTTGGTTTAGCTGTTGTCATTGCTAGATGCACCGTGCGGGTTTTGGTAAGCCAGCAATTTTAGTTGCTTGCTTAGCTGGGCCTTTAGGAAAAAGAGTATACAGATAAATACTATTGCCTTTATCTTCACCCAGTGCTTTTGCCATTGCTTTAACTAACATTCTTATTGCTGGGCTGGTGTTGTACTCCAAATAAAAATTACGCACAAAATGAATCACTTCCCAGTGTTGGGAGGTTAATTCAATGTTTTCTTGCTCGGCAATAACGCAGGCTAATTGTTCACTCCATAACGAGTGATCAAGTAAGTAACCTTGTTTATCCGTGTCGATAATTTGATTATTAAATTCAAGCATGTATTACCACGTAATAGAGTGAGATGTTGCTAATGTTAGTGCGACAAAGTCGTCATAACTAAGCGAGTGATCGGGCTGATTGATTGTGATATCTCGTACCTTGGCGTCATCAGCAAGTATTAATAAGTGCGTTGCAAGCTGTCTAAATTGGGCAATAGCGAAGCATGCGTCACTTAATAATAATACTTTGTCTGTTGACTGGATCAGGTTAACTAATTGATCCGTGTTGTAATAGCCAAGTGGCTTGGAAAATATGTGTAAAGTGCTCATAAGTTCACTATGTGTTGTTGCTGGGCAATAAGTTGAGTCTGCTGCTGATAATTAAGCGCTTTTACTTCTACTAACAAGTTATGTTTATCAAGGCCATACTCGAGCAGAGACTTTTCACATACATAAATGTTTTCAACATCGTAAATTTCTAGCGTTCTGATGGTCTTAAAGTAGTTCTTTAAACCTATATGCTCAGGTTGTTGATGTTTTTTTAGGGCAAGTACCGCAGGGCCGCTAAATAACCAACTAATATTTTGCTCAACAGCAGCGAATATTAATGTCATATCTAATGCATCACGAATATGTAAATCATCGAAAGGACTATGGTGGCTTAAAACTAATACATTGATCATTTAAATTGCACCCATTTATCCGCATCACTGGCAAGCATTGCAAACTCAGCTAACCCTGCGACTGCAAAAAAACCGGTATTATTTATATCAAGGCCACGCTTTTCGGCAGCAGTAACACACAACATAAGATGAATCCCTTGCTCATGTAATTGTTGCCATAAAGCGTTAATTGCTAATTCATCAGCTGCCAAATCTAGTTGCTCGCTGGCATGAAAAACGCCGTTTTGATACAAAAAAATGGCATCAATGTTATGCCCTTGTGTTAAACATGCTTGTGCAAATTTAACCAAACGTTGCGTGGTATCATGATCCGATGGTGCGCTGTGCAGAGAAAGTACAAATCGTGCCAAAACTATTCCAATAAAAAAGCCCCTAAAGAGGGGCTATTTTAACAGAACTATTTAATTAGTCATTATTTGCGCCAAGCAGTGCAAGCAATGAAGTAAACAAGTTATATACACTTAAATATAAAGAGACTGTAGCGCGAATATAGTTTGTTTCGCCACCGTTGATGATGCGGCTTGTATCAAACAAGATTAAGCCAGACATGATCAATACAACCGCTGCATTTAATACCATAAACATTAGCGAGCTGCCAATGAAGATATTAACAATGCTGGCCACAATCACAACAATAAGGCCTACCGTTAAAAAACCGCCCATAAAAGAGAAGTCTTTTTTAGTATTTAGTGCATACGCAGACAAACCAAAGAAAATCAGTGCAGTTGATCCTAACGCTTGCATGATAAGCATTGGGCCATTTGGCATCGCTGCATAATGGTTAAGTAACGGACCAAGTCCCGCACCCATTAAACCCGTAAAAGCGAATACCCATGCAACGCCTGACGCGCTTTCGGCTTTTTTATTTACAACAAATAAAAGGCCAAATGAAATAAGAGTAAAAACTAACCCCATAAAATAAGGTAGTTGTAATGCCATTGAGATACCAGCCGTCACAGCACTAAATGCTAATGTCATGGCCAGTAAGAAATAGGTGTTTTTAAGTACCTTGTTTGTTTCAATGGTCGACATAACCGGTCTAGCGGTATTGTACGAATGATTAAATGCCATTTTAGAGCTCCTTTAGAAACCTATTGTAAGTTCCGATAATTAAACTGAAGTTAGATTACCAAGACTTCTATATTTGGGCAAACCTTTGTAGTTCAATAGACCGATAATTAAAAAGAAAAGTTCAATTTAGTGTGATTTTTACTCAGGGGTGAGTTAAGAATAAACAAATCAATGATTTTTTAAGCACTTGAACACTTTTTTGAAAAAAAAGCTTCACAAAGAGCACTGCCTTCTCTATTATGCAGGCCGTGCGGAGAGATGGCAGAGTGGTCGAATGCACCGGTCTTGAAAACCGGCAGGGGTTTATAGCCCCTCTAGGGTTCAAATCCCTATCTCTCCACCACCTAATTAAAATAATTGCGAGTACACTCTTATTCGTGATTTATAAATGTTTCGGAGAGATGGCAGAGTGGTCGAATGCACCGGTCTTGAAAACCGGCAGGGGTTTATAGCCCCTCTAGGGTTCAAATCCCTATCTCTCCACCATATAAAACAAAAAGGCCGTTGATAATCAACGGCCTTTTTGTTTCTGAAGTTCTCCATAAAGATTGACTAAGTCAATGTATTTTCATAATGCGCCAAATAACATGCACTTCATATAAATCCGCATAAGCCTTTAAATAAATTAACGGATCAAATCATACGCTAAACTATTGGTCAGATTTTATCTGATAAGTTAATTGTTATCGGTGGAGTTGTTAGCTACTTGCAAGGCTTTGGTAATATCATTCATCGGGGCGCTGTGACTCTTCTCTGACCTGCGATATCAGATCGCCATTCTTGTTCAAAGCAATAATGACTGTTTTATTATTATCTGGTGGTGCACCCAATGCTTTTTCTTTTAACTGTGAGTCAGAATCTAAGTTTGATCGTGGGAGTGTTGATGCACATCTTTTATTGGTCTGGCCAATGAAGTCCTGTTCTGACATAAAAAATGGTAAACTAACAGCCAATACGTCGCGAATCTGATATTTATTATGATCTATTTTTGAGCGTAATATGGTAACTCATTCCAGAGCGAACTTTTTTGCTAGCTTGATAGGCCGTTGAAATTTATTCATTGTTAATATTATCAAGCCATTGATGAGCTTCATTCAAAATTAAATTGTTTCTAATCTTTCATATATATCGGGTACATCCCAGTCAAAAATAGCGCGATACTTCTTAATCAAATTATTCACGCCTTCGATGATATCGTTGCGATAGGCTGCTAACTCTAATTTTTTATTTTAGCCATTTCAGTTCACCTTAAAATTTATAGATAAATCTAGACTAGGCTTTTATTAATGCCAGTTCTGTGCGAAAGCGAACAGATTTAATGAGAAATTTGTTGCAAGCTTTTAGATGAAAACCCTATCAGCGAAACAATGATTTATTGTTTATCATTTTTAATCTGGAGCAAATACGCCATGTTACATACTCTGAATAATTTAAAAAATTTAGCTATTCATGCATCGGATGGAGATATTGGGCTTACCAAAGATTTTTACTTTGATGATAAACATTGGGTGATCCGATATCTGGTGGTCGAAACTGGATCTTGGCTATTAAGTAAAAAAATATTGCTTTCACCTATATCAATCAAAGAGTTGAATCAGAAACCACAGACGCTCACTGTTACAATTTCAAGAAAACAAGTTAAAAACTGCCCTGACATGGATAGCGAAAAACCAGTTTCTAGGCAGTATGAGCTAGAATACATGCGATATTATGGTTACTCACATTATTGCGATAACACTGATATATGGGGTGGTTATTCAAGTCCTAATATGATGTCACCTGGTTATTATAGTGTCGCACCAAAGCCTGATAACTTAGATGCACCAGATAATTTCGCAGATGTTGATGCTGCATTATCTCAAGATAATGATCATCATCTACGCAGTAGTAATGCAGTAACGGGTTATAAACTTGATGTCATAGACGGTGATCTAGGTCACTTACATGGTATGTTGATAGATACCGACACCTGGGAAATTCGTTATTTGATTATTAACACCAGTAATTGGTGGTTGGGTCATCTGGTTTTGATTGCCCCAAAATGGATTAAAGAGGTGAGTTGGCCCACTTCTAAAATCTATGTTGATATGACGCAGCAGCAAGTAAAAGATGCACCCACATTTGATCCCTCAGTGCCTTTCAGTCTAGAGCATGAGCAAAGTCTGCAAACTCATTATGGTCGTAATGGTGAATAACAATATTACCTTTGAGTTAGGTGTTTGCTTGTCTTTTTTACGTTATTTATTTAAAAATTGTTATGTTAGTAAGTCATTTATTTCAAATATTTTATTCGAGAGTTTGGGTTTGAATCCCTATCTTTCGATCTTATAAAAAAAAGGCCTACTGCTTACCTTTATTAATGCTCCATTGAATCTATACACATTCGTTGGTATGACGCGTGAGGTAGTAATATAGAAGACTTCAAACACTATTTATCAGCGGCATTAGTAAGTTGTATACCTATGTTAATAGGCTACGTTTTTTTAAGTAATGAGCTAAATCTTTCTATATCAGAGGTTGTAACAGATTCATATATGCAGGCTTTTTTGAAGAGCTAGTCTTTAGAGCTGCTTTGTTTGGTATGTTGTTTCGTTTTTATCTTTGGGGTCATCCCAGCAGCACTAATTAGTACTATAATATTCTGCTTGGGTCATATTTATCAATGACATGATGCCATTTCAGCGCAAATGGCTGTTACCATCTCAACAATAGCAGATACATGGTTTACTTGGTTATATTGCGAATGCGGCTTACGTTATATTTAATATGTCTGGTGGCGCAGCTGGCGATTTAAAAAAATCTATTCAAAGCAAAAGCCATTATTCTGAGTATCGTTTACGTTAACCTACATATCCGACGTGGGAAAAAGCGTGAAGTAACACTCTCGTCACTATTTCAAAATCAACCACATAGTTAGACTCTGTTTATTAGAACACCCACTCAAAATATTTAATGGAGATAATGATGCTTGGATTGTTTTGGTCATGATAGTTTTTAGTTCACCATTTGTATTATTGCTAATAATTAAACATTACTTTTTTTAGAAAACATTAGTTAAAAGAGAGTTGTTTTTCTTAGAACAAGCAAAGAGAACCGATACTGTCTTAGCGATGCAAAAGAAATTAGAGATTCTAGTTGCAAGAGTCATTGAACTTGAAGAAATAGTGACCACAGTAGCATTGATTTATCGAGAAAAATCGATCAACTGTAAATTTATAGCCTCTGTATATAAAGAGGCAAAATTATACTTTTCTGTAAAGTGAATAACGCTAAACTCTATAACGGTTTAAAACTGGATCTTGCTTAGGTTAAACGGGCATCAAAATTACCCTATCATGATTGCTGTATGATTTATCATCGTAAATTACGACCATAGTCTCTATTTCGATGTTGTAAAACATCATGCATCCTTAGTATTTATTCAGGTATGATTTTAAGGACGCATTATGAAACATCGGCTTGCAAAAAGTGTTGGGTTATCATTACTTTCACCTGTGATCATTGGCAGTGTGTTAGGAGTTTATTATGCATTAACGCTCAATACCGATCCGCTGACTACCTTTTTCCAGTTACTTATGAGTGCGATAGCTAACGCGCATATTGTCGGTTTAACCATGGCTGCTTTTGTAGTACCCGGATATTTATTGATGTACAAGTACGCGAAAGTTAATTATTCGGGAGTACTGACATTAGGTTTACTCGGTGGTGCAATTTTTAGTTACTTACTCAGTGCAACAGGTGGTATGGTCTTTTTAATTAATACCGCGATGTCAGCTTTAGCGGCGGGACTGTTTTTATATGGATTAAGGTTAGGTGCGATAAAACAACAACCTCCTCAATAGAAGAATTATTAACCAAGCTTGCTGAAAATTAGGGCAAATTGCTTTTTTTTGCCCTGAAAAGGTTTCAATTATTGGCGACAAAGAGTACCTTTAGCTACTGTATGTTTGATAAGAAGTAGTTTGGTATGCAAAAGCAAGAATTTTACCAGTCATTAGTTAAACAAACTGAATCGCTAATTACTGGTGAACCTAACATTATTGCCAATATGGCGAATATTAGCGCGCTGTTATTTACGTCACTCGATGATGTAAATTGGGCTGGTTTTTATTTGATGGATTCACCAACTGAATTAGTGCTTGGTCCGTTTCAAGGTAATCCTGCATGTATCCGAATTCCTGTAGGAAAGGGTGTCTGTGGAACTGCCGCTGCAACTGCACAAACTCAACTAGTTGAAGATGTACATGCATTCGCAGGTCATATTGCCTGTGATGCAGCGTCTAATTCTGAAATAGTAATACCTATTCATAAAAATGGTGAAGTATTTGCTGTATTAGATATCGACAGCCCAAGTATTGCTAGGTTTGATGTTGATGATAAGCAAGGTTTAGAAGCACTCGTCGCATGTTTTGAGGCAACTATTGCATGAAAGACTTAGTAAATGTACAGGATTATCTGTTTGCCATCACTGATGTAGGTGATTGGGAAGGGGATGAAGAGCATGTAGCGGAAACGCTCAACGATTTAATTCATATTGCATGGGATCGTCTTCCTGATGACACTGAATGTGAATTAATTGATGAAATAATTAACGGTATTTGGGAACACCTTCGAGGCGATATGGCTGTAATTGAAGCCGACTTTGAAGAGTTGGTCGACTGGGTAACACACTACGTCGATTCGTCCCTTGATGAAAAGATGTGATAAATAGGTTCTAAAATGGAAACCACAAACAAGCTAAAAGATATTAATGAAGTATTGGAATTTTTATACCAAGAATTCCCAGAATGTTTTAAACAAAAAGACGGTATCAAGCCGCTGAAAGTAGGTATCTTTAAAGATATCGCTGAGCGAATTGAAGGTTCTGAAAAAGTAAGTAAGACGCAAGTACGTCAAGCGCTGAGAAAGTATACGTCTAACTGGCGTTATTTAGAAGCTGTTACTAAGTCTGAGTTTCGTATTGATCTTGATGGAAATCAAGGTGCTAAAGTGGAGCAAGAACATATTGATCATGCTCAAAAAGCACTTGAAGAAAGTCGTGCGAAAATGGCTAAACGTAAAAAGTCACAACGTCCACGTAATGATTCAGACACAAAATCTTACAAAAAGAAACCAGGCCAATTCGCTAAACCAGGCGATAAAAACGCTAAAGTTAATACCACACCAGCAAAAGCTGCGCCGGTTAAACGTTCAGGTAAAATTGAACCTTTACCAGCAAGTGAGGTCAAGGTTAATAACAAAGTTAAAGTTAAACTTGGCCAAGCCCTTGTTAATGCAGTAATCACTGAAGTGAACAAAGAAGACGTTCATGTAGAGTTGGTAACTGGCATGCAAGTTAAAACTAAAGCAGACAGCCTGTACATTATTTAAGCTGTATATAAATTAAGGAGTTGTGTATGAGTCAGAAGTTTAAGCTCATTCCGTTAGTTGCCGCCCTGTATTCAGGTTTATTATTTGCATCAGATATTGCTGATGTTAATGATGTAGTTACAGCAAAAGACTTGCCAGTACTTACGCAAGAGAGTCAGCATAGTACGGCTAGCAAACGGGTGACAAACTTATTTACTCGTGCACATTATAAACCAATTCGTTTTGATGACGCACTTTCAAGTAAAGTGTTTGACCGTTATATCGAATCCCTTGATTTTAATAAAAGCGTCTTTTTGGCTGCGGATATTGCCTCATTTGAGCAATACCGCAACCAATTTGATAATGCATTAACGACCGGTAAACTTGATTTTACCTTTGATATTTTCAACCTAAGCATGCAGCGTCGTTTTGAGCGTTATGAGTATTCTTTAAAGTTACTTGAAACACCAATGACCTTTGATAATGCGGATGAATATTACTTTGATCGTGAAGATGCTGATTGGTCACAAACGCAAGCTGAGTTAGATGAGCTTTGGCGTGAACGTGTAAAATATGATGCACTACGATTAAAAATGACCGGCAAAGATTGGCCTGGTATAAAAGAATTATTAACTAAGCGTTATCACAATGCACAAAAACGTTTAGTGCAAACCAATAGTGAAGATGTATTTCAGATAGTAATGAACTCTTTTGCGCGAAGTATTGAAGCACATACCTCCTATTTATCGCCACGCAGAGCTGAACAGTTCAAAATGGACATGGATCTTGAACTAGAAGGTATTGGTGCAGTACTAAGCTACGACGAAGACTACACGGTTATTCGCAGCTTGGTTCCAGGTGGACCTGCTGATAAATCGGAGCAAATTAAAGCTGATGACCGTATTATCGGCGTTGCTCAAGACAAAGAAGAATTTGTTGATGTCATTGGCTGGCGTTTAGATGACGTAGTTGATTTAATCAAAGGACCAAAAGGCACTAAGGTGCGTTTACAATACTTAAAAGGTGCTGATGATCATGGCGCGCCTAAAGTAGTTGAAATTATTCGCGATAAAATTCGCCTCGAAGATAGAGCTGCAAAATCAGAAGTATTCAAAGCAAAATATTCTGATTTAACCAGCAAAATAGGTGTTATTGAGATCCCTGGTTTCTACAACAACTTGTCTAAAGACGTTAAAGTAGAATTGGCGAAATTAAAAGAAGCCAAAGTAGATGGCATTATAATTGACCTACGTCAAAATGGTGGTGGTTCATTATATGAAGCAACACAACTATCTGGTTTGTTTTTTGACCAAGGTCCAGTAGTACAAATTCATACTCTAAATAATCGCATTGAAGAGCAAAAAGACCGTGATGGTGTTACGTTTTACGATGGCCCCCTTACGGTGCTTGTTGATCGTTACAGCGCATCTGCCTCTGAGATTTTCGCCGCAGCGATGCAAGACTATGGTCGAGCAGTAATAATTGGTGAGCAAACGTTTGGTAAAGGCACTGTGCAGCAGCATAAGGGCTTAGGCCGTGCTTACGATTTATACGATAATCCACTTGGCAGTGTGCAATATACGATTGCAAAGTTTTATCGTATCAATGGTGGTAGCACACAGCATAAAGGTGTGATCCCAGATATTTCATTCCCATCAGCAATTGATCCAGCGGAATGGGGCGAAAGCCAAGAGGATAATGCATTACCGTGGGACAGTATCGTACGCGCCAAATATAACTCGGTTGATGACTTACACCCAGCCATTGCTTACTTAAGCAAAGCGCATGCTGAACGCATTAAATCAGAACCAGAGTTTAACTATGTTTTTCAAGATATTACGCGTTATAAAGAAGAGAAAGACCGGAAAACTATTTCTCTTGTAGAAGCGCAGCGTATTAAAGAAAAAGACGATGGTGAAGCGCGTGCATTAGCTCGTACTAATGAAAGGCTTACTCGTTTAGGTGAAAAACCGATTGAGAGCTTGGATGATGCGCCTGATGTCTTAGACGACTTAGATCCATTCCTAGAAGAAGCTGCATTAATTACCCAAGATTATATTAAGTTTGGTCGTGTAGCTAAGAAATAACTTGTTTTACATATTAATAAAAAAGGCGCTTTGGCGCCTTTTTTGCTGCCTAAAACTCTTGATATTGCTATAATTACTGATTAAACGCTGACAAAAGTAAGTAACTTAGTTAGGCTAAGCGTCGCGTCTGTGCTAAAAAATAATAATTAAACGCGCATAAAAATGCGCGTAGGAGTCTCAATTTTGAATTCACAAAAAGAAAAAACCATCCTACAGGCCAGCTTTTTCGATGCCTTGATCCCAATTTCTGTACTGATTTGTTTATTAGGTGCTGCGGTCTATTTATTTGGCGATAGTTCGTCATCAGGGCCGAATCAAATTGCGCTACTGTTTGCTACATTTACAGCTGCACTTATTGGCCTTAAAAATGGCTATACTTGGAAAAAACTTGAACAAGCGATGATAGAGGGGATCACTCTATCTTTGGGCGCTATATTAATTTTGTTAATGGTTGGCGCGCTGATCGGCACTTGGCTGCTGTCAGGCACTGTACCTACGCTTATTTATTATGGTTTACAGGTAATTAATCCTAGTTGGTTTTACGCAGCAAGCTGTTTAATTTGTGGCATTGTAGCAATGAGTATTGGTAGCTCTTGGACCACGGCGGCGACAATAGGTGTAGCGCTACTCGGTGTTGCTACAGGCCTTGGATTAGAGCAAACAGTGACGGCCGGTGCCGTAATATCTGGGGCTTACTTTGGCGATAAACTTAGTCCACTGTCTGAAACAACAAATTTAGCTCCTGCGGTTGTGGGAGCTGATTTATTCGAGCATATTCATCATATGCTATGGACGACTGTACCAAGTTTTGTGATTGCACTAATCATCTTTATTTTTATGGGCTTTAATGCTACAGCGTCAAGTGAGGCTGGGCGTATTGATGAAATAACCGCTATTCTACAACAAAACTTTAATATAGGTTTAGAGATGCTGGTGCCACTGATTGTTTTACTGGTGTTAGCAATTAAAAAAATGCCTGCATTTCCGGCAATTTCAATCGGTGCGGTACTTGGTGCAGTATGGGCAATGATTTTTCAATCAGACCTAATTGCAACACAAATTGATGGCTCTCAGGGGCAAATTGTCGGTTATTTTAAATTAGTTTGGAGTACATTTTTTGATGGCTTTAGTATCCTCACAGGCGATGAAAAAATGGATTCATTACTCAGTGGTGGTGGAATGTCTGGCATGTTAACCACAACGTGGCTGATTATGACGGCATTGATGTTTGGCGCCATTATGGAAAAAACAGGTTTATTAGATATTTTTGTAAAAAGTATTCTTAAAATTGCGAAAAGCACTGGCTCTTTAATTACTGCTACTATTGCGACCTGTATTGGTACCAATGTAATTGCTGCAGATCAGTATATCGCTATTGTGGTCCCTGGTCGGATGTTTAAAGAAGAATATGCAAAGCGTGGTTTGAAACCCGTTAATTTATCAAGAACATTAGAAGATGGCGGGACGATCACCAGTCCCCTGATCCCTTGGAATACCTGTGGTGCATATATGCAAAGTGTATTATTGATCAACCCATTTGATTATGCGCTATATGCATTTTTTAATCTTATAAATCCATTACTAGCTGTTATTTATGCTTACCTAGGCATTAAAATTTTACGTATTAAGCCAAAACAATAGCCATAAATTATACGCTCCTCTGCTAAGAGGAGCCACTTTGGAGTTTCACATGACTGCATTAAAAAAACCTCAAGCACAGTATCTTAAAGATTACCAAGCTCCACCATTTTTAATTGATCACATTGATTTGACCTTCGATTTATTGCCGTTAAACAGCCGTGTTACGAGTATAATGACGATCACGAAAAAAATAGCAGGTGTGGCAGATTTAGTGCTTGATGGCATTGATTTGACGCTGATCTCAATTACTGTAGATAACAACGCATATACAGATTATGACCTACTTGATGAGCAGCTTGTGATCCATAATCTACCAGCGCAATGCCAGCTTACAATCGTTAATGAAATAGCGCCAAAAACTAACACATCTTTAGAAGGTTTATATCTATCTGGCGGTGCATATTGTACACAATGTGAAGCGCAAGGCTTTAGAAAAATAACCTATTATCTTGACCGCCCAGATGTACTTGCAAGCTTTGACGTGACTATTATTGCTGACGAGCAGTTTACTCATTTATTATCAAATGGTAATAAATTAGCGGAAGGTAAATTAGACAATGGCCGTCACTTTGCAAAATGGCAAGACCCATTCAAAAAGCCAAGTTACTTGTTCGCACTTGTTGCAGGGGACTTTGATGTACTTGAAGATACCTTTGTTACGCAAAGTGGTCGTACAATAGATTTAGCCTTGTTTGTTGATAAAGGGAATTTACCGAAAACTCCTCATGCGATGGCATCACTTAAAAAATCAATGCAGTGGGATGAGCAGCGTTTTAATCTTGAGTATGATTTAGATATTTACATGATCGTTGCTGTGGATTTTTTCAATATGGGCGCGATGGAAAATAAAGGTCTGAATATTTTCAACTCTAAATGTGTGTTGGCTAATCAAGAAACCGCCACTGATAAAGATTATCACACCATAGAGTCAATCGTTGGCCATGAGTATTTTCATAATTGGACAGGAAACCGAGTGACTTGTCGTGATTGGTTTCAACTGTCGTTAAAAGAAGGCTTAACAGTTTTTCGTGATCAAGAGTTTAGCAGTGATTTAGGCTCGCGGGCACTGAATCGTATTGATGCGGTTAAAGTAATGCGTACTCATCAATTCAGTGAAGATGCCGGTCCTATGGCACATCCGATCCGTCCTGAACAAGTGATTGAGATGAATAACTTCTATACAGTAACTGTGTATGACAAAGGCGCTGAAGTTATCCGTATGATGCACACGTTATTGGGAGAAGAAAAGTTCCAGCAGGGCATGGCACTTTATTTTCAGCGTCATGATGGGCAAGCCGTCACCTGTGATGATTTTGTTGCGGCCATGAGTGATGCCTCAGGTATCGATTTAACTCAGTTTAAACGTTGGTATAGCCAAGCTGGCACACCACGGCTAATCGTAAAACAAGAGTTTGATAAGCTCAATGGTACTTTTTCACTGCATATAGAGCAGCTGGCACCGCTTAATCAGCCAGAAAATGCGCCATTACATATCCCATTTGCTATCGAGCTACTTGATCAACAGGGCGAGTCTGTCCCTTTACAGTTTGAAGGACAGCCACTTGATCATGTCTTAGATGTCACAACAGCGCAGCAAACGTTTAGCTTTGATGGTTTAACCGCGAAGCCTGTAGCGGTGCTACTAGAGGATTTCTCTGCGCCGTGTATTGTTGAGCAACAAAATACAGCCACTGAATTATTACACATTATGCGCTTTGCGCGCAGTGACTTTTCGCGTTGGGATGCTCAACAACAATTGTTCATTGGGGCGGTTAAAGGGGCCATTATAACACCTGAAAATAATCAATTGGATCCAGCAATTATTACTGCATTACGTAGTTTATTAGTTGATCAGGAGGGAGATTTAGCTTTAATTGCTGAATTATTAAAGCTGCCTAGTTTTGATACCCTCGCAGCTGAGTTTAATGTGATCCCTGTGGATCAATTGGTTGCGGTGACAAATCAGTTTGAGTTACAAATTGCTCAGCAACTGCGTAGTGAGTTCTTAGACTGTTATCAAAGTTTAATTGATGACGGCTCTGTAAGTGCAACAGCTGTCGCTATACGTGCATTAAAAGGTATGTGCTTGCATTATTTGGCAAAAATTAATGAGCTTGATATCAATCAACTTCTTGTTAGTACTGCTAATTCACACAATATGACCAATGTACTCGCCGCGCTCAGTGCAGTGGTAAAAGCTGATAATCCATTAGCAAAAGAGTTGTTAAACCAATTTGACAGTCAGTGGCGCCATGATGTGTTAGTGATGGATAAGTGGTTTGCATTGCAAGCAATGCAAGGTGGCGATGACGCCATTAGTAATATCAAAAAGTTATATGATCACCCTTGTTTTGATTTTTCAAACCCAAACCGTGTCAGGGCACTAGTGGGCAGTTTTAGTCATTTTAATACCGCACAGTTTCACCGTGAAGATGGTACAGGTTATCAATTGCTAGGTGACTTACTAGTTAAGCTTAATGCAATCAACCCCCAAAATGCATCACGTATGTTAACGCCATTTATGTCATGGCGCAGATATGATGAGGTACGTTCAGTTGCAATCAAAGCTCAGCTGCAACGCCTAGCTTTGCTTGATAATTTAAGTGATGACTTGTTTGAAAAAGTTGATAAAGCACTACAATAAATTATGATCGAATATTATTTTTTACTGAACTTAACCTACAAGCAGTGCATGGATTACTACGAAGGTAAGTATACATCAGTTCAAGTAATTGAAGATGGTGGCAAAAAAGTACGTTTTGCCGCCAGCCATTTGCGTCCTTTTATTTCCTCTTTAGGGGTAAGAGGGCGCTTTCGACTTTTGCTTACTCCAGAGTATAAATTTTTACGTTTGGAGCGTGTTGCCTAAAACAATATTTTAAAATAATCACTTATAATATTGTTTTTTTGTTAATTCGATTTGTCCTATTGTTAATTTACGTGTATAAATTATCTGGTAGGACGTCTTACCATTAGGTTAACGTCAACTAAACAGAAAAATTATGACCGATTGAACGCGTTCTATTTGTAATTTCTTTATTTCGCTTCTATCGTTACGACTACACTAAAAACAATAACTTGATCACAAAATTACCCGCGACAGGGGGAACACACAATGATAAGAAGATCGCTTTTTGTTAAAAATAAACTAGTACTAGGCATCGCAGCCGCTACTTTAGGGTTATCAGCAGCACACACACAGGCTGCAACGTTTGAGGCTGGAGGGTTTGATATAACCTTCGACTCTGCTTTTTCTTATGGACAAAGTATCCGTGTTGAAGACCGAAACTTTAACTTAATAGGTAAAAGTAATAACCCGTCTTTTGATTGGACAGGTTATAACTCTGTATTAAATCCAACTTATTCAGCGCAAGATGTCTGGGCCCAACCTGGCTCTTACTCTAATAACGGCGACGCTGGTGATTTGAACTTTGATAGCGGTGAATCTTTTTCAAAGCTGTTGAAAGGGACGCATGATTTATCTATCAACAAAGATAACTATGGTCTATTTACTCGATTTATGTATTTTTATGATTTTGAATTGATGGATGGCGATCGTGCCTATGTTAATCCAACTTCAGGGCAAGGAGTTGATCCTTGTGATGATAAAGACACAAAGAAACAAAGCTGCGCAGATATTCGTCTATTAGATGCTTACGTATGGGCTAACTTTGATTTAAATGACGGCAATAACCCACTTTCTATTCGTCTAGGGCAACAAGTCATAAACTGGGGAGAAAGTACATTAATTTCTCACGGTATTAACGTAAATCCGGTCGATATTGATCGGTTAAAAGCGCCGGGTGCAGAGCTTAAAGAAGCTTTTATTCCAGTTGGTATGTTATGGGCATCTTTAGGGATCACTGAAAATGTGACTTTGGAAGGCTTTTACCAATACCAATGGCATGAAACACGTTTACCTGCAGCTGGAACGTATTTTTCAACCAATGACTTTGCCGCTGAAAATGGTTATCAGCAAAATGTACAGCTTGGTTTTACCTCCAACCCAGATATCGATTTAGCGTTTTTAACTGATAGCTTAAATAATTTGATGACTACCTTTGGTCAAGCTGCTGCCGCTAAAGGGATCGACCCTGCAAGTCCCGCAGGGCAAGCATTATTGGCACAAACTTATCTGGCATACCCTACTAAAGTCGCTCTTAAAGGCAAAGGGGATGATGGTAAAACTGAACCTGATGATGGTGGTCAATATGGTTTACGTTTAGGTATGTTCTTACCAGATTTTTATGACACTGAAGTTGCACTTTACCATGTAAACTACCATAGCCGCCGTCCTCTTATTTCAGGTCGCGTATCTAACTTTACACAAGCGTCACTGGCCCAAGATTTAGCCATGTTAGCAACGACTAAAATCACCTCTGACAATGTCTCTGATTTAAAAGCATTTGCTAAAGCAACCAATGAGTATCCAGAAGATATTAAATTGTATGGGTTAAGCTTTAATACATCAATTGGTGAAACGGCGTTTGCTGGTGAGTTCACCTTCCGTGAAGACGAACCACTACAAATCGATGACGTAGAATTGCTTTATGCTGCTATGCCTGAGCAATTAGCGTTAGCGGGACTTCGTCCTGAGTTTGCCGGTATTTCACAAATGAGTCAGGGTAACGCAGTTAGTGTTGTAGGCCCTGGGGAATTAGCAAAAGGTTATATTGAGCGTAATACTAGCCAATTGCAGTTTACAGCAACACATTTATTTGGCCCATCACTGGGTGCAGATAGCTGGGCTGTAGTGGGTGAAATTGGCGGCGTGCGCATAAATAATATGCCTGAATACGATGAAATGCGTTTAAATGTTTCAGGCACTGGTCGAAGCGGTATTATGACCGGCCCTAATGCAGATGATTACTCAACACTTCATATGGCTTTGTCTAATGGCCCCGAACAAAAAGAGTTTGCGACAGCATCATCATGGGGATATCGCTTAATTGCTAAAGGCGATTATTACAACTTCTTTAAAGGAGTTAATTTTTCACCTCGCTTTGTTTTCTCACATGATGTAAATGGTAACACACCAGACCCGATGTTCTTGTTTATTGAAGATCGCAAGTCACTTGGAGTGACAGCCAACTTTAATTATCAAAATGCATGGTCATTTGACTTTAGCTACAACTCTTTCTGGGGTGGCGGAGATACCAATACTTTCTCAGACCGTGATTTTGTTTCTTTTAATATTAAATATTCAATTTAAGGGTATCATGATGATAAAAAAACCTACCCTCATTGCACTAACGCTATGTAGTTTATTTTCTACAACAGCGGTCGTTGCAAAAATGACGAGCGAAGAAGTTGCGCGCTTAGGTGCAGATCTAACCCCATTAGGTGCTGAAAAAGCGGGTAATGCTGATGGCTCAATTCCGGCATGGACAGGTGGTATTACTAAAGCACCGGCAGGTTATACGCCGGGAATGCATCATCCAGATCCGTATGCTGACGACAAAGTACTTTTCACCATTGATAAATCAAATGTTGATAAATACAAAGCAAATTTAAGTCCTGGTCAAGTAGCTCTTTTTGAAGCGTATCCAGATACGTTTAAAATGAACATCTATACTACTCATCGCAGTGCTTCAAACCCACAGTTTGTCTATGATGC
>TARA_R110001606_G_scaffold8479_2_pt1 | contig 31854 bp, 29 predicted proteins | sample TARA_R110001606 | Tara Oceans TARA_R110001606 (sample SAMEA4398315) | marine metagenome | biome: Polar Biome; feature: [SRF] surface water layer (ENVO:00010504); material: water (ENVO:00002006), including particulate matter (ENVO:01000060) such as... | depth 5 m
AGTCAAGATGCTGCTGGCACAGGCTGAGAAACTCGGGATGCTGTCCGAAAAAGCGATTACGGGAATGGATTAATCTGTCGCAGCTGTCCTTCGACCAAAAGCCCTGCGTGCATGTCTTCAGTCCAGAGTGTAGTGCAGCCGGCGATAAGGGCCGCGGCGACGATCATCGCGTCATACACCGAGAATCCGTAACGCTCAGCCAGCGCGCGACCGACCTCATGAGTGCGCGAGGTCACGTCCTCAACTGAGCAAAGCGCCCGGACTGCGGCTAGAGAAATGGCAGTCTCATCCCAGTCAAGTCCAGCCTTGCGACGGCAATCTACCATTGCCTCGTTCAAGACCTGCACGCTGATGCGCGGGCCCACGAGGTGTGCTGGCACGTGATTAGTTGCGCGAGAGCGCGCGTTATACCCGAGTCAACCTCCTACTGCGCAGCAGGCTCGCTGAAGCTCAGCAATAACGCTCATCTTACAATTAGGTAGCTGTAATTAAAACCTATTTCCGATAATTGCCAATTGGCAATTACAATGGATTGGCCTCGGCATACTTGCGAAAAAAGGCAAGGAAGGCGCGGTCGGGATTGGCGGCGTCAGGTTTGCCCTTTGCCCATGTACGCCATTCGCCTTCGATGAAATAGATGTCGAAACCTGGGTGGCGCATTCGTGCTGTCTCATAGGTGTCGGTGCGAAGGGCCTGCCCGTGTGTTTCGAGCCAAGCTGGTCGCGCCCGACCCTCACGCTCCTCGGCACGCACTTTGCGACCAACCTTAGAGTACTGCAGCGCAAGGTCAGCAGCCCCCGCTGCGTCATCATCCTTGCGCCACCAGCGAAGCTCGACATGCGTTACGCTGCGCCCTGTCTTAATCGGTTCGATCGCAACCATGAAATTGGACAGCGCGTTAACCTCGGTGACCGCCGGATCGATTGCACGCAACTTCAGATTCGACCATGAAGTCAGCTTGCCTTTTGGAACGCCAAGTACGCCACGCAACGCTTCAAGCGCAAATTTTTCAGAACTGCGCCAGCGAAGGTTCCCGCGCTTCTGGACCATCTCATAAAGGGTAAGCGCGTACTTGGAGGATAGTGCGAACATCACCTCACGCTGAAGACGAGCAAAGACGGTGGAATTGGAGATGATACGTCGCAGACGCGAGGGGATCTCGTACTCAAGCAGCCCGTCGGCGCGGTTTGCCTCAACATTACCACCCAAGAGTTGCACGCGTTCGATAGCGGATTCACCATCCCAGGTGACGGCGACTTTGACGATTGCAGACATAAGCCGCTCGATGCTCTCGCCGATACGGTCGTTGGAGTTATGAGAACCGCGCAAGGCCGATTTGGCGATGACGTGGCTGACTGGTTTATCGATAGCGTCCCATGCGTTTTCCAGGAGTTGGTTGTAGATGCGGCGGTCATTAAGAGTAAGTGGTGTGACCTCGACTAGATCGACTAGTTCGCCCGGTTTGATAATGCTTTCGGCATTTGGGCGGACTTCGACGGTGCGATAGGATTTCTCGGCCATTTTCTTACTCCCCAACTCTTACTTTTGTATCGTCAGCGCCGTAAGATTTCAACCGTTTCGCGCTTAGCCGAAGGGATTGCACCCGAAATGTAAGGGTTACGATGGAGAGCAGCGCAGTACAGCACTACAACCACTTGAAAATAAACCTCTTTTTTATGGACAAGCGACTAAACTGGCGGCTGCCCAAAAGGTAAGAATACGAATCATCCCGATGCGTATGACATGCCGCCCCAATATGTAGGAATAGCCATCCCGATTCGTAGGAATTAGCACCCAAACTGTAAGGATGGGCGTATAAAAGTCGTTCTTTTACAGATATATAGCCTTGCATGAACAATATGAACCTATGAATCTGAACTTGAGACGTTTTATTTTCATCCTTATGAGGTTGGAATGCTCCCAAGACCCATATGCAAATCTTACAGATTGGTTGCTCTACTCCCCTAGATGGCTCCTCAGATCCGAACTAAGCCATCAATGAGCACAACTATCGACTTTTTGGCTGCAAACTCGGAATATCCGAACTTTACGGTGCCTTCCTAATAGCTCATGATCTGCGTAAAGTAACGTGAGGCGCCATGACATCCGTTCTTCCATCCGTAAGTTTGACAGAGTTGACACAGCTCACCAGCCGCGCAAGCACTGTTATCCAACGCCTGCGGGAACGTGTTTTCTCGCCAGGTAATGAGAAACAGCTCAATCTTCGCTTTAACGTCCGAACGGCTGCAGAGATGGTGGGGCGCACTGAAAAGGCAATCCGTGACGCTGAGGGTGATGGTCGTTTGCAGGAACCAGACAAAGATCCCGAAACGAAACGCCGAACAGGATACACATTGGGGCAGGTCAACCAGATGCGGGACGTGTTCGGCACGCTACCTCATCGCGCATCCGATGATCCGGCGCTGGTCCTTGCGGTTCAGAACTTCAAAGGTGGTGTCGGAAAGTCTACTATCGTCAGTCACTTGTCACAGTTCTTTGCGCTAAAAGGCTATCGTGTATGCGTGATAGATTGCGACAGCCAAGCATCCACCACTGCGATGTTCGGGATGAATCCAGACATCGATGTCGATGAAGAAGAGGATACGCTGTATCCATTTCTGCGCCATGGTGGGCCAAAGTCGCTTCACTATGCCCTGCGGGCGACTTATTGGCCAGGGATTGCGCTCATTCCCGCAAACCTTGGGCTTTACGACGCGGAGTACGAGTTTGCAGCCCGGATGGCGCGGGAGCCTACTTTCATTCTCGACCGCTTGAGGGATGGGGTCGAAAGCATTGCTGACCAATTCGACATTATCCTGCTTGACCCGCCACCAGCGCTTGGCATGTTGTCGCTTTCGGTTCTGCGGGCGGCGAACGCACTGCTGATACCGGCACCGCCAAACAATATTGATTTTGCGTCGACCGCACACTTCCTGAAGATGATGGAGTCGACCTTATCGGAGCTGGCCGAACATGGCGGCGCGCGCGAGTATAATTTTGTTAAAATTATTGCCTCGAAGATGAACGATCAAAAATCTGCGCATCTCGCGATTAAAAGGATGATGGATGCGGTTTTCCCGCAGGATATGCTGCAAGCGACGCTGAAGGACAGCGCCGAGATAGACAACGCAACTGCGAACCTGTCCACGGTTTACGAATTGACTGGACCGGCAACCAGAACCGAAACGCACAAACGCTGTCGCGCCTACTTGGATGCAGTCGGGCGCGAGGTGGAACTTCTCACTCGCAAGACTTGGCCCAGCCATCACAAAGCGCTTCGCAAGGAAGGACTACTATGAGCAAACGTCACAACGCCATAGACGATATCCTGAACAGCTTCGAGGCTACTGCCTTGCCCGAAGAAAAAGCAGGGGCGCGATTTTTGAAACGTTCAAACGCGTTATCCGAAAGCGGAGAACGGGAGGAAAAGGTGCTGCGTTGGGTCGACCCTGCGCAATGCTTCATGTGGGAACGGCACAACCGCGAATACTCGCTGTTGAACGACCAAAATTGCGCCGACCTGATCAACTCAATCAAGGCGCAGGGGCGGCAAGAATTCCCTGCTATCGTCCGCCGGACAGGCGAGGGGTATGAGGTCATCTGTGGCGCACGTCGGCATTTCGCTATCAGTTGGCTACGTGCAAACAACTACCCACAATTCCGGTATCTGGTGGATGTACGCGACCTGACGGACGAGGAAGCCTTCCGCCTCTCCGACATAGAGAACCGCGACCGCGAGGATATTTCTGATTATGAACGCGCTCGCGACTACGCGAGAGCGTTGGAGGCATATTATGGCGGTCGGCAAAAAGCTATGGCGGAACGGCTAGAGGTCTCCGAGGGCTGGCTCTCACGCTACCTTCAACTGGTGAAGCTCCCGGACGTGATCATCGCGTCATATGCCTCTTTGCATGACGTGAAAGAGCTTCACGCGCGGATACTGAAGCCGTTGCTGACCAACCCGAAAACCCGCGAGGCGGTGATGAATGTGGCGGGTGAGCTTGCCATGGCTCAGGAAGTTGCACGGGCAGGGAAGGGCGATCCAGTTCCCGCCGCGCAGGTCCTGGCCCGCCTAAAGGCCGCTGTCGCCACTCCAAAACGCACGCGTCCGTCCGCCACCGTTTCTCGGCGCATAATCCATGAAAGCGGTGTCGCGATGCAGCGCAAGAACGGGAAGGTGACATTGGAGTTCGATGAATTCCTGTCTGACGAATCATTGCGCGCCGCGATCGACTTGTTCCTGAAGTCTCGGGAATAATTGACAGGTGGCAATTGTGTTATTTTATCGTTATCTATCAGTCATTAAGCTGGGCTCAATCTGCGATCCTGGATGAGCTGGGCTCTTTGCCCTTCAGCGCATCAGGCGGCGCTTTGCTCTTCAACCTGCTAAGCCCATCACGAAGCCGGTGCCTCGGACGAAGTCAACGAGGTCATCAATGAGGCGTAGGTCTATGGATCGAATCGAACTGATATTCTCCCCCCCACACGGACAGCCTTGAGTTAGCTGTCGATCGTTTCTTGAAGCTCGGCAATTTTCTTAAGTATGTCGTCGAATGACGGCGGTGTCTGGTCAAACATCATCGGCGCCATCGCCCGGTAATCGGCTCTCAAGTCTCTGACCCGCGCCTCGTCAGGCATCAGCCGAAGTGTGCCTGGCCGAGCCGTTTCGTAATTGGCCCAGCCCGAACGGAAGAAGATCATTTTGTGCTGTGCCACTTGCGCCAGCAGATCAAGATCGTCGACGGCGGCTTTTCCCTCGTCGGTGTCAAAGAGCATGGCAAGGTCGTAGTAATGCCGCGAGAAATACTGTGCTGTCGGAAATTCTGCAGGCCGATGTGCCTCTGCATGGAGCGCAGTCGCCTTCTCCCAGAAAGTGCGCCGCGCTGACAGAACGGTCACGCTGGTGTCGGGTTCTGCAAAGAAGTCGGGATAGTCATCGGCCGCGTATGGACGGATGACCTTCTCTTCGGTCGGCCAGGGATCGCCGCGCGCGCCAAGTTCGAGTTTTACGCGCGGGGTGATGTAGGCCATGCCCTTATATTCAGAAGCGGGAAGCGCCGTCGGGTAATGGAAGTTGACGGTCTGGGCGTCGCCGGGGTCGATCTCCAGCGACCACTCGCCGTTGGCTGGCTCGCCGAGCTGTTCGACGATCGCGGAGCGAAGCGCCGGGAGAAGTTTCTCGGCAATGTGCCGCTCAACGTCGCTGACTAGGTCGTTAATAAGCCGGGCTGCCTGCTTCTTGCTGATCCCCTCCTTCTCGGGATCGCGATCGCCCTTGTAACCTAGTTCCGCACGATCGAACGACAAATCGATATCCTCGGAGAAACGGCGTATCGCGCCGAATGCTTTTGAGAGCGATGTACCACCCTTAAAGACGAGAGACGCCGTCGTTCCCTTGGGCAGGCCGAACAAGCGCCTGAGACTCCAGCAGACCCAGAAGTCCTTTTCGATGATCGTGTCGGCGACGCCTCGGGTGGCGCTGGTCTCCCCGAAAAGAGCAGCGCGGTCTTCCGCGGGAAGCAGGGCGACCCTATCCATCGATATCGACCGTCGCTGCATTGGCGATCGTGACAAGCGTCGGCCGCATCCAGGCGGGTGCTTGAACGGCACTCGAAGCCAGCGTCTTCTTGTCTTTGGCCGACAGCTGCTGCGCAGCGACGCGCGCGACGTCGGACGCGCGCACGGGGCCGACATGGCGAAGGGCCTGAACGACAGTGCCGACGGCGCTTCCTGGCGCAACGAGATGCTTGGGCGAGGCGTGGCGAAGATCGACGACACGCTTGCCCAGCACAACGCGCCGCGACGGACCATTGGTCAGGTAAGTGCTTTGAGCCGGAACCTGAGTGGATAGACCAAGCGCATTCGCTGCCCGTGCACCAGCAATTTGAACCTGAGAGCCAGTCTCCCGGGCAAGCGCATGGGCGACGTCATCGGGAGCTGGCGAGAGTGCTCCGAGCTTCGGATGCATCTTGGGGAAGTCGTATAGCCCGCGCGCGAGACGACGAAGCTGGCCTCCCTTTACCAGCCGGGAGAGAGCCTGGTCGATGGATGAGCGGGCGGCGACGGCTAGGAAGTCACTGGGAGTGAAGACGCTTCCACGTCCGCTTGCGCGAACACGCCTCATCACTCGATCAGGAACAGATACAGCCGGGGCTTTCATATGTCAGAAAATATACTATCTTTTTCTGACATTCAAGTAGTGTCTCTAAGGAACTTTAGGAGGCAGTTCGGGTGGGCGGCAGGTCAGTGCGATCGTTGCGGTGCGTACGAGTAGTCGCTTCCAAGGCGAGCTGCGGATGCACTGCCGCGCTGCCATCGGGCAGCTTCCTGCGCCTAACTTCCTTAACCTGTAGACTTCATTGGTCCGCTTTGCGGGACTTTCCGGGCATTCGCTGCAGATGCATTATCAACTCGTATTATATCACGGAAATCGCTCCGAAGGGCAAAGAACCGACCTTCGCCGCCGGCTCGAACGCAACCGTGGCGATACGTTGAAGCAGACATTCCGCTAGAATCGCACCCCTTGATTTGGCGCAACCTGCATAAAGCGCAAGTGCCGGTATTCACTGCAGGAGGCGCGCAGGTCGGTTGACGGCGAGACTGCGAGAGGCGGGTATTGCAAACCAAAAGAGGCCTTATGCGCCACCTCTGGAGACGCAATCGCAACAGATTGAAGTTGTAAAAAAACACTTTCTATAATCATTGTAGTGAGTACATTGTTCTCTCTACCATACGATTACGGGGAACAAACTACGCGTGACGGAAGAACAGATTGCCAAGGTGGCCCAATCTTGCTTTCAAGGTTGCCCTACAATCGTCCTCGGCAGCGGGGCATCTATGCCCCACGGTCTCCCCAGCATGGGTGATCTGAGCACTTACCTATGCGAGAATATGGAGACGGTGGGCGACGCCGAGCGTGACGCGTGGTACCTTGTCAGGACAGCTCTGGCCGGCGGTGACCACCTTGAGGCGGCTTTAGAGGGAAAAGCACTGCCTGCATCACTATTATCAAAAATTGTAGGCCTTACTTGGCGTTGCGTGAACGAGAAAGACATGAAACTTTTGGAGGCTGCTGCCTCCAATGGCAATTTTTCTTTGGGCAGACTATTGGCCAGTATGTTCAGCAGTACCCACAGCGAGGTACACGTCGTCACAACAAATTACGACCGAGTGGCCGAGTATGCCTGCAACTCCAAGAATGTTCTATTTCAAACGGGTTTCGCGCCAGGGTACATTCAGACGTGGGAAAGTACCGGCCGCGTTAGAATGATACACGGAACCAAGGCTGCCCGTGTCGTGAAGATTTGGAAGATCCATGGGTCTCTTGACTGGTTCCGCACCGCCGATGATAGGACGATCGGGTTACCAGTATTCGAGCTGCCGTCCAGAGATTACTACACGCCGCTAATCGTTACTCCAGGTCTGAACAAATATGAAAAGACCTACGAAGACCCATTTCGAACAACTATCAACGGGGCTGATGCCGCACTTAAATATGCCTCTGCCTTCCTTTGCGTGGGGTTCGGGTTTCGAGATCAGCATATCCATCCCAAGATCATAGAGCGATGCCGGGAACAGAATGTTTCAACAGTGGTGCTTGCCCGAACCTTGACGGAAGAGGCAAAGGACTTCCTGAAAAGCAAGGCAGGCACAAACTACCTAGGAATCGAAAAATCTGGAACCGGCAGCAGGATTTACTCGCCCATAACTCCGGAAGGTGCAGATATCACCACTCCAGACCTCTGGTCTCTCGACGGCTTTAACAATTTGGTCCTTTAGGTGCTCCATATGTCAATTTTTGATTTCGATGACACTGAAGCTCTTGGCAGCGTCATTTCAGTCGACACCGTTGCCGTCACTATTCGCGTCGATGACTTGGATCGGCTCAAGCGTCTGCAAGTTAACAGACTCGTCGTTCTCCAAAGCAGCAGGCCTGGTCAACATCTTATCGGTATTGTCGTAAAGATAACTCGGAAGCCCGACATTCGTGAGTGGGAGGAGGCCGATGATTTTGATGTAGATCTTGTGCCAAATGAGAATAACCTTGTGAAAGTTACACTCATCGGCACACTACTTGATCGGGTCGGCGGAGAAAGGAACGTTTTTCGCCGTACTCTTGAAACTGTCCCAGAGATCGACGCCAACTGTTTTTGCCTAGAAGGCGATCGGCTCACGAAATTTATGCAAGTGATTTCTAACGTTAAAACAGAGGGCCCTAAACTATCTCTGGGCCATTTTACACTGGACGAAGATGCTATTGCTTACCTCAATGGGAATAAACTCTTCCAACGCCATGCAGTGATAGTTGGCAGTACAGGCTCTGGCAAGTCTTGGACAACAGCCCGATTGCTCGACCAAATAGCCGATTTGCCGCAAGCTAATGCTGTCTTATTTGACATTCATGGCGAGTATCGCCCTCTAAAAGGCGAAGCCTTCAGGCACCTTCGCATTGCCGGGCCATCAGACATCGAACATAAGCGTGGTTTGGCTCATGATGTCCTTCATCTGCCATACTGGTTGCTCGGCTACGAAGCCCTGCTGTCAATGTTTGTTGACCGCAGCGATCAGAATGCTCCGAACCAGTCAATGATCATGACCCGTACCATCGTCGACGCAAAAAAGCGGGCTCTTGATGCAGTAGAGCACCAAGACGTCCTCGAGAACTTCACGATCGACAGCCCCGTTCCCTTCGATATCAATGCCGTCGTCGAAAGGCTTCAGGAACTGGATGAAGAGATGGTATCTGGATCAAGGGGGGATAAACAGGGACCATATCATGGCAAGCTCAGTCGTTTAATCGGTCGCCTGGAAGCGAAGAGGAACGACCGCCGTCTGGCTTTTCTATTCCAGCCTCCACCTGAATGTATGGACATGGCTTGGCTCAAACGGATGGTGCATGTCATCTCCGCGGGTCGTGGCGCACAAGAAGACGGTCAGGGTGGAATAAAAATAATCGACTTTTCAGAGGTGCCCTCTGATGTGCTGCCATTAATGGTGAGTCTCTTGGCCCAGATCATCTTCTCCACGAGCCTTTGGACGAAATCTGACAAGCGCCATCCTATCGCAATCTTATGTGATGAGGCCCATCTGTACATTCCAGAACGTTTGCAGGCGGACAGTGCTGACGCCGTCGCCTTGGAAATATTTGAACGGATTGCCAAAGAGGGCCGGAAATATGGGATTGGCCTCGTTGTTATTAGTCAGCGGCCTTCAGAAGTAAACCGAACGGTACTAAGTCAGTGTAATAATGTCATCGCCATGCGCCTCACCAACGGCGACGATCAAAATGTCATTAAGCGACTGTTGCCTGATAGTCTTGGTAGCTTTGGCGATCTATTGCCCGTCTTGGATATTGGTGAGGCACTAGTCGTTGGCGATGCCAGCCTTTTGCCGACGCGGATTCGGATCGCCGAGCCAAATATGAAGCCAGATAGTCAAACCGTTGCCTTCTGGGATCGATGGAATGAAAGCACCCCAATATCTGACACTGAGGTTTCTATTCAGTCTTGGCGTAAACAAAGCACGTCTTGAGTTTGGTCGAAATGAGTCGACGCATTTATAAGCGTATTGTTAGATTGACTTAAAAACTTTTTAGATGACCTATTGCGGTCGTTGACTGTTGTTTTGAAAATCGGCCGCTTCGCCGAAAGTCGAATTTATGCGAAAGCCAGCGCTTGTTGAGGGCAGTAGCTATGACTGTTTATTTCTGATGCTGATACGATCGAGACGATGTGCCTAGAGCTGATCTGGCCAAAGGCCGAAGCCACCGCGATCAAAAAGTGCTGCATAGTGGTCGATGACCTGCGGAGTAATATTGGCATCGGGTTCCTAGTCGGATAAAAGTTAAGAATAGGGGTGACTTTAATTGAGAACTGCGAAGTGAAAACAATGCCTAAAATTGAATCTGCGATTCTTAGAAACATCTTCTCTAAGGCGCTCGAAAGTTTTTTATCATCTGAGTCTCAAAATATAGTTAATGGAACAAGTGAGCGGAATTTATGCGCTAGGCTCGCCATGTTTTTGGAAGCGGGGGCGGCTAGTTCCAACGTCATCGGTTACTATGCTGACGCAGAATATAATAGGAAACAGAAAGGTAAGGTGAAGACCATATTGGATGATAATATGGTCGAGATTCCGATTACCTGCGACTTGATCCTGCATAGTCGGGGTGAATTTATACTCGAAGATAACTTAATAGCGATAGAGATGAAGCGAAGTTCTCATTCAGAGAAAGCGACTGACGCTGACAGAAGACGCCTGCGTGCGATGACTAAATCTTCATTCGATGATATCTGGTCCGCAGATGGCATAGCCCATCCGGAACACGTATGCGGATATCGAATTGGATATCTCTTAGTGCTCAATGTTCCCCAAAGAAATATTGTCATCGAAGAATATGAAAGTGGGAAGTTCATAAAAAAGTATTTAAGGCATTTTAGAGTATTTGAGAGCAAGTATTAAACGCCCGACGTGTTTAGGTAACCACCTCGCTGGCGAGAACTTAACTCCGGAGGGGTTGATCCAGCGGCTGCACGAAATTGCGAGGTTTGTCCTCTTTTCCGACTTGGGCGTGTCGAGTCATTCCGGTCGATCCCACCAATGTCCGGTTCAGGGAATCTTCGCAGTAGAGATGGATACCGTAAGCGTCCGGTCTGACTGCCCTGCCGCGTGGTGAGCGTGGGAGATAGTGTCCGCTATAGATGGTGGACACTATGGTGCGAGCGTGGCGCGTCGGACAAAGCGGCTTTGGACGGACGAAGAGAAGCGGTCGATCTGCCTGCAGACGACGGCTCCGGGCGTTTCGGTTGCGCAGGTGGCGCGCCGTTATGCGGCGAACGCCAACATGGTGTTCAAGTGGCTGCGCGATCCGCGTTATGCCCCTGAGACAACGGCAGTGGCGGCTACCCCTGCCTTCCTGCCCGTGGAGATCATAGACCATGTCAGGAAGGATGATCTGGTTGTGACCAGCGAGCCGACACGTCCACAGGAACTGATCGAAGTCGAGCTTGCGGGCGGTCATCGGATGCGCATCACCGGCAGCTACGATCCTGAGGCGCTGGCGCGGCTGATCCGGGGGCTGACAGCATGATCCCGGTGCCAGTCAGCACGCGGGTCTGGCTGGCGGCCGGGGTGACGGACATGCGCAAGGGCTTTGCGGCACTGGCCGCGCAGGCCGAGGCTGTGCTGAAGCAGGACCCGTTTGCTGGGCATCTGTTCGTCTTCCGCGGCCGTCGCGGCGACTTGGTCAAGGTGATCTGGTGGGATGGCCAGGGGGCCTGCATGTTCATGAAGCGGCTGGAACGGGGCCGGTTCGTCTGGCCCGCGGCCAAGGAGGGCAAGGTGGCACTGACGCCGGCGCAGTTGTCGATGCTCCTGGAGGGGATCGACTGGCGGACCCCGGAACGGACGTGGCGACCCCTTGCCGCGGGATAGTCAGCCAGTCGTGCAATCAATGATTCCCACAAGGAATACAGTGGGATAAACTGCGTGTATGCTCGATCAAGCCTTCACCCTGCCGGAAGACCCCGAGGAGCTGCGCAGCTTCACTGCGCGGCTTCTGGCCGAGGTGAAGTCGCAGGCGATCCTGATCGAGAAGCTTCGCCATCAACTGGCCGGTCACCGCGCCCATCGGTTCGGGGCATCGTCCGAGACGGTGGAACAGCTTCAGCTTGCCCTCGAGACCAGCGAGATCGCTGCCGCTGCTATGACGGCGCGGATGAAGCTGCCCGACATCGAGGAGAAGGACAAACCCAAGCGTCGTCCGATCCCGGACCACATCTCGCGGATGGAAGTGGAACTGACCCCTAGCTCCGATGCCTGTGCCGATTGCGGCGGCTGCCTGCGCCGGATCGGGGAAGATGTGACGGAAGAGCTGGAATACGTCCCCGGGCGCTTCATCGTGAACCGGATCGTCCGCCCTCGGCTGACCTGCTCGTGCTGCGAACGCTTCGTGCAAGCCCCGCTGCCCTCGCGCCCGATCGAGCGCGGTCGCCCGGGGCCGGGCCTCCTCTCCCATGTCTTGGTCAGCAAGTATGCCGACCACTTGCCGCTCTACCGCCAAAGCCAGATCTTCGACCGTGAGGGGCTCGATCTGGATCGCTCCACGCTGGCAGACTGGGTCGGCAAGAGCACGGCCTTGCTGGAGCCCTTGGCTGACGCCATTGGCCGCCACGTCCTGTCGGCCGAAGCGATCTTCGCCGATGACACGCCGGTGCGAATGCTCGCCCCCGGCACCGGCAAGACCCAGACGGCACGCCTCTGGACCTATGCCCGCGACGAACGGCCGTGGGCAGGAACCGCGCCACCGGCGGCTTGGTATCGGTTCTCGGGAGATCGGAAAGGCCAGCACCCCAAGGATCACCTCGCCCGCTTCCGCGGCTGGATGCATGCCGACGGCTATGCCGGATTCGAGGATCTCTACCGCTCCGGCGCCATCCGCGAGGTCGCCTGCATGGCCCATGTCCGGCGCAAGTTCGTCGACATCCACAGGTCGCAAGGCTCCCCGATTGCAGAAGAGGCCATCGGCCGGATAGCTCAACTTTATGCCGTCGAGAAACAGGCCAAAGGGTCGCCACCTGAACGCCGCGCCGAATTGCGACGCGCCCATGCGGCCCCGGTCTTTGACGACCTGGAGCGATGGCTGGCCATGCAACTCACCACGATCTCTGGCAAATCCCCGCTGGCCGCGGCTATCCGATATGCCCTGACCAGAATGGAACGCCTGCGCCCATACCTCGACCACGGCATCCTCGAACTCGACAACAACGCTGCCGAACGTGGCATGCGCGCCGTCGCCCTCGGCCGTAAAAACTACCTCTTTGTCGGCTCCGAGGCAGGCGGCAAGGCCGCCGCCATCGCCTACACCCTAATCGAAACGGCCAAGCTAAATGGTGTCGACCCACAGGCTTGGCTCGCCGACACTCTTACGCGCATCTCGGACTACAAGATCACCAAGATCGATGAACTGCTGCCATGGCACTGGAACGGGTAGCGGTTAGACCGGACGCTTACTGGATACCCCTCGTATCGGCAGGTCAGGGTCGAACGTTTACGCTGCACCTACATTCGCTGCGGCAAGCTTGAAGGTCGCGGATGGGCCCTTGGCGTCGCTGGCCGGACTCCACACCGGTGGCAGCTCTGCGGGACGGGGCGGACAGTGATCAGCGCGGTTGAAATGCAAGTCGGATACCTAGAGCGCAATACAGGTTGCCCACCACTTTTCCTTGCCAACGCTGTATCGCGAGGTTGCTACGCAATGTTGCTCCGATAGCACCCGCACCGACCGCCACCAAGAGCGTGGCGGCAGTCCCCACCACCACAAACAGCAGGCCAAGCACCAAGAGCTGTAGGGCGACATTTCCTTGCTTGGGAACAACGAACTGCGGCAGGAACGCCAGGAAGAACATGGCCGATTTCGGGTTCAGCACCTCGGCGAGACATGCCTGACGAGATGCTTTGCGCGGAGTCATCAGCGGCAAATCAGGCTGGCCATGAAGAGAAGTCCGTTCGAAGATGCTACGAAGACCGATGTAGATCAAATATCCAGCGCCTAGCAACTTCACTGCCAGAAAAGCATTGGCAGACTGTTGATTTCCACCCAGAACTGAGCCGGGTTTGGAGTGAACCCCATGGGCTGGACCACATGGCACCATTCGAACTAAGCCGCTTTCTGGGCAAACAGGGTTTCGAATTCCTCGGGGGTTCTGTAGCCGAGGGCTGAGTGAAGCCTTCTCGTGTTGTAGATCTGCTCAATGAAGATCGGCAAGCGGACTGCCACATCGGCAAAAGTCTTGTAACCGGCTCGATAGACCTCCTCGACCTTCAGGGTTTTCATAAAGCTTTCAGCCTGCGCGTTATGATAAGGATTGCCGACGCTGCTCATCGAACCGCGCAAGCCTGAAGCATCAAGGGCGTCCCGATAGCTTTGGGATGCGTTCTGACAGCCGCGATCCGTATGATGAATGCAGCCCTCGGAAGGCTTTCTGGTCATGACGGCCGCGCGCAGAGCTGCGAGTGCCAGTTCCGTATCCAGATGCTGTGACAATGCATAGCCTATGACTTTGCGGCTACAGGCATCCAGGATGGCGGCCAGGTAGCAGAAGCCTGTGACGACACGGATGTAGGTGAAATCCGCGACCCAGACCCTGTCAGGGCGATCGGGAATGAGGTTGCGATACAGGTTGGGAAAGATTGGAGAGTCATGCCGGCTGTCAGTCGTACGCACAGAGCGCTTGCGGGGCTTGATGCCCAGTCCCGCTACTCGCATGACCCGTGCTACCCTCTTGTGATTGATTGCAAAACCACGGCGCCGGAGCTCGTGGGTCACGCGTCTATAGCCATAGCAGGGTAGCTCATCCTGGACATCTTCGATGATGGCGGTGAGTTCGCCGTCTGTCAGCTCGAGGGTCCTGGCAGAGCGGTAGTAGTAGGTGCTGCGCGGCAGGTTCATGGCTTTGCACCCCCGTCTGACGGAGCAGCCAACGGGCCGCTGATCACGAAGGATCTTTCGCTGCCGCCCGCGGTCGACATCCGCGGTGTTTTTTTTGCAAGATCCAGCTCCATCGTGAGCTGACCGACCTTACGCTCGAGCGCGGCAATGCGAGCTTCATACTCTGCAATGACACCGGCCTCGGTTTCCTCGTCGTTCAACTCGCCCCGGTCATATTGCGTGAGCCATAGCTGAATGAGGTTAGCGGAAAGATTGTGGCTGCGCTGCGCATCGCGCCGCCCAAGAGCACCGGTGCGGATGTCTTGGCAAAGCTGCAGCTTGAACGGCGTGGAATGCCGGCGGTAGGGACCTCGTGACGTCATGGGCCTTCTCCAATCAAGGCCCGTCCAGCATATCAGTTTTCTAGGGGCCTGTGGTCTAGCCCATGGGGTTCACTCCACACCCGGCTCAGTTCTGGGTGGAAATCAACACTTTTCGGCTCATCGAAGAGTACGAGTCGGCAAGATCGTTCAACTCATGTCCGCGGATGGTTGGCGAGAAAATTTGCGCGGACGCTTGACCCGACGCCTCCTTGCAGCGTCGCGATGCCCAGCACAGCAGGGCGTTCGCATTTTTAGGACCCACTGGTAAAAACGGAATGAATAGCTAATCTTCTGAATAAAAAGGGCCAATGTTCTTGAAGGTCTCGTCAAGAATATGGTGAAGCATATCGGCAATTCCTGGCGCATGAACGTGTAGCCCAACCTCGTCGAATGGCTTAATGGCATCGGCTTGTTTGGAGCCCCAGTTCATGCTTGTCACCACAATGTCATCACTATCCCATAATAAAAACTTACCGTGCAGCGCAGGTTCGTTGAGCTGTACGGCGTAGATCCCGCCTTCATGGGGCACGGCGTCACGAATGTGGCGCTTGCGGATCGGCTTAGAGGGGACGGAATAGAGGACGCGGCGGTCCGGAATCCGGTCTTTAGCCTCGCGCAACGGATCCAACACGGCTGGCTCCATTGGCGCACCAAGCCGGTTCGAACCACAAACAATGCGCATCCTAGCCTCGCGCGTCGCGGTTCGTAGGACATAGAGGTGCTCATGGGCGCCTAGCACGCGCATGGTCGCGTCCACCTCTTGAGCCTTGCGGGCGCCCAAAGCGAAGGTGCTTGATCGCTGTCGACCAATGTGTCCTGCCATTCCCTTAAGAACATCCACGGTCCTCGTCGCGCCTGGTTGCTCGGCAAGCGTATCGGCCAAGAGTGACAGGCCGTAGGCGGACGCGGCACCTTCGCGCAGTTCAAGCGAAAGCTCAAAAGAATAATATGGAGTTTGCAACCAGTTGCACGAGCCGATGACGACGGCGGCGCCCCCGCGTCCGTCATCGGCTACCAGGAACTTGGCATGGGTGTCTCGTGTCTCGAAGTGAACGTTTACGCAGGCCTCACGATCAGCGTATTTTAGAAGGCGAACACGGAGACCATTGAGCGCTTCGGCGTGCTTGGGTTGCTCGTCCTGCGGTGCACCATGAAAGAGGTGGCAATTAACGCCTCGAGCTACAGCGCGTTCGAGCGCCTGCCAGACGCGCTCTTTGCGGGGCCGGCCTATCTGGTCGTCCTGCCCGGCAACGAATGTCGAGAGCACCACGACGTCCGATCGAGCTGCGTCCACGAGAGCGACGATGCGGTCGAGATGCGCTTCGCCGCCCGCCAAGATCTGGTCAGGACTAAACGTCATCTCAATCGGAGCACTCTCAACAGTGGTAAAACTTTGGGGGTGCCCTGGTTTCACGCGAGGTGACTGCCCTTTTCCAGCATCTCGCAGGACATGCTTGAGCGTCTCAGTTGTACCAAGAGGAAACACTCCGTCGCGGATATCGCTGGTTTCAAACACCATTAGTCCTGGTGCGATCCGGGACGTGTCGGCGTCCATAGAGCGGACCGTTTCACCTATACGCAGACGCCCTTCGGCGACGCGTCGGGCATAGGCCTCAACGGTCCTGTTAATAAACCCCGCCTCGCAGTTCAGCGGAATCTCGAGCGTGACGTCGCCCTTTTCGCTTTGAAGATATCTTTGGAACCTTACGTCCCAATACGGCTGTACGCTGCGCGTAAACGGTTCAAAGACCGCGCTGACGCCGATCTTGCGCATCTCGGAGCGTTCGGGCAGTGGCATGCCTTCATAGACGAAGGCTTTGCCCGGTTCGGTCACGGCGAGCGCGGGCGTAGGTACAAGACGCAATTCTAGGAGACCGTGCTGCATCAGCCGCGTAACAGCGGCCTTCGCGACCTGTATTGGAAGCTCTAAATCGCAAGCGACGTCTGCGCTCGAACTCGGTTTCTTCAGAAGTGTTAAAAGGACTGCCTCCTCTACCGGACTCCACCCCCAGACCCGCTCTACAGTGACGGCGGTAGTATAATGCCAAGCCGGGACAAGTAGACGGTTCACGCGAAATCTCCTGATTCAGTTATGGCAACCACGGTGGCGGCCATTCTTCCGTCGGGAAGCGCAACATCACTTCTGCGTTCGATTCCGTCTATGAGGTCGCGCAGGACGAGAAGCTCTGTTTCTCCAAGTTGGTCAGGATCCGTTCCGTCGACCGCGTGCCTAAGGAACCGTGCGCTCGTCACAAGGACGAGCTTGTGCCGGGCGCGGCTGAGTAAAACGTTTAGGCGCTGCCTGTTGCGTAGGAACCCGACTGCGCTATGACCCACCTGCTGGTTGTTTCGAACAAGGCTAACGATCACGAGGTCGGCCTCGCCACCTTGAAACCCATCCACAGTATGCACGAAGGCTCCATCACCCTTTGCGCTCTCAAAACCGTGGAGGGTGTGGCGACCGTCTGGACTTGGCGTGATGTGCCGAGCAAGACGGCGCGTCAACTGGTCGACCTGTCCCTTGTAGGGTGACAACACCGCGAGCGTCGCGGCCGCGCCATTGTGGGGCCGCATCTTGCTCAGAGCGACAGTTACAGCGTTAATTTCTGCTTCATTCATCCATGACGCACCGATGCGTTTTTCGAGGGAAGCGCTGTTCGAGCGGCTGAGAGGAGGGAGGTCGAGCAGCACAAGTGGGGATGCAAGATTGGGCAGCGTGACGGCGACCAGATCTGGACGATGCTCAACCCGGTCCGACGAGACAAGCGCACCGTCGTAGAACATGTCTGACACCAGCGCGCATATTGCTGGGTGCATACGGCTCTGCTCGCGCAGCATGGTCACGGGCCCGCTCGATGCCTCAGTCAGTGTTCGAGCCGCCGTCTCTCCGCGCTCAGCGATGGTCCGGAAGGGCGTCTCGAGCCGTGCAGCAGTGCCGAGTACGTCCCCACGCAACCAGGCGCTATCTCGGATCGTCTCAAGAGCTAAGCCAATTTCCGGAGGCAAGTCAGTTAGAACCTCTAGGCGCTCGACCGCGTCTTGCAAAAGGCAGGACGCCGCTCGCTCTTCATAAAGTTTTTCCCGCATCTGCGCTTCAAAGGGCGGCAGCTGACGGTGATCTCCTACAAGGACTCTTCGATTTCCTAGAAGAAGTGGACCTATGAGTTCGACACCGCTCGCCCGCGCTGCTTCCTCCACGATTACCCAATCGAACTGCTCACCGTCCGACACCAGTGCCTCAATTCGGTGGGAATTCGTAGTAGCGAGCGTAATATCGGCGGAGCGCATGACAAGATGGTCGGTATCTCGTAAAATTGCCGCCGCGTCGTTTCGCTGCCGCTCACTGCCGCCCCCGCCATGGAGCGCAGCAGCAATACGGCCACGCTGCAAGTCGTTTAGTTCTGAAGCATTACCATTAGCAATTGGCCAAAGAATTTTGCGGCTATCTGCGCGCAAAGTAGTTTCCTCGATATCCACACCAACCCGCTCAGCGCGTACGATGATCCTTCCAGTGAGCCGGTCGTTTAGCGACCTCTCGATAAGCGCAAGCGCCTCGTGGTTTTGAGACGATACAAGGATACGAGCGTCTGGCGTCTTGGCGAGAATGCTGGCGAGGAGCTCGGCGACAAAGAATGACTTTCCTACTCCGGGCGGCCCGATCACAAGATTTAGTGCTGCTCCCTGCGTGACGGCGTGCCAAGCGGCATGCTTTGAGGCATCCAAATCTTCCGGCACAGGGCCAGGTGACGCGATCTCGGCAAGCAGAGAGTCAGCTCGCACCCTACGTGGATCGTCTAACGCACGTAACAGATCGTTTTGCTCACGCGCCGCCACCACGGAAGCGAGACGGCGGCTCGCCGATCGAAGCAAACCTTTGTCTGGCTTGGGCCTCAGATAGCGGGGCACAAAGCCGTTGATCGGTCGATCTATCCAGAAGCGGTAGGCGCGCTCTCCGTTCAGATCCATGGTCGCCTTGAGCTCCAAGGATGGCGCACTGGACGGTCCGGGACCAATACCGTCGGTCTCAGAGAGGGTCCACTCCACGCTGCCGTCGTCAAACGCCATCTCACGCGCGAGTGCGGTCGCTGCTGGCAATAACCCCAATTCTTCCCTGGCCAAGTCAGTATGCGGCTCGATGCGAGGTGTAATGAGCAGAACGTTCCCGTGGCCTGTCTCATGAACTGTGACGGGATAGGCGCGGAAGCGCTGCGACAGAAGCGAGAATGCCTCTGAGAGGACAAGCGCGTACCACACAGTTGTAGCCGGTTCGTGCTCGAGACCATTGGCCTCGTTCTCATCGCCAGAAAGATTCGCCCACGATCCAGCTCCATGACCTGCGCGCCGGCACACCGCTTCTGCCTCTTTTCGGTTCAGAACGACCCTGACCTGCGGGACAAGGGTCTGCGCATTCTGGACGCGGTCATCGCTTGCACGCGGACGGCAACCTACAATGCGCGCGATGCGGTCGTCGACGCGCTTAAGGTCGTAACAGGCGTGATCACTGATTAGTTGGACGTCGCAATATTTGGGTGCCGTTCGAGCCACGCGCGTTGTATTCGCAGCAAGGTCGTCGGTGACATATTCGAGCAGCTTATTTGTGTCGTCTGGTGATATTGCGCCACTTACCATTGATGGAATGTCAGAGTGTATGACATGCCTGTCAGGGTACGCGAGCAGTATACTGTCTGTGCTAGTGCCAATGCGCGCTAGTTCTTTGGCGACTGCCGCGATATCGCCAATGATCGCACGCCCATCGACATGCCGATGCACCGGCGGTGCAAGCATACTCTGGAGAAGCTGCTTTTCCGCGTTAAGCATGATGTAATGACTTACTGAATCGTTTGAGGCATTGTGCTCTACGCCGAGCAGTTCGGAGGCTAAGCGGCTCAAGTCAGCCCAGTCTTGTCGGAAAGAGAGGACTTCCGTGTGTCCTAAAACGCGGGCTGCGGTACCAACGTCCGGATCACTGATTGCAACTGCCGCTTCGCAGCCCCCGAGCCGAAAAGTAGCTGGTCCATTCTCAACGAAGATCGCGCCGCGCCCAATTGTGCCATGCACGAGCCCCGCTCCATGGCAGGCATCGAGTGCTTCTGCAATGCGCTTGATACCCAACCAAATCTTCGCGCGGCCGACGTTTTCCAGCGCGGTGTTTTGCAGATTATTCCATTCGCGCGCCGGTAGACAATTCAGCGGATTGCCCGAAGCGATTAGCACCACGGCAATGGCCGTGTCGTCGCTCACTAGTTCAATAGCTTCCACGAAAAGATCGCGGACGCGTGAGGCAGCGAATACTCGCCGGATACGTCTGAGCGTCCCTGACAGAATTGCCCGTACGTCCTCGTCCACTGCCGCTCCAGTCTTTGGGTATACTCGTAGAAAGAAGCGCTCGCCGTCGTCAACTCCAATAGCTGGTACAAGATTTGGTCCCAACCTTTGTTCACCATAAGGAAACAATGGCCGGTCTATCTCGTATCGCGCCGAAATGGACGGCATATAAGGTGTTATTGAAGTCATCTATTACCATAGGGCTGGAAGATAAGAGGTGGAGCGGCAGTTAGACATGGCAGGACCAAATCCAATCAGGATTTGTTTCAGACCGGCGGTGCCTTTTGCGTGGCATCAATGCTAGTACTGAGCATCTGTGGCAGAAGTGCTAGACCTTAGGTTCCTTTGCTATGGTCGCGACCATTTTATCTCTCATGACGAAAAGGAGGGCTGCTTCTCGGTAGTAAGCCGTCGAAATTAAGATCCTGAGCCCCGCTTAGATTTAAGTTCATAATCATTTCGGTCATCCATAAGCCGTCGAAAGTGGAAAGAAGCGTGTTGCAATGTCGGTGTTGCAGGTTTCGACCATGACATCGTGCAAAAATTTTCGCCGTGCAACTAGCTTTACACAGAGCAGACCTGAAGTATCGTACGTTTCAAGGCGGAAAAGGTAATCGATATCAAAGTCGATATAGACAGGTGCGACAGCATCAAGCCAGACGCGTCTTGGTCTGACCCAATCATACTGGTGGTGTCCGCAATAAGCTTGGTTGACTTGATCCTCAATTTCACGAATTCCGTGAATTAATCCGGAGGTGACCGCTGCTTTTGGAGACCCTGGATGATCTTGCAGGTATTCAGACCAACGAAAAAATGCGCCGTGGTTCGCGCCTTGCATGTGTCGTTTGGCCTTGAACCAAACAAGGTCTTTTGCAATCTGAGACTCAGGCGCCGGCAGTAGGTGGTAGAGGTCAAAGTTATCCCGAAAGCCGCGGCCATCAATGACCCAGACCAGATTTTTGTAGAAATTTTCACGTGCTTTCCGCTCTGCGTCGGTCATCGCTGAGTGCTGGATCTCAATGTAAATTCCCGTTTGGGTTTTAATATCTGCTCTGTGGACTTCTCCGTCAGAAGCGACATGGTGAACTTCTCGGCACTCGGGCGGAAATTGGTTCTTCCACCGCCGATGCCACTCGGTTTCATTCTCCCACCATGGATCGCAATCACGATGACTAGGATGAGCCCAATGGTGGACAATGCGAGGTCCACATTTTGCAATGAGAGTGGCTCCGCACGTGGGACATTGGCCACGTCCAGTCGGGAAGGCTTCTTCTCTAACGCCATTGACTAAAGAAAATTGCATTAAATGGTTGCCGCATTTTGAGTGATAAACTGAAATACGAGGATGACTTACTTACTTGCCTTCTATTTCCGATTATTTTGTGGTAGAGCGTGCAGAGCGCAGACCCAACCGGTTGGCTATGGCGGCGGCAAAGCGCTCGGGGCTCTTCGGAGCAAAGGGTAGGCTGAGTGAGGGTTCGGAAATTTCCATTTCAAGTACCACCGGTTTGCCGGTTTGGTCGCGGATCAGGTCGACCCTTGCATAGAGTAGCGGCTGGCTCAGCCCGAATATCTGCATCACCGCCGCAAGCGCGCGGTCGCCCACGTCCTTTTCGGCCTCTGACGCTATACGCGCAGAGCGGGTATCGGTACTGGGCACGTTGACGGTACCGTCGGGCATCAACAGCGGCGCCTTGCGGATCGCGTGACTGTAGCGGCCGTCGAAATAGATCATGTCGGTTTCCCCTAGCTCGTCGATCGAGCTTAGATACGGCTGCACGATCACGCTGCGGCCCTGTGCGAAAATCGTCTCGGCATGCGCCACGGCCTGCGCCATCTGCGGGCGAGTGTAGCGACCGACATTCTGCGAATAAGCACCAACTGTCGGTTTCACGACGAGCTCGTCGCATTGCGGATGCGCAGCCAGCACTGCCTGCAAGCTAGCCTCAATGTGCGCGCCGGGATGCAGATATTCGGTCGGCACAATGGGCACGCCCCGGGCGGCAAGGTCTCCAAGATAGGATTTGTCGAGCCCCCAACCGATGACCGGGAGCGGGTTGAAGAGCCAGGTCACTGCGTCGACCCGGGCGCACCAGCTGAGAAAGCTTTCAAGATTCTCGGCGTAGCTCCATGGCGAACGCAGCAGGACGGCATCATAAGTATCCCAAGCAATAGCGTGGTCGGTCCAGTCGGCAATTTCGGTCTGGATGCCATAGGTTGTGCAAGCGTCAATCAAAAGATCCATATCGAAATCGACGGGCAGACTGGCAGCATCGGTAACGAGGGCGACACGGGTCATGAGGCATTTAGCTCCAGTTAGGGATAAGGAAGTGGCGATCACCACGGCACGATGGTGTCAAGATGCACGTATTTGCCCGAGGGACCGTCGGGGCCGAGCAGAGCCATTTTCACACTGGTGCGTGCGCCCATGGGAACTTCCAGATCCCCGGCCCCCTCATTCATGTCGGTCTTGGTATAGCCTGGGTGCACCGCGTTCACCTTGATCGGCGTATTGCGTAGCTCGAACGCCAGATGCACGGTCCACGAGTTGATGCCACCTTTCGACGCGCTGTAGGCGGGCATGGATTTGAACATCTCACTGTAGGCATAGGACGTACAGTCGCTATGGGTGCCGACCGAGCCCAGCAAGCTCGAGACATTGACGATGCGGCCCGCCGGGCTTTTGCGGATCAGCGGCAGTAGTACCTGAGTAAGCTCGACCACACCAAAAAGATTGGTATCGAATGTCTCGCGCCATTTCGTCATTGGCTGTTTCGAGGGTACCAGACCGTATTCCTCGATGCGGATGGCGGCATTGTTCACTAGGATATCTAGTCGTCCGAAACTGTCTGCGATCCAGCGCGCGGCTTCGGCAATGGAGGCGGAGTCGGTCACGTCGAGCTTCAGAGGCGTGACATTCAGCCCCTCCGCTACCAAGATCTTGGCCGCTGCGCGGATGCGGTCGGCATTGCGGCCGCTTAGCAGCACATGCGCGCCGCTCTGCCCGAGCTGGCGGGCGATTTCGAAGCCGATGCTGCGGTTGGCGCCAGTGACAAGCGCGATGGAGGCAATGTGATTGGTCATTGGCAGGCTCCTTCTGGGGCGCGGGCACGCGGGGCCTTGCGGCGGGCGTCCGGCCGAGGGGATAGAGTTGAAAGAAAGGCCGCGACGGGCGCGCCGAACATGGGAATGTCGACAAGAAAGGAATCGTGCCCCTGTGGGCTGTCGAGCGCGGCAAATAGAGTGGAGACACCCCCCGCTCGCAGCCCGTCAGCAATCTGGCGCTGCTGCGAGAGAGGGAAGAGGATGTCGGTTTCGGTACCCAGCACAAGCGCACGTTCGAGGCTTATCTGCGTCAGCGCCCGGTCGGCGCAGCCATCCGCGGCCTTGCCCAGATCAAAACGGTCGATGCTTTGGCTTAAATAGAGATAGGCATTAGGGTCGAAGCCATGCAGAAACCGCTTCGCGTGTTTCTCTAGATATCTTTCAATCGCGAATTCCGGACCATGTGGAGCCTGCTCTTCCGTATAGTTCGGATCCAACAGTGAACGGCCGAAGCGGCTTTGCCATTCGCCCGCCGAGCGATACGTAATGAGCCCCAGTTTTCGCGCTATGGCCATGCCCGCTTGCGGATAGCAGTCACTGGTATAGTTGCCGTTGCGCCAGTTGGGATCCTGCCGGATCGCTTCGCGCTGCAGCGAACGCACCGCAAGCGCGAAAGGCAGAGCATGCACGGCACTTGATACATTAATATGCGCGCGCGCCAGCCCGGGGTGGCGGGCCAAAAGAGATAGCGCTGTCATACCACCCATTGAGCAGCCGATCACACAAGCCAGCGTCTCAATGTCGAGGCTGCGGCTGGCAAAGGCAGCAGCGTCCGCGATGTCCTCTATGCTGAGTTCGGGAAAGTCGAGCCGGTATGTGCCGTCGCGATGCGGCGATGCCGAGGCTGCGCCAGTCGAGCCTTTACAGCTGCCTAGTGAGTTTACGCAGATTACGAACCAGCGGTCGGTGTCAACGGGTTTTCCGGGGCCGACCATGCCTTCCCACCAGCCTGCCGCGGGGTTCTCCGGCGAGGCGGCGGCATGCGCATCGGGCGACAGGCCGGTCAAGATCAGGATGGCGTTGTCGCGCCCGTTGGACAATGTGCCCCAAGTCTCGTAGGCAAGGCGGGCGCGGTCGAGCTGCCCCCCGCGTTTCATTTGAAAAGTGGTGGGTAGCGACAGGAAACGGGTTCCCGGCGGGACGAATTCGTTACGCGACGATGCGGCGACCTTGGCCGAAGTGCTGTCAAACATGCCGGGGTTTCCTATTTTGAGGGTGGGAATGGCCGAGCGTCAGTCAGGCCATTTCGGGAGCGGTCTCGAGCGAGGCAAGCCATTCGTCGTCCGAGCCGTCGTTCACGCCTTCCATCAGGAAGGTGGAGAGGTAGCGCTCTCCGGTATCAGGGAGCATCGCGAGCAACACCGAGCCCTCCGGTGCGGTCTTGGCGACTTCAAGTGCTGTGGCCAGCGTCGCACCGGCCGAGATGCCGGCAAAGATGCCCTCTTCCGCCGCCAGACGGCGTGCGGTGTCGCGGCCCAGTGTCTCGTTGATCGGATGCAGCCGGTCGATCACGCTCTGATCAAGCACGCTAGGTACGAAATTCGGCGCCCAGCCCTGGATCTCGTGTAGATTCCAGGATTTTCCGGCGAGGATCGAGGCGTTTTCCGGCTCAGCGCAGATGATCTGAACATCGGGGCGCGCGCACTTCAGCATCTGGCCAACTCCTGTCAGCGTCCCGCTGGTACCGAAGCCAGTGACGAAGTAATCCAGCCGCTTGCCAGCGAAATCTCCTAGGATCTCTGTCGCCGTGGTCTCACGGTGATAGGCAGGGTTCGCAGGGTTGTCGAACTGGCGTGCACGGAACCATCCGTGTTTTTTTGCCAAATCGTCGGCGATCTTGTTGCCGCCGCTGCTGCCCAGCTCGCCGGGAAACAGCAACACCTTTCCGCCATAGGCGCGGATTAGCTTGCGCCGTTCCAGCGAATAGGTGTTCGACATCACTGCCACGAATTTGTAGTCGCGCGCCGCCGCCACCATGGCCAGTGCGATGCCGACATTACCCGAGGTGCATTCGATAATCGTGTCCCCGGGCTTGAGCAGGCCCTTCGCCTCAGCATCCAGCACCACCGCGAGCGCAAGCCGGTCCTTGACCGATCCACCGGGGTTGAAGGATTCGACCTTTACATAGACATTCACATGATTGGGGGGCATCCGGTGCAGTTTCACAATCGGCGTGCGACCGATGGTGTCGAGAATGCTGTTATAGAGGGGCATTAGGGTACTCTCCTTCATAAACAAAGGCCGCAGGGCCGGTCATGACGATGGGGGATCGATCATCGGGCCAAGTGATCCGAAGCGCGCCGCCGGGCAGCGACACAGTGACGTCGCGCGCGATCCGGTTTTGGCGCATCAACAGAGCAGCAGCGGCACAGGCGCCGCTGCCGCAGGCGTAGGTTTCGCCTGCGCCGAACTCATAAACCCGCAGGCGCAGATGGTCGGGCGCACAGATCTGCACAAAGCCGACATTTACGCTGTCGGGCAGTTCCGGTGCTGCCTGCAGCAGCGGCCCGAGTCGAGCGACCGGTGCAGTTGCCACATCCGCTACTTCAATTACAGCATGTGGGTTGCCCATGGACACCACACCGAATCCAACCGTCTCGTCACCGGGCAGCGTTAGGCTGTAATGGGTCATGTCGCGATCGAACCCGGTCAGCGGAATCGCGGCTCGGGCAAATTGTGGCACCGCAAGCCTGATGGAAAACTGCCCGTCGCCCAGTGTCTCGACCCGGATCAGTCCCGCCGGGCTGTCGAGATGAAAGGCCGGGTCGTCGGTCAGCCCTGCACGTTCGGCCCAGGCCGCGATGCAGCGCGCGCCGTTGCCGCATTGCATCGAGCTTTGGCCGTCAGCAGTCCAGATTCGGTAAGAAGCAACCGATCCCGGCGTGAGCGCGGGGCCTACCCCGAGGATCAGATCGCAGCCTACCCCGGTATGTCGGTCGGCCAGGGCCGCGCATAGCGCGGGCGAAGGGGTGCCGCCGTCGCGCAGGTCGAGCACGACAAAATCGTTGCCCGCCCCGTGCATCTTAGTGAACGGCAGACGCGAGAGAGCCTGGTAATCGCAGAGTTTTCTCAACCCACCCGCTCCGGCTCAAGCAGCGGCGCGACGATCTTGAGGATCTGGTCGAGCATAGCATTGCTATCTTCTTCCGCCAGTGGCGCGTGGAACTCGGCCAGCTCGAGACCGACCAGCCGCCCCGGTGGCAGCGCCTCAAATATTTCGCGCAGGGTCTTTGGCAGGAAGCCATGCGGTACGCTGTAATCGGCGGGAATATGACCAGGCTCCATCACATCCCAATCCACGTGGATCCAGAACGGCGCGTCGCCCACCGCGTCGCGCACAGTTTCCGGGGTTGCCTCTTCAGGGGGCAGAATCCGCACGCCCGCCTTGCGCAGCAGCGCGCGCTCGTCGGGGTCAATGTCGCGGGCACCGACTAGGATCACCTGTTCGGGGTTAAGTCCGGCACCATGGCCACTGTCCCAAAGGCCGCAGGCGGCAGCTAGCACCATGCCGCCCAGATAGCCTGAACCGGTGCTGTCTGGCGTGTTAAAATCGCCATGCGCATCGACCCAGAGCAGCACCGCTCCGGGGAACTGCGCTGCGGCCACCGGCAGCGAGGCGAGGCTGGCCGAGCAGGTATTGGCCACCATTACCGGGGTGTCGCCAAGCGCGACGCAGGCCGCGAGCGCATTTTGCAGCCCATTCAGGGTCTGCGCGGCCTGCGGCAGCGCGTCGGTCCAGTCGTCATCGCGAGCGGGAGAGGGCGTGCCGATCAGGGTGGCTTTTGTATCAAGCACACGTTCAAGTGCGCGTGCGGTCTGCAGCGCGCCATCGATGGTACGGTCTTTCCGGTCGGCGATCCGGCCTTGTGACGCGATGATCTGGAACATGGTTTCCTTGGTCCTTGTGCAAAACTTTTCTGGTCAGAGCCGGGCTTCTGGCTCTGTTAATCTGTCGTCAGGATGTGAAATGGATCAGGTGGCTTCCGGAGTTTTTACTCAGGGCGCTTGGGCATCATGGCGAAATGGACAGAGGTCGTCGCGCCGTTCGACGTTGCGGTCGGGCAGAGCGTATTGCCACCATTCGAGACTCTGTTCGCCATAAGAGCCAAGCTGCGGGCTGTGCGGCTGGCCGTCATAGGCAAGAATGCGGGAACGGATATTGGCGCGCGCCTTGGGCCCAGAGGGCGTGTTACCAGCCACCTTGTCGAAGCGCTCACGCGGGTTGATGACGAATTTGAAGTGATCGCCCAGATTGCGGCTAGCGCGGTGGATATGCGCCGGATTGCTCATATTGCAGAAGATTGGCATGCGACCGAAACACATCGACCAACTTGCGGAGGCGGGATCGTAGGACACATCCTCGGGCCAGGGATGGGTGTCGCGCGCATGCAGACGCTGTAGGATCTGCCACCCGAAGGCGTGGAACTCATCAAGGCTCTGAGCCTGCGTTGCCTCGTGCGAGAAGGCGACGACCAGCGGATAGGCAGTGTTCAGATCACCATTCCAGTCGGTCGAGATCTCGACAAAGGACATCAGTCCCCTGGCCAGCCGACATACGTCTTCGGGTGCGTTGCCCTCTATGAAGATGAACTTGAGTAATCCCTTGCGGATGGCGTTCTTCGAAAAAACGCAGGGAAAGCCGCTTTCCGTGGCCAGCCGCTGATAGACGTCGTCATAGGCGCGGCGGTGCCATCCTTGGGCGGTCGCCGCAACATAGGGTTGCGATTGCAGGATAGTCACAGTGGGTGTGACGGACTGTTTGGCGGGACGGGTTTGGGTCGTGGCAGTAATCATGGGTCTTGCTCCTCCCTTGACTGGTCTGAGTTGAACAACAGGCGTCTGCGAAGAGGTTGTGATATGGGATGGTGAAAGCCGAGGTTCAGCCTAACTTTGCTGTGCCCGTCGCGGCCGGGCTGTATCCCTCTCGTGCAGCAGGATCGTCGTGTCGGGTGCCGCGCCAGACTACGACAAGCGTGCTCATAACCAGCAGCATGGCAAAGACCGTCATCGCGGTGAGCAGGCCAAAGCGGTCGGCGAGCGCACCGCTGCCGATGGTGGGCAAGGAAAACCCTGCATAGGCATAGACAAAGAGCCCTGCCGCCGCGCGTGCACGGTTGTCCGGCGCGCGCATGGCGAATTCCGCAAGGCTCGACAAGTAGGTGAAGCCGTAGCTTGCGGAGCTAGTGATTGCGGTGCCCGCCAACACCAACACGATGGATTGCGTCCAGACGCCCATAAGCAGCGTGAGAAACCCGAGCGGCACCAGCACAAACCCTACCGAAAGCGAGGCTTTGTTGCCAAGCTTGCGCGCCAGAGGCTGCGACAGAAAGCCTACGAAGATCGCCAGAAAAATCACGACGCCAGTATAGGCGCCGAGGCCCTGCGCCTGAAGTTGCAGCGGCACGACCGCGATGGTCATGCCTGTGGCCGACCAAGCAAGCGCCAGCGCGGTGCCGAACTGCCAAGTGCCGGTAGGAAAGACGGGCAGGCGCAACATGGGCACCTGACGCGGCGTATCAGCGCTTGGCAGCGCCAGAACAGCCAGCGCCAGCAGCGGCGCGGCGACGAACAGCGCAATAAAGCTCGTCGGCATGATGCTTGGACCCTGATAGGTGAGGCTCAGACCAGTGGCGAGCGCGCCGCCGCCAAAGCCCAAAGAGGTGGCCGAAGTCACCAGCAATGTGGCCTGTCGCGTGCGGTCGGGACGGAAAAGCTCTGCCATATACGCGGTACCCGCCGTGGTTGCGAAACCGGTAGAGATCCCCAGCAGTAGCCGCGCCATTACCAGAGAGGGCCATGATGGCACTAGAACCAGCAGGGCCGTTCCCACAATGCCGAGGCAAAGCGCCATAGCAATCGGCATGCGTCGTCCAATTCGGTCGGACATGCCACCAAGCAGAATAAGCGTGGGCATAAGACCAGCGACATAGGCGGCAAAGGCCATGGTCACACCCGCGGCGCCGACCTGGCTGTTTTCAGCATATACTGAGTATAGTGGCGCCTGCAGGTTCACTGCGTATGTGGTGACAAACAGTGCGAATGCGAGAGTGGCGCGACTGATGGAATCCCGCATAGGTGTATTTCTCCCAACTCGATACACCGATGGTTGACATGTGGAGGATGGCAGTACAATAAATTAATTGTACTAAGTACGGAGGGGATTTGCTGAGGGTCAAAATGCAATATTCCAAGCTTGCCGATAAACTCGCGACGCAAATCAAAGCGGGGCAGATCCCGCCGGGCACTAGGTTGCCTACGCATCGTGCGTTTGCCGAAGAACATGGCGTGGCGCTTGCCACCGCAACCCGCGCCTACAAGACGCTCAAGCAGCGCGGGCTGATCGTGGGCGAGAGCGGGCGAGGCATGTTCGTACGCAACCCCGAACTGCCGCTCACTCTCGGCATTGAACAGTTCGAGGATGCGCCGCAGATCGACCTTGTCTTCAACATGCCTAGCGACCCCGAGGATGGCGACAGCCTGCGCTCCGCGCTGCGCTGGCTGGCCAGCCGCGGTGATCTGAATGCAGTGTTACGCTATCAGCCGCATGGCGGCGTGCTCACCGAGCGCAGTGCCTTTGCCTCCTATCTGTCACCGCGTCTAGGTCGGGTAGATCCCGAGCGGCTGGTCATCACCTCTGGTGCGCAGCACGGGCTATCGATCGTGGCGTTCGGGTTGTTGAAGCGCGGCGACAATATCGCCACCGACCAGCTGACGTATCCTGGGTTTCGCGCAGTGGTCGGGCTACGCGATCTGACCCTGCATGCGGTGCCCGAGCTTAACGGCTCTATGAATCCCTACGCTCTGCTGAGGATGTGCGCCCAAACGGATATACGCGCGGTCTACCTGACGCCCACTGTTCACAATCCACTGGGCACGGTGATGGACGAACACACACGCCGCGCCATTGTCGCGATCGCCCGACGCTATGATCTTCTGATCTTGGAAGATGGCGCCTATGATTTTCTCGAAACCGATCCCCCGCCTAGTTTTTTAGAGCTGGCACCCGAGCGCACGGTCTATATCGGAGGTATCTCTAAGGTGCTCGCCACCGGGCTGCGGGTGGGCTATGTTATCGCCCCGCCGGATCTGGCCGGGCCAATCACCATGGCGATCCGCGCCACGACCTGGAATACGCCAGCAATCATCACTGCATTGGTAACCCACTGGATCGAGGATGGAACGATTTTGCAGTTCGAAGACGCTCGTCGCGCGGCGGGCGCTCGGGGGCAGGCGCTGTGCCAGTCCTATCTTCGTGGCTATGAACTAAGCGCGCACCGCAATGCAAGCTTTGCCTGGCTGCACCTGCCGCAACGGAAACGCGCCGAACCTATTATCGGCATGCTCGCAGATCGTGGCGTCGCAGTCTCTTCGGCGGAGCCTTATGCGGTGGGACCTTTTACGCCCAACGCGTTGCGCTTGGCCTTTGGAGGGCTGAGTGAAGATGCACTGCGCTTTAGTCTCGAAACTATCGGCACGGTGGTGGATATGGCCTAATCATCAAGGCTCGATTGCGGTTGCGGCATTCCTACAGGGAGAGCACGCGCAACTGCGATCTGCTGCTTCTCGGCGGCAGCCCAGCAGCGGCGACGGCCATCATACTTGATGATCTCCATCTCAGACATATCCGTCCCTTCCTTGGGGCGAACTCTAGTTCCAGCTAGAAGAAAAATGCCATGGCAAGTCATAGGCGAATGACCTGCCCCCGGAGGTTCCTCGGCCATAACGAGATTCTGCCGGTTTGTGCGTTGCTCACCTATGGAGAAGGACTGCTAGAAAAACGGTCGGTTTTCTTGCGATCCTCGTGCCCGGCTCGACCGGGAGGCTTGGGCACAAGAAAACCCGTTGCGGAAATCAATGACACCTTGCAGGGTATGCGCAGTTTTTTCTTGCGGGGTGCGCGGTGCTTATCGGCTACATGAGAGTCTCGAAATCGGACGGCACCCAAACGCTCAGCCCGCAGCGCGACGCACTGCTAGCGGCGGGTGTCGATCCGGACCGGATTTATGAGGATCTGGCTTCTGGTCGCCTCGATGCCCGCCCCGGTCTGCTGGCCTGCCTCAAGTCACTCCAGCCAGGCAACACGTTGGTCATATGGAAGCTGGATCGGCTTGGCCGCGATCTTCGTCACCTGGTCACGACCGCCGAAGCCTTGAGAGAGCGGGGCGTCGGCTTGAAGGTTCTGGCCGGTGCGGGCGCGCAGATCGACACGACGACCGCCAACGGCAGGCTCGCGTTCGGCATTTTCGCGGCATTTGCAGAGTTTGAGCGGGAGCTGATCGTAGAGCGGACGCAGGCAGGGATCGCCGCCGCCCGTGCGCGTGGACGGCTTGGAGGCCGCCCGCGTAAGATGGATCGAACGACCCTGAGCATGGCAATGACAGCTATGTCCGACCGCAATGCTGTAGCCAAAGAGGTCGCGCGCCGCCTCGGGATCACGACCACCACCCTCTATGCCTACGTCAACGGGGACGGCAGCCCGAAGGCCGCAGGGCAGGCTTTGCTTGATGGCATCCCCCTGCAACAGGCTCGCAACTAAGCTGGTCGCAGCTCGGGCACCCGTTTCACCTAAATCAGTTAGCGGCTTGACGCCGCAGGGGGGGTTCGGGTTATGGC
>TARA_R110001606_G_scaffold130961_3_pt1 | contig 31746 bp, 33 predicted proteins | sample TARA_R110001606 | Tara Oceans TARA_R110001606 (sample SAMEA4398315) | marine metagenome | biome: Polar Biome; feature: [SRF] surface water layer (ENVO:00010504); material: water (ENVO:00002006), including particulate matter (ENVO:01000060) such as... | depth 5 m
GCTGCATGTGCTGGCCCGCTGGTGTCGACGCTGAAGGCCAGTAGGTCAGAACATACCCCAATCCTGCTCCTTTTTATGCCAGGCGGGCATATTCACCGGTCTGAGCGCACTCTTCTGGTACAGGCAGAGCGACTCCTGCGTCTGCCCAGATATCCTGTATTTTGCGGATGGGCCCCTAGATCCGCAACTTGAGCATGATGGTGTGGTTTTTGCTTGGATCAGGGGCTAGCAAAAAAATGATGACCTACTTCATGCGTTTCTCTGCTCAACCGATGCTGATGAAACTGAGCTACTCACTGGTGAAGGATGAACATCGCACAGGGTTAAAACAACCAGCACAAAAGGGAATGAAAATGAGTGGAAATGAATCTCGCCTATCAGCCATTTCACGGATCAGCAACCACCAGCGGATCGCAGTTGAGGCCACGCAGTCATTAGACGATATCTGGGCAACGGATGTCTTCAATCTGGCCAGAATGGAACAGATGCTCAGCAAGTCCGCGTTCAAGGCGGTTAGAACTACTGTTCAAACCGGTGCACCATTGGCGCCAGCAGTGGCAGACGTTGTGGCTGCAGCGATGAAGAGTTGGGCCCTGTCCAAGGGTGTGAAGTTTTTCTCACATATTTTCTACCCGATGACCAACATCACCGCGGAGAAGCATGACGGTTTTATTCTGACCAACTCCGACGGTAATGCCATTACAGAATTTTCCGGTAGCCTGCTCATCAAGGGTGAGCCCGACGGTTCATCGTTCCCGAACGGTAGCCTGCGCATGACCAATGCGGCTCGTGGTTATACTGCCTGGGACCCGACCAGCCCCGCTTTCATCATGCACACGGACAATGGTTCGACGCTGATGATACCCAGTGTGTTCATGTCCTGGACGGGTGAAGCGCTGGACAAGAAAATCCCGTTGCTACGTTCCAACGCAGCGATGGACAGCGCCGCTCGAAAAGTACTGACGTTGATGGGTGAGACCGATATCGCCACCTTGAACTCGAGTTGCGGGGCGGAGCAGGAATACTTTCTGGTTGATATCAATTTTGCCAATGCCCGCCCGGATTTGCTGCTGGCGGGTCGTACCTTGTTTGGTGCATCGCCTGTCAGGGGGCAGCAGTTTGATGACCATTACTTCGGCGCTATTCCCGAGCGCGTGCAGATTTTCATGCAGGACTTCGAGGACCAGCTCTACAGGCTCGGTATCCCGGCCAAGACCCACCACAATGAAGTTGCGCCAGGCCAGTTCGAAATCGCCCCCTACTTTGAGTCTGCCAATATCGCGGCTGATCACCAGCAGCTGATGATGACGCTAATGAAGAGTACGGCGAAGCGACACGGGTTCATGTGCCTGTTACATGAGAAACCCTTTGCCGGCATCAATGGTTCGGGCAAGCACGTCAATTGGTCTGTAGGCAACGCTACCCAGGGTAATCTGTTGGACCCCGGTAGCACCCCTCATGACAATCTGAACTTTCTGCTTTTCTGTGGTGCGGTGATCCGCGGCGTACACAAATACGGAACGTTGTTGCGGGCTGTCATCGCCTCTGCGTCAAATGATCATCGTCTCGGTGCTAACGAGGCGCCGCCAGCTATCTTGTCCGTTTACCTGGGAGACCAGTTGGAAAACGTGTTCCAGGATATCAAGGACGGCAAGATTGCGTCCTCGATCCAGGGCGGTGAAATGGACTTGGGATTGACGCAGATTCTCAAATTCGAGCGTGATCCAGGTGACCGTAACCGGACCTCTCCTTTTGCCTTCACTGGTAACCGGTTTGAGTTCCGTGCAGTAGGCTCATCCCAATCGGTGTCCGGGCCTCTGGTGGCCATGAACACTATTCTGGCTGACTCGCTGGAATGGATTGCAGAAAAGCTCGAGGCCGAGCTGAATAAAGGGACAGCGAAAGCCGCCGCGGTTCTATCGGTGCTGAAAGGCTTGATGGAGGAGCATGGCAACGTCGTATTCGGCGGCGACGGTTATTCAGCCGAGTGGCACAAAATGGCGGTTGAAGAGCGTGGTTTGAAAAACCTGCCAACGACCGCTGATGCGCTACCTTACCTTCGTGATGAGGCCATCCGCGAACTGTTTTCCAGAACCAACGTCCTTTCACCGGTGGAGTTGGAAAGCCGTTTTGAGGTCTACGCCGAGCAATACGTTCTATCTATCGAGGTAGAAGCAAAGCTGGTTATCGAAATGGCGAAAACGATGATCTATCCCTCTGCCAGTCAGTATCTGGGTGACCTGTCGACCACTCAATGTGGCTTGAAGGATCTGGGGATCGAAATGGACGGATCTATTGCTAAATCTGTCGCGGCCGAGACTAACGCGATGGTCGCAGCCGTTGCCGAACTGTCGACAGCCATCGCCAGGCACGAGTTCGATTCCGTTGAAGCGCACATGAGTTATTGCGCAGATCAGATCAGACCGTTGATGGACAAGGTCCGTACCCATGCGGATGCCCTCGAAACGGAGGTTGCCGACAGCCTGTGGCCACTGCCGAAATACCGCGAGATGCTGTTTCTCAAATAGCGTGCTGTAGCCTTTCCAGGCTGGCAAAGCCCCATTTGGGGCTCTGCCAGCTGGCTGTTGTACATGTGCGTACGGCTGCTTTTTTACTCAGGGCGTGTCCCTGATTTCAAAGTCTTGAATCACGTCGTCCAGATCATCCTCCATCAATTGCCGCAGACGGGTTTCATATTGGTCAGCAGCCTCGGCCAGATCCACCACAATCTCCACCCGGCGGTTCAAGGCGCGGGTTTCAGGCCATTCGTTGCTGGCTCTGGGGCGGGTGTCGGCATAGCCTTGAACCTTTAGACGTTGCGGTTCCACTGCGCCGGTAGCGAGCAGGGCGTTGGCGACAGATGAAGCCCGCGCTGCGGACAGATCCCAGTTGGAATTGAAGCGTGGGGTATTGATGGGAATGTCATCGGTGTGACCCTCAACGGTTATTTCCCCCGGTAACTGACTAATGACTTCAGAAATCTTGAACAGCATATCTTCGAAGTCTTCGGTCATGACTGCGGACCCGGACTGAAAAGAGCCGCGCTCCTCGACTCGAATAATAACGCGCTTGCGGTCCTGCTCAAGCTGCATACGACCTTCGCTCAGCTCCTGTTCGAGCACATTCTTGATCGCTTCCAGATTGGCCTGTAATTGTTTCTCTGTTGTCGATGCCACCTGTTCCTGGAGCTCTTCCTCCATCTGTGCCCGCAGCGTATCTATCTGCGGTAGCTCTTCGGTGGTTTGCTGCCGGACCTGATCTACTGGGGTGGGCTCGGGCTTACCGGGTGAAAAGTTGTCGAAAATCGGGCTGGTGCCCATGGGGATATCCAGCGCCGCAACGTCTCGCTGTACGCCGAATGCCTTGCTCAGCTCCCCGGCGATCTGCTTGAACTTCATTGCATCTATCTCGGAGAAAGAGAGCAGCAGCACAAAGAAGCACATCAGCAGAGACATCAGGTCGGCGAAGGTCACCACCCAGGCCGGGATGCCGGGTTTGTCCTCTTCCTCCGAATCCATCAGGCTTCCCCAGTCTCGCTGGGTGCCTTGTCCCGCTTGTTGGGGGGAAGGTAGCTGGCCAGCAGCTGTTCCACAACGCGCGGGTTCGTGCCTTCCTGTATCGCCAGCACGGCATCCATCCAGAGGCTCTGCATACGCGCTTCCTCAGTCATGCGTAACGACAATTTATCTGCGATGGGGATACAGATCATGGTCGCCAGCATGGCGCCGTAGAGGGTCGTCAGCAGAGCTACTGCCATGGCGGGGCCAATTGATTTCGGGTCCTCCATGTTCGATAGCATCTGTACCAGCCCGATCAGGGTGCCGATCATTCCCATCGCCGGGCCCACGTCGCCCAGTGCAGTAAATACCTTGGCACCCCAGCGATTGCGGTCCAGGGTTAGCACCCGTTCCTTTTCAAGGATGGCTCGCACGGTTTCTTGTGGATGGCCATCAATCAACAACTGGATGCCGCTTTTCAGAAAGGGGTTGCTGATTTCCTGATCTTCCAACGCCAACAGACCCTGCTTGCGCGCTACGGTTGATAGCGCTACAAGCTCGGCAATGCTTTCCTCGGTATCAGGCAAGCGAAACTTGAAGGCGCGACCGGCAACCTTGATTGCGCCGAGGAACTGGCCGACGCTGAATTTGGCCAATACGACCAGTAAGCTGCCGCCAATCACGATCAACAAAGAAGGAACGTTTACGAAGACCAGCGGCGAGGCGCCCAGAACGACGGCTGAGCCAATGATACCCAAGGCACCTAGAAGGCCGATGAGAGTAGCTAAATCCAAACCGTTCTCCTTGATAAAAAAGAGGCGCTCAGCGCCGCGCAGTCGTGTTCTCTTTTTTATAGGGGAATGTTAAGGCATTCATGGCCTGCCTACCACGCTATAACCAGTCAGATAGGCATTTATCTCGCGCTGACAGCTGTTCATCACCGATTTTCTGTCAACAACTACGCCCCCTGTTCGGGGGGCGGGTCTGATCGGAATGATATGGAAGACTTGAGTGGCGCAACTTGCGACGGCTTCGGTGTGGGCTCAGGGCGGGGTGCAGCCAGCGCTGCTGATCTGCGTGAGATCAGTAGTGGCGCGGTCCCGCTCGACGCCTTCGAAGGAGCGAACCACCAGATCCAGTTGTCCGTCGTCGGTCAGGAGTAGATCCCTGCTGCGAAGTCTCAGAGCGAGACGTCTTGAACCGGTTTCATCGCTGTAACGTGCGTAACTCCGACGGTAAACGTCAAACCCCAATGCTCCAGTCGCCGCTCCGGGCGTGGTGAAACCGGGAGGATTCAGGTCATAGGTCCAGGGGCTGGTGACACTGCCATCACCTTCAAGAGTAAGTACTACCTGGTCGCACAGGGCCAGGCCGCTGGAAAAGGTGGGCTCGTCGACAACCAGTGTGAGCACTACCGGGCTCAAGGCCTTCAGATCGGTGAAAAAGTCGTTCACATCCTGTGGGATCGGGCGCTCTTCCAGATCCAGCTTGCTCACGGAAAAGGAGCCCGGCCCAAGCTGAGTGGTTCGCGTCAGTCTCCATGCCACCGGCTGCCGGTCGTTTGCATCAAGAAGAATCGCAAGACTCAAAGTGACGCCCTCCGCCTCAGTCACAGTGGCCTGATAGTAGAGCTCGGGCTGCGAAGTGGAGGTGCTGGCGTTGAAGAAGTCGTAAGTCGGCTGGCTTGGGTCAAACTCGTAGCCATCGATACTGACAACACCGTCGTTCGACACGATGACTTCTACGGTGTCACCCAGGGGCAAGCTGCTGTTTCCGGTGAATCGTGAGCTTTTCTCGACAACGACGGGGCTGTAGCTGCCAGCCAGTGGGCCAATAAGCGCGGAGGCGGGTGAGCTGATCACGTTTTCGCGTAGTTGACCAATAAAAGTCGGTACGTTGAAGGGACCGTTGGGGCGAGCGCTGTCCCCGATGTTGATTTCGCTGAACTCACCCGATTCATTATTGGTCAGGGCGTATTCAATGTTGCCATCCTTCCAGATGATCTCGGCACGGTTGGGTGTGTTGGAGAAAAGTCGGTAGTAAGGATTAGTAAGGGTCTTGCCGTTAATGACCAGAGAATTATCCGCGTTAACCACAACGGGCACCTGCTGGTTTTCAGTGAAGCTGCAGAGCGTGCCACAGCCTTCGCCTATACCGGCCTTGAATATCAGCGTGGTATTGCCTACCAACTGTGGGTTGATGGTCGCGGCGACTGTACCGCCTCCGGCGGGAGGGCTGCCCGGCGCACTAGGAAACGACGCGCCCGCGACTATGGAGCTGAGCAGGGCAGGATAATCTGCGAGGTTGACATCTTCGGCAATGGACTCGGCGAGACTTTCCAGTAACTGGTCGTAAGGGTCAGTTGCCGGGTCGGCAACAAAGGGAGCGTTGAACGGTGTCGTTGCCCCGGCGCTCCAATTGGCGGGCAGGGTAAAGCCCGCACCCAGCAGAAGGCCGCGCAGCGTATCGGCGGCCTCGGTGAGGGTGCTGCTAAGGCTGGCCAGGTTGGAGCCGCCTTCGCGGGGGGCGGCGAACCAATCGGTCAGTGTCTGTCCTGACAGCAGGTTGATTTGAAGTCCCAGAGCCAGGTCGGTCAACGGAGTGATATTGACCGTGCCTGCCTGAGTGGCCAGGCTGTGCAGGGTGATATTCGGAGTGCCGCCAGTGAGCTGCAGCGCGCAGGGTAATGCGGAGCTGGAGGCGATCTCTCCACTCCAGGAGCCGTCGGCGCCAGTACTGACGGTCTGGATGAATCCACTGCCATCGGCGCAAGAGGCGGTTATCGTGGCATTGTTGATGCCGCTGCCGGTAGCGGCTGTACCGCTCAGGCTGATACTGGTCGTGCCGCCCGGATCACTGCCCGATCCGCCACCGCCCAGGCAGCCACCGAGCAGCAGGCCGCAGAATACGGTCGCTGCGAGTTGAAGTCTACTTCCTTGATAGATGTTCATAATCAGGCTCACATCAGAGAGAGGAGCCGTTAGGCTAGCGACACTCCAATAGCGCCGGCAGCCCTTGAACAGGGGGGCTATTGATCCGGTGAGAGAGGTATGCGGACGGTGATGCGCCAGCAGTCACCCTGCTGATCCTGACTGAAGTTTCCACGCAGTTCTTGTGCCCTTGAGGCCATAATGGCCATACCCCTGCCTCGAGAATGGACAGGCTTGTCCACCAGTCCATCGTTTTCGACGTCAAGGTGCAACATCCCGTGATCCAGGTGCAGATGGACGCTCAATCGAGAAGCTTTGGCATGCTTCAATACGTTGCTGACGGCCTCGCGCAGAAGGCGGGTCAGGTGACTGAACTGGGTCGCCTCCAGGGCGTGGCCGGCCACCTGATCGACCCATTCGAGCAACACGCCTGCCGCCTCGCACCGTTGCTCTGTTTCGTTGCGCCAGTGAGCCACGGCGGACTCCACCAGAACCGGCTGGCCGTCCATGTTCTGCAGCAGTTCCCGTAGATCCCTTATGGCTTCGCGCACCAGGCTGCGCGAGTTATCCGGAGAGGTATGCAGCAGTTGCAGCAGTTTTGCTCCAAGATCGTCGTGAATGTCTTGGCGTATGCGCTTGCGTTCTTCATTGGCCCCTTCGGCACGGGCCTCGAGCGACTGTCTGACAAGGCCATCGAGCGCCAGCACCAGTCTTGCCTGACGAACATCCTGTCGTGTAAAAAGCCGAGCACCTTGATCTGCATGGCGCAGCAAATAGCCGTTGGAGTCGGAGGCGCCGGGAACCCATAGCGCTTCGCCGTTCTCTCTGACCGTCGGGTGCGCGGACAAAGGGGTGTGTAACTCCAGGTGCAAGGGTTGGAACACTGCTTCCAGCGAGGCTAGCACGGCACCGTCCTCGGAGTTGCTCTGGCGGGCATGAAGCATCGCCGGTAATGCCTGTGCCAGCCATTCGTCCAGACCTCGACCCGTGCGCGCAAATATCAGCCCCCAGATAAACTGACGGACGGGAAAGTAGCACCAGCCAACCAGAGCCAGCGAAATGGCCAGCACTTCAGGTCCGGAAAGTGATAACAGCGAGGCGAGCATCAGGTCGGCCAGCAAGACTGCCAAGCCCCCGAGCAGCCAGGACCAGATGGAGAACCACCAGCGTTCCAGTTCGAACAACCGGTAACGCGTCACTCCCAGCGCCATGCCTGCATACATCAGTAAAAAGGTGGCCAGTAAAGGCGCCTGGGTTGAAGGCTGAGCTATCTGCAGAATTGCCGGCAGTATCATGCCAGCGGAAAAAAACACCGTACCGGCAAAGATCGACAGCAACACCCAGCGAAATGCCGAACGGTCTGCCGGGCGCTGACGGGTCTCCCGCCATTGCAGTGCTGCGCCGACAAGACCGATCAGGAATACAACCAGCACCCAAAGATGAAAGCCCTGCACCGGCGATGTAACCCACTGTCCCTGATCGATCAGCACGCAGGCAAGAAAGCAGGCGTAGAGAAAGATCGACAGCCAGAGCGGCGCGATCTTGCGTGGATAATTCCACAGGAACACGCTCACCGCCGACGAAAACAGCATCGCACCGGCATGATTGACTGCGCTGAGCCATTGGAACATATCACCCGCGATGAACAGGGCTCGAGTGCTGTAGATCGAGGCCGAGGAGGAGGCCAGCAGATAGCCTATACCGGTCAGCGCGAACGCATGGGTTGCCAGATTGCGCTCCCCTGGTATCCATACCAGCAGACAGATAACCGTACCGAGCAGGCCGCAGATCAGCTGTACCCAGAACAGGAAGGGCAGCATGCCCAGCGTTCTGGGCTGCGAAGCAGCATCCCAAGTCTCACCATTACTCAAGCGGACCTTCAATTGTCCTTCCATCAACCCATCGAAGAGACGCTGGTGCTGAGAAAACAGGACGTTGATCTGTTGATAGGAGGGGAGCACATCTGGCTCTTCGATCATCAGAACCGAATGGGCGGCAATCAGCTCCCTCTCGACGATGAATTGCTCAACCTGTTCGTATTTCTCCTGACCTTTACTGACCAGTAGGTGCTCACCGTCGGTGTCGAACCGAAGGTCTGCAACCGGCAATGACAATGCGAGGTATACCGCCATACAGCCGTAAGCCAGTATGAATGCGAGCCCGGCAATGATCTTCGAGCGCAGTGAAAACATGGTAATTATTCTCTTCCCTGATCCCTGTTCACGGGGTTGAACCTCGGTCGAATGGCCGCCATCTTGTTAGCGGCGCACTGCAGGTGTGGCCAGGAAGAGGGCTGTGGCACCCGATACTAGCGCTATCATTGTGATATTGCCTACTGTTTCTCACGCAAGGACTGCCCAGATGAAGTCAATAGAAAGCGTTCTGATTATCGAAGATATACCGGAGGTGGCAGACTGGCTGGTCGATCGAGTCGAGGATGCCCTGGAAGCAGGGAGGGTCAGGGTGGCGTTCAATCTGGCCGCGGCTGTTGAGGCTCTCCAGTTGGATGTCTATCAATTGGTACTGATAGACCTCGGTCTGCCGGATGGCGACGGCACCACGTTGATATCCGGGATCAAGGCCGGCAGGCCAGAGACGTTGTGCGTCGTGACGACCATTTTTGATGATGCCAGTCATCTGTTTGCAGCGTTGCGGGCTGGGGCTGACGGCTACCTTCTGAAAGACGAGAGCGACCAGGATTTTTGTGCTCAGCTCAAGGGCATACTTGCTGGCCGTCCGCCTCTGTCTCCGTCCATTGCACGTCAGATTCTGCAGCAGTTCCAACCTCTTGAGGGCGAGGCTCAAAACAGGCTTACCTCTCGCGAACAAGAGATTCTGGTTCTGGTGGCCAAGGGTCTGAGTGTAAGACATGCAGCCGAAAAGCTCGGCATTACCTACCACACTGCTGCCAGCTATCTGAAAATAATCTACCAGAAGCTGGAGGTGAACTGTCGGGCAGAGGCCACGGTAAAAGCAATCAATCTAGGACTGATCAATCGTCTCTGACCCCCTTGAACACGGGATGGTCTGGGGGGCTGCTTTTCACTAGCCTCACAACAGATATCAATCCAGGGGAGACAGAAATGAAATATGCATCAGCGCTTGTTGTTTCACTTGCACTGGTTCTGACAGGGTGCGCTACTGGCGGGGGTGGTCCGGGAGCGGGATCCAAGGTCAAAATCGACAAGCCAGAGACACTGTCCTCCAACAAGGAAGTCTATATCGGCGACTTCAGGGTCACCTTCTTGACCCAGGACAAAAGCTCGGCCACTGCACGCAGTCCGATGATGCGGGGGGCTGAAGCTACTGATTACGCCAAGGTCACGTTGCGAGCCAAACTGACTGGTGTTCCCCAAGATATCATGCAGTCGATTACTGATCAGGCTTTTGCGGACTTTCAGGCCGAGCTAAGGGCGAAGGGTTACACCATACTCGACCCTGCCGGTCTCCAGAAACTCGATGCCTGGCGCAAGCTGGGCACTACACCAAGTCCAAACCCACCCTTCGACGTCGCCAACGGTGAAACCACTTCGCAGAAAGTGATGCAGACGTTGATTGGTGCCGACAGCGAAAGAAATATCACGTTCTCGCCCAGCGGGATGTCGCTGCTCAGCACCGGCATGAACAATCTGTTGCCATACAATTACGGGTTAGCCGCAGAGCAGAGCGGCAAGGCAATTGTGCGCGCCCACTACAAGGTGCACTTTGTCTATTTTGGCTCAGAAACTGACCACCGTATTGATTACCTCAGCGATGATCGTAAACAGACTCTTACTGCGGAAATGAGTCTGGGACAGGGAATCCAGGTTCTATCCGGTTCTGCGATCGAGTTTGCAGTCGATCAGGGTGGTACCTTCAGTAAAGGTGGCAGCGTCAGTCTGGTCGACCCGGTAGCCGTTGGCGGTGCCTACGGGGAGAACCTTGATACCACTTCGATGGCAACAAAAGCAGCCAACGTCTTCAGCTCAGCCGTCGGAGTATTGAGCGGCGGTAGCGCTACGAGCAAAGAAATATCAGTCCGGGCTAATCCTGATTTTTACCGGGAGGGCGTTATCAAGGCACTGGATGTGGCCAATAGTCGCATGGTCAGAGCTATTCCCTGAGCCATTAGTTCAGGGCTTGGTGCAAGCGCATGTACTTAACAACCCGCCGATATCGGCGGGTTTTCTCTTTGCGGTATTGGTTGGCAACTCTCTGGTTTTCCGATTGGCAGTGACTGAGCAGTATCGCAACATTGCACAAAGGCTTATCTGCCAGATCTCGAGGGCGAGGAAGCTGCTGCATGCCTGGTTTGTCGCCCTGCCAGTGAAAAGGATGTCACCATGCGTCACATTATTCTGTTGTGTTTTTATTGCGTTGTTGCGATTGGCACTCCTGTCGCCATTGCGTCGGGTCCGGCTCACCAACCCATGCTGGCTAGCGTCTATCCCGGCGACGCACCTGTTACCGAGTACTGGGTCAGTGAAAAGCTTGATGGTGTCCGGGGGCACTGGGATGGGAGGGCCCTGTGGACTCGCGGTGGATATCGGATCAACACCCCTGTCTGGTTTACTCGAGGTTGGCCTGAGATGGCCATGGATGGTGAGCTGTGGATCGCCCGTGAACATTTTGATCAGGTCAGCGCCATTGTGCGCACTGCCGAACCGGATGAGGGCGATTGGCAGGAGGTCAATTTTATGGTTTTTGATCTGCCCGGGCGCAGTGAGTCTTTCAGCCAGAGAGTGCGTGCGATGCGCCGCATAACCGCGTACAGCATTCCGTGGCTGCAACCGATCAGACAATTCAGGGTCGACTCCATAGAAGAACTCGACAGACGCCTGGACAAGCTGGTTGCGGCGGGTGGGGAAGGATTGATGCTGCATCATCAGGATGCACTGTATTTGGAGGGACGCAGTCAGCATCTACTCAAATACAAGTTGCATGAGGACGCCGAAGCACAAGTGACAGGTTATACCCAGGGCCGAGGAAAATATGTCGGGATGGTGGGCGCATTGGAGGTGCAAAGCAAAGACGGCAGGCGCTTTCGTCTGGGCAGTGGGCTGAGCGATGAGGACAGACAGCAGCCACCGCCCGTGGGCAGCTGGGTCACTTATCGCTTCAATGGGCTAACTTCAAACGGTTTGCCTCGCTTTGCGCGATTCGTAAGAGAGCGAATAGAGCCCTAGATACCCGATTGAAAACAGGGAATTTGCCGCGAGATAGATGCGGGGAACCGAATTGACCAAGCATGCTCTAATTATTCACCGGAACCAAATCCCCGCGCCAATCTGTGGCGTGGTGGGGGTTCCGGCAAGAGGCGCAGTGGCATTGCCGCGGCGATACTTGCTTCACTTTTTGAAGCGTTGGATAAGGAGTTTGTTATGAGCCTGGAAATGAAATCGATTCTGCTGTGCCTGGCTTTGCTGTTTGGTGTGGCTGGCTGCAACACCCTGGAAGGCGCTGGCGAAGACATCGAGCAAGGTGGCGAAGCCATTCAGAGAAGTGCCGGTTAAGGCTTCAATGCATTGCCTGCCAGGGTGAGTCGGCCCTGGCAGGTATTTTCGCTTTCTTCCTCGCAAGACGCTGATCAGCTGATCAGTCCGCAGAAGATGCCTTATCCGCCAGCATGGCCAGCGCGACGGCTTCCGCCACCTTGATGCCATCGACCCCGGCCGAGAGAATACCCCCCGCATAGCCCGCCCCCTCGCCTGCGGGATAAAGCCCACGAGTGTTGATACTTTGCAAAGACAGATTGTCGCGCTTGATGCGTATCGGTGAGGATGTCCGGGTTTCGATGCCCGTAAGAATCGCATCGTGCCGATCAAATCCGCGAATCTGCTTGCCGAAAGCGGGAAGGGCCTCGCGCACGGCTTCGATCACATAGTTAGGTAAAGCCGAAGCGAGGTCACCCAGTAGCACGCCAGGCTTGTAGGAGGGTTCTACCTCACCAAATGCAGTGGATGCCTGACCGCGAATGAAATCGCCGACCAACTGCCCAGGCGCACAGTAGTCATGGCCGCCGAGCTTGAATGCATGGGATTCCAGTTTTTCCTGTAAATCGACCCCCGCCAGGGGACCTCCGGGAAAGTCTGCTTCCGGGGTAATCCCGACAACGATGCCGGCATTGGCATTGCGTTCGTTACGCGAATACTGGCTCATGCCGTTGGTGACGACCCGATTGGGTTCGGAGGTGGCCGCAACCACAGTCCCTCCGGGGCACATACAAAAGCTGTAGACCGCTCGGCCGTTTTTTGCGTGGTAGACCAGCTTGTAATCAGCCGCACCGAGTTCTGGGTGGCCCGCGTATTTGCCCAGGCGCGCCTTGTCGACCAGCGATTGCGGATGCTCGATTCTGAAACCGACTGCGAAGGGTTTGGCTTCGATATAGATGTCTGCCGCATGCAGACTACGAAAGGTGTCCCTGGCACTATGCCCCAACGCAAGCACAACATAGCGGCTGCGCAGTTGCTCGCCGCTGGCCAGGGTAACGCCCTCAATGCGGCCGTCTTCAGTCAGAAAGTCCGTAACGCGACTCTCGAAGCGCACCTCTCCGCCCAGCGCGCGAATTTCCTCACGCATGGTCGAGACCACACCGGTCAGTCTGAAGGTACCGATATGTGGCTTGCTGACGTACATGATTTCCGCCGGGGCACCGGCTCGGACAAACTCGTGCATCACCTTGCGGCCGTAGAACTTGGGATCCTTTATCTGGCTGTATAACTTGCCATCGGAAAACAGTCCTGCGCCGCCCTCGCCGAATTGCACATTGGACTCGGGGTTCAACACCTTGTTGCGCCACAGGGCCCAGGTGTCCTTGGTACGCGTGCGAACATCCTTGCCGCGTTCCAGCACAATGGGTTTGAAGCCCATCTGCGCCAGACTCAGCGCAGCAAACAGACCGCACGGCCCAAACCCGATCACCAGTGGGCGTTCGTTCATGTCAGCTGGCGCCGTTGCTACCGGGTAGTAATTGGTATCCGGCGCTGATCGGACATTGCGGTCCTGGGCGAATCGCGCCAGTACCTTTGCTTCCCCGCGCACCTGGGCATCAATGATGTAAACGAAGGTGATTTCACTGTTCTTCTTGCGCGCATCGTAGCTGCGCTTGAATACAGTGAAATCAATCAGGTCGGTATCCATTATCTTGAGCCGCGCAAGAATGGCCTCTCGCAGGGCTTCTGGCGGATGATCGAGGGGCAGTTGCAGTTCGTTGATACGGATCATGGTAGGTCCTGGCCGGTGTCTCCGGCAGAGGGCCAGAGCGACCAGTGGGTGTCAGCCCGAGGGTCGTCTGGGTACGTCAGTCTGGCGCGCATTGTAGCGGTGCTCGCCCGGACTGTCATGCGCTCCGGAGGAGTGCAGCCTGCGACGTGCGGTGCTACTGGTTACTATCGCGTTCGAGCTTGTCCTGGGTGCGCGTTTGAAAATCGCTTGCGTCGTGCCGTTCACGCAGTTGCTCGCTTGGCTCACCCCAGGCGCGATTGACCATACGCCCGCGCTGTACGGCGCTGCGCTCTTCCAGTTGTTTGGTCCAGCGCACGACGTTGGTGTAGGTGTGGGTCTGCAGAAACTCGGCGGCCTCGTACACCTTGTTGTCTACGAGCGCGCCATACCAGGGCCAAATGGCCATGTCGGCAATACTGTACTGGTCGCCGGCGATGTATTCGTTGCTAGCCAATTGACGATCAAGGACGTCTAGCTGGCGTTTGACTTCCATCGCATAACGATTGATCGGGTATTCATATTTTTCCGGTGCATAGGCATAGAAATGACCGAAGCCGCCTCCCAGCATCGGCGCACTGCCCATTTGCCAGAAAAGCCAGGACAGGCATTCTGCACGCCCAGCCGGATCGGTCGGCAAGAAGGCGCCGAACTTCTCGGCCAGGTACATCAGAATCGCGCCCGACTCGAATACGCGAATAGCCGGATCGCTACTGCAGTCGAGAAGAGCTGGAATTTTCGAGTTCGGATTGACGCTGACAAAACCGCTGCCGAACTGATCCCCTTCGGTAATTCTGATCAGGTGGGCGTCATACTCGGCGCCTTCGAAGCCCTTCGCCAGCAGCTCCTCGAGCATGATGGTGACTTTTACGCCGTTGGGTGTGGCAAGTGAGTACAGTTGCAGCGGGTGCTTGCCGACGGGCAATTCCTTGTCGTGGGTAGGGCCGGCAACAGGACGGTTGATACTGGCGAACCTGCCGCCGCTTTCAGCGTCCCAGGTCCAGACCCGTGGCGGCGTGTAGGTAGGATCGGTCATATCTGTTTTTCTCCTGTGGGGCCGGCGATGTTGCCGGTTGTCTTGGGGGTTCTAAGCTCCGGTCTGCCTAGTGGCGCAACCGGTTCAGCCTTGAATCTCGCTGATCTGCACTTGCGCATTGATGTCAGTGTAGTTGGGAATGTCTTCGGCAAACTTCTTCGCGTTGGGCGCAAAGGCCTGCTGAAAGCTTTCCAGACTGTCGAAATACAGATTGGCAATGGCCACGAAGGGCGCCTCTGCACCGGGTGTCCCGCCCGCCACGCCTTTTTCTATCTCCGCTTTCAGGCACGCCGCGCCGAGCGCGCCGGTGACCATTGGCATATGCGTATTCAGATAGTACGTCATGTCGAACCGGGCATTGGGGTTGTTGGGGTACATCACACTGGCTTTGATCATCGGTTATCTCCTGGGTTGATAGTGCTCAAGGTAGCGTCTCGGCCGTAGTTAGGCGAATTGCGTTTGTATCAGAAAAGCGAGTAAGAATGTGCGCGAAGTCACAATTTCAGGATTGATTTCGTACGGGCGTTGAAACAATGCAACAGGGCGCTAAAATGCTGGCAGCTTAAGATCAATACCTCGTATTAGACGGTTTTCGGTGCTCTGTCAGGACGCACAGACTCCGCCGCATGCAGACGTAGATCGCAGCGCCACAGTATTCAGGAAGCACTACCGACATGACGTCACTGGCAGTAGGAAGTAGTCAGTTGTTGTTGAAGGTCTTTCGGAAAAGGAACGATTCCGGAACCTCTTCAGGCTCCGGATCAGAAGCAACGGAGCACAACCCATGACTTTCCCCAAGCCGACCCTACTCGCTACTCTTATCAGTACCGTTGTCGCAAGTACCACGCTGCATGCCGCATCATCGCTGGACATGGTTGTTGCGATTGATGAATCAGGCTCCATGTCAGGTGAGCACAATGCGTTCATCGGCACCTATGTAAAAAACCTCGATAGCCTGCTCAATGACCAGAACGTTACCCTCAACCAGTTCGGACTGGTGGGTTTTGGCGCCAGCAGCGGTCAATCAGCAACCACCAATGAAGCCGGTCGCGAAACCGGTAGAGCGTTGTATCGCCACTTCAATCTCAACAGTGGGATCAGTCCGCTTTGGGGTACCTCCGCCGAGTTTGATGCGATCACCCCTGAGCTGAGGACTAGTGGTGGGACGGAGGATGGATACCGGGCCATTGACTATCTGTACCGATACTTTCAGTTCCGTCCCACCGCAGGCTCGTCGATCATGTTGATCACGGACGAGGATCGTGACAATGACTCCTTTGATCTGGATCTGAACAACCTGCCCACAGGTATGACCGAGATCGACAAGAGCTACATTCAAGGCCAACTGGCACAGTACAAGACAGTGGTCCATGCGGTTGTAAGCCAACGCTTCACTGATAAAGCGGGTAATACGGCTATTGCTGTGGTTGGTAGCGATCCTGATACCGGTTTTGCCTATGTTAAAGACAGCTCTGGCGTTATTACCAAGGTACAGGGATATGTTTTGGCGTCTGCCGACGGTACAACAGAAACAGATTACACCGAGCTGGCGCTGGCTAGCGGCGGAACTGCCATGGATATTGACGGGTTGCGCAGCGTCTACACCGACGCGGCTGCTCTGGCAGCGCTCAGTGGCGAGCTGGCCAAGCTGGTGGCGGACATTGCGGTGGGTCAGGTGCCGGTTGTGGGCATCGACTGCAATGCAGCCACCGGAATAGCTGCCCAGATATGTTCTGCGATCGCTGGTTCGAGCAACACCCAACTGCAGCAGATCGGACAGCAGATCAATGATCCCCAGCAGTATCGTCAATTGAGCCAGTACCAGGTCAGTCAAATGCTGCAGACGGCTGTTTCCAATGCGCGCAATGTGCGCAGAGTGGTTCTCGGTCGACTGGCAGATTTGCGCCGCAGCGGTATGGCCACGACCGATATCGATGTGATGGATTACTCCAATGGCAACATTGCCTTGTCTGCCGACATGACCGAGCAATTGCAGTATGCCCGCGGCGGGGCTGCCTCGGCGGACCGGGGTGATGTGGGTTATTTTATCCGCGGTATCTATACTCGCGGCGATTATGAAAGCACTGCAGTGGCTAACGGTTTTGACTCGACCACCTACACGTTTGTGGCCGGTGTTGATAAATTCATCAGCGATGCAACGCAGGTTGGTGCGGCTATCGCGTACGCCGCCTCTGATTCGGACTTTTCAGGTGTTCGTGGTGGTACCGAGGCAGATACCTACGGCATAACGGCCTATGCTTCCCACGAGCTGGGTCAGGATTTTTATCTGGAAGGCAACCTGGGTTTCAGCCGCGCGAACTTCGATACGGATCGCGATACCGGTTTCGGCATGGTTGAGGGCAATACCAAAGGTGATATCTGGAATCTGTCCGCTGGGGTAATCAAGTCCTATCCGATGAATACACTGATGCTCGAACCTTTTGCCTACCTGCATTACACGAATGTATCCGTGGATGGCTTTACCGAGAAAGGGGGGGCAGCCGCGCTGCGAGTTGGGCACAGCAACTTCGACTCTCTGGTCTCGGAACTGGGCTTTACTGCAGCCTATCAGCTAAGTGATAGCGTTACCGGTGACTTGCGCTTGGCATGGGAGCACGAGTTTGAAAACTCAGGCACTTCAGTGGCCTCATCCTTTGTCAGCGCCCCGGGTAATGTGTTCGACAGCCGTACGCCTTCACAGAGCGCCAATTATGGACGTGTGGGCCTGGGGCTGACCAAGGCGATGGATCAGGATCGCAGCATCGCTTTGCGCGGAGAAACCCTGGTAGGACATGACCGCTACGATGAATATTCAATTGAAGTACGCTTCCGTCAGAATTTCTGACCCTGACTGCAGTGCAACAGATTTGCCGTGCGTGTGAGTAAGCGCGCGGTCAAAGGGCTGGTCGTTTTGCGACCAGCCCTTTTTGCACTTATCTCCAGCATCGCGCTGCTGACCAGTTGTGCCTCGACATCTGAACGTCCTGACGCCTGGGCGCGTGAATCGGGGCTGGATAATCTCGCAATCGCCGGCGGTCCGTTCACCTTGCATGCTTATGAGCGCGTAACGCCGGGGTCACACGCTCATGTTTTCATCGAGGGCGATGGTCGGCCCTGGCGATCAGGCGGCAGGATTATTTCCGAAGATCCAACCCCCAAGCGTCTTCTGGTGTTGGGATGGATGGATAAGGTTCCGGGGCCGACGCTCTACCTGGGTCGCCCCTGTTATTTCACCTCGGTAGCAGATCAATCCTGCGACGCTCTACTGTGGACCTATGGTCGCTACTCGGAGCTTGTGGTGCAAAGCATGGCTACAGGGCTTGAAAGCTGGTTGCGTCTACGGCCGCAGATTACTTCGCTGACAGTGGTAGGGCATTCAGGGGGAGGGGTATTGGCTCTATTGCTGGCTGAGCGAGTGGTTTCAGTTGATCAGGTTATTGCCGTCGCGACGCCCGTGGATATTGACCTGTGGGCTGCGATGCATCGTTATACACCGTTATTTGCCTCCCTCAACCCGGCACGCCAGCACACTTGGAGAAAAAATGTGCAGCGTCGTTTGTATTTTGGTGAGCATGATCGTGAAGTCCCTCCGGAGGCTTTTTTGCCTGCCGCCCGGGCTTTGCCGGGCGTTTCGGTCCGGATTGTGGAGGGCGTTGATCACGATTGCTGTGGACCAGATATCTGGTTTGTAGATCCGGACCGAAAGTCAATTACATCTCAGATTAAAAAATGAATCTCACCCAAACAAAGTGAAATAAAGTCATTATTGTGAGCCACTTAACGGTTATGGCTTTTTCTCCTAGATCCCCTGCTCTTCTGACCCAACAATGCTGCGCAGTTGATGTCCGACTGCAAAGGCGAAAAAAGGGGACAGATTTACTTTCTGAGCCCGGGTCGTCCGAAAGCTGGAAAAATCCGTCCCCTTTTATTTTTTACCCAGGACTCAATCGTAAGGAGTGCGCTATGAAGGAAGAGCTAAGAAAGTTGCTCAGCACGCAGCTAGTCTTCCGCGCAGGAAAAGTCGGGCTCCCGCTCTTGCTCGCGTCGATAGTGTCGACCGCTCTTATCCGTTGGTATTACGAGAGCGTCCTATTGAATCTTGCGCGAATGATCGAGAGTCCTGGGCTGTTCAAGATGTATTTTGAGTTGGCCGCTACAAGTTTGTTACACGGCGTCCTGATCGCGGTGCTGCCCCTTTTTGCGGCGTCAGTCCTGCGCATTTGGCTAGGCTGGGCTTTGCTGGTGGGTATCTTGTTGAATTACTTACTCTTGATATTTGGAATGCAAAACGACCAAGTATTGTTTCCGGTAGTAATAGTGTCGGGTGTTGTACTCGTTCTGGTCGCTCAGCGTGCGATGCAGGTAGCTCGTGCTCGCGGGTGATTGCAGGTCATTCCTTTAAGACCCAGTCGGCATCTAGGCCGACTCCAGGGCAGGAAAACGGGGACCGATTTATTTTAAGGAGGGTGTAGATGCCCAGGATGGGGCGAGTGGTATTGCCTAACTACCCACATCCCATTGTGCAGCGAGGGCATAACCGCCAGGTGGTGACTGCTTGCGAGGACGACTTTCAGCGCTACCTGTCAGCTATCAGCAGTTTTGAAAAATAAGCGGCTATTTGTGCCGGTTTTGATTGTCACGGAGGATTGAGGCTATGGAAAAGTCATTGCCTGCACCAAGGCACGCGAGGCGCTTCAGCGCTTACTTGCTTGATATCTTGATCTGCTTGTTGGTAGCCAGGCTTATCCCCTATGCAGCTGGGCTAATTATGGGGTCCCATGCATTTGTACTATCAAGCTACGCGCATTGGGTTGCACTTGCCTACTTCCTGCTTAAGGATTCTCTGCCTAATGGACAGAGTATAGGCAAGCGCATTCTGGGTATTGCCGTTATTGGTACCGTGACTTATCAGAATTGCAAATGGTGGCAGTCGGCGCTGCGTAACTTGGTCTTGATGGTTTTACTGCCAGTCGAGATTCTATTTGTGCTGCTCAACAATCGGCGCCTCGGTGACGCATTGGTATCCACCATGGTTATCGAAACCAAAGGTGAAATAATGAAATAAAAATAAAGGGAATAGATTTTTTTAGGAGCTTGTAGATGCCCAGGATGGGTCGCATGGTACTGTCGAACTACCCGCACTATATCGTACAGAGAGGCCATGATCGTCAGGTTGTGTTTGCTTGCGCCGATGATTTTCAGCGCTACCTGACGGACATCAGAGAGCTGAAAGTGCAATTTGGCGTCAAACTCTATGCATGGTGCCTGATGACCAATCATGTTCATCTATTGGTCTGAAAAAGGGGCTGCGAAAAACAACTCCTTCCCCCTTTTTCTAGCCGTAATGCTGTGGACCCTCTATCTGGCTTGAAACTCATCGCCCGGATACGGATTATCCCTTCGTGTCAGGTGGTTCTTGACCTGATCTTTGGGGCTGGGCGTGTGTTTTGAACCAGTAACGTTTCGCAATGCTACCCATCACCAGCAACACGCCCAGTATGACGAGCGGTAGAACAGCTCTGAACTCCAATGCTTCATTGGCCTGTGTAGCCGACACCATGCCGTGTACCGCATGTGAATATACGGTCCATTTGATGCTCAAGCCGATGATCGCGGCACTCACAAAAGTCACCAGGCGCAGGCCCAATATGCCTGCGGCGAGGTTGATGAGTGCATGGGGCACGCCGGGCATTATTCTCAATGCGCACTGGGTTAATAGATCGCTACGCCTGGTGAGTAGCTGTATTAACTGGCCTGAAATGTCGCCAATATGCCAGGCACTGCCCAGGCCCATCCCCACGCGATAGGCTCCCAGTGCTCCACCAACGCTCCCTGCCAGCAACATGCAAACGCTCAACAGAAGCGGCTGAAATGGGGCTATTATCCAGAAGCAAAGGCTGCCGGGCAGGCCGAACGTCATCAGCGCGGCCATCAGTATAACGACGCCCAGCATGGCCAACGGGTGACCCGAAACGCGGGAACCCCATTCCCATAGCTCGGCAATGGTAATGGGCGATAGCCAGCCCAATACGAACAACAGCGTTATGCTGCAGGCGATGAGGGTGGTCTTCTGGCGACGGTAAAGTCTGGGCACGAGTCTCCAAATGGGGCTGACAAGGAATTAATGATGGCATATGACGATATCATTACCTTCTGGTTCGATGAACTTGATCCTTCACAATGGTGGAGGGTGAGTCCCGAGCTCGATCGTGTGGTGGCCGCACGCTTCGGCGCGGAGCATGCGCGGGCTGCCCGCGGCGAGTTGGTCGCTTGGCGCGACACCCCCGAGTGGCGCCTTGCGGAAATCATTCTGCTCGACCAGTTTTCGCGCAATATCTGGCGCAACACGCCCCGGGCCTTCGCCACGGATATGATGTCGCTGGTGCTGGCCCAGGAAGCAGTTCGGTGCGGAGCTGACATTCTTCTGGATATCAACAGGCGGCGATTCCTGTACATGCCTTACATGCACAGCGAGTCCGCAGTGATACACCAACAGGCTGTGCCGCTGTTCCAGCAGGTAGGCCTGGAGGACAACTTACGGTTCGAACTCAAGCATCAGGAGATCATCGAGCGGTTTGGTCGTTACCCCCACCGCAACGCAGTTCTGGGGCGTCCATCAACCCTGGCGGAGCTGGAGTTTCTCAAGCAGCCGGGTTCAAGTTTCTGAATACACAGTTGAGCAGATGCACTGGCCAGTCGCGACGGCTATAGTGGTCGCCATCTGCCGATGGTTAGCGGTTCAATGATAAAAAGGATACGACGATGCTGGTTCTGGTAATAGGTCTGCTGGTATTTCTCGGGGTGCATTCCCTGCGAATGTTTGCTCCGCAGTGGCGCGCGACAACAATCGACAAAAAGGGGTTGGGGCTCTGGAAGGGGCTTTACTCGGTTGCTGCCTTGATTGGCCTTATCATGATCATCTGGGGCTATGGTCAGGCCCGATTGGACCCTGTTCTGTTATGGGTTCCACCGGTCTGGACCCGTCACCTGGCTGCTTTGCTGACCATCCCTGCCTTTATTCTGCTGGTCGCCACTTATATTCCCCACACTCATATCAAGGCCCGGGTCGGGCACCCGATGTTGTTAGCGGTCAAATTCTGGGCGGTCGCCCACCTGTTGGCTAATGGCATGCTGGCGGATCTGTTGCTGTTTGGTGGATTTCTTGCCTGGGCAGTACCGCTCTACATTGTCTCGCGTAAGCGCGACCGCATGGCCGGAGTACGTTATCCGAAGGGGCAGATCAGTCGGGACGCGATCACGGTCGTCGTTGGCCTGGCACTCTGGGTCGCTTTCGCTCTGTGGCTTCATGGCATGTTGATTGGCGTGAAACCATTTGGTGTCTGAGCCGGATGACAGAATGTCCGCCGGGCAGTAATGTTGTAGGGGAAATACGTCGGCTTACCTTGCTGGCGTCTGTCCCCAAGGAATTGGCCCCGCGGGGCTGTCATTCAGGCCAGGAGCCTTTGCCATGCAGCTGTTGTACCCCGAGATAAAGCCCTACGCCCGTCACGAACTAGCAGTACAGGCGCCCCATGTGCTGTATGCGGATGAGAGCGGACAGCACGCCGAAGGGCTGCCCGTAGTCTTTATTCATGGGGGGCCCGGTGCCGGGTGCGACAGCCTGAGTCGGCGCTTTTTTGATCCCTCTGTCTATCGGATCATTACCTATGATCAGCGGGGCTCTGGGCGTTCGACGCCACACGCCAGCCTGGAAAACAACACCACGCAGCATCTGATCGAGGACCTTGAGGTACTGCGTGAGCATCTGGGCATCGACAAGTGGGTGCTGTTTGGTGGCTCCTGGGGCTCGACGCTGGCGCTGGCCTACGCTCAGGCCCATCCGGAGCGGGTAATGGGCATGATCCTGCGGGGTATTTTCCTGTGCCGCGATCAGGATATTCAGTGGTTCTATCAGAGGGGCGCGAGTCATGTCTTTCCGGATTACTGGGAGGATTACCTGTCGATGATTCCCGAGGCCGAGCGCGGTGACATGGTTTCGGCTTACTACCGGCGCCTGACCGGGGATGACGAGATTTGTCGGATGCATGCCGCCAAGGCCTGGTCGTTGTGGGAGGGCCGTTGCGCAACGCTGCGACCCAGCCCAAAGGTGGTGGATCGTTTCAGCGATGCCCGGCGCGCCTACGCGATCGCGCGGATCGAATGCCATTACTTCGTTAATCATGCTTTCCTGGCACCTGATCAGCTGCTGGATAACATGCATCGTATAGCCCATATTCCCGGCATCATCGTGCATGGCCGATACGACATGGTCTGCCCGTTGGACAACGCTCACAGCCTGCATCACAAGTGGCCTGCCAGCGAATTACAGATTATCCGTGACGCCGGTCACGCAGCCTCGGAAACAGGCATTGCTGACGCACTGGTCAGAGCCAGTGAGACGCTGTCACGGCAACTGCTGGGTCTTCCGCCGCGGGTCGAGTAACGGGTGAAAGTTTTATTGCAGAGAGTCAGCAGCGCCCGAGTCGAGGTGGCTGACGAGGTCGTAGGGGCAATCGCGCAGGGATTGCTGGTACTGGTAGGTGTCGAGCCCGAGGATAGCCAGGCCTCCGCCGACAAGATGCTCAAAAGATTGCTGGATTACCGGGTATTCAATGACCCACAAGGCCGCATGAATCTGTCGCTGCGGGATATCGACGGAGGGCTGCTGCTTGTCTCGCAGTTCACCCTAGCCGCAGATACCCGCAAGGGTCGGCGGCCGGGATTTTCCACTGCTGCGCCCCCTGAGCAGGCGGCTGCGCTCTTCGATTATCTGCTTGAGAGGGCACGGACACAGCATTCGGTTGTCGCCAGCGGCCGTTTCGGTGCGGACATGCAGGTGCACCTGGTTAACGACGGTCCGGTTACTTTTCTCCTGGAGGTCTAGCTGCCGGAACGGAGTTTTTCCTCGACGAAGTCCAATCGGTCCTGCCCAAAAAACATCTCGTCGTCGATAAAAATCGTTGGGGCACCAAAAACGCCGCGTCGCACTGCCTCCTCGGTCGTTTCTTTGAGCCCCTGCTTCACCTCTGGATCGCTGAGGCGCTCCCCCAATGCGGAAGGATCAAAATCTGCCGCTGCCAGGACCTTGCCCACCACCTCTGGCTGCCCCATATCCTGCTCGTCTACCCACATCGCTGTGAATACTGCTGTCAGATAGGGTTGCAACTGATCTGTCTCGCGCAGAGCTTCTGCCCCGCGCATCAGCTGCAGGGTGTTGATCGGGAAAAAGGGGTTGTGGTTAAGCGTTACACCGTAGCGCTGTGCGAAGCGCTGAAAGTCACCGCGGGTATAGGCGCCCTTGGCTTCGATATTGGCGGGAGACTGGTTACCTGTAGCCTGAAATACGCCGCCCAGTAACATCGGCCGGTATACGATAGTCGCGTCGTGACGCTCTGCCAATGCTGGAAGTTGTGTCCAGGCCAGATAGCTGGCCGGGCTGCCGACATCGAAGAAAAACTCGATCTGTTTGCTCATGTGCTTATCTCTTGTTCAGGGGTGCTCAAAAGGTTTCCATCCACGGGCGCAGATCCAGCTCGTGGGTCCAGGCGTCGCGAGGCTGGCGATGCAGCTGCCAATACTGTTCGGCGATATGTTCCGGATTGAGAATGCCGTCCTGCTCCTTTAGTGCATAGCGTTCTGGAAAGGTATCGCGTATGAAAGCGGTGTCGATAGCCCCGTCAATGATCGGATGGGCAACGTGGATTCCCTTGGGGCTCAGTTCCCGAGCCATGCTCTGAGCCAGTGCGCGTAACGCAAACTTGGCGCTGGCAAAGGCCGCAAATCCGCTTGATCCGCGTAGCGACGCGGTAGCCCCGGTAAATATGATAGTACCTCGACCGCGCGGAAGCATCACCTTGGCCGCTTCCCTGCCGGTGAGAAAGCCTGCCAACGCAGCCATTTCCCAGACCTTGCGGTATACCCGTTCGGTGGTATCGGTAATCGAAAAGCGTACATTGGCGCCAATGTTGAAGATCACTACCTCGACCTGGCCGATATCGCGCTCGATACGCTCGAACAATTCGACCATCTGTTCCTCGACCCGAGCATCGCAGCCGAAGGGATAGGCGGTACCTCCCGCGGCACGGATTTCCGTTACCAACGGATCCAGTTGGTCAGCGTTTCGGCGGGTCACGCACAGGGTGTATCCCTCGCGGGCGAAGCGCTTGGCAACGGCGCCGCCCGTTGCGTCGCCGGCACCGATTACCACAACAACAGGTGATCCTGTCATGAGTCTTTCCTCTTATGGTTCTTTTTTGGAACTGACTCCATAGTCGGTTTCTTTTTGGAACCTGTCAAGCTACTCTGGAGCTCTGATGTTTTCGAGGATAGACCATGCGATGGGAAGAACTGGATCAGCAGCCTTGCTCGCTGGCGCGAACACTTGCGGTGATCGGCGACAAGTGGACACTGCTTGTCCTGCGCGATTGTTTTCTCGGGGTCCGCCGCTTTGATGAATTCGAGCGACGCCTGGGAATTACCCGACACTTATTGGCGGGACGGCTGAAAAAGCTTGTGGAGCACGGTGTGTTGACCAAGGTGGCCTACCAGCAACGGCCTTTGCGTGAAGAGTATCGCCTGACGGAGAAGGGGCTGGATTTGCATCCGACCATACTCGCGCTCGTGTCCTGGGGCGACCGGCATATGGCCGATGAGCGGGGGGCTCCGGTGCTGCATGTGCACAAGGGCTGCGGCAAGGTGATGCACCCGGTCACTGTCTGCTCTGAGTGCGGCGAAGGGGTGGGCGCACGCGATGTGCGGGTTGAGGCAGGCATTGGTTGGGCCAAGGACGCTCAGCTACCCAGTCAGGCTTGATGTCAGCTATACACTTATGACAACGCCGGCATCAGCCGGCGTTGGTTCCACTGCTACATGTTGCTCTTGTTGACTAGGGACGTGCAGCCAGATTCAGCGGCGGGGCTGCCCAGTAACCGCAGCGGTGGAAGCCGAGGAAAGCAGGGCTGGTTACGGCCTGGCTATTGGGCAGGTCGAGTTGCATCAATTGTCCGGCGGCTACCTGCGGCCAGGCTGCTGCGACGCCGTCGGCGGTATTCGGATCTCCATTTTTGGCAAAGGTGGTCCAGTAGTCGACCATCTCTGACGCCAGGGTATCTACATCTGCCTGGTCTCCGGTATAGCGATCCTGCATCACTGTTTCGGGGTAGAGCACATAGGGGATCTCTCCGGCATGGGTTGCACCCAACTCAAAGGAAACAGCCGTTGGCGGGACCAGGGTGTAAGGTGCGTCCTCGTCCCGGAACCAGTACTGGAAGGTATTCATGCTGGCGCCGGCGAAAGTACCCGCATGCAGGCTGCTGTTGCAGGCAAACATGAATTCGGTCCAGATCGCTGAAAGGGCCAACGAAAAGGGCGTTGCCGTGTCCTTGTAAAGCTCCAGATAATCGTCCGCAATTTGCTCGGAGTCATAGGGTACCAATGCCTGGTAGGGCGCAAAAAATGCTGTAACACGGCGGCGGTATTCTGCTTCACCCTGGGTTTCGAGGGACGAGCCTGAGGTGAGCTCATCGAGGGCAACAAACAGGGTTCCCTCGTTCTGGTTGCTACCAATCATCACATCCAGGCTGGTATTGAATTTGCCGCTGGCCAGTGCATCCATGATTGAAAGGGGGAGCAGATTGGTGTCTGGATCTACAGCAGGAATACCCTGGGAACCCTGCAGGGCAAGCAGGGCCGGCACACTGGCCGAGCGCAGGCAGCTAACCAGGGTCGCAGGATCGGTGCATCCCAGGCCTGCTGCTATGGCACGCCCCTGGCCTTGAGCTACCACTTTGGGCTGCTGGAAGGGGGCATAGGAGCCGCTTTGGACAATCGCCCGCTGGAACAGTGACTCAGTTTGTGCGCGGGGAGAGACGATGTGGCTCATTACGCTGTGGCCGCCAGCGGACTCACCAAACAGCGTCACGTTGGCCGGGTCGCCACCGAATTCGGCAATGTTCTTTTTGACCCAGCGCAGGGCCTCTTGCTGGTCCATCAGTGCGAAGTTGCCGGCGTCATCGTCGAGGGAGGGATGGGCGAGAAAGCCCAGGTTGCCCAGCCGATAGTTCAGCGTGACGACAATGACGTCCTTCTCAACGAGTCGCTGCGGGTCGTACTCTCCACCGCCGTTGCCGAATACGAACGCGCCACCATGGATCCAGACCATGACTGGAAGATCTTCACCCTCGGCCGGTGCGTACACGTTCAGGAACAGGCAGTCTTCTTCACCCTGTATCTGCCTTGTTGAAATATTGGTTTGTGGACACATGGCACCAAACTCGTCACTCAGCTCGAGCGTTGTGTTGCGTTGCGCGGGGGGGCGAGTGCTGGCAAAACGCAGTTCGCCGACGGGAGCAGCTGCGTAGGGAATACCCCGGAAGACCCGCATGCCGTTGATCACTACGCCTTGAACTTCACCTTCGGTAGTAGTGGCGGCTGGAGGTGTGGCAGTCGGATCCGAGCCGCCGCCACCGCTGGACAGGCAGCCGGTCAGGGATACTGCCAGTAGAGCCGCAGCAAGGGTGCTAAGGGTGGTGTGCAAACGGGGGATCTCGATCAAGGCTTTCATTATTCTTGTCCTTTACATTGACTTCAAAGTCGGCTCCTGCCCTGTCACACCTTATGCGGTGAGACATGAAAGCAAACAGTCGTTAACAGGGACAAAGACTATATTTGAAGCGGGCAAAGTACTATGCACCCAAATGGGTGATGATCGTTCAGAAAAGGCGACTGATCAGTGCCGTAACGGCCGTTTCGACACGCAGGATGCGCTCACCAAGCTGCACGGGTTGCATGCCGGCCTCGACCAGTTTATCCACCTCGTAGGGAATCCATCCGCCCTCCGGCCCGATGGCCAGGGTCACTCGCTGGGTGAGCTGATGGGGGCAGATGGGGTAGTTGCCCGGATGCGCGACCAGCCCCAGAGAGCCCTCGACGATGGCCGGGAGCTGATCCTCGACGAAGGGCTTGAAACGTTTTTCGATGCGCACGCTGGGCAGCACGGTGTCGCGCGCCTGCTCAAGACCCAGTATCAGGTTCTGCTGGATGTGCTCGGCTTGCAGAAAGGGAGTCTGCCAGAAGCTTTTTTCCACTCGATAGCTGTTGAGCAGAACGATATCGGCCACACCCAGGGTCGCACAGTGTTGAAGAATGCGCCGAAACATCTTGGGGCGTGGCATGGCCAGTAGCAGGGTCAGGGGAAGCTTGGCTGGGGGTGGCTGATCGAAGTTTACTTGCAGCTCGGTGCTCTCTTCATCCAGGCGCAGTATTCGACCTTCACCCATCAGCCCACCGAGACGACCGACCCGGACAGTGTCGCCGTCTTGGGCCTGAAGCACCTCTCGTATCTGCCGCAAACGATGATCGCGCAACAGGATACGGTCACCGGAAAGAAAGTCGCTTTGCTGTACAAGAACCAGATTCATGCTTCGGGCTGGTCTTCCGGGGCCTGTTCGGCCTGCTTGCGTTTCTTGATCAGCATGCTGAACAGGATGCCCAGCTCGTAAAGCAGCCACATCGGAATGGCTAGCAGCGCCTGGGAGATCACGTCGGGTGGCGTCAACACCATGCCGATAACAAAGCAACCGACGACAACGTAAGGCCGAATCTCCTTCAATTTAGCCACATCGACGACGCCTGCCAGAACCAGCAGGATAGTTGCGATTGGAATCTCGAAGGACAGCCCGAACGCCATGAATAGCGTCAGCACAAAATCCAGGTACTTGTTGATATCAGTCATCACCGCCACGCCTGCAGGAGCCGTGCTGGTGAAAAAGCCGAATACCAGGGGGAATACGACGAAGTATGCGAAGGCCATACCCGAGTAAAAGAGCACTATGCTCGAGGCGAGCAGGGGTATTGCCAGACGCTTTTCGTGTTTGTAGAGACCCGGGGCTATGAAGCTCCAGAACTGGTGAAGAATGAACGGCATGGCCAGAAAAAGCGCACTCACCAGCGCCAGCTTGAAGGGCGTAAGAAAAGGCGATGCCACATCGGTGGCGATCATGCTGGTGCCTTCCGGCAGGAATACCCGCAATGGCTCCGAGATGAAGGTGTACAGGTCGTTGGCGAAATAAAACAGACCGGCGAAGATTACCAGCCATATGACAACGATACGCAGCAGTCGCGAACGCAGCTCGGTGAGATGCGCGACCAGGGGCATGTCTTCGGCCAGTTGACTGGGCGTACGTTTATCCGTCATTGCGGGAGTTTTGCTGGGTGGCGGCACTGGCGTCTGCTTCATTTTGTTCGGTGTTCTGGCCCGGAGGCTCAACTGGAGAAGCAGTTTGCTCTTTTTCCGTGACAGCCGGATGACGCTTGGATTTGACGTTCGAGGCGGGCGTGCTTGTCTCCTTGGCCTGTTTTTCCAGGTTGCTCATCACGCGCTCATTGTGCAATTGCTGACGTATTTCATCAGCCCCGATCTCACGCTCCACTTGGGACTTTACGTCCGCAAAGCCCCGTTTGATCCGGCCGATGGTCAGGCCCACCATGCGTACAGCGCCAGGCAACCGCTCAGGGCCGAGTACCAGCAAGGCAATAATGCCAATGAGCAGTAATTCGAAGAATCCGACGTCGAACATGGACGATCAGTCTCCCGACCGTGTTTCCTGCTTTTTGGGTTCGGCCTCGGCGTCAAGAGTTTCGCCACTGGTCTTGTTTTGCACAGAGGGCTTTTGATCATCCTCTTCGGTATTGACCGATTTGCGGAACCCTTTGATAGCTTCGCCCAGGTCGCTGCCTACACCCTTCAAACGCTTGGTACCAAAGAGCAGAATAACGATCACCAGAACGATCGCAAGTTGCCAGATGCTTATGCCCCCAAAACCCATTTTAAACCTCCAGGGCTATGCCCTATTTCGTTTGGCGAGATGCCTTTTCGGTCAGACCGGACAGATCGAAGCGTCGCTCCAGTTCTTTGAGAACATCGTCTGGTCCCAGCCCCAGGTGGCTGAGCATGACCATGCTGTGAAACCAGAGGTCGGCAGTTTCACCGATCACTTCGGACTTGTCCCCGCGGTGTTCGCAATCCTTGGCGGCGAGTAGCGTTTCAGTACATTCCTCTCCCACCTTCTCGAGAATCTTGTTCAGACCCTTGGCATGTAGACTGGCGACGTAGGATTGCTCGCTGCTGGCCTGCTTGCGCTGTTCCAGCACATCGGCAAGGCGGCTGAGGGTGTCATTCATGTTTGTGCTCATAAATCTCGTCAGGGTCCTTGAGAACCGGATCCGCTGTTTGCCACTCATTATTGCGCAGCACGCGGTAGAAACAACTTTCCCTTCCGGTGTGGCAGGCCATGCCGCCAATCTGCTCGACCATCAGGATGATGACGTCAGCATCGCAGTCAAGCCGTAGCTCGTGCAGAACCTGAACGTGGCCTGATTCTTCGCCCTTGCGCCAGAGTTTCTGTCGTGAGCGCGACCAGTAAATGCCGCGGCCCTCAGAGGCTGTGAGCTGTAATGCCTCGCGATTCATCCAGGCAACCATCAACACCCGCTGGGTGTGGATGTCCTGTGCGATAGCGGGGATCAGGCCGTCTGAGCCCCACTTAACGGTATCAAGCCAGTCGGTATTTGCAATCATGTCAGTCATGCGCAGAAGTGTGCCAGTTAAGGGTCAGGTTGCGCCAGTGGTAAGTAAGTTAACCGCGGCCCAGCACCAGCCAGCCGCCAAGGGCCAGTAACAGCCAGTTGGTGGGCGCTGCTTCGCTCCACAAGGCTGGATCGCCACCCAATTGGCTGGCTCCCAGTAATACCAGTAGCAGGCCAGCCAGGCGCAAACCGGTATTACCTTTAGGGACCACCACCTGTGGCTGGCGCTCGGGCAGATTATTCAGCGCATGCCTGGCGCTATGTAGCAGTGCCGGGACCTGATCGAGCTGTTGCTGCCAGTGGCGTAGTTGCTGAGCAGGCATTGCACGCTCACGCATCCAGCGTTCCAGATAAGGTTGGCCGGTGCTCCACAGGTCCAGGTCGGGATAGAGTTGCCGCCCCAGGCCCTCGATATTGAGCAGTGTCTTTTGCAGCAGAACCAACTGTGGCTGAACTTCCATATTGAAACGTCGCGCGGTCTGGAAGAGGCGCAACAGCAGCTGACCAAACGAGATATCTTTCAGTGGGCGCTCGAAAATGGGCTCGCATACGCTTCGAATGGCGGCTTCAAATTCGTTTACCCGGGTCTCGGCAGGCACCCAACCGGAGTCGATGTGCAACTGTGCCACCTGCCGGTAATCGCGTTTGAAAAAAGCCATCAGGTTGCGTGCCAGGTAATTCTGATCTTCCGGCGTCAGGCTACCAACAATGCCAAAGTCCACCGCCAGATATTGCGGATCCCAGGGATGACTGCGTGAGACAAAAATATTGCCCGGGTGCATATCGGCATGGAAGAAGCTGTCACGGAACACCTGGGTAAAGAATATCTCGACCCCTCGCTCGGCGAGCTTCTTCATATCGGTACGCTGGTCCATCAGGCTGGCCATGTCGGTTACCGCCAGACCATTGATGCGCTCCATCACCAGCACCTTGTGACGGCTCCAGTCCCAGTAGATCTTGGGTATGTAGAGTAGTGGCGAGTCCTCGAAATTGCGCCTCAATTGGGAGGCGTTAGCTGCCTCGCGATACAGGTCCAGTTCGTCGAATATGGTGTTCTGGTAGTCACTGACAACTTCGACCGGACGTAAACGACGTCCTTCGACCCATACCCTTTGAAGCAGCTTGGCGGACAGAAAAAGCCACTGCATATCCTGGTGAATGGTTTGACCGATCCCAGGGCGGATGACCTTGACTACAACTTCGCTGCCATCATGCAGGCGGGCCGCATGGACCTGTGCGACGGAAGCAGATGCCAGGGGTTCATCGCTGAAGGTGCTGAACACCGAGTCGATCGACTGACCCAGTTGCTCCTCGATGCGTTTACGCGCTTGCGCAGCCGGGAAAGGTGGAACCTTGTCCTGCAGGCGGGCGAGCTCAAGGGCAATATCGTCTGCCAGCAGATCACGTCTGGTCGACAGGATCTGGCCGAACTTGACGAATACCGGTCCGAGGTCCTCACAGGCCAGACGCAGGCGGGCGCCACGGCTCAGGTCGCGTG
>TARA_R110001606_G_C15404397_1_pt1 | contig 31736 bp, 19 predicted proteins | sample TARA_R110001606 | Tara Oceans TARA_R110001606 (sample SAMEA4398315) | marine metagenome | biome: Polar Biome; feature: [SRF] surface water layer (ENVO:00010504); material: water (ENVO:00002006), including particulate matter (ENVO:01000060) such as... | depth 5 m
GGAGGGATGGCTGAGTGGCTGAAGGCGCACGCCTGGAAAGTGTGTTTAGGTTAATCCCTAACGAGGGTTCGAATCCCTCTTCCTCCGCCATTATTCAATATTAGGACGCCTCATGGCGTCCTTTTTTGTGCTTATCAATAAAGCTTCTAATTTTATATATCAATACGCCCCCCTTTATCTAGTAACTTAATTCATTGAACTCAAACAAGTTCCATTCAGTTACAAATTTGGCTATGATGCTAAATATTCAACAAAAGGATTCTTGATGAAACATATCCTACTAATAGTTACTGGTGCAAGCCCTCAAGTATTAACTGAGACGCTTTACGCTCTTCATCAGCAGGGTAAGCCGATACCCGAAGAGATTTTTGTTATAACTACAAAAAGCACAAAGGCTATGCTTACTGATGGACTATTTAAGCAAGGTCACTTAGCTAAATTAATAGCAGACTACCAACTTCCCAATATTAAACTTCCCGATGAAAATATATGGCTAATAGAAGACAACAAAGGCCAACCTATTGATGATGCAAAATCTGAAATAGAACAAACTTATATGGCTGATTTTATTACCCGTAAAGTATTTGAGCTTACTAATAAAAATAACATTAGTATTCATGCCTCAATCGCGGGTGGGCGGAAAACCATGGCGTTTTATTTAGGTTATGCAATGTCATTATTAGGGGGCGAGCAAGATTCACTCAGCCACGTATTTGTAAACGACGAGTTTGAATTTGTAAGAGACTTTTACTACCCAACACCATACAACCACATGATCGACGGTAAAAATGGCAAACAAGTTAACTGTAAAAATGCCCAAGTTACACTTGCCGAAATACCATTTGTACGTATGCGCCAATCAATCGACGAAACCCTAATTACGAATATGCAAAGTGCCTCGTTTAGCCAAACAGTAGCAAGTTTAAACTCAGCACATAAAAAAGATTTAGCTCTTGAAGTAAATGCTAAGGCAAAAACACTTACCTTTGCAGGGGTAGAAATTAAACTTACCGCCAAAGAATGCGCCTTTTATTTATGGTTAAACAAATATAGTCAAAGTGGAAAAACTGGCTTAATTGTTGACCGTAACTTTGAAGAAACATTGAGCTACAGCAAAGAGTATCTAACGCATTTACAGCAAAATAGCAGTGATTTACGTATATTCCGTGATACGTTTGGCGTAGAACCAGAAGACTTTAGAGATGGTTTACACAGTAATTTAAAAGTAATGGAAAAAACGTTTGTACAGCAAACACGCAGCCGGATAAACAATAAAATAAAAAATTTGTTACCCAACGAGCTTGCTAAAAAAATAGCGATTGACTCTAATAACCAAAGTTTTGAAACAAGCTACTGGTTAAGTGCAGTAACACATAACATAAAAATAAATATAACGGCTTAAACTTCACAAGCTTGCAAATGCATAAAAATAAATAAGTTTGGTAAATTAGTTTATAAGGAAGTAACGAAGAATGAAGCAATCAATGAACTTTGAACACATTAAGCAACAATGGCCAGAACTACACCAGTTAGCCGCTTTTGCAGAGGAGTATGCGATTACCGATCCGCAAAGCTCATTGGTTAAATTACGTTGCTTTGCCGAAAAAGTCGTAGGCTTCATTTATAAAGAGCTCTGTTTACCTGCCAACCCTAATTCGACTTTTCAAGATAAACTCATTGCTGACAACTTTAAATCAGCAGTACCACAACAAATACAAGATAAACTGCATGCTATACGTAAAAGCGGTAACAGAGCAGCGCACGAAGGCAAAGTAAGTCAGCAAGAAGCGGTATGGATTTTAAAAGAAACTTACTTTATTTCTTGTTATCTTTATATGGCTTTTGCCAATGGCGATCAAAAAGACTTACCAGAATTCACTGCACCCGAACTTACTCAATTAACTAACCAAACAGATGCCGCTTTTGCAAAACAAAATAAGCAACTATCAAAACAGCTAGAAGAAAATAAACTTCGCTTAAAACAAGCGTTAAATGAATTAGAAGCCGCTCAGCAAGCGCAGCAATTGGCTCAAAAAGAAGCGGCCAAACTTAAAAGTGTTATTGATCAAAATAAACTCACTGAATTGCAAACAAATAATAGTGCAATTACATCTAGCTTTAACTTTAATGAAGACGAAACCCGCAAACGAATTATCGATTTAGACTTACGCGCAGCAGGGTGGCATGTTGCACTTGATGATGTTTCTACCGATGAAGTAGGCAAAGAAGTAAAGGTAAATGAGCAACCAACGCCAACAGGCACTGGCTACATAGATTACGTTTTATGGGATGACGACGGAAAGCCACTTGCTGTAATAGAAGCCAAACGCGCCCGTGAAAACATCGAAAAAGGCCGTGAGCAAGCAACGCTTTATGGCAACGCGCTCGAAAAACAATTTGGTCAACGCCCTGTTATTTTTTATTCAAACGGCTGGGATATAAAAATCCTAGATGATGCGCAAGGCTATAATAGCCGTGGATTATACGGTTACTATTCAAAAGATTCCCTGCAGTACTTAATAAAGCAGCGCACGCTGAAAAAAGATCTAAACACCACGCCAATAGATACCGCAGTAGCAGGGCGTTTGTATCAAATGGAAACCATAACCCGTGTTTGTGAGCGCTTTAGCGACAAACACCGCAAAGCGCTTATTGTGCAAGCAACCGGCACAGGTAAAACACGCGTATCTATTGCGCTTGCTAAGCGTTTACTTGATGCGGGTTGGGCAAAGCGCGTACTGTTTTTATGTGACCGAAAAGAGCTACGTAAACAAGCGGGTAATGCCTTTACCGAACACACTAAAGAGCCAGTACACATTGTAGGAAAAAGCGCTAAAAATACCGCAGCGAGTGCGCGCGTATTTATCGCGACTTACCCAGGCATGCTGCGCATAATGAACAAGTACGACGTAGGCTACTATGACCTGATCGTGGCTGATGAATCGCACCGCTCAATTTACAATATTTATGGCGATATTTTTAAATACTTTGACGCGCTAGAAGTGGGCTTAACCGCCACGCCGGTAGAAATGGTATCGCGCTCAACCTGTGATTTGTTTAGCTGTGATTACAAAATGCCAACAGCCAATTACCCACTTGAAGACGCCATAGAGCAAGGCAACTTAGTCCCCTATAAAATTGTAAGTTACACCACACAGTTTTTACGTGAAGGCATTAAAAAAGACAACCTAACCGATGAACAAATAGCCCAACTAGAAGAGCAAGGGATTGATCCTAACGAGCTCGACTTTGACGCAAAACAAATAGACGAAGCCATTAAAAATAAAGACACCAACAGGCTAATACTACGCAACTTAATGGAAAAAGGCCTGCGCGATAAAGACGGCCAGCTACCTGGTAAAACTATTATATTTGCCCGTAACATAGCCCACGCCGAATTAATGGCGCAGTTATTTAGTGAACTTTACCCGCAGCATGGTGCTAATTTTTGCCGCGTAATTCACTCAAAGTACGAACGCGCCGAAGAGCTAATAGACGACTTTAAATCAAGCGACGAAAACAGCGTACGCATTGCCGTATCGGTCGATATGCTCGACACCGGCATAGACGTACCTGAATGTGTAAACCTTGTATTTGCAAAACCCATAAAATCAAAAGTAAAATTTTGGCAAATGATTGGCCGTGGCACACGCTTATGCGAAAACTTATATGGCCCAGGCAAGCACAAAACCCACTTTTTAATATTCGACCACTGGGCTAACTTTGAATACTTTGACGAAAACCCAGAAGAAGAAGACGTAAAACAAGCTAAATCTCTACTGCAAAAACTATTTGAAGCGCGGGTAACCCTTGCCCAAACCGCCCTTAAAAAAGCCAATATGGATGTGTTTGACCAAACAATTAAATTAATTCACGGCGATATTTGTTTACTGCCAATGGAATCAATATCAGTACGCGACAACTGGCAAGTGGTCGAAACCTATAAAGATCTAAAACGCCTTAATCAATTTGCGCCCAACACAGCCAGCGACTTACTCGAAAAAGTAGCGCCGCTTATGCAGTGGCGTAACATCATGGGGCAAAGTGAAGCGTATAAATTTGATTCTGAGCTAACCACTATTCAAACGCTGTTACTTACTGATGCAAACCAAATTGATTTAGCTAAACAAAGTGTAATGAACAAGGTTGAGTCGCTACAAATGCACTTAAACGAAGTGCGTAGCAAAGCACCTGCAATAGCAGAAATACAAACAGAGCAATATTGGCAGTATTTAACCCATGTAGCGCTTGAGCAAAGCCGCATTAATTTACGCAGTATTATACACCTGCGTACTAAAGGTATAGCACCGCCACCCACTGCTTTTATACTTGATATAACCGAAGACACCAACCAAATACACGAAGCCGACAGGCTGACAAAAATAGTCTCTATTGATTATCAAATATATCGGCAAGAGGTTGAAAAAACACTCACCCCGTTGTTTGAAACCGACAGCGTACTTAAAAAAATCCGCAATGGCGAACAAGTAACCGAAGCCGACTTAGCGCAATTAAGCTCGTTAGTGCATACGCAAAACCCAAGTGTTGATTTAAATACCTTAAAAGAGTTTTTTCCCGAATCAACCGCGACGCTCGACAAAATATTGCGTACCATAGTCGGTATGGATAAAAACGCCATAGAGCAGAGCTTTACTACCTTTGTGCAGCAAATACACACCCATGTAAATGCCAAACAACAGCGCTTTATTGGTATGTTAAAAAACCACCTAATTCGCCACGGCTCTATTGAAATAGCCCAGCTTTACGATGCACCTTTTACACAAATACACGACATGGGGCTCGATGGCGTATTTAGCCAGCAACAAGCCGACGTAATCGAGCAATTTATTAAGCAGTTTGATGTAAAACTAGGCGGTAAAGCCCAAAGCGTTGAAAAGCAAATACACCTTTAATTTTATAAGCGCGTAATTAGTACGCGTTTAAACAGCACTAACTAGGATACACATTAATGATAACCGGACCTTTAAAAAGTAAAATCGACAAACTATGGGAAGAGTTTTGGACAGGCGGTATAACTAACCCGCTTACCGTAGTAGAGCAAATTACTTTTTTAATGTACGCCCGTATGCTCGACATGAACGAGCAAGCCGACGAAAAACGTTTCGCGAGAACCAAAAAGCCGTTTAACCGCCGCTTTACTGACGCCGAGCAACATATTCGTTGGCAAAACCTGCGCCATTTAGGGGCAGAAGAGTTATACAAACTGGTTAAAGATGAGCTGTTTCCGTTCTTTTCAAAAACCTCAGACGACGTATCGCCAGAAGGCGCGGTATTTAACGAGTTTATGAAAGACGCGCAATTGATGATCCAAAAGCAAAGCTTATTGGTAAAAGCGGTTGAAATGGTAAACGACTTACCGCTTGAAAATTCAGACACCAAAGGCGATTTGTACGAATACTTGCTTAGCAAACTTACTACCGCAGGCATTAATGGCCAATTTAGAACGCCGCGCCACATTATACGTGCCATGGTCGAAATGATGGACCCAAGCACCACCAGCCAAATTTGTGACCCATCAACCGGCACCGGTGGCTTTTTGTCGGTAAGTTACGAATACCTATTACAAAAATACACCTCAGCCGAGAGCATAGAGCGCGAGCCAGTGCTTGACGTAAATGGCAATATACAGCTTGATGACAGCGGCAAACCGCTTGAAAACCTACTTTACTCAGGTGACTTAATAACCCCAGAGCAGCGCAGCCACATAGATGCAAACATGTTTAACGGCTTTGATTTTGACGCTACCATGCTACGCGTAGCTGCCATGAACTTAGTAATGCACGGCATTAAACAACCGGGCATTCATTATCAAGATACCCTAAGCCAAAACTTTAAAGAGCACTACCCGCAAAAGGCCAAAGAAGGGTACGACATCATTCTCGCCAATCCGCCATTTAAAGGCAGCCTAGACGAAGAAGACGTATGCCCTGAGTTATTACGCAAAGTAAAAACCAAAAAAACCGAGCTGCTGTTTGTAGCCCTTATTGAGCGCATGTTAAAAATAGGCGGGCAGTCGGCTACTATCGTACCCGATGGCGTACTCTTTGGCTCATCAAAAGCGCACGTACAACTGCGCCAAATGCTGGTGGATAACAACCAGCTAGAAGCCGTAATCTCACTGCCCAGTGGCGTGTTTAAACCCTACGCTGGTGTTTCAACTGCCATACTTATATTCACCAAAGGTGGCAGCACCGATCATGTATGGTTTTACGACGTGCAAGCCGATGGTTTCTCGCTAGATGATAAACGTACGCCAATAAAAGCTAACGATTTACCAAGCCTAATCAGCGAATTTAAAGCTCGCGATAAAGCAGCCGCGACAAGTGATGCTAACGATAAAACTCAAAAGGCGTTTTGGGTAAGTAAAGAAAAGATAGCCTCAAATAAATATGACCTTTCTATTAACCGCTACAAAGAAGTGGTATATGAGGAAGAAAGCTACGATCCGCCAAAAGAGATTTTAGGTAAACTAGTGAGCTTAGAAAATGAAATACTCGCTGATCTGAAAGAGCTGGAGGGTATGTTGTGAGTTGGCCTGTTGTAAAATTAGGTGATGTAGTTAAGTTTATTGGTGGATCACAGCCCCCTAAATCAACATTTAAATATGAGCCAATGGAAGGCTACATTCGTCTATTGCAAATTAGAGATTATAAATCGAATAATAATTTAACGTTTATACCAGAATCATCAACGAAAAAGTTTTGTTCTAAAAAAGATATTATGATAGGACGTTATGGTCCTCCAGTATTTCAAATACTTCGAGGCCTAGAGGGGGCCTATAATGTTGCTTTAATGAAAGCGGAGCCAAGTAAAAGCGTCGATAGAGACTATTTGTTTTATTTTCTGAGACAAGATACTTTATTTAGACTTATAGATGGTTTATCGCAAAGAACTGCTGGCCAAAGTGGTATTGATATGGATGCATTAAAAAGCTATCCCATGTTGCTCCCACCACTGGACGAGCAAAAACGCATCGCTGCGATTTTAGATAAAGCAGACGCCATCCGCCGCAAACGCCAGCAAGCCATCCAACTCGCCGACGACTTCCTACGCAGCGTATTCCTTGATATGTTCGGCGACCCGATCTCTAATCCGAAAGAATGGGAAGTTAAAAAGTTAAAAGAGATATCTAGCAAAATCTCTAGTGGTAACACGCCGAAGGGTGGTAGCAAGAACTACGTTGACGAAGGCATTACTTTTATGCGAAGTCAAAACGTATGGAAAAACAAGCTATTACTGGATGATGTGGTTTATATAGATGAAAAAACTCATGAATCGATGAGTAAGAGTAGTTTGAAGCGTAAAGATATATTGATGACTAAGACTGGTCGTATCAATACTGAAAACAGTAGCTTAGGCCGTGCAGCTTTGTATTTAGGCGAAGACGGAAAAGCCAATCTTAATGGGCACGTGTATTTTATCCGCCTTGTTGAAAACATACTTCATGAATTTGTAGTTTTTATTTTAACTACAATTGAATACCGCGATTATATTCGCAGTGTTTGTGTAGGTGGAATAGATAAACGCCAACTCAATAAAAATCATTTAGAAGAGTTTCCAATAATTTATCCACCGAAAAAAATGCAAGAGCAATTTGTGAAGAAGGTTAATGTTGCTAGTAACATGTTGGAAAAAGCGAAATCAGGGCTTAAAGAATCAGAACAAATGTTCAATGGATTAAGTCAAAAAGCTTTTTCTGGCGAATTATAAACAAGGAATGTAAATGAAATTAGTGATTACTTATTTAGTCGCGTTGCTTGTATCAATCGCATTAGCATTTTTAGGGTTAGAAGAGTTTGGCCTTCCAGATTCATTAGCGAGCAGTGAATTAGCATTGAGATGTGCCTTGATAGCAGCACTGGGAGGCATTTTGTATTGCCTTCGTTCAGTGTATTTAAATAGGTGTGTCCATGATCGTTGGACCAAATCATGGGAGGTTTGGTACTACTTAAGGCCAATTACCAGTTTCATTTGCGGTATTATCGCATACATATTTTTAAAAGCTGGGCTTGTTGTTCTAGATGCGTCTCAAGATACCGATGCGGGTAATTTTGGCTATTATGCATTTGCTTTTTTTGCCGGGCTAAATGTTGATAAATTCGTGGCAAAGATTGAAGAAATAGGTAAATCATTATTCGGCATTGAAAAAACCAGAAATGCGAAGTTCAGTGAAAATAAAAAGGAAGAGAAGTAATGGATGACTTTTACGAAATTGATTTTTTAAATGTTGAATCGAAAAAAAGCGGAGACGCGATTTGCATTCGTTATCAGGTTAACGGTCAGCAAAAGATCCATGTAGTTGACGGTGGTTTTCAAGCAACGGGTGACAAGGCTGTCACCCATATTAATCAATACTACAACGCGCCAAATTTTATCGATGCTGTTTTGGTCACTCATCCTGATGGTGATCACGCTGGAGGACTGAGAACGGTCTTAGAGCAGTATAACGTTGGCGAACTTTGGATGTTAAGACCTTGGCTGTATGCCGATGAGCTTATCGATAGGTTTAAGCGCTTTACTTCAGTGGAAAACCTAAAGAAAAGACTTAAAGAGTTGTATCCAAATCTGGTTGCTTTGGAAGAAATTGCTAATCAAAAAGGTATTCCAATAAGGGAGCCATTCCAAGGAGCTGCAATTGGTTCGTTTAATGTATTGGCACCGTCAAAGTTTCGCTATTTAGATTTAGTGGTGGAGTCAGATAAAACCCCAGAACATCATGAAAAATCAGAGGATATTTTCACCGGATTGCTCGGAATGCTAAATGAAGCTGCCCGCACATTTGTTGCTGTGTTTTGGGGTGATGAAAACTTTTCTTCAGAACCCACTTCCGCTGAAAATGAAATGAGCATCGTTCAATATGCAAACTTATGTGATAACAAAATATTACTTACTGGTGATGCAGGGCGAGATGCTTTAACTGAGGCTGCTGATTATGCACCATACGTTGGTTTAACTTTACCGGGAATTGACCGATTTCAGGTTCCTCATCATGGTTCAAGACGAAATGTTTCCACAGAGCTTTTAGATCGATGGCTTGGTGAAAAGCCATTCTTTCAACCTTCTCCAGACGACACTACTTTCACGGCTATTGTTAGTGCATCAAAGGAGGATGAGCATCACCCTCGAAAAGCTGTAGTTAGAGGCATGATCCATAGAAAAGGAAAAGTTATTTCGACTGAAGGTGGCTGTATAAGAACACAAAAGAACGCACCAGCTCGCGAAGGTTGGTCGGCAGTCACTCCACTAGCTTATCCAGAAGAACAAGAGAGCTAGCAGACTTAAATAAAGAACACTGTTTCATGAATTATAACTATTATCCAGAAGCTAATTAACAGGGAGGTTTAAGTGTCATCCTATTTATTAAGTTGGAATCCTAAAAATTTCTCAACAGGTGGAGAAGGCCTAGACCAAGGAACTTTAGACTACCAGAAAGATGAAGTTGTTCGGTGGTCTTGCCACAGTAAGCAAGTGGTAGAAGGTGATAATGTTTATCTAATAAAGCTAGGCAAAGGCTCACGAGGCATTATCGCAAAGGGTGTCGTTACAAAAGCTAGTTATATAGATAAGTGTTGGAAAGACTCAACCAAAGAACGTACTTATATTGATTTTCGAGTTGAGGACATAAGACATAATTGTAATGAAGGGTTGGTTCCTCAAGTGCTGCTTCTAAAAGCCTGTCCCGAACAGCAATGGAGTCCACAAAGTTCTGGCATATCAATAAAGCCTGAATATGAAGAAACAATTAATAATCTTTGGCTACAGGGAGAGAATGAGCATAGCTTAGCAATATTGTTTAAGTGGTTAAGCGCTAATTCTTTTAAGGAAGAAGGCTGGTATCAAGACTATCAAGCAACTTGTAGTTTAAAAAACAATATAAAATCAGCCAATTCGGTCACTGACGATTTACTCCATAGAATATGGCTTAAAAAATCGAATGGTATCGCAAGCGTTGGCAACGGCTTTATGTATCAAAGAGAGATAGATGACAATAAAGTATTCCTTCAGAAACTAACATTAGATATTTTGACTAACCCGACAAAGGCAACATTTGATAAAGCATTTGAGGATTGGAAGAGTCAAGATGGCTTTTCAAGAACATTATATTCTGTTTTGCATCGAGTGTTTTCTTTAGCTGATCCCGTACATATAACTAGTGTGGTTGGAAAGGAGTATCTAAAAGAGATAATGAAAGGATTGAATTTACATTTTGAATTGGCGATTCCACAAAAGAAACATTGGTTTGAAGATAATCAGGCATTAGTAAATGCCGTTACTCCTTTCATAGAAGCGAATACCGATACATACAAACGCAATATTTTGATATGGCTCTTATATCAAATTTTCACTCAAAAAAATGAAGCCCTCTCTTCCTCGGAAGTGAGTGAAGTCAAAGAAAAAGAAGCGGACGTTTATCAAGTTATGGACAATCTGAGCATTAGCAAGAATCAATCTCCTCTTAATCAAATTCTATATGGTCCGCCGGGAACTGGAAAAACCTATCATTCAATTCATGCTGCGGTAAAAGCGGCTGAACCAGAGATTTATACCAAGCTTGGGATAAACGAAAAGATAGGCATTACACAAGACCAACGACAAGAGTTAACTCGTCTCTATAAAAAATTGTTTGATGCTGGACGTATTAGGTTTGTTACTTTCCATCAAAGCTATGGCTACGAGGAGTTTGTTGAGGGTTTAAGTGCTAAAACTGAAGGTGATCAACTTAGTTACTTTGAAAAGGACGGTGTGTTTAAGTCGTTATGTATAGACGCGAAAGAGTATCAATATGCGAAAACAAAAACGGTTGCAAGTACTTTTGAAGATAAATGGCAGGGGTTTTCTGAAGAATTAGCCGAAGCTGATGACGGAATTAAAATAGATACCTTAAGTAAGAAAACGTATTTTACGATCACTGATGTAACAAATAACACTATTCGATTTGATAAGAGCAAAGGTGCGTCAGTTCATTCGTTGAGCGTTAAAACGCTGCGAGCCGTTCATAATGGTGAAAAAGAAATCAAAGGTGGATTGCAACCATATTATGGCGCTGTGATTGAGTACCTTAATAAATTCAAAACACAAAATGATGTTTCTAAAAAAGAGCGTAAAAACTTTGTGTTGATAATCGATGAAATCAACAGGGGCAATATATCAAAAACTTTTGGTGAGCTAATTACATTGATTGAGCCGCCGAAACGTTTAGGACAATCGGAAGCTATCGAAGTGACCTTGCCATACTCTGGTGATTCATTTTCAGTGCCGGATAATCTTTACATTATTGGTACTATGAATACCGCAGATAGATCGCTAGCTTTGATGGATACCGCGCTTCGTCGCCGTTTTGACTTTGTTGAGATGATGCCAGATTATAACGTTCTTCTTGACGAAGAAGGCTTGCCTTTCAAAGTTAAAAGTGACGGTTTTGAAATCGATTTAGCGCTGCTATTGCAAACAATTAACAAACGAATATCTGCGCTTTATGACAGGGAACATCAGCTAGGTCATGCGTTTTTAATGCCTGTTGTGAAAGCTATTGCTGCTGGTGAGGACGAGAAAGCCCTTCATGAATTGAAGAACTGCTTCCAGAATAAGATTATTCCACTACTCGCTGAATACTTTTTTGAAGATTGGCAAAAGATTCGCTTAGTTCTAGGTGATAATCAAAAGCCAAAAGCTTATCAACTTATTAATCAGTCAGATGTCGATTACGAGGTGCTTTTTGGTGATACTGAGGATGTTGGCGACGTTGCCGATGACGTTCAGGACTATAAGTTGATTAAAGCTGACTCTGAGCTTTGGACTGATCCTTTGACCTATATAGGCATGTATAGCGCTGGCAGTTTACCAAAGGATGAAGGTTAACTTGCTCAGCATGATTAAGGGATTAAAGCGACAAAAAACGACAAACGTTACCGTATTTGAGTATGGACTTTTAAGTGCTAGTTCTAAAGCGGCAGAAAAAGATAATGTAGAAGCGATATCGGAAGGTGCTTTTGAATATCTTAAAAAGTGTTGTTTATGTGATGAGTCGGAATCACGTTTTTTAAAGCTGAAAATTGTGCATGGCATGGAAGTGCTGCAAGTGCAGAATTACGCTGGTGTAGTTCTTTGCCCTGATGGAACGCAAATAGAAATACTCCCTAAATTTGCTAAAGTAAATAATCAGGAAAATGCAGCAACAGAAGCGCAAAAGTCCTTGTTAATGATGCTTAAGTCATTAAAGCAGTTTCGCCACATAGAAACCGAAGTTGCGAGTATTAAGAAGCAAAAAATGCCATTGATGGAAATCTTTATCGCGCAGTTTTTAAATGCGGTGAATGTTCTCGTTAAGAAGGGCGTTAGAAGTGACTATGTTCGAGAACAAACTAATAGTGCTTATCTAAAAGGCAAGCTGCTGCACAGCCAGCAACTGAAACACAACTTTATTAATCGCCACAAGTTTTACGTTGAATACGATGCCTATTTGATGGATAGAGCGGAAAACAGACTTCTTCATTCTGCACTTAAATCTGTCGCCTCGTATACCAATGTGAATAAGAGTAAGAAGCTATCTCAGGAGTTGTTGTTTGCTTTTGACGAGGTGCCTCTTAGTACAAACTACAAGAACGACTTTTCTAGTGTAAAGCTCCAAAGAGGTATGCAGCACTATGATATGCCGTTAAGTTGGGCAAGGCTTATATTGGAGGGCTACTCGCCTCAGTCAATGTTAGGTGATAACAATGCTTATTCGTTGTTGTTTCCAATGGAAGCCGTGTTTGAAAACTTTGTTGTTAAATACCTGAAGCAACGAGTTACAGCCCCTCAAAAGCTATCTTCTCAAGTACAAAGTAAATCACTGGTAACTTATGGTGATAAGAGCTATTTCCGCCTCAAGCCTGATCTATGTCTTAAAGACCTTGCTGGTTTAAATACGGTATTGGATACCAAGTGGAAGTTAATTAATCAGAATAAAAAAGCAGGTAAAGCTAAGTTTGGTTTATCCCAGGCAGATTTCTATCAAATGCTTGGTTATGGCTATAAATACTTGAAAGGTGAAGGTGACTTAGTCCTGATTTATCCTAAAACAGATAACTTTGAACAGGCTTTAACGAATGACTTTTATTACGATGAAGAGCGAAAGTTAAAGTTAAGAGTTGTGCCATTTGATGTCAGCCATCAGTGTAATGAAAGAGTTAAATTAGAGTTGTTAGGGATTTCAAATGGGTAAAAACATATCTTTGTTGTTTGGTGCATCAAACTAGCTAGCGTGGGTTTGCCACTTAACTGACCTACATGAATTTTAAAAATAACAAGAGTTAAAATTTGAGAAATAATATAACGCTATACCTAAGCGCCAGCTGATTAACCCCGTTTGCCACATGAACTTGGTAAACAAGCTGGGGTAAATACGCTAATTAGCGATGAAAATTGCTTTAACTGGCAATTGCAGATTATTGATAACAGTTATAAATCGCGTGAAAAACAATTATCGCTCGTGAAGCGAATAGCCATTTTACGTTTATACCAATTAGTTTAAAGATGAATATTAAAAGATAAGATAGGGAGTTTCTGTGATTTTTAAAGATATAAAACCGGATTTAATATACGTAGAACTACAAAGCGTAATTAAGGATTTGATTAACACGATTGATGCATCGGAAATCGAAACTACAGATAAGGAAATAGCCACATTTAGCCGCAATTTACTTAATGAGTTAGATGCTAACATTGCGAGCGAGTTAGATAAGCTAAAAGCTAACTCAGAGTGGGATACGTTTACAGTCGCGTTTTATGGTGAAACAAATGCAGGTAAATCGACCATTATTGAAACGCTGCGCATTTTACTAGCTGAACCTAAAAAAGTTTCCTCACAAAATAAGTTTAAAGAACTTGTGACCTCATTAAAGATCGATAGCGCTTCATTTGAAAAAATTAACCAAGAAATAGTCGAGCTTAAAGATAATAAAATTGTACTTGAGCAAAGTTTGAATAGTGTTAAAGACAAAAGTGATGAGCAGCTTGCCTGTCTTAATAACGAACTAACTACGCTTAATAAAACAATAGAATCTAAGCTTGCAGCGTTTAATATCTTTCAACAAATTTGGCACTTTTTTAGTAAGCTTCCTGAAGATGCACAATTAGTTACTAAACAAAAGCAATTTGAAAGTACAAAGTTAATACTTGAGGATAATGTTGCCCAAGCAGAAAACGAAGTTACTGATAATAACGAACGTTATGACGCTGCATGTTTGAAACTAGAGCATATGGAAGGCGAGTTAGAAAAGTTAGCGCCTTATGCTGACGGGGCTATTATTGGTGATGGCCGTTCTGATTTTACTTTAGACAGCCAATCTTACTTAATGCAAGGAGATGAAAGTCACTTTACTGTTTTAGATGTGCCAGGTATTGAAGGTAAAGAAGAAAAAGTAGGGGAAAGTATTTGGAGTGCAGTACACAAAGCGCATGCTGTATTTTATGTAACTTCTAAAGCGGCTGCACCTCAAACAGGTGATGATAAAAACAAAGGTACGTTAGAAAAAATAAAAGAACATTTAGGTGACCAAACCGAAGTTTATAGTATTTACAATAAACGTATTACTAACCCTTTGCAGCTGCAAAAAAGTCAGCTTGTTAGTGAAAGTGAACTAGCCAGTTTAGCTGAGCTTGACGTTAAAATGACGGAGCAATTGGGCGAAAACTACCAAGGTACTAAAAGTGTATGTGGTTTAGTCGGTTACCTTGCTGCTGCAAACTGCTTAGTAGCGGGCTCAGCAGATCATAAACGTCAAGAAAAGTTTTTGAAGGATAATAACGAACAGCATTTATTGGATTACTGCGGGTTTACTGACTTAAAACAGTTTTTAGTTAGCGATTTAATAAAAGACTATAAAGTTAAAATCATTAAAGCCAACTTTAACAAAGCAAACCAAGTTTTAAAGGGAGCAAGTAGCAGTATTTCGGCTTTACGTGATGAAAAATTTGAACCCTTACATACGAAATTAAATAAAGAGATAGGCTCTGCTTCAGAGCAGTTAGACTTTGCTTTAAGTAGCTTAAAAAGCAGGTTACTAACTTCAGTTGGTAAGAGTATTTATACCTTTAAATCATCAGTGCGTGAATCGGTTCATTCTGAAATTAATAGAGATATAAGTAATGATGACTTTAAGTATGAACTTGAAACTGCGATTAGTCGAGCACAAAGTCAGTTTGATGAAAGCTTGCCTGAGGATATAAATAGCCACATTAATGAGTTTGCTGAAGAAGTTAATGGTATTGTGAATCGTTTTCAAAAACATACTAATGAGTTATTTAGTGCTTATTCATCTTTTGAAACAAGGGGTTTTGATATTAATTTTGATTTATCTAAAAATATAGATAATGGCGTAAATGTAGTAGGAATAATTAGCTCAATTGTAGGTGGAGTTGTACTTGCTATATCAGGTGCTGGCATAGCTGCAATCGCGCTTGGTGCTGTGGGGCTGGTCTTCTCTATTTATAAGTCAGTGCGCAGCATGTTTAATTCAAGTTATAAAATATCACAGCAAAAAAAATCTGCGGATGAAAATATTAACAATATAACGAAAGAACTTCAAAACACAGCAAATACAAATATAGATAATGCATTTAAAGATCTTGAAGAAAAAATTGATACCATAAAGCTTTCTTTGAAGACTCCAATTGAACACACCGCATTAATAAATAAGATACTTTCAATTTCAATTGAAAAGCTACATAAAACATCTAGACAGTTAGACAAGGAATTATAATGGAAACAACATTAAAAACGTTTAATACTCAAAAAGAGAGCACGCTTAATATATTAAACCAGTTACATGCTTTCTTGCTTCAGGGTGAAGGGCTGGGCATAAACATTGACCCATCATTAGTTAATAAATTAGATACGGCAATTAAATCGCTCTCTGATGATAATTTAAAAATAGCTTTAATAGGTGGCTTTTCTGAAGGTAAAACATCAATCGCTGCTGCATGGATGGAGCGCTTAGATCAATCCACAATGAATATTAGCCAACAAGAATCGTCTGATGCGGTGTCGGTTTACAATGTTAGTAATGGACTTCAGTTAATTGATACACCTGGGCTTTTTGGTTTTAAAGAAAAAATAAATGCAGATAGCTCGGCAATAGAAAAATACAAAGACATTACTAAAAAATATGTGAGCGAAGCACATTTAGTTTTATATGTAATGAATTCGACTAACCCCATTAAAGACAGTCATCAAGAAGACTTACAGTGGCTATTTAGAACGCTAAATATATTACCAAGAACAGTGTTTGTATTAAGCCGCTTTGATGAAGTGGCCGATGTTGAAGATATAAATGAATACAATGAAAATTTAAATGTAAAAAAAGAAAATGTAGTTAACCGCTTAAAAGACTTAGTAAACCTTGAGCAAGATGAAGCAGATAGTTTATCTGTTGTTGCGGTTGCTGCTAACCCTTTTGATATGGGAACTGAGTATTGGCTTGATAATCTTGAAAAGTTTAAACAGCTATCTCACATTGAGTCGTTGCAAGCTGCTACAAATGAAAAAGTAGCCAGTAATGGGGGCGTTGAAAGTATTGTTGTTGAGGCAAAAAATAGCATTGTTAGAGATGTACTCAATGAAGAGTTACCGCTGGCCATTGAAAACGATAAAAAGCTAGGCCAAGAGGTTGATAAAATGCTTGATGTTGTAGATACAATGAAAGCAAAATTAACTAAAACTCAAGGTTTAATTTCTGATTCTCGTGTGGGCTTGCGTGACTTTTTAGCTAGCTACTTTGCAGACTTAATTTTGCAAGTTCAAGGTACTGACTTAGACACATTTAATCAGTTTTATCAACGAGAAGTAGGTGAGAGGGGGGTTGTTATTTCATCACGGTTACAAAGTGAGTTTGACCGCTACCTACGCTCTGCCAATTTAGAAGTTAAAAGTATGGAATCAAGCTTTACGCAAGAGGTAAATCATTTTAATGATGCTGTGCTTGGTTACGGTAAGCAAGGGGTCGATTTTTTAGTAAAAAGTAATGTTATTAATAATACCTCTGTAATTGCAGCAAGAGATGGAGTAAAAAGCCTTGCTAGCTTAGTGGGAATGGATTTATCTAAATTACTTAAGTTTAAACCTTGGGGAGCAGTAAAAGCGGCTAATGCTATGAATGGTGTGCTTGCAGTTGTGGGTATTGCCCTTGAAGTATGGGACAGCTATAAAGAGACCAAAAAACAAGATGAATTTCAAAAAGCTGTAAAAGAAATGGTGGATAACTTTAATAATCAACGAAAAGAACTTTTAGAGCTAGTAGATGGCGATGAATTTGTTTCGAAGTTTTTTCAGTCGTTTATTGATCTTGAAAAAGGAGTTACTGAGCTGGAAGCTAATTTAGCTGGGCGTACCGAGCAGCGTGATAACTTTCATAAATGGCGTATGACAGGTGAAAAAATTAAGCAAGAATTTGAAACGTTATAATTGTAAAAAATTTAGCTGATTGCAAAAGCATATCAAAAGCGATGTATTATATGCATCGCTTTTTTTGTCTTTTGGATGAAAACACCTAACTTGGGTGTGTTTTTATTGGTTTTTAGATTGTGTGGATTCGCTATTAATGTCGGGAGGCGTGGCTTCGCCACTTAACCGACCTATGTAAACGTTGGAAATAATAAGAGTTAAACATTTGGGAAATCATATCTCATTTTGCCTAAGCGCCTCAAATGCGCTTAATAAATAAGCTGGGGTAAATACGCTAATTAGTGATCGCGATAATTTTAACTGGCAATTGCAGATAATTAATAACAGCTATAAATCCCGTGAAAAAACAATTATCGCTTGTGAAGCGAATTGCCGTTTTGCGTTTTTTATACTGGTTAGTTTAAAGCTAACGCAAGAGGAATTAACTCAGCGCTTAGCGTATGAATGGCAATTAATAATGGCACAAACATTTGAGGTATATCAGCTTATTCCATGCAGCGATATAGCTGTGCTGTTGAGTGAATTATCTAAAAGAGAATTTACTCCGCACTGGCTAAAAATACCAATTTAAGCATAAGCGGCCATATTAGCGACGCTGCAATATGGGTTACCAAAACACTAGAGGAAGAGAAGCTTTATGAACTACCGAATAAGCTTGCCAGCGAACGTGCAGTTTACTTAAATACTCAGCCGAAACGTATTAGTAATAAAACAACGCGCCGCAAAGATAAGTTTATACCGATAGAGCGCTTATTAAGTTACTACCAATCTCTTATCGCTGCACGATAACGTGATGATGGGCCATCAAACGAAATAATTGATACCAGTAATATCATTAATCTTTGTGATTACAGAAAAGGCTAAAATAAACTAAGTTTTCACAAGCTTGTGAAATTATATTTTTATAAATTTTTGTATAGCATTACAAAAATAAAGCAGTACTAACAAATACCTAATTGTTAGTTAAATATTTAAGGAAGAAAATGACCCTCTCATTACAAAATTTTAATAGAGCCCTATCCGAAGCTGAGCAATTATTAGCATGCTTTGAAACGTTAAATAACCATCCAGAATTATGCTCATATGATGTTTTAAAAAAAGCTAGCTTAATAATGACGCTAACTGCATGGGAAACCTATGTTGAAGATGTGGTAACTGAAATCTTTGATGCCAAGTTTAGCTTAATTAAAGGCTCTCAATTTGGCCACTTTGCAGAAAAACAATTACATGAGCGTTTAAAATTTTTTCATAATCCAAATTCAAATAAAACCAAAAAGCTTTTTGAAGAGTTTTTTGGTGTAGATGTTACTGAGCAATGGTCATGGCCGAATGTGTTACCAAAAGATGCCAGAGAGCAGCTAAATAAGTGGATTTCTAAACGGGGTGAGGCTGTACACCGTGCACAGCTTGATAATACTCAGCCACAAATAATTAAAAAAGATGAGCTTGAAAAGTGTTTGCGCTTCTTTAAAGCGCTTGCACAAGCAACAGACAAAGCATTAGCAGTAATTTAAAGGAATAAGTAATGAGTTTACAAACAAGAATAAAAAAATTAATTGATCAAATTTCAGTAGGTATGCATGAGCGTGAGGAGATAATCCCTGTTGCATTACTTGGTGCACTAACTGGGCAAAATACATTTTTATATGGCCCACCAGGCACTGCTAAAAGTTTGATATCGCGACGTATCGCTAAAGCATTCGACAACCCTCCTTATTTTGAATATTTAATGAACCGTTTTAGTACACCTGAAGAGGTGTTTGGTCCTGTTTCAATTAAAGCACTTAAAGAAGATCAGTACACACGTAAAACCGAAAATTATTTACCTAAAGCCGAGTTTGCTTTTTTAGATGAAATTTGGAAGTCGAGCCCTGCAATATTAAATAGCCTATTAACGCTTATAAATGAGGGTATTTATAAAAATGGCCAAGAACTTGAAAAAGCGCCCTTAAAGGCCTTAATTGCAGCATCAAACGAAACACCAGAAGAAAACCAAGGTTTAGATGCTTTATATGATCGCTTTATTATCAGGTTAATGGTTGGGCCAATTGAAATTAAAGAAAACTTTGAAAGCTTAATAAGTAGTAAACCAACTCATGCTGAAGTTAGAGTAGCTGATGATGTAATAGTCAAAAATAATGAATGGGCTAGCTGGCTTAAAAAAATTGATTCGGTTGAACTTTCACAAGATACGTTAACAATTATTCATTTAATCAGAAAAGAACTTTCAGAGCAATTTGAAGAGTTAGGTGTATATGTATCTGACAGGCGTTGGCAAAAAGCAGCGCAATTGCTTAAAGCATCAGCATTTTTTAATAATCGTAAACAAACCAATCATAGCGATGTTTTGTTATTGCGTTATTGCCTTTGGACTACAGAAGCAAATCGTGAAGACGTTGAGAGCATAGTAAATAATGCAATAGAGGAGTCTGGCTTTTCACCAGAGCTTAGCTTAGCTGAGCTTGATAGAAAAAAAGATGCGCTTGATAAAGAGATTACTAATGAAATTTTTCATGAAAAAGATGTGTACGAAACACATGATATTAATGGGAAAGATCACTATCAAGCGAAGCAAACATTTTCTTACCGAGATAATTTCTCGTACAGATCAGACACAAAAACAACAACACGAACTTTTTACATCCCTATTAATAAAATGAAGAGTAAAGATACCTTTAACCCTGTTGATGCTAACGGTAATGAGCTTGAAACTTATACATGTACGTTTGATGGTCAAGGTAGTTGCGAAGTTAAAATTACTGGATTAGAGGGACGATATGATTCTACAGCCCATGTAACACCAAAGATTCTATATAAAAAAGGTCAAAAAAAACAAAACGTAAATAATCGCTTAATTAATGCTTTAAAAGCTGAAGTTAACAAGCTTACACAGAGCTTGAGGACAACTTTAGAATTATGTGAGGCTAAACAAACAGACTATATGTCTAGCTTGTACTCCCCATTTGTGTCTGAACAATCATGCAATATAGCGCTAAATGGCATTAATCAGCAAATAAGTGATTTGAAATTAAGAATTAAAGATTGTGACCGTTTAAAAGGGTTATGTAGTGCGTAAAGTTGATGAGTATGCAACCACTATGCTGGCTGAGATGCATAACGAGTACCAAGGTGTATTTGATCAAGCTCCAAACTTAGCATTGCAAGTTGAAGATCGCTTAAAAAGCTGGGCCGATAAAACGAACCGATATTGTATCTTAGAGTTCCCTTATTACGATGCACAAAATGAATTGAATGCGTTTAATAATTTAGATTTTGATAGTCTAACTATTAAAAAATATGAACTTGAGTTAAATAAATACAAAGCTTTGTGTTCTAAGAGTAACTTTAATTATAACCAAGACTTTTGGGATGCTGATTTAGCGAATATTAAGCGTGATGCTGTTACTTTGAACAGTAAGAACGTTAAAGATGCTTGTGATTTAATTACGTCAGCTAACCTGCTGTCAAAGGAGTGGGAAAAATTAATACGCTCATTATATGAACAGTGGGAGCTAGAGCAAATAACTCTATTAAGAGAAAAGTTCTTAAAAAGCTTAATTAAAAAGCTAAAGCTCATTGACGAAATGCTTAGGTTGTTAACTACTTTAGGAATTGAGCCAGGGATTTTACTTGATCTGTCCAGTGGTTCTTTAAAGTTAAATAACTTATCTAGAGTTAAAAGTTTGATGCATCAGATAACTAACGATGAAGGAATAAAAAAGCTTTTAGATTTACTAGGGCGTATTAACCAGGTAAAACAAAGCGAGAGAATAGAAACTGTTACTCATTCTTATATACAAAAGTCACCCATAATTGATATTAATTCTAAAGAAGAAATAGTAGGTATTAAATTATCTAAAGATATTGAGCATGCTCTCCCTTCTGAATTAGCGCTATTAAGTGACGAGGACACATCAATTTTATTTGACCTTAAGTATGTGGAATCATCCTTGTTGTGCTTTGAAATGTTAGGGCTCCAATTTGTTGATGAGGAATTTGAAATAGAGGAAGAGTTGACAGTTGATGAAGATGAGCAAAAAGGCCCTGTAATTATTTGCATTGATACCAGTGGTTCAATGCAAGGTGCACCTGAAACCGTAGCAAAAGCAGTTGCTTTAGTTATGTCACTAAAAGCACAAGCTAAAAATAGAGACTGCTACATTATTAATTTTTCTACTGGAATTAATACCTTGGATTTATCCAAAGGATTTAGTTTAGAAAAGTTGACAGACTTTTTATCAATGTCGTTTCATGGTGGAACGGATGTAGGACCTGCTATCAATCATGCACTTAATTTAATGACAGAAAACACGTATTACAAAGCTGATTTACTTATCGTCTCTGATTTTATTATGGGGAGCCTACCAAGCAAGCAAGTAGATGCTATTTCTGCTTTAAAGCTGAATGGGAATAAGTTTTATTCTTTAGTCGTGGGTAATTGTTATTTAAGTACACGACTAAGAGAAGTATTTGACCAAGAATGGATATATAACCCTAACAACTCCAGTGTTACTGAATTGGTCTCTATTGAGAGCTGGATCGATTAATTAAGGTTTAATGGAATTTAATTTTGAAAGATTACAAACCATTTTCAACTGAAATAAAGAATGAAATATCAGGCGAAATTAAGCAGAAATTTTGTGATATTTACTCAGATAAGTTGATCTCTACTCTTGTTAAAATAATGGAAGAGTCTTCATTTGTTGAGCTTGATTTTGCTGACTTATTAGCATTTTTAGATATATGCAGAAACGGCTTTAAAACCTTTGCATCTCAACAAGAATTAGCGGAATTTGTTATATCAAATGATTGCAAGTCAACAGTGTAATTAGGACATAAAAAGCTAGCTTCTGATATTAATGTTTTGGATGGCTGCAATGAATACACAAATAATCTTGCTGCGCTTATATCGAGTGATGGCTGTTTATATGTTTCAGTGGGTCTTGATGAAGATTTAAACGATCAGCAAGCTGGGTTTGAATTTTATATGGTTAATAATCTTAATTAAATCGTTAATATATAAGTGCAGCTGAAATATAAGTAAATACTTTGGCTTTCATGATGAAAAATTTAAGGACGAAATATGCTATTCAAAATAATTTCAAAAGATAATAAGCAAGTGTTAGAAGCTGTGAGCTCGCAAAGTATGGGGGAGCTTCAGCTTGAGCAACTTATAATGGAAAATCAAAAAGGTGAAAATAATAACGTCACAACTCAATTACTGAATGAAGGTATTTTTGGGGAAGAACTTATTTTATTGAAAAACCAAGTTAAGATTGCTAATGGTAAAAGGCTTGATGTTTTAGCGCTTGATAAAAATGGGAATGGCGTAGTTATTGAATTGAAAAAAGACCTTGGTTGTTTGGGGGTGGATACGCAAGCCTTGCAATATTTAGCTGATATTTCTAGGTTTAATGGCGATAACTTTATAAAAAATAAAAAGTTAATAAATGATTCATATATAGAGGCCGTAGAGTCGTTTATAGATTCAGCAGAAATTGATAGAGCCAAAATAAACAGTAAAAATCGTATCATTTTAATAGCCAATAAATTTGACCGAACACTTTTTTCTATGGGGGAGTGGCTATCAGATAAAGGTGTAGGGTTTAAATGCATACAATATAGTCTATCTAATCTTGAAGACGGTACGCAGTATATAGATTTTTCGGTTGTATTTGATAGAAGCCCAGAATCAACATTCCCTTTAAGCTTTAGCGCTATGCAACGTGAGCCTAAGTATTTTTGGTATAATATTGGCACTACAGAACCCAAAAACTGGGCTTGCTTGAAAGAGAAATCCATCGTTTCCGCTGGGTTTGATGGCACTAAGGACGATAAAGGAGATAGGTTACTTAATAGCTTTATACCAGGCGATGTATTAATAGCTTATGCTAATAGTTATGGTGCTATTGGTGTTGCAGAAATTCCAAACACTTCCTCGTCAACTTATAAGTTGTTAAAGAAGCCAATTGCGAATGATCCCGTATCTGAGTATCACCTTCACAGGTTAAATGTTGAATGGAAGTACAAAACTGACGACAATTTTAGTGGCTCAATTACTCCCGCAGATGCAAGAAACCAATTTAATATTCACCATCCGTATACAACTAGTTGTTCAATTGAGAGCGGTAAGGCAAAACGATTAATTAGAGCGCTCAAGGGTAATCTCTATTCATAGATCAAACTAAAAAGTGTAACAGCAGAAATCACAAGCTTGTAAAAACTTATTTCTCACAAGGATTGTTATATTACTCGAATCTAATCTGAGTACTCTTGGTCGTACCATAAGCGCTCAGTTATTAACAAGGCGCAGCTAAAACACCTTGAAATGAAATGCTTTAAGTGGTCTATTAGTTTAGGTAAAGGAACTTAAGTGACTAACTTTTAAAGGTTAATCATTAATGAAAAGGATATTTATGACTAAATTAGGTTTGGTTTTTTCTGGCGGTGGTGGTAAAGGCGCATACGAAATAGGCGTTTGGAAGGCATTAAATGAGTTTGGTATAGCTAAAAACGTTGAAGCAGTTGCTGGTACGTCTGTTGGTGGTTTAAATGCAGCTTTATTTACAGCCGGTGATTACAGCTCTGCTGAGCAGTTATGGCTTGATATTGCACCTAGCAAAGTATTAACACTTAAAGCAGAAGATATTGCTATTGCTGTTTCTAAGTTCGCTATTGGTGCTTATTTACCGGGCGTTGCACCTAAAGCCTTGATGACTTTGAGCTCTTTGTTAGGTGGTACAGGGGCTTTTTCACAAGATGGGTTAGCTGAACTTATTTACCAAAGTAATGTTTGCAATTCAATTGATAATAATAATTTACCACTGCATTTATGTGCATTAACAGCTAAAAATGGCGAGCTAGTTTATCCTCAATTAAATACATTAAGCGCTGAAGACAAACAAAAATGGCTATTGGCAACATCTGCGATACCCGCTGTTTTTAAAGCAGTTGAAATAGACGGCACAAATTATGTTGATGGCGGCGTACTTCCTTCATACAGCGACAACACACCTTACAAGCCACTAATTGAGCAGCATAACTGCACTCACATTATTAATATTTACTTGGACCGTACTGCCGATGTAGTGACTGCAAGCAAACAATATCCAGCGGTTAATTTTTGGAATATAGTCCCGTCGCAAGCATTCGCAGGCTTAATTGAGCCGCTTAATTTTACAAAAGAAAACGCTGCTAATCTTATTGAACTGGGCTATAGCGACACTGCTAAAATTCTTAAGCAGTTTAAACCCTTTATGGATGATGAAGCCCGCTTTATGCAGGCCGCTTTTGAATTTGCAGCCTCAAACACACAATTCAACGATCAGATATCGGTAAACCGACAGTTGCGTGATGATGGAGCTTTAGATTCTAAGCAGCTTATATCTCCTCATTCATTAGATGACGTATTAAGCGAACTTGCCTATACGTTAAATGAGCAAGAGCGAGAGATAGCTAGTCAAAATATTGATAGCTTGATAGATGAATTTGCTGATAACTCAAATGAATTACTTGAACATGCCTTTAATACAATTACAGCACTTGCATCTACCGAAGGGCGTATTAACGCTCAGTTAGACCAAAGCCATGTAGGTAGGTTGATCGGGTCTGTCACTGGGAGCAATGCTAAGTTACAAGCGGGTATTAACTATGATTTAAATCGCGCTATATATTCAAGCCAGTTACTAATTCAAAAGCTTAATCATAAACAAGCGCTAACAATGGAAGCGATGGTGTCGCTTGCTAATAAAACAAACTACCTGATGACCCATGTTAATGTGTTATATGGCAGCGTTAAAAAACTTGAACAAGATGTTTTTCAATCGGTTGTTTTAATGAAGCAAGGAATCAAGGCATTAGCGCATCAATGCGACGTTAGATTCAACCAACTTGAAAATAGAATTGATAACCTAGAACGTAGCCAATTGGTAAATAGTTGGTATAACAATACAAAATCGAAGTGCGTAAGTTTAAATAATTTACAGCCAAGTGAATTATTAATTAGTGTAACGCTAAGCTTTTACAATGATTTAGGGCGGGAGTGGTCTAATAGTGAGTTAAGTTGCTACACAAATTTATTGCATGATATTGGCTTACATCAAACATTATTATCGCCGTGTAGTTTATTTAGCTCAAGCTCAGCCAAGTTATTTTTAGATAACATAGAAGCAAGCGCTATTTTACCTGTGGCCCCTAAACACCAGCAGTTTCATCCTTTATTAAAAGGGCTGCAAATAGCAAGTGAAGCACAAAACTACGCAACAGCTGAACAAGTTAACCAAAGTATTGAACAGCAGTTAGGCTTAGCACTCAATAATGAATTGAATGGTTATGAACTCGGGTTGGAGCTATTACATAGCCTAAAATGTAACGATAAAAGGCTGCCTGCTCACTCAAATACGGTAGGTTTAAATCTACTGACAGCGAATGAGCATTCAACGATGCAAGCCCAATTGTTGGGTCAAATTTCTACTTACAATACTGTTAATAATGATATTTTAAACAATAAAAATATCAGAGATGATTTAGCCTTTTTGCAAAATAAAATTGAACAATTCAAAGTCATCGTCCCCGTAATTGGCCAGTTTTCAGCCGGTAAAAGTTCATTACTAAATAATCACTTAGGGAAAGACTACCTTAAGTGTGACATAAACCCTGAAACAGCGGTTGCCACAGAGCTAAGCTATAGCGAAGACGAACATATCATAATTAATTATATTGATAATAAACTGAGTGATCGGAAAGCTATAAGCGAGTTACAAAACTTAAAATTTGACGAAAATATATTCTATATTCAAGTTTTTATTAATAATCAAAAGCTTAAAAATCGGCCTAATTTAGTGCTGGTGGATATGCCGGGTTTTGCATCAAATAATATCGGCCACTCCAAGGCAATTGCTTGCTACTTGGAGCGCGGTGATTACTTTATAAATTTAATACCCTCAGAAAAAGCCTTCGATGCAACGGCTATTAATCAACTGCAAGAAATCAACTTTAATTATGAAAAAGACATTGCTCATATTGTGTCAAAATCTGGCCGGCTACCAAGTAGTAAGTTGTTAGCGGTTAAGAGTCAGTTGCAAGCGTATTTAGCCGAAGTTTTAGAGAGTGATATAACAATAGGTAATATAGAAAATATAGGGAAGAACAAAGATATAATTGATTTTGAGAATGCAGTCGACAACGCATTAAATCAGTTTGATACATTACTTTTTAAGCGTTATTCACAGCAATTAGCTAAGTTAGCAGAGCAGATAACTAGCGCGATAAATGGTCTTAAAAAGTCTAGCCAGTCAAGTGAAGCCCAAATTCAACAACAAATAAGTAAAACCCACAGTGCATTTAGCTCGCTAGAAAAAAAGCTTCAAGCGTCACTTAACGATCTTGAATATAACTTATGTAGCGTAGGAAAAGAGCAGTTAATTCAGCGCTCTCAACATGTGTTAGGCTCATCGGTATCAGTTTTAGTCAGTGCGGCCAAATCGAATCAAGTATCACAAAAAATAAATGAGCTATTAAGGCCAGTTTTACAGCAAGGTGTTGATAACTTAGTAAAGCAAGAGTTGCAAAATTTAGATAAAAAGCTCGACAACATAAGCGAGCAACAATTTAGCGATGTACAAATTACTCTTAATATACCAGCAGAAGAGAAAGAGGCTTTTTCAGTAACGTATGCAGCTGTAGCAGCGGGAGTTGCTATAGTTATTTTAGGCCCAATAGGTGTTATTGCCTCGGGTATTATAGGTGGCTTATTGGGCCGTAAAGACAACGCAGAAGAGCGCGAGCAGCAAATAGAGTCACAAGTGCGTGAGCAAGTTATTCCTCAAGCCGTTAATATGGCTGTAGAACATTGCACACAGCAACTAAATACAGCGGTCTCAAAAATTAAACAAGCCGTTTTAAGTTCATTTGAGCAAGAGCAACACGACTTCAACCAAGGTATTGAACAGCTTAAACTACAATTGCAGCAAAGCGAAGACGCGTTTAACGAGCAGCAGTTAAAGTTTGATAACGCTTTAATTCAAATTCAGCAAACAAATCAAGCCGCGCAAATAAAAACCAATGCTATAAAGGAAGCTAGCTAGTGAGTAATGATTTAGATTTTGACAGTTTAATGAACGGTCACCTTGATTTAAGTAGCAATGCAAATGAGCAATCAGCTTATTCACAAGCGTCACTTCCAAACACAAAACCAGAGGGAGTTAATCAATATTTATACGAAAGCGAAAAAGGGTTAAGTTTATGTGCTCAATTAATTGCTAATGGCGATAGCAATACACCTGTTGCCCGTTTATTAGCCGAAATTAAGCGCACTATTGAGCATGACTTTTTACAGCTTGCCAAACAAGACGATAACACCACGGGGGCTCATACTTATGCTCAATTGTTATTGCTAGAAAAACAATTGAATGAGATTGCGGCTTTTCCACATCTTGAAAAATACTATACCGTTGCAGTGGGTGGCTCATTTAGTGCGGGTAAATCGCGCTTTTTAAACTCTGTATTAGGGTGCCCCTCGTTGCTGCCAACAGACACCACACCCACTACATCTATACCTACTTATTTGTCGTTAGGTGAGCAAAATGCAATAAGTGCCCTTAATTTTTATCGTAAAAAAACTGCAATTGATGAAGAAGCATTAAAAGCTATATGCCATGCATTTAATGAGCGTTTTGGCGTAACCTTTAGCCATTTACTACAGCTAATATCCGTTGAGCGTGAAGACTTTAAATACCCTAACCTCGTATTTTTAGACACCCCTGGTTACAGCAAAGCCGACGATATAATTAACACACAAAACAATACCGACGAAAACATTGCCCGTGAGCATTTACGCAGTGCAGACTATTTAATTTGGTTGGTCGATCAGCAAAATGGCACTGTGCCACAGCAAGATATTGAATTTTTAAAAAGCTTAGAGCTAACTCAACCTGTGTTAGTGGTAATTAGCAAAGCAGATAAAAAGCCAGAGTCACAAATACAACAAATTATTAATACAGCAAAACAGGACTTACAACGAGCTGAAATTAATTTTTTAGACGTAATAGGATACTCAGCGCAGTTAAATAAAGAGTTCTCAAGCACGCAAACCGTACTAACTGATTTATTACAAACTGTGAGTAAAGGTAAAAATGGTTCAATCGTTTTATGGCAAGCAGAGCAAATATTTAAGAGCTATATAAATTTTTATGAGTCTACTCGTCAAATTCATAGCTTAACAAGTGGCACGATTAAAGAGCTGATTTTTGCTGAAAATATACCGATTAAAAACAAACAACATTTAGACGATATTAGCAACAAAACAAAAGCGCAGTTGAATGCATTAGCAATACAAAAGCAAGTCGCCCTTAAAATACAGCAACAATTACACGAGCAAATAACGCAGTTATGCGAGTTACTGAATGTAAAAACAACCATGCAGCCGAGTTCTGTGACATTGAGCTCAAGTAATACCGCTTACTCACTTGGTAACGATAATGTACCCCAACAATCATTAATATTTGAAGCGCTCGTGCAAGGCAGTATTAAACAGTTGTCGGCTATTGCTGACATAACCGCTTTGCAAGGGCGAGTAATTAAGTTAAGTGCAGTGGGCGTGCACATTAAAATAGAAGAGAAGGTACCAACCGATTTCGACATCATTATTACTAAACAAAAAATAAAAGCCCAGTTGGGTGATGCCGTAATTAGTGATTTTTTTAGCGAAGGCCAGCGTGTGAAAGTTCACATAGTAAACGATAAAAAAGCGAGCATTACAGTCGATATAACCTCGGTATAATTTTGAATAATTAAAATATAGATTTATATAAATGGCTCAAATATAAGCACGTTAGATATAAACATATTAAAGGCTTAAGAACAAAAGCGTGTTAATTAAACTTAAATTAGCAAACACAAAATGACTTAATAAAAAAGGAAGTAAGATGGATTTTGATATTTTAGACGTTATAAACGATGCAACCAAAGAAGCAGATGCATTTGAAGGCCACCCAGCGGCTGACTTCACTATGGAAGAGCAGCTATTATATTTAAATGGCTTAGCACTTGTTATGAATGCAGACGGCCATATTGATGACAGCGAAAAAGAATATATTCGCATACTTATAAAATCAATGAACCTTGATCAATCGATACTTGATGACATGGTAACGTTTGCAAAAGCGCCAGATAAAGACACAGTACAAGCGTTTTTCCGCACTTTTCGTCGTCGCCCCGTTGCGCAGTTATTTTTATTCGATGCGCTTATGATGACCCGCCGCGATGGCAAAGTAGAAGACAAAGAAAAGGCCGTTGTAGACAAAATAGCCGACCAGCTCGAAATACTAAAAGGCACCCAACAAGACATATTCGATTTATTCTGCCATATTAAAAACCGTAACTGGCAAGAAAGCGCATTATATTTCAGCTCCCATTTACTAAACCCCGATCACTTTAAACACCTACTTGCCTATCATGAAATAGAGTTCGATGCGTTAATGGCAGAAACTGCTGAGATCAGAAGTAATAGGTTAATTGAGGTGATTAAACAAAAGGTAGATATTGATGCATTAGAATGGGAACCACTCGTATATCGCGATGATCGCTGTATGCCTGATGCGACAGAAATAACAACGACATTTATTTCAAACATCGTTACTCTTGACCTGATTTTGCCATTTTTACAATCAAAGCTTGATAGAAAAGAGCTACGTATTAATGCCGATGAAGTTTTATTAATTAAAGATGGTGAAGAGCACTCATATGGTTCACTAACTGATTTAACACTCAGTTATGATAAAGAAACAGACGCATTTTTTGTCACTCCAAATTTACCTGAAGAAACCACGTTTAAAGTAACAGCTGAACTGTTGAGCGATTTCGGGTTCATGATATCTGAGCATTTGATTAAAGAAAAAGAGATCGAGCGTGATGATCCACCAGTTATTAATATTATTTTAAAGCTGCTATTTTTGTCAAAAATAGCTCATGGTAAAAGGTATGGACATAGCGACTCCGATGTTTGCTTTCCTAAATCGAAAGGTGATTTTCTCGATGGTGAATTAGTATTAGGGCATAATAATTGTTTTTACATTAATTCAGAGAGCGGTGAGTATGTGATTTCGGGAGGTTACTGTACATTATCTCCATGGGAAGTACTAGTTTCAGGTCAATTCAGGTTAATGAGATAAGGCGGCAACCGGATGACTGATTTAGACATGCTTGCCACTTTTATGGAAGCGACAAAAGAGCCGAGTGCTTTTGAAAACCACCCAATAGCGCAGCAAGGGATTGAAGGGCAGTTATTGTATTTGCAAGGTTTAGCCTTAGTAATGAATGCAGATAATGACATTCATGAAACTGAGGTTGAGTATTTACAAATATTAATAAACTCGTTTTCACTCGATAGTTCTGTTTTAGAAGATGTAGTTGATTTTGCTAAAGCGCCAGATAAAGCAACTATTCAAGCTTTTGTTGCATACTATAGGCGTAAACCATTAGCACAATTATTTTTATTTGATGCGCTAATGATGACCCGTCGTGATAATCAGGTACACGAAAAAGAAATGCCTTTAGTAAATGCAATGGCAACCCAGCTGGAAGTATTAAAAGGCACTCAACAAGATATATTTGACTTATTTTGTCATATTAAAAACCGTAACTGGCAAGAAAGCGCATTATATTTTAGTTGCCACTTATTAAACCCCGATCACTTTAAACATTTACTCGCCTATCATGAAGTTGAATTTGATAAGTTAATGGTTGAAACCGCTAAAATACGATCTAAGCGATTGGCGAAGCTTATCGTCAGTAAAGTTATTCGTGCATGTCAGTTAAAGTGGGAACCTTTAAACTATTGTAATGCAGAATCTTTACCGAAAGAAAAAGAGATTACAACTGATTTTGCTCCTAACATTTTCACACATGATTTGTTAGTACCATTCTTGCAATCGAAAATGGATAGGGGTGAGCTTAGAGTTAGCTCTGATGAGGTTTTTATCACTTATAATTCATTTGAAAAATTGTACTGTTTACTTACTGATTTACATTTGGAGTTTGACCCAGAAGATAAGATTTTTACAGTATCAAAAAGTTATATTTCTGACTCTGAATTAATGGTGTCAAACGAGATGAAATTAGATTATTTCAAAACAATTTTTTCACCGTTATTGAACGGGGACCCTCAAGATATAAATATAATTTTATATGAATTATTTAAAGCTAAAATATCGGTTGGTAAGCCGCTAAACCCAGGGCAAGATCACGAACTTTACCTTGACTTAAAAGTATGATC
>TARA_R110001606_G_scaffold3642_32_pt1 | contig 31710 bp, 26 predicted proteins | sample TARA_R110001606 | Tara Oceans TARA_R110001606 (sample SAMEA4398315) | marine metagenome | biome: Polar Biome; feature: [SRF] surface water layer (ENVO:00010504); material: water (ENVO:00002006), including particulate matter (ENVO:01000060) such as... | depth 5 m
CAAATTGAAATTCATATTCCCTGTCGTCTAATTTATTTTTATATTTGACTAGTTTGTTTTATATATAGTAACAAATCATGTCAATAGCTACAAAAATAAAAACAGCCTTTGGGAATTCGAATGACAAACGACAGCCAATCCGGGCCCCTCTCCGGCCTGCGTATTCTTGATATCGCCACGATTATTGCGGCCCCTTTCGCCGGTACTTTGCTGGCCGATTTCGGTGCCGATGTAGTCAAGCTGGAGCTTCCGGGAACGGGTGACGGCATGCGCGGATTCCCCCCGTTCAAGGACGGAAAATCCCTCTGGTGGAAGGCGGCGAATCGCGGCAAGCAATTTGGCACGCTGGACCTGCGCAAGAAGGAAGGCGCCGAGCTTCTCCTGAAAATGCTGCCCGAGTTCGACGTACTGATCGAGAATTTCAAGCCCGGCACGCTGGACCGCTGGGGCCTCGATATCGAGACTTTGTGGAAGGCCAACCCGAAACTCGTGGTGTTGCGGACAACCGCCTTTGGCCAGACCGGTCCCTATATCGGCAAGCCCGGCTTCGCCCGGATCTTCGAGGCGATGGGCGGCCTGACCCATATCACTGGCGATACGGACCGCCCGCCAATGCATACGGGCTACCCTATTTCCGATGCCTTTGGCGGCGTGTTCGGTGCGATGGCCATTCTCGCCGCGATGTTCAAGGTAGCGCGGGAGGAACCGGCCAAAGGGGAAGAGATTGACCTTTCCTTGACCGAGGCAACCTTCCGCCTGCTCGATTTCCTTGCCATCGAATACGACCAACTCGGTGTAGTACGTGAGCGCAGTGGCAACAGGAACCAGTATTCCGCCCCGTCGGATGTGTATCTTACGAGTGACAAGAAGTATGTCTCCCTCGCCGGCAGCACGAACGCGACCTTCAAGGGAAATGCCACCGCCGTCGGCCGGCCGGATCTGCTGGACGATCCGCGATTCGCCACAAATAACCTCCGGGTCGAGAATGCGGCGGAACTCGACAAGATTTTTGGCAATTTCATCGCCACCCATACCCTTGATGAGGTCGTCGAGGCGTTTGACAAGGCCAAGGGGACGGTAGCCCCGATCTATTCAGTCGAGCAAATCTTCAATGATCCGCAATATCAGGCCCGCAACGCGATTGTATCCGTTCCCGATGAAGATTTCGGTTCTGTCCGCCTGCAAAATGTGGTTCCCCGATTTACTCGTAATCCGGGCAGTGTAAAGTGGACTGCCAAGGGACTTGGCGCGGACAATGACGCCGTGTTTGAAAAAGTCCTGGGATTGAGCAAAAACGAGATTAAAGCCTACCGGGAAAGAGGGATTATATGATCAGCGAGCAGACCAACCTGATAGCCCATGTCGAAAGACGTCGAGTTCCGTTGGACGAAATTGTCGATCGGGACAGTTCGCTCTCAACGACACTTATTCGCGGCCTTGATATCCTTGCCTGTTTCCTGGGTGGAGATCAGACACTGACCAACGCGGAGATTGCCAAGCGGGTCGGGATTAACAAGGCGACCGTCTCACGGCTTTGCAAGACACTGATCGCGCTTCATTATCTGCGGCGCGCCCCCCAAGGCGGCTTTCAGCTCGCGCCCGGTCTGCTTGCCCTGTCTTACCCCATTCTTTCCAACATGAAATGGCGGCGGCAGGCCGTTAATCAGATGCAGGAATATGCAGAAATCGCGAAGGGCAACGTCTCTCTTGCCGTTTTTAACGGCGCAGATGCGGTCTATGTCCAGACCGTGGGTGACATCACCGATTTTCCGCATGTGCCGGAAATGGGTATGACCGTTCCCGTTGCGGAATCATCCACTGGCCGCTCTCTGCTTTCCTTGCTCTCCGATGAAGAACGCGCCGCCAAATATCTTGAAGTCGAAAGCATTTATCCGGACGCCGTGGAGCGCAACAAAGAGCGGATAAACCGGGCAATCGAAAGTTGCCAGACCAAGGGATATTGCATTTCTTACGGTGAATGGCGCGAGAATATCTACGCGATGTCGGCGCCCGTCGGCATCACCAAGGACGGCCTTGAGGTGACGTTGTCCTGCGGTATCCCTGCCTATCGTGCCCGCAAGGAAGACATCGAGAAAGACCTTGCGCCGCGTCTTGCATCGGTTGCGAAAAACCTGCGTCTTTTCAATATCTTCGGAAGCTGACTATAAGAAACAACAAGGATTAGAAAAATGGCTTTGAACACCCCGCTCGCCAGGAAAATGGGTATTAAATACCCCATCTTCGGACTAGCCCATAACATCGATGTCATGGTGGCGCTTGGCAAGGCGGGGGGTTATCCGGTGTTTGGTGCTGCGCGCAGCATGCCGGACGAAATCGCCGAGGAAGCCCGGATCATGAAGGACCGTCTCGGAGACCTGCCCTTCGGGATTGACCTGATGCTGCCGAGCACGGTTGGCGACGACACGGACCGGGAGGGAACGAAATCGAACCTGCCCGACGCCCACAAGGCCTTCGTCCAGAAGCTGACGGAAAAATATAAGGTTCCCGCCGCGACGAAACCGACCTTCTTTTCCTCGCAGATCCGTTCCCAGCAGCTGTTTGAGGAGCAAATGGCCGCAACGCTGGAATCCGGAGCCCACAGCTTCGCTTCCGCCGTCGGGATGCCGCCGGAAATGATCCAGCGAGCCAAGGATCACGGGAAAGTCACCTTCTCCCTCGTCGGGGCGCCGCGCCATGCGGAAAAGGCCAAGGCGGCCGGGGTCGATGTGATCGTCGCGCAAGGATATGACGCCGGTGGCCACACAGGTCCGATCGGCACCTTCTCCCTCGTGCCGCAGGTGGTTGAGGTCGCGGGCGATACGCCCGTGCTGGCGGCGGGCGGCGTGGGTCATGGTCGGCATATTGCCGCGTCCTTCGGGCTTGGTGCGCAAGGGGTCTGGCTGGGTACGGCCTGGCTCGCCTCCAAGGAACATGCGCTCTGTGATGCCCTGCTGAACAAGCTGCTTAAGGCGAATAGTCTGGATACGACAATCTCCCTCAGCCACAGCGGTAAGTCCTGCCGGATTGTCAAATCCGCCTGGTCCGAGGAATGGGACCGGCCGGACGCGCCGGAACCGCTCAAAATGCCGTATCAGCAGGTACTGACCGCCGATCTCGTCGCCGGGGTCAACGAACATGAGATCGAACCGCTGATCTATGAGGCGACCGGGCAAAGCATCGCCTGGTTCAACGAACTGAAAACCGTCGATGAAATCATGCAGCGGCTGGTGGGCGAGACAGAAGTGGCGCTCGCCAACATGCAACAGCAACTCGCCGGCTGATTCCGATCCAACAACAAATCAAAAAGAGATTCGAATGATACGTGATGCAAAAATACTGGAACAGCAACGCATGGAAGTCCGCGACTGGGTGGAAAAGGTTGCCATCCCGAACGAGGACCGCGTGGCCGAGCTTAATGAAGTGCCGCAGGACCTGGTCGATGACATGCAGGCGCGCGGCTATTTTGCCTGGGCCATCCCGGAAGAATATGGTGGGCTTGGCCTGACAACGGAGGAGCTGGTCCTGATGGCGTTTGAGCTGTCCTATTGCTCGGTTGCCTTTCGGGCGCGCGTTGGCTCCAACACCGGTATCGGCAGCGAATCCCTAATCGTCGACGGCACTGAAGAACAGAAACGCAAGTATCTCCCCAAACTGGCCGCTGGCGAGATTGTCGGCTGCTTTGCGCTCACCGAGCGCGAAGCCGGATCGCAGGCAACGGCGCTGACCACCACCGCCATCAAGAAGGGCAATCACTATGTGATGAACGGATCCAAGGCCTTCATCACCAATGCGCCGATTTCCGACCTTTTCACCGTTTTTGCCCGCACCAATCCAGAGGATGACAGCCACCGCGGTATTAGCGCTTTTCTGGTCGATCGCGACACGCCGGGCCTGACCGTCGGCGAGCAATATACAATGATGGGCCAGTCCGGCTCCCCTGTTTCCGAGGTGCATTTCGAGAATTGCGAGATTTCCCCGGACAGGCTGCTTGGCGGTGAAGAAGGGGTCGGCTTTAAAACCGCAATGAAGGCGCTCAACAAGCAGCGCATTCACCTCTCCGCACTCAGTACCGGACCGGCCATGCGGATGCTGGATGATGCGGCAAAATATTCCATGGAAAGAAAGCAGTTCGGTAATCCGATCAGCGATTTCCAGCTGATCCAGGCGATGATCGCCGACAGCCATGTGGATATCACTGCGACCCGCACCCTGATCCTTGACACGGCCCGCAAGCGCGATGAGGGCGTCGACATCACGCTGGAAGCCTCCATGTGCAAATATTTCGCGACCGAGATGTGCGGACGGATTGCCGACCGGGCGGTGCAGATTTTCGGCGGCTCCGGCTATGTCGCCGACTACAGCAGCATCGAACGCTTCTATCGCGATGTTCGCCTGTTCCGGCTATATGAAGGCACCAGCCAGATTCACCAGCTCAATATCGCCGGAAAGACCTTCGACCGCATCCGCAAGACCGGAAGTGTGCGAATCTGACCTCGCGTCACACCAAAGCAAATCAATAACGCGTAAAGCGAACGGGAGTAATAAAAAATGGAAGAGTACAAACCCCACTGGCCTGAACCACCAAAGGCACCGGAGGGCGCGCCGAACATCCTTGTCATTCTGTTCGATGATGTCGGCTTTTCTGATTTCGGCTGTTACGGCTCTCCCATCAAGACACCGACCATCGACAAACTTGCGGAGAAAGGCATCCGCTACACCGGTTTTCATACGACAGCCATGTGCTCGACGACGCGGGCAGCCCTGCTGACCGGACGGAACCATCATTCCGTCGGCGTCGGCTGCCTTGCGAATTTCGACAGCGGCCATCCGGGCTATCGCGGCAAGATCGCGAAATCGGCGGGCACGCTCGCCGAGATGCTGCGCCCCCACGCCTATCGCAACTATATGATCGGCAAATGGCATGTGAACCCGCTCAATGAAAGCGGCCCGACGGGCCCCTTCGATGGCTGGCCCTTGAACCGGGGATTTGATCGTTTCTACGGATTTCTCGACGCCGAAACCGATCAATACGCCCCGGAGCTGGTGCGCGACAACAGCCATATCGACCCGCCCGGCACCTATGAAACCGGCTATCACTTGACGGAGGATCTGGTCGATCAGTCTATCCGAATGCTCGCCGATCATAACGCGGGCGCAGAAGATAACCCCTGGCTTCTCTGGTGCGCCTTCGCTGCCTGCCACGCCCCGCATCAGGCGCCGAAAGACATCATCAAAAGCTATGATCCGATGTTTGAAGGCGGCTGGGACAAGGAACGCGAGCGCCGCCTTACCCGCCAGAAGGAGCTTGGCATCGTGCAGGAGAACACAGAAATGCCGCCGCGCAATGACGGCGTCAAGGCATGGGACGAGCATACGGCAGACGAGCACCGGCTCTATACCCGGCTGCAATCCGCCTATGCGGGCATGCTCGATCATACGGACCGGCATATTTCCCGGCTGATCGATTTTCTCGAAGAAACCGGCCAGATGGACAATACGCTGATCCTGGTTCTCTCCGATAACGGTGCCAGTCAGGAGGGCGGGCGCAACGGTCTTGTCAATGCCATGGGGCCGTTCAATCTCCGCCCGGAATCGATGGAGGAGAAGTTCGCACGGATCGAGGATATCGGAGGGCCCGATACCCATTCCAACTTCCCCCATGGCTGGGCCATGGCCGCCAACTCGCCGCTGAAACGCTACAAGCAGAACACCCATGGCGGCGGCATCCGCGATCCGCTGATCATCAGCTGGCCGAAGGGCCTTCCGGCGCGCGGTGAATTGCGGCATCAGTTTGCCCATTGCTCCGACGTGGTGCCGACCCTCCTCGATATCCTCAATATCGAGCCACCCGAAACCATCAACGGCGTCAAACAACAACCGATTGAGGGGCAGAGCTTCAAGGACAGCCTGCTGAACCCGGAGGCCCCAGCCCGCGACAAGCCGCAGTATTTCGAGATGTTCGGCCATCGCGGTATCTGGCAGGACGGCTGGAAAGCCGTCGCCTTTCATCCCATGGGCTCGGCCTTCGAGGAGGATCAATGGGAGCTCTATAATCTGGATGAGGATTTTTCCGAGAGCAAAGATCTTGCCGCGGAGCAACCAGAACGCCTGAAGACGATGATCGACAGTTGGTGGAAGGAAGCAAAAGAGAATCAGGTGCTGCCGCTGGATGATCGCTTCGCCCCACGCTTCGCCGAGAATGCGGAACGGTTACAGGGCGACCGGACCAAATTCGTCTTCCATCGTGGCGTCGGCCATATCCCCTCTGATGTGGCGCCGGACTTGCGCAGCCGCAACTATAGAATCGAAGCGGAAGCCGATGTCGAAAGCGAGAACAGCAACGGCGTCCTGATTGCCCATGGCGATACCACCTCAGGCTACAGCCTCTATATGAAGGACGGCCATCTTGTGCATGACCTCAATATCGGCGGCGAGCATGTTGTCGTCACCTCCGATAAGAAAGTGGCCCCGGGCCGCCGCCTGCTCGGCCTGAAGGTCGAAAGGCTGACGAAAGAGGAGAAGCCGCGCATGGGCAAGGGGATGGGGCAGAGCCGCTATACGCTGACCATCGATGGCGAGGACGCCGGCTCCGCCGAGAGCAACCTCGGGTTCTTCATGCTGATTTCCTGGTCCGGTTTGGACATCGGGCGGGATCGCGGCAATCCGGTCGGCGACTATGCCGCCCCGTTCGAGTTTGACGGTTTCCTGCGCAAGGTCACCATCCATATGGAGAAACAGACCCTGGACGGTGACGGCGTCGGCAAGGCGGAAATGTCGCGCGAATAATCCCGCGCCGTTTCGGTTTAATAGCGGGGAAGGATCACCCCTCCCCCCGCAGTTCCACCCGGCGGATCTTACCCGAGATCGTCTTCGGCAGGCTGTCGACAAACTCGATCTGCCGGGGATATTTATAGGGCGCCGTCAGGTTCTTGCAGAAATCCTGAATATCGGTCACAAGGTCCGGCCCCGCCTTCTCCGGTGATTTCAGAATGATATAAGCCTTTACAAGCTGCCCGCGTGTTTCATCGGGAATGCCGATCACGGCACTCTCGACAACCTCGGGATGCTCCAGAAGCGCGCTTTCCACCTCGAACGGGCTGATCCGGTAGGCGCCGGAACTGATCAGGTCATCGGCCCGTCCTTCGAACCAGATATAACCGTCCGCATCGCGCTTCGCGGTATCTCCGGTGTAGTACCAGCCATGGCGAAACGCCTCCCTGTCCGGCTCCCCGCCGGTATAATAGCCATCGAAAAGCCCGGGCGGCCAGCTATCCCCGTCCGTACGGATCGCAATATGCCCGACCTCGTTGTCCGGCTGGCGGTTGCCATCGTCATCGATGATGTCGATATCGAACCCCGGCACCGGCTTGCCCATGGAACCGAAACGGGTTTCCATTCCGGGGAAATTACCAACGATATTGATGGTTTCCGTCTGACCATAGCCGTCGGCGATAACATTGCCGGTATGCTTCTGCCAATAGCGGATGACCTCCGGGTTGAGCGGCTCTCCCGCGCCGAGGGAACGGCGCAGGGAGGAGAAATCATATTTTCCCAGATCCTGCTGCGCGAACAGGCGGTAAACGGTCGGCGGTGCACAGAAAGTGGCAACTTTCAAACGCTTGATCAGGTCCAGATGAAAATGCGGATCAAAGGCCCCCTCCCCGTCATAGAGTACGATCTTCGATCCGGCGAGCAGCGGCGGAAACAGCAGACCCCAGGCCGCCTTCGCCCAGCCGGTATCGGTCAGCGTCCAGTGCACATCGCCCTCACGCAGGTCCATCCAGAAAAGCGCCGTCGCCGCATGGGCGAGCGCATAACCGAAATCCCGCGGCACCATTTTCGGCATCGAGGTGGTGCCGGAGGTGAAATAGGCCATCATCATGTCCGAGGCGACGGTTGGCGGCGCGTCTTTTCGCGCCAACGTTGGGGAGGCCTTCGCCATCAGTTCATCAAGGGAGAGCCAGCCCGGGTGCGTGCCGCCGACGACGATAAAATGCTCAAGCGTCGGACAGTCGCCGCGCACGGCATCGACTTTCTCGCAATGCTCCGGCGTGACCACGACAAACCGCGCCTTGGACTTTTGTACGCGATAGGCGATATCCTTCGCGGTCAGCAGGTTCGTCCCCGGCATCGAAATCGCGCCCACCTTCATGCAGGCGAAAAGTACCGTATACCATTCCGGGATTCGGCCAATGACAAGGCAGCCGAAATCGCCCTTATTGATCCCGAGGGACAGGAACGCGTTTGCCAGCCGCGCGGAATCCTCCGCATAGTCGGAATAGCGGATATCCCGGATCGCCTCTCCGTCGCGGGAAACCGCAATCACCGCCACGCCATCATTCTCGGCCGCGCGGGCATCGATAATATCGAAGGCGAAATTGAAATCGTCAGGAATATCAATGTAATAGTCCTTGACTGCGGTTGAATAGTCCCGGTTAAAATTCTGCAAATCCATCGTCACCTCCCACACTGACGCCGCGCTTTTTTGCGCTTGTTTGGGCGATCATAACATAGGCCGTCCGCGTGGCATTCTTTTTTTGAAATCGAAATTTCCAAGACATTGCAAGCCGCAATCCACCCATCGGTATCAACCGCAAGCATTGACACGCCCTTATTTTTTCTTCATAGGCGGAATAAGGAAATATTTTAAACAGAATTTCCCGATTGCTGCACAGCTCCCGTCTTTCGACGTGTGTAGTTTGAAACTCATACATTGTAGATCAGGTTGATGCCATGTCAGATGTAATCACAATTGATGACATTCGCCGCGCCCGGCAGCGGATTGCCGGTATGGTCCGCGAGACACCGCTCGTCCATTCATCCACTCTGTCCGATATAACCGACGGAGATGTGTATCTCAAATATGAGCATCTTCAGATAACCGGCAGCTTCAAGCTGCGCGGTGCGACGAACGCCATCCGCGCCCTCTCAGCCGACGCGCGCGCAAAGGGTGTGATCGGTGTCTCCACCGGCAATCACGGCCGCGGCCTTGCCCATGCCGCGAAGCAGCTGGAGACCCGCTGCATTATCTGCATGTCCGAACTGGTGCCCGCCAACAAGGTCGAGGCCATTCGTGGTGAAGGCGCCGAAATCGTGATCATCGGCCGGTCTCAGGACGAGGCGCAGAAGGAAGTCGACCGGCGCGTGAAAGAAGACGGCATGACCATGCTGCCGCCTTTCGATCATGCGGATATTATCGCCGGGCAGGGAACGCTCGCCCTTGAAATGCTGGAGCAATTGCCGGACCTTGGAACGGTGATCGTCCCGCTGTCCGGCGGCGGCCTGATCGCCGGTATTGCCGTCGCCATGAAATCCACCAACCCTGATATTCGCGTCATCGGTGTCTCCATGGAACGCGGCGCGGCTATGATCGAGAGTCTGCGCGCAGGCAACCCGGTCGAGGTGGCTGAAGTGCCCACCCTCGCCGACTCGCTCGGCGGCGGCATCGGGCTCGGCAACCGCTATACTTTCGACATCGTACGGCAACATGTGGATGAGGTTGTTACCCTCACCGAAACCGAGATTGCCGACGCGATCCGCCATGCCTACTGGCAGGAGCGGCAAGTGATTGAGGGATCGGGAAGTGTCGGCATCGGCGCCCTGCTCACGGAAAAGGTCCGGCCGCAAGGGAAGACGGTTGCGCTCCTCAGCGGTTCCAACATCGACATGGCCCTGCATAAACGGATCATCGACGGGGAGAATGTCGATCCCGCAGCCGAGACAACAGGAGGGGACGCCGGAAATGCCTGAAATCACGATCCTGAACGAATCCGAACTACGGCGCGCGATACAGCTTGATAAGAGTGCGGTCGACTGCATTGAAAACGCCTTCCGGCTGCTGGCGACCGAAGCCGTGGAAATGCCACCGATCCTCAGCATGCATATCCCGGAGTATAACGGCGAGGTTGATGTCAAGACGGCCTATGTGCCGGGTATCCCCTCCTTCGCCGTGAAGATGAGCCCGGGCTTTTTCGACAATCCCAAGATGGGCCTGCCGAGTGTCAACGGCCTGATGGTGGTTTTCGCGGCGCAAACCGGGCTGGTCGAAGCCCTCCTGCTTGATAACGGTTATCTCACGGATGTCCGCACAGCGGCGGCGGGGGCAGTGGCGGCAAAATGGCTGGCGCGGGAAGATGCGAACACCGCCGGCATTGTCGGCGCCGGGACGCAAGCGCGGCTTCAGCTCAAGGCCCTGACCCTTGTCCGCAAGATAGAAAAGGCGCTGATCTGGGCGCGCGATTCCGCGAAAGCCGAAATCTGCGCGCGGGAATGCGCCGATACGCTTGGCATAGAGGTGACGGCAACCCCGTCCCTCGATGACCTTGCAGCGACAAGCGATATAATCGTGACCACAACGCCAGCGAGCGAGCCTGTCCTCACGAAAGCGCATCTCCGCCCGGGACAGCATATCACTGCCATGGGATCGGACGCGCCCTACAAGGGGGAACTGGCGCCGGACATCCTGACGGCTGCTGATCTCTATGTCTGTGACCGCCAGGCGCAATGCGTGACGCAAGGGGAGCTTCGCCGTGCCGTCGAAGAGGGGCTGATTGCGGCAAATCGCAGTTTTCCGGAGCTATCAGACGTAATTATTGGAGAAAGTGTCGGACGGCAAACAGCAACCGACATTACAATCTGCGATCTGACAGGTATGGGTATCCAGGATACCGCCATCGCAGCCGAGGCGGTGCGCATCGCGGCAAGCCAGCAGGCAGGAAGCCGTTTTATTAGCTGAAATCGTATTTTTTACAGGGGACTGTGTTATGGATCTGCCCTTTAGCCTTGATGAGTATGCGGACCGGATGGCCAAGGCGCGCCACTCCATGCAGGAACAGGGAATCGAGCTTCTGATCGTCACTGATCCGTCCAATATGGCTTGGTTGACGGGCTATGACGGCTGGTCTTTCTATGTTCATCAATGTGTGCTGCTGTCCCTGGACGGACCGCCGATCTGGTACGGGCGGGAACAGGATGCCAATGGCGCGAAACGCACAGTCTTCATGGATCACGGCAATATCCATTATTATGAAGATCACTATGTCCAGTCGACGGAGCGCCATCCGATGGAGCCGCTGTGCATGTTGATCGAGGAGAAAGGCTGGGACAAGCAACATATTGGCGTTGAGATGGACAATTACTATTTCACCGCTGCGGCCTATGCGTCCCTGCTGACCAATCTGCCGAATGCGAAATTTCAGGATGCCACTGCCCTTGTCAACTGGTGCCGTGCCGTCAAATCCGAGCAGGAGCTGGTCTATATGAGACGCGCTGGACGGATTGTCGAGGAAATGCACAAGCGCATCGTCGAGGTGATCGAACCAGGCATCCACAAGAACACACTGGTTTCCGAGATTTATGCGACCGGCATCAACGGCACCGACAGTTTTGGCGGTGATTACCCGGCGATTGTCCCGCTGCTGCCCTCGGGCGCCGATGCCGCCGCGCCGCATCTCACCTGGGATGACAAGCCGATGAAGAACAACGAAGGCACCTTCTTCGAGATTGCGGGCTGTTACAGACGCTATCACGTGCCGCTCTCGCGCACGGTGTTTCTCGGCAAACCGCCGCAACAGTTTCTGGATGCCGACAAGGCTGTACAGGAAGGCATGGAGGCCGGGCTTGAAGTGGCGATACCGGGAAACCTGTGTGAGGATATCGCAACCGCCTTTTTTGCCGTTCTCATAAAGTATGGCATTATCAAGAACAACCGGACCGGATATCCCATCGGTATCAGCTATCCCCCGGACTGGGGCGAGCGCACGATGAGCCTCAGGCCCGGCGATAAAACAGTACTGGAAGCGGGCATGACCTTTCATTTCATGACCGGGCTCTGGATGCAGGACTGGGGACTTGAAACAACGGAAAGCATCGTCATAACGGACGACGGGCCGGTGTGCCTGGCCAACGTACCCCGCGCCCTTGTTGTGAAGAACTAGAAGACAGGATTTTAAAATGTTGATCCGCAACCCGATCACGCCGACCATCGACTATGAGAAGGACGGCATCCAGCATGGCTATCTGAAGCTGCCCCATTCCTACGACGGATCAGCCTGGGGCTCACTGATGATCCCGATCACCGTCATGAAACGCGGCGACGGCCCAACGGCCCTGCTCACGGGCGGCAATCACGGCGATGAGTATGAGGGGCCGATTGCGCTGTTCAACCTGTCGAATGAGATCGAGCTTTCCGACATTACGGGCCGGGTGATTATCGTGCCGGCGATGAATTACCCCGCCTTCCGGGCGGCCTCGCGCACCTCGCCCATCGATGGCGGCAATATGAACCGTATTTTCCCCGGCAACCCGAGAGGGTCGGTCACCGAGAAAATCGCCGATTATTTCCAGCGGACGTTGCTGCCCATGGCGGATTATGTCCTTGATCTGCATTCAGGCGGAAAAACCCTCGATTTCGTGCCGTTCTGCGCGGCCCATGTCTTGCCAAACGCGGAACAGCAATCACATTGCGTCGCCGCGATGGAGGCGTTCAATGCCCCCTATTCCATGATGCTACGGGAAGTCGATGCGACGGGGATGTATGACAGCGCCGCCGAGGAAATGGGAAAGGTTTTTATTTCTACAGAACTGGGCGGCGGCGGATCAGCAACCTCCCATACCGTTGCAATTGCCAGGAAAGGCATCCGTAATTTCCTGATGCATGCGGAAATCCTGGCGGGAGAGCCCGAAAAATCGGAAAGCATCAGCCTCCATATGCCCGATGATGACTGCTATATCTCCTGCGAGGCGGGCGGGCTTCTTGAATTCTGCTGCGAGCTTGGCGATCGCGTCAAGAAGGGGCAACTGCTTGCCCGCGTTCATGATTACGAACGTACGGGGCGGGCGCCGATGAATTATGTCAGCCTGCGCGATGGCGTCCTGTCGGCACGGCATTATCCGTGCCTGATCCAGATCGGCGATATCGTCGCCGTTATTGGTGAGGAAAACTGAGAGCCCTGCACACATCGGCAACGCTGAGCTTTTCCCTTGATAAATGACCTCCGTACGGTCAACAATGATCTCCTCTCATCAGAGTCAAGGCGACAATAAATAATAACGGCTTTAAGGCTTGCGGAGGAAAAATGCGAAATCTGAATTATCTGGACCTTCTGGATCGGGCAAGTCGTACCGCCAAGGACCGCGCAGCCCTTATCGACGAGACGGGAACTCTAAGCCATAAAGAACTGACCTCCCTGACCAACTGTATCGCTAACAAATTGCTGGCCAGCGATTTTGCGCCCGAAACCCCGTTTGCGGTGTTGAGCCCGAATACCAACCTTGCCCTCGCAACGATTATCGGCGGGATGCGTGCGGGCGGTGCCTGGAGCAATGTCAACCTCCGCTCCGGCGTGCATGTGAATACGGACGTGCTCAATCGTGGGGGCTGCAAGGCGCTTTTTTTCGATAGCGGTATCCAGGACCAGATACCGGCAATGCTGGCCGGCGCACCGTCGATTGAGGTTGTCGTCTGCCTTGACCGGCAGATCGGCGATATCCCCTCGCTTGAACAATTCATCGCCAATGCCTCCGACCGGCCGGTCAATGTTCACCTGTCGGCGGACGGAACCGGGTTCCAGGGTTCCACCGGTGGCACGACCGGCGCCCCCAAGATCACCCAGGCGGGGCAGGATTTTCTGGCCTGGGATGTCCTCGGCTTCATGACAGCGCTGACCGATTTCGATCTTGATCATCCGCCGGTCAATCTCTCCGTCGCACCGATCACCCATGCGGGCGGCATTGTCGCCATGGCCGCGCTGGCCCAGGGCGGTACCGTAGTGATGATGTCCGTCGCCGATCCGGAGCAGATTCTCGACAACATCCCGCGCCACAAGGTGTCGCTACTGTTCCTGCCGCCGACGGTCATCTATATCCTGATGAACCACCCAAAATGCCGGGAAACGGATTTTTCGAGCCTGCGTTACCTGATCTCGGCAGCGGCCCCATTTGCCGTGGAGAAAATAGCCCGCGCCCACGCGATTTTCGGCCCCGTCGTCTGTCAGTCATACGGGCAGACAGAGTCCGGCTTCCCCCTCACCTTCCTGTCGCCGACCGCCGTCACCGAAGCACTAAAAAATGAGAAATTGGCACCGCGCCTCAAATCGGTCGGCCTGCCGACGGCAACGATCAGCTGCATTGAGATCATGAATGACGAGGGCGAATTGCTTGGACCGGACGACGTCGGCGAGATTGTCCTGAAAGGACCAACGGTCATGTTCCGCTACATCAATGATCCAGAAGCAACAGCCGCCATTCAAAAGGACGGTTGGCAGCATACCGGCGACCTCGGCTATCGCGATGCGGACGGCTACATCTACATCAGCGACCGCAAGCGCGACCTGATCATCAGTGGCGGGTTCAATGTCTTCCCGCTGGAGGTGGAGCAGGTTCTAGCCCAGCACTCTGCAGTGCAGGACTGCGCGGTCATTGGCGTGCCGGATGAAAAATGGGGAGAAGCCGTCAAGGCCGTGGTGGAGCGCGCGCCGGGAACCAGTGTCAGCGCCGAGGAACTGATTGCACTTTGCAAAGAAAAGCTCGGCAGTGTGATGGCCCCGAAATCTGTCGATTTTATTGACCAGCTCCCGAGAAGCGCGGTCGGCAAGGTCTTGAAACGTGACCTACGCGCCCAGTATTGGGAGAACCGGGAGACACGTATCTGATATGACGACACATGATTTTACGGCGCTGAAAAGCAGTTTGCGCCTGCCTCTGATTGCCGCCCCCATGTTCCTGGTTTCCGGGGTGGAGTTGGTCGTTGCAACCTGCGCGGCGGGGGTCATCGGCTCCTTCCCGACGGCCAACTGCCGGAGCACGGAGGAACTGGACCACTGGATCACGGAGATTGACGAACGGCTGGGGACGGCGGCAGCAAAGGGAGCGTCAAAGGTTGCGCCCTATTGCCCCAACCTCATTGTCCATAAATCAAATACCCGCGTCATGGAGGACCTTGATGTGTTACTCCGTCACCGGCCGAAAATCGTCATCACTAGTGTCGGCCCACCGACGCCGGTTCTGGAACCGCTACATGATATCGGCACGCTCGTCTTTTCCGATGTCGCGACCGTGCATCATGCCGAAAAGGCCGTTGCCGCCGGGGCAGACGGGCTTGTGCTGCTGACGGCGGGCGCCGGAGGCCAGACCGGCTGGATCAACCCGTTCGTGTTCGTGCAGGATGTCCGCCGTTTCTTTGACGGCCCGATCGTGCTCGCCGGTGGCATTACGGACGGTCGCAGCCTTCACGTGGCCGAGGCGCTGGGATGTGATCTCGGCTATATGGGCACCCGGTTTATCGCCACCAAAGAAAGCATGGCGAGCCCGGTCTACAAGCAAATGCTGGTTGACTCGCGGGCGGACGATATCCTGCTTACCAAAGCCTTTACCGGCTTGCCTGCGAATATGCTGAAAGCCTCCATCCTGCGGGCCGGGCTCGATCCGGACAACCTGGAGGAACGCGGCAGTATCGATATTGCCAAGGACATTAATCCCGAAGCACGGAAATCCGATCCGAAGCGCTGGAAGGATATCTGGTCTGCCGGGCATACGGTTTCCGGCGTCAGTGCCATCACGACAACGGAAGAGCTGATCGTGGAAATCACCGACGAATACGCCGCCGCCCGTAGCGCAGAAAAGGCCAGATTAAGCGACGCCTAGCCCGACCACCCCTGCCTATTTGAGAAAATAAATGCGCTTGGGGGGAAAATCGCATATACATGAACATATTATCACCATGATCCAGGGATAATTCCTCCCGATGAAATTTTTTCGACCCGTCATCTTTGCCACCGGGCTGTTGCTATCGTTGGGCACATATGCCTCTGCTAATGACGTCATTGAGACGGAAGAGGCCGAAGAAGGCACCTTTACGTTTGTTCTGGAAAATGACCTGTTCTTTGGACTGGACCAGGACTATACGAATGGCGTTCAGCTTGCGTGGATGTCCGAACCGGATTATGCGCCGGTCTGGGCACTGAAGGCGGCCAGATTACTCCCGTTCTTTCCAGAAGACGGGCTGGTTCGCTCCAGCTACGCCATCGGCCAGAATATGTATACGCCGAATGATATCTCCGACCCTGACCCGCCGCTTGACGAGCGTCCCTATGCCGGCTGGCTTTACGGCGCCGTCGGGATCGTGGTGGAAACCGGGGAAAAACAGCTGGATCAGCTTCAACTTCAATTCGGTATCGTCGGGCCGTCTTCGCTTGCCGAACAGTCACAGGAATTCATCCATAAGGTTGTTGGTTCGCCCAAACCGCAGGGATGGGATACGCAGCTTAAGGACGAACCCGGACTGGTGCTGACCTACCAGCGGAGCTGGCGGGCGCTGGTTTCCCAGGAGATTGCTGGTATTTCCGTCGATGTGACCCCGCATGTCGGCGGAGCGCTCGGCAATATTTACACCTACGCCAACGCGGGCGCGACATTGCGCTTCGGCTGGAACCTGCCGAATGACTATGGGCCGCCGCGCATTCAACCGGGCCTTCCCGGGTCCGGCTTTTTCGAGCAAACGGACGATGTCGGCCTGTATTTCTTCGCTGGTCTTGACGCCCGTGCCGTTGCGCATAACATCTTCCTCGATGGCAATACCTTCAGGGACAGCCGCAGTGTGGACAAGGAGCCTTTCGTCGGCGATGCGCAAGTTGGGGTGGCAGTTACCCTTCGCTCTGCCCGACTGGCGTTTACGCATGTCTTCCGGTCACGTGAATACAAGGGTCAATCCAACCCGGACGAATTCGGGGCGATCAGCTTGTCCGTCCCTTTTTAAGGAAGGGTCGTTTCGCAGCTTTAAACTCCCGTCAATTCACGTTAAAGATAAGGAAGTGAGGAGAAGGATATGACCCATATCTGGGTACGCGCCGAGCAGCGAGAGAATGAGCAACGGGTCGGCATCACTCCGGAAGGGGTTCGGGCCCTGATGGCGGCGGGAATGTCCGTCACGGTGGAAGAATCAAGCTGCCGCGCCATTCCCATTGAGGACTATCGCAAGACGGGATGCGAGATAGCGACGGAAGGAAGCTGGCCGGACGCGCCGACGGACGCCATCATTTTCGGCCTCAAGGAACTGCCGGAAAGCGACTCTCCGCTTCCGCATCGCCATATCATGTTCGGTCATGCCTACAAGGGACAGGCGGATGGTCCTGCCCTCCTCCGCCGGTTCAAGGCAGGCGGAGGCACGCTATATGATCTTGAGTACCTCACCGACGAGAATGGCCGCCGTGTCGCCGCGTTTGGCTACTGGGCGGGCTTCGCCGGAGCAGCCATCGGGCTGATGGTCTGGATCGAGGAGAAGCGCGGCGCCGGTCCAGGCCCGGAGAGAGTGAGCGTTTATCCGGGCCGCGATGCGCTTGTGAGCGAACTGCAAAAAAATCTTGCGGCCATTATGAAAACCGGTGCGGTGACGCCGAACGCGATTGTCATCGGCGCACTGGGGCGCGTCGGCACGGGCGCGAGCGATTGCCTCGAAGCGCTCGGCCTTGATGTCCTGAAATGGGATATGGCGGAAACAGCACACGGCGGCCCCTTCCCGGAAATTCTCGATCGCGATATCTTCGTGAACTGTATCCTTGCCCGCGATGGTGTGCCGGTGTTCGTGCCGAAATCCGCGCTGACGGGTGAGCGGCGGCTTTCGGTGATCGCCGATGTCTCCTGTGATCCGAGCAGCCCGTTCAATCCCATCCCGATATATGATCACGCCACGTCTTTTGATCATCCGGTGATCCGCGTTGCGAAGGCGCCACCGCTCGACGTGATGGCCATCGACAACCTGCCGTCCCTGCTGCCGGTGGAAAGCAGCGAGGATTATGCGGCGCAACTGCTACCGTCCCTCAAGACGCTGGACCGGATAGAGAAAGGAGTCTGGGCCCGCGCCAAGGAAATCTTCGAGACTTATGCCGCGAAGGTATGATCGAAAAAGCAAATCAATTTCAATATATTACGGCGCATTTCTTCAGTAATAATAGAGATGCATATTTGTCAATTTAACCGGTTAATTTCCGCTTGACAGTATCTCCACCATCTGATCGCGCATGATGAATTTTTGCGGCTTCCCGGTCACGGTCATCGGCAGTTCCTTCACGAAGCGGACATGGCGCGGCACCTTGTAATGGGCGATCTGGTCCTTGCAATAGGCCTTCACCCCCTCCTCATCGAGGGAGGATCCAGCCCGCAATACGATCCAGGCGCAGACCTCCTCGCCATACTTCTCGCTCGGCACACCGAAGACCTGCACTTCCTGAACATCCTCATGAGTGAAGAGGAATTCCTCGATCTCCCGGGGGTAGATATTTTCCCCGCCGCGAATGATCATGTCTTTCAGGCGGCCGACAATGCTGCAGTACCCTTCATCATCCAGCGTCGCGAGATCGCCCGTGCGCATCCAGCCGCCATCGACAATGGCCTCGCTCGTTTTATCGGCATCGTCCCAATAGCCCCGCATCACGGAATAGCCGCGTGTCCAGAGCTCACCTCTTGCGCCGACCGGAGCATCGGTCCCGTCCTCGCCGACCACCCGGACTTCGACATGCGGATGGATGCGGCCGACGGTGGAGACGCGTTTTTCCAGCGGATCATCAACATTGCTCTGGAAGGAGACCGGCGAGGTTTCCGTCATGCCATAACAGATCGTCACCTCGGACATGTTCATCCGGCCAATCACCTTCTTCATCACCTCGATCGGGCAAGGCGCACCCGCCATAACCCCGGTGCGCAGGCTGGAAAAATCCAGCTCCTTCAGGCGCGGATGATCCACCATGGCAACAAACATCGTCGGCACCCCGTAAAGCGCCGTGCAGCGCGCGCGGGAGGTTGCCAGCAATGTCTCCTCCGGGTCGAACGCTTCGCCGGGAAAGACCATGGCCGCGCCCTTGCTGACACAGCCGAGCGAGCCCATCACCATGCCGAAACAGTGATAGAGCGGCACCGGAATACAGAGCCTGTCTTCCTCCGTAAAGTTCATGCGCCCGACCGTATGGGCCGCATTATTGACGATATTGAAATGGGTCAGTGTCGCCCCTTTTGGCGCGCCGGTCGTGCCGGAGGTAAACTGGATATTGATCGGATCGTCCGGGGTCAGGCTCTCTGTGATTTCGTCGAGGCGCGCCAGTTCCGTCTCTCCGCCCAACGTCTCGATCTTTGAAAAGGGATAGATGCCCGGCCCCGGATCGTCCGCGAGGCCGATCACGATTTCAAGGGAGGGCAGCTTCGCCGCATGGAGCGCGTCCGGCTCCGCATCGGACAGTTCCGGCGCGAGGGTGCGGATCATCTTGAGATAATCCGATGTCTTGAATTTTTCCGCCGCGATCAGCCCCCGGCAGCCCGATTTATTCAGTGCATATTCCAGCTCCGACAGGCGGTAGGCCGGATTGATATTGACGAGGATGACACCGATCCGCGCCGTCGCATATTGCGTCAGGATCCATTGCAGATTGTTCGGCGACCAGATCCCGATCCGGTCGCCCTTCATGAGGCCGAGCGCCAGCAGTCCAGCGGCCAGCGTATCCACCCGGCGGGCCAGCTCGTCATAGGACAGCGAAATATCCTGAAGCGGAAAGGCAATCGCCTCCCGCGATCCGAATGTCGCAACCGTTTCGCGCAGCATGCCCGGAATGGTCTGGAGACGCAGCGGCTTTGATTTGTCGCCCGCAACGTAAGATCGGTTATCGACCGGTGCGATAATCGGTTTATCCGCACCGGCCTTCCCTGCCGGCGCCTGTTCATGCGCAGTTGACATGGCATTCCTCCCGTAATGTCCTTGTTGAGGGGTAGCTTACGCCAATCCAAGCGGGTTGTCACATGTCCTGTTTACCCTAAAGGGTGCGTAAAATGCGAGCGGATCAGTTCGCTTTTTTAGCATTTCTCGTAATCGCGTCGACAATCGTCGGGACCGCCCCGTCCGGGATATCATGGCCCATGCCGTCTATGACGACAATCTCAGCGCCGGGAATGGATTTCTGCACATCCTCCGCGCAGCCAAGCGGAACGAGAGGGTCCTCGCGGCCGTGAATGACCATGGTCGGCGCGGTAATCTCGGACAGATGCGCAACCCGGCTGTCACCGGAGGCCAGGCTCGCCAGCAAATGCCGACTGTTTCCGTCGGGATAGAAGGACCGCTTGTACAGCATGGCAGCCTCTTCGCGTATGCTGGCTTCGTCGCGCGGGAAGCCGGGGCTGCCGATGATACCGGCTGTCTCCACCGCCTCGTCCATGGCACCCTCCAGCGTTCCGGCGGGATTGCGCGGCTTAGTCAGCCATTCGGCGGCCTTTGCTTCCGGGCGCGGCAATCCGCGCCGGGCGGAGGTTGCCATAACCGAGATCAGCGATTTCACCCGCTCCGGCCGACGATAGGCCAGCGTCTGGGCGATCGCCCCGCCGTTGGAGCTCCCCAGAAAATGCGCCTTCTCGATACCCAGCGCCACAATCAGTTCCGCCGCATCATCCGCCATATCTTCGAGCGTATAGGGCGCCGACACCGTCTCGCGCGCACGGGCCTGCGCAAAGGCTGCCGGAATATCCGCCTGTCCCCAGTCATCGAACTTGGTGGATTTGCCGACATCGCGATTATCATACAGGATGACATAAAATCCGTTGTCCGCCAGGGCCTTCAGAAAGGTTTCGTTCCAGGCGGCAAGCTGCACCCCGACGCCGCCGATGAGGACAATCGGCTCGCCGGAGGATTCGCCCCGCGTCTCATATTCCAGCTCGACGCCGTTGACAGAAATTTTTGGCATATGGTTTTCCTTATCCGATGGTTTTCTTGTTCTTGTTTATTCCTGCATCCGGAACCCGCCTTTGCGGTTCCTGATTTTACGCTTGTAGGGCGGCAAAGCGCAAGCCCGCTGCTTCACCTGACGACGAAACCATGGGCGAAGGGATCGCGGTCATCGATGATGATCCGGTTAAAGCCGGTGACCCGCGCCCAACCGCCGATGGAGGGGATAATGGCATCCTGACCGGCAACGCTCGCCTTTTCCTCCACCCGGCCCCTGAACTCGGACCCGATAATACTTTCATGGATGAACTCATCACCGACGGCGAGGGCGCCGCGGGCGACCAGCTGCGCCATGCGCGCCGATGTTCCTGTGCCGCAGGGTGACCGGTCCAGCGCCTTGTCGCCGTAAAAGACGACGTTCCGCGCAGATGCCCCGACCCGCGTCGGTTTACCCGTCCACATGATATGGGTCAGGCCATTGATATCGGGCTGTTCGGGATGGATAAAATCGTATTTTTCATTGAGTGCCGTCCGTAGTTTCGGGCTCCAGCTGATCAGCTCCAGCGCTGCATAATCCGCCATATCGTTAAAGTTCTGCTGCGGCTCGATAATCGCGTAGAAATTTCCGCCATAGGCAACATCGACGGTGATCTCGCCAAGCCCCGGACAGTCAACCTTCAGCCCGCTCGCATAGAGGAAGGACGGCACATTCGTGATGCGCACTTCCTCGACATGGAGGCCGACTTGCCGATACTCCGCAATGACCAGCCCGGCCGGTGTGTCAAGGCGCAAGCGCCCCGGCTCGCGCGGTGTGACAAGGCCTTGCTCGATGGCGATGGTCACCGTGCCGATGGTGCCATGGCCACACATCGCAAGACAGCCGGAAGTTTCGATAAACAGCACACCGATATCGCAATCCTCTCGCGTTGGCGGATACAGGATGCTGCCCGACATCTGGTCATGACCGCGCGGTTCGAACATCAGGCCCTTGCGGATCCAATCGTGGTGCGCGACAAAATCCGCGCGGCGGGCAAGCATGGTTGTACCCTTTAGGTCGGGCGCTCCCTCGGCCACCAGACGAACCGGATTACCGCAAGTATGGCCATCTATGCACTGGAATATAGTTTGCGCCATCGCCTGTCCCTAAAACCGCTGCGGGCGATAAGGTGCGAGATCGACCGTATTTTCCCGTCCCATGACGAGGTTTGCCACGATCCGAGCGGTTCCGGCGGATTGTGTGAGGCCAAGATGTCCGTGACCGAAGGCATAGATGATCCGGTTCGTGGCGGACGCAGGGCCGATCACCGGGATTGAATCCGGGAGCGAGGGACGAAACCCCATCCATTGCGTTCCGCCCTCCGTCTTCAGTCCCGGCAGGAAGGATTTCGCCTTTTTTAGCAAGGCATCCGCCCGGCGATAGTTGGGCGGCAGGTTCAAACCCCCAAGCTCGACCGCGCCGCCAACGCGAATGCCGCTTGAGAGCGGGCTGACGACAAAGCCATGTTCCTCGAACGAGAGCTGGCGCTTCAGATCGAACGCCCCGACGGGAAGCGTCGTGTTATAGCCGCGCTCCGTTTCAAGCGGAATGTGATCGCCGAGCGTTTTTGCCAACCTGTGCGACCATGCCCCGGCGGCGACAACTATCTGATCCGCCGAAAGCCGCGTTCCGTCGGAAAGAACAACGCTCACCCCACCAGAGACAGCCTCAAGCGCGCTGGCCTCGGCAATGCGGATCGTCCCGCCTCGGCTTTCGAAAAACGTACTGAGCGCGGTCGTATAGTCCTTGGGGTCAGAAATGCCGTACCAGTCATTGGTATGGATCGCGCCCACGAATCGCCGGTCGATCCCCGGTTGATGTTCCGCAATTTCCTCCGGACTGGTGAGCGCCGTAAACTTAACGCCGCGCGCCTCCCGCTCCCGCCACATGGGCAGGTTTTCCTCAAAGGCCTTGCGCGATTCATAAAGCTGCAGGTTGCCATGCTGGCGCAGCATATTATGTGTGCCGGTGGTCTCCATAAGCGGCACAAGCCGTTCCCGCGACGCCGTCATCAGCGCCACCAGCGCCGCAGTCCCTGCTCTCACCTGATCCGGCCTGCTCGCCCGCCAGAAACGATACATCCACGGCGCAATTTTCAGCGCATAGGGCAGCGGAACGGAGAGCGGGCCCAGTGGATCAAACAGCCATTTTGGGGCCTTCTTCATGATACCGGGAGACGCCACGGGCGCCGCATCGGAAAAGGCGAAAGCCCCGGCGTTGCCGCGCGATGCCCCGGCGGCAACGCCTTCCCGATCAAGCACCGTCACCTTCGCGCCCATCAGCAACAGCTCAATCGCCGTAGTGATGCCGATAATCCCGGCGCCGATGACGATAACATCCGGCGCCTCTTTTTCTGTGCTCAACTGCTCCGCCATCCCGTCCTGCTTATGGCTGACCTCAAGTGGAAGTCCGCCATATTAATCCATGGACAGCCTTCACGATAGCGAAGAAATGCCGTCTAGATTTTCTCAGCAAGCTAACTTCAGATCGCCGAATGCAACATTTGTGGCAACGTTAGCTTCCGGTCAAAGCCTGTTCAGCCTGAACCTGAACCTGCATCTGTTGCGCGCCAAACCGCATCCCGGCATATTTGAGCGGGAGGTCGAAGATGTCCGAGATCCGTTCCGCGTTGATCAGTTTCCGGCTTTTCCCGCTGCCCTCAATCCGGCCGCCCTTGATAAAATAGCAATCATCCGTGCAATGATAGGCGAGATTGAGATCGTGCATCACAAGAACCACGGCGAGGCCATGTTGTTTGCACAGCGATTGGACGAGGTCCAATAGCTGATGTTGATGCTTTAAATCCAGCGCCGATGTCGGCTCGTCGAGAAATAGGGATGCCCCCTCCTGCTCCCAGATTTGCGAGATGACCCGCGCGAACTGAACCCGTTGTTGCTCCCCGCCCGATAAGGTGGGAAAAGAGCGATCGCGCAAGTGCGCGGCATCCATCATCTCAAGCGCCTCCATCGCAATATCGGTGTTCAGGGCGGCGCTGTGATCCAGTTCATACGGATTACGGCCCATCAGGACAATTTCAAATGCGGTAAAGGGAAAGCTGATGGGGTTCGCCTGTGACAGGACGGCCCGCTTGCGGGATAAGTCGGCAAGCGAATAGTCGTCCAGCCCCCGGCCACCCATGGTAATCGTGCCTCTATCCGGCGTAAGGGAGCCGGTCAGACAGCGGAGCAAGGTAGACTTGCCGGCACCGTTCGGACCGAGGATGGCGCTGACCCTGCCTGCCTCAAATCTGGTGGAGACATCCGTCAGTATTTGCTTTGAGCCGATTTTATATGAGATGTTTTCCGCAGTGATCACAGGCTGAACCTCCCGGCATACTGCTTGACGAGAAGCCATAGGAAAAACGGTCCGCCAATCAGACTTGTCAGGATACCAACCGGCATTTCCGCCGGGGCCACGATTGTGCGCGCCGCCGTGTCCGCCACAACCAGAAGTGCCGCCCCGAGCAGGGCTGACGCCGGGATCAGCAGCCGATGGTCCGGTCCAAGGGTCAGGCGCACCAGATGCGGCACCACCAGCCCGACAAAGCCGATCACCCCACTCACGGAGATAGCCGCGCCGACACATAAGGCCGTGCAAATCACAATAGTTCGCTTCAGCCGTTCCGCATCGACACCGAGGTACCGTGCCTCATTCTCGCCGAGCAGCAGGACGTTCAGCTCCCGGGCGTTCCGGATGAGGATAAAACCGGACGGAATGGCAATTGTCGTCACCACGATGACTGAGACCCAGAGCGCGCCGCCGAGACTGCCCATTGTCCAGAAGGTCAGTGTCCGCAGTTGCTGATCATCGCTGAGGAAAGTGAGATACCCCACCCCCGCCGCCGAGAGCGCATTAATCGCAATTCCGGTCAGCAGCATATAGGTCACGGAGAAGCTACCCGTGAGCCTGGCAAATCGAAAAATGACGAAGCAGGCGAGCAATGCCCCGATAAAGGCAGCTATACTAAGGGCATAAAGCCCCAGATAGCCTGCAATTGGCCCGGCAAGGACGATGACAATCGCGACAGCCAATGCGGCGCTGGTTGCAATTCCAATCAGCCCCGGGTCCGCCAGCGGATTACGGAACAACCCCTGCATCGCCGCGCCGGACACCGCCAACGCGCCCCCCACAATGATCGCCAGAAGCACGCGCGGCAGGCGAATGGAGGCGAGAACCGCTTCTTGCTGGTCCGTCAGGGATCCGCTCAGTATGTCTTGCAACGGGATCGAGACAGCGCCGATCGACGCCGCCACGAGAGCCACGGCCGCCAGAAAAATCCCAAGGAGCAGTAATGCCGGAATCTTCACTCGCCTTAAGAAAAACGGCAAAGAGATCGTTTTTGCTAACGGACTCATAAATCGTTCGATTTACGGTTCAGTTCAAGAGCGGCATCGGCAGTCCGAGGGCCGAAACCGAGCAACAAAAGACTGTCCATCACAACAACCTTCTTCTCCTTTGCGGCAGGAGTGAGGGACAGGCCCGGGACCGCAAAAATACTGTCCACGCCGCCCGCCTGCTCCACTCCTTGCGAGGTCACAAGCAGGATCTCCGGCGCCAGGCTTGTCGCAGACTCCGGAGAGAGCGGCTTATACCCTTCATACCCGGTAACGACATTCTCCGCGCCCGCCAGCCTGATGATACTGTCCGCGGCTGTGTTCACGCCCGCAACCATGGGCGCGCCGCCCGTATGTTGCAGGATGAACATGATCTTTTTCGGCTCGCCCTGACCCGCGACCGCGTCCTTCAGCTTTGCCTCCGTCGCGCTCAGGCTGGCGATCAGTTCCGCACCTTCCTTTTCCCGGTCCAGCGCCTTGGCAATCACGTCTATGTTCTGCTTTACATCCTCGAGCGACCGCCCGGCATTGAGCGTCAGCATATTGACTCCGGCAGAATTCAATTGCGCCAGCACCGGCGGCGGACCTGCCTCATCCGTCATGATGACCAGATCGGGGCTGAGAGACAGAATGCCTTCCGCGGATAGAGCCCGCTGATAACCAACTTTCGGCGAGTTGGCCGCCGCTTCGGGGTAGTAGCTGGTGGTATCGCTGCCGACAAGCAACTCACCGGCACCCAACGCATAGACCGTTTCAGTCAGGGCACCGCCCACAGACACAACGCGCTTGGGTGTATCCGCAAAAGCTGCGGTCGAGAAAAGCAGAAAAATAATACTTAATGAACGGATCATGGATTTGTTTCTTTTTGCATGAGAATGTTGGCCGCATCGATCCCCTGCATTTGCAGATATGTCAGGACTCTCAGCAGTCTTTCAATGGCGATCCGCCGGTCCCCGGCGACAATCAGTTCGTAATCGGGTTTCTCCGCGAGGGTCGCCCGAAGAGCGGTTTTAAGCTCAATAAAATTGTCCATCTGCTCGCCGTCGAGGGCATAGGAGCCTTCCCGGATTTCAAGCATGATATGCCGAGGTTCGTTGAGCTGTGTCAGCTCTTCCTCCACCGCCGACGGAAGCTTGAGATCGAGAGACTTGAACACCGTCCCGACCGTCAGCAGGAAAAAGACCAGCAGGATGAACAGGATATCCAGCATCGGCGTAAGGTCCGGCGCGAGGTCCCGAAGCGTGCCGCCATGCGGATCTTCCGACTGAAGCGTAATCATTTGCGGCGTACCTCGGACGCGAACTCGACAATCTCCGACTTATTTTCGGTCTTCGCCAGTTCAAAGGAGAGAGACAGGCGATTGAGATCAAGGCAAAACCGCCCCAACTGCCGCTCGCTGAACGAACTGAAGAAATGCGCCATCAACAATGCTGGAAGAGCGATCAGCAGGCCGACAGCCGTGGTCAGCATCGCCTCCCACAGGCCGTCCGCAATCAACGCAGGCGATACCGGGCCGGTCTGAACGGAGATCACCTTGAAGGCCGCAATGATACCAAGAATAGTCCCGAGTAATCCGAAAATCGGGCTGATCATGCCGATCAGACGCAGCGACTTGATCCCGCTGTAATAGGGCCGCTGCAAGTCATTGAGCATGACGCCGACCATTTCATCGCGGACGGGCTTTGGCTGCACCTTGATCTCCCCCAGATATTCCGCGAGATGCTCATACCGGGCATTGGCGGTGGCGGTGGCTTTCATGACGAAGACCGCCCGCTCTATGCCGATCGCCAGCGCCACGATAGAGCAAGCCGCGAGCGGCCATGCCATGATCCCAAGCTGCGCGAACTGCTCCGCGAAATCAAACGCCGGAAGCCCTTCAGGCAACATTCGTTACCTCCTTCACCGGCAGTTGGCCGACAATTTTACGCCAGAGTTCCAGTTCCGGCTGACCGGGTTTGCGCTTGCCGAAGAAGGTTGCGATCAGTTCGTCATTCTCATCGAAAACCTCAACAGCGGTAACAATCCCGTCTTCCGTCGGCTTCTTCGTCACCCAGCTATGGCTGATACCGGATTCATCGAGATGCAGGTTAAACTTCGGATCGAGCACATTGTACCACTGGCCATGTTCAACCAGCTTCTTGACCGGGCCGGTGTGAATCTGGATGCAGCCGGGGCTGCCGACAAAGACCATGATCTCGCATTCACTCTCGGCGGCGAGTTCAAGCAGGCGGCGGGCTGCGACATTCTCGATCTCGACGGCGAAGTCATTCCCGATATTGCGGAATGCCTGAACGCGGCCGACCTTGAATTTCCGAAGTAGCGGGAAAAAAGCGTGCGTGTCTTTCAGCTTTTCCCAGCCGGCACGGAATCCTTCCCAGTCAATCTCCGAATCCGGTCGGTCCGACGCTTTTGGCGCCGCGCTTTCAACTTCAACAGACGGGTTCTGTTCAGCATGGCGATACTTTGCAACCAGATCATCATAGGCGGCCTCTTTGGATTTGTTGGTCAGATATATCTTGTGAATTGCCAGTCCCGCCGCATTGAAGAACTGCAGGCTCTTGCGGGTTCCGGCTTTAGTGGCTTCCGTGACAGCGAAGCCGTATTTCCACTGCCCCATGAACAGGCGCAGATCGATATCCGGATTAACGAACAGGCCGGTTTTCATCGGACCGTGGCTGAAAAAGCTGGCATTCTCATAGACACCCTTGCGTTCATGCACGCAATGCTCGTTCCGGGTCAGCGCCATCACCTCGCCAAGCGAGGCAATCTCTTTCAGGATCGCCTCGGGCTCATCGGCGAGACGGACAACTTCCGTGCCAACGCGGGACGCCAGCAACTCCCCTTCCGAAATTCCGATTTCCTGTGCAGCATTTCGTGCCCTCAACCCCTCGCTTTTGGTGAGCCGCTCATATTCAGCCCTGATTTCCTCTGGCGACAGCTGCGCCCTGACGGATGTTGATTCATTCATTGGTCTTTCCTGTCCATTAGTGGATGACAAAATTCACGGGAACCCGAACCCAGCTGACAATTGCGCTTCCGTTCACGCTCGTCGGTTCAAACTTCCATTTTTTAACGGCCGCCAATGCCGCCATGTCGAGGAGGCGGTGGCCGGATGATTTGGCGATTTTCAACTCACGCGGATCGCCGCTCGGCAATACTTCGGCGTGCAGCGTTACTGTTCCCTGCTGCCCCAAATCCAGCGCCCGGCGCGGGTAGGATGGCGGCACCTGATGACGGTAGCGAGCCTTATGAATAACCGTCGAGTCGTCCTCGCCCTCGTTCTGGCCGACGGCTGGCGCAACCGCGACCAGCTTCTTCGCCGGTTCGAGAACGGGTTCCGTCACCGGTTTCTTTGCAATCTCGGGGACGGGGCGCTGCTCCGGCGGCTTCATCGCTTTCGGGATTGGCTTGGCTACTATCTTCTCAACCGTTTTGGCGGCAACCTCCGTTATCTTGGCTTCAGGAGGCTTTGCCTTGGGCAGTGGTACAGCCTTCGCTGGCGCCTTCTCAGCAGTCTGAACCCGAGATGGCGAAACCTCGGGAACGACGGCGATTTTCCGGGCGGCATATGGTGTCGTTACAACGGGCTTGATGCGGGGCGCCTGACGCGGCGGCGGCGGCGGTGGCTGCACCGCCTTCACAACTTCTTCCGGTGGCGTCATAGGTGTCGGCCGGGATATTGTCATGAGGTTTACTTCCATCACCGGAATTTCAAATACCGTGTCCGGACGCGTGTTCAGCTGAACCAGAGACATCAGAAAAACATTCGCGCAGACGGACAGGGTGAGATAGAAAAGCCATCTCTTCCCCTGATCTTCCGAAAACGCGTCTGCCGTTGCTGCTACCATTTATAGGCAACCCTCACGTTATAGCTCCGCCCTTCTTCAAGGAGAGTGGCGAATGCCGTCGAATAAGCCTTGTCAAAAATGTTGGAGACACCAAGATCAACGGTCAGCGTATCGAGACCGGGGCCACTTGGCAGCCAGCGATAATAGACGTCATAGACGGAGTAACCCGGCGTCGGAGTATTCGCACTGCCGACCTTGTCATTGGCGGCGGCAAAGCGCCCTCTCACACCAAAAATACTCTCGATCGACGTTGCACTGTAGGCCAGATCCGCGACGAGGGTCAGCGGGACATTATTTGAAAGATACTCACCGGTATCCTCATTCTCCGCCTCGACATAGGAAAGGCCGAGTTTCGCGGTGACCGGATGAAGCTGATAGGTGCCATCTACTTCAAAGCCTGTCAGGCGGGCGTTGGGAATATTAACATTTTCCGTTGTACCCGCAAAAATATCCACCTCCTGGGAAATGAAGTCATTGCCTTCACTGATAAACCAGGAGCCCTTGACCTGTATCCGGTCATTCTCCGCCATCACGTCATTGAACTTGAGACCCGCACCGAGTTCAAAGGTCGTAACTGTTTCAGGACGAAGATCGGGATTGGGGACGAAGAAATTGTCCGGCGGAAAAGGAAAAGCACCCGGGAAATGCATGCCCGACGCATAGATTTCCGTCAGGTTCGGCGCCCGGAACGCCTGGGCGAGACTACCAAAAAACATGAGATTATCATTCGGAAGATAGCTCATCGAGATCTTCGGGGAAACCTGATGCTCACTCTGCGAATTCCCGGCGTCGTCACTGCTGCGGTAGGAATCGAACCGGGCCGCCGGGATAATCAGGAAGCGGCCGGCATTTGTATCCAGCGCGATTTCATCCTGAACATAAAACCCGTAATTCGTCGCATCGGCGTTGGGCACGCCCGGGCGTGTACCGGCATTTGTCGTCGTCCCCTCCTGCTCGTCGTGATAAATCTCGAAACCGTACGATATGATGTGGTTCTGCGTTTCACTGATATCGATGGACATCTGGTTGTCCGCCGTAAAGCCGATGGTGCTCAAATCGCGTGTCTGTACACGTCCGGCGTTCGTCCCGGTCACATCCTCCTCACGCACGCGTGTGTCATTGTAATAAAGATGTAGCTTCGGCTTCAGCCAGCTGTTTGACGGGTTATCAAATTCATATTTGACGGCATATTGATTGTCGTTGACGGTTTTCTCGACGATCGGGTTTGACGTGGTAATCGCACCGCCCCCGTTGTTCGGTTCCGTTCCGTCATTATGAAGGCCCTGATAAATGAACTTGACGGTATTGAAATCATCCACGCTGTAGCCGACCTTGAAGGTGCCCGAGAGCAGGTTGTCTTCCGAGATCAGCTCATTGCCGTCGCCCTGCTTGATATCCCCGGAGTTTCGAACCGCCGCCATCCCGATAATATCGAGAGAGCCCGTCCGACCGTAGACCGAAACGACCGGCGAATATTCCTTGCTCGCCGTGCGATAACCCGCCGAGGTGTAAACGCCCCAGGTTTCGTCTGGCAGCAGCATATCCGCGGCATCCTTCGTCTCGAACGCAACGACCCCGCCAATGGCACCGCCGCCATAAATCGCCGAGGAAGACCCCTTGACGATCTCGACACTCTTCAGCAGCGACGGGTCGATAAAGAACCGACCGTCATGCGCCGCTTCAAAATTCTGCCGACGGCCATCCATCAACGTGATAATGGCTTCGTCATCAAATCCGCGGATCGAGACCGTTTGACCATTGCGGCGCGGTCCGTCGGTCACTTCCACGCCTGGCGTGAATTCCAAAAGATCCCCGACGTCCCCCGCCATTGCGTTGCCGGGAGCATCCGTATCCACATTCGATGTCATAGCCGGCACCTCGAATGCCGACTGCGGGCTACGGGTTGCATAGACGGTCACGGCATCCAGCGATGTGGAAGGCGCTCCTCTAGTCTCCTGGGCAGATACTACAGGCGTAAGAAATGTACTTGAGAGGAGCACGCCCATACAGGCAAGCGGCAGCATTTGACGCATGGCAACAAACTTTCTTAAATGTTGAGATCGCGTTTGCTTGCTGCCTGGCTACCGGAAAAGTCCGGGTGACTGGGTGGCTGGCTAATGGCTTACTTTGTTAAAATCAGCTTTCCGTTTCCAGTAAGCCGCAATTTGTATGCTTCACTGTTGTGAATAATCGTCAATTCCGGGCCCTGTGTGAACAGATCGCTGCTTTGCAGGGCGTCGTCAACAAGCGTAATGACGCGCTTGCTATGTTTACGACTGGATTGTTTTTCCAACTTTCCCGGGACCATTCTTTTTACGTGAAATTACAATATACTGGCTACTTTCTAGTAATGATTATCAATAGCGCGGAAAAGAGTCAATCGCCTTTTTGCGAATTATTATTAATAAGCTGGATTTTTCAATCGCACCCTCCCCTGAAATGAGACACACCGCCCGTTTAATTTTTCCCTATCTTTATAGGCCTGCTCTGCCTAAATTAAGCAAAAAACAATGGAGAGATAACAAAAATGAACCTTGAAGGAACAACCGCAATTATCACTGGCGGCGCGTCGGGCCTCGGGGCCGCCACAGCGCGAAAACTGGCGTCGGCAGGCGTAAAAGTCGGCATTTTCGATCTTAATGAGGAACAGGGCAAGGCCGTCGCAAAGGAACTCGGCGGTGCGTTCGCCAAGGTAAACGTCACCTCTGAAGAAGAAGTTGACGCCGGCTTTGCGGAACTCCGCTCGAAACTCGGGCAGGAACGGATTCTGGTAAATTGCGCGGGAACTGGCAACGC
>TARA_R110001606_G_scaffold127271_2_pt1 | contig 31704 bp, 57 predicted proteins | sample TARA_R110001606 | Tara Oceans TARA_R110001606 (sample SAMEA4398315) | marine metagenome | biome: Polar Biome; feature: [SRF] surface water layer (ENVO:00010504); material: water (ENVO:00002006), including particulate matter (ENVO:01000060) such as... | depth 5 m
GTCTCACAAAGAAACTTGTAAAAATTAGAAATTATGTATAAAAGAAAATACTATGGAGGAGGAATGACTCCTTCAAAAGATAAAAGAGGAAATACAATCCCTGGAATGTTTCAAGGAGGAGGAGGTAATGTAGGTGCAGAGCCTAAAAAAAGAAATATATTTGGTAGAATTGGTGCTGGTATTGGTAACATTTTTAGAAATGATGCAAATGATAGATCTATAAAATATCAAGGTTATAAAAACCCACAAGTAGGAAGTGGTCCTGTTAATCCTCCAGTTATTACAGCTGTTAATCCTTTTGGTAATACAGCTAATAATCAACGTGAAGGATACAACGTCAATACAGGAAAATTTGGTGAGCCAAAGACAAAGGGGATTAATAGACAAAGGATTGGTTTCAGTAGAGGTGGAAGTATTGGACCTAACGGAACATTATAATGGCACAAGCAAAGACAAATACATACAGCAAACCTGCCAGAAAAAAAAGACCTGGAGTTCATTCTAAGAATGCTTCAAAATCTCAAAATGGGTATAAACAAGTATATAGAGGACAAGGTAGATAAAATTTAAAATTATGGCAACAATAAATACATTATTTAGTTTAAGCAGGTTATCAGGCACAGATCCTTTATCTATTAGATTAGGACCTTCCCTTTCTGTAGAAGATCCTTCTGGTTCAGGAAGCATAACAACTATTTCTACTACTGATGAAGTTATACTTCCTTTAACAACAGCTTTAGATACTTATATTCTTGTAACAAATACAGGAATAAGTACAAGTGGTAATGTTCTTATAACAAATGATCCTGGTATTGATGCTGTTACAGGCCTATCTTTAAATGCAACTAACATTGGATTACTTAAACCAGGTGATTTTTTATTTATACCTCTTAAAGCTTTATCTGGTATGAGAATTAAATATGATACTGCATCAACTACTCTAGAATGGTTTTACTGGACTAGAGGTTAAAACTTTTAGCCTATGCCTAATCAAATTCCAAGTTTATTACCAGGAGGTCCAGTACACTCTCCCATTTCTATGGGGTTTATTTCTTATTACAAACAATCAGCTTCTGTAGAACAGTGGTATCCAACACAACCATTAGGATTTGGTTATCATAATTCAACTACTTTAAAAGTATTTTATCCTGGTGCCACTGATGTTAATGCTGTAGATGAGGTAAGAATTACTTTAGCAACAGGAACTAGTCATACAGATGCTGCAGAATGGATTATGCTTGCCCAAACATATGGGCAATTACATCCTACATCTGAATCAATTAAAAGAATTGTTGTAACTGGTGGTCAATCAATGAGACCAGAATTCATATCATGTACTATAACATATGGTACATGTTGTTCTGGAGGAGGAGGAACAATGTCTTATTGGTTACTTGATGATACTAATGGTAATTCAAAACAAATTGATAATACTGAAAATGTTATATTTGCAGATAGTACATTTATAAATAATGTAGTATCATCTACAAGAACTGTCACAACATCTTTATCTGCAACAGGCACTCCTAATACTAGTACTTTTTTAAGAGGGGATAATACATGGTCTAGTCCTCCTAATACTACATATTCTAAAGCAACAAATTCTGCGTTAGGTTTAGTTAAATTAGAAGATGTTGCTGTACAATCTACTGCAGCTAATGCTATAACTACTACAGCATCAAGAACTTATGGATTACAATTTAATGCTTCTGATCAATTAGTGGTTAATGTACCTTGGACTGATACGGGAGGAGATACATTTAAGACTATGGTTCCTATTTCTGGTACTAGCCCTGTTGCTGCTGGTAATGATACATTAAATTTTACATCTTTACAATCTGGTGGTGCTGCTGGAATTGCAAGTGGTACTGGTGGGGTTGCTATTGCAGGTAATTCAACTACAGATACTTTAAATATTTTAGCACGTAGGTTTGAATCTTTTGTTATAACAATGACTGATGAATTTAGGCCTGTAACAACTGGAGTTAAATATATTTTTAGAATACCTTATAATTTTACAATTTCATGGTATGGTGGTGTTATTTCTGGTGCTTGTTCTGGTCCTGTTAGAATTATGGTAAATACACCTCCAAGTAGTGGTGAAGGAGTCGGATTAACAGTTAATGTAGAAACAAGTACAAATAATGGTGGTTCTTGGTCTCCATTGTTTGGTGTAAAACCCACTATTGATGTTAATGAGTTTTCAAGTGTCACAGCAGCTGCACGTGTAGAACTTGTTTCTGATGTTATTGCTACAAGTATTACTTGTGATACTCTTCTTAGATTTACAGTAGATTCTGTTTTAGGAACTCCAGTAGGATTAAAATGCATTCTTGTGGGTTATCAATCAACTATAGCATAATGCCTACAACTTCAATAATAAATCCTTTGGTTGGATATAAAGGATCAGGTTACACTATGACTTTTGATGGTGTTAATGATTATCTAACACTTGGACACGCAACTGGTTTAGAATTTTCTCAAACTCATATTACTAATACTGGATTTACAATTAGTGGATGGATATATCTTCCAGGTATTGGATTAGAAACTCAAAGTTCACAATGGATAAGTATTGGAAGATCAGGTACATCTAATTATTATGGAATACACTGTAACTTAAGTGCAGGTAAACCACAAATACATGTAATGGGTTTAAATGGTGGTACAGCAGGAGCTGGGTCTAATAATAGAAGATCAGTAAAAAGTAATACTCAATTAACAAGAAAAACATGGAATCATGTTACATGGGTGGTTAAAGGTTTTACACCAACTGATTTTGCTGCAAATGCTAAAATATATGTAAATGGAGTAAGTCAAGCGTTGACTTTTAGTGGAACTAATGCTTCTTTAACAGTTAATTATTTTGGTAATTCTTTCATAGGACAAAATGGAAGTACTAGTCCAGGGTATATTATACAATCTACTTTAGGAGACATAACTATTCATGCTAAAGAACTAAGTGCAGCTGCTATTGGTGATATGTATGCTAGTAAAAGTATACATAAAGGAATAGATTGGATGTTGCCTACAGGAAACTATACTAATGCAGATGTAGCTACACTTAAATCTTGGTGGTTAATGGGTTCTCCCATTGGACCAGAAACTTACCCTACAATTTATGATGAAAAGCTCCTATTAAATGGAGTTGGTTATAATGCAACTATGACTAACATGACATCATCTGACATAGTAGGACCTGGGTACTACAGTGGTTAACATAACTATAAATATTCTAATATGAAATATTCTATAATAAATAAATCTGATGTGGATAATATGATTTGGGAAGACTTAGTAACCACCTCTAAAGATACTATTAGGTGGAATACTGACGAAACAAAAGCTATTGTTAAATTTGAAGGATCTACTCCTAGTTTTTTAAGTGGTAAAACAGAGTATACTTTGAAACAAATTATATCTATTATTAATGATATTGACAATAATTGGATTTATGTGAATCCTAGTGATGATGTATATTCATAAAAAAGGCCAGTAGGAAATGGAAGTGAACCTACTGACCCTCTCTATATAAATATAAAATTGTTGGTTTTATATTTCTTTGTTGACTCTCTCTTTAAGAAGACCTTCTATAATAATTAAGTAATTTATTGCATCTCCAAATTTCTCATTTATTAATTCATATCTAGGTTTTTCTTCAGGAAGTTTATTAATTATAGACTTAATTGATTCAAGATGTTTACATAAATATTCATAAGCCACTTTTTCTGGTTCATTATGGAATGAAAAATCAGTTCCATTTTTAAGTGATATAAATACATCAGCATCATTAGCATATTCATTACGTTTTCTATTGAATGTGCTTTCAGTTCTATTAATAATTCCTTGTAAGAGTAATTTAAATTTATTTAAGTTCATTCTTATCAGCGTTTACAATTGTATTTGCGTTATTTCTGATAATGCTGTCTCTATCAATATCCAAGTTTTTAATGTTTGGCTCTTGATTTAAATTTACATTTGAAAGATTAGGCTCTTCCTGTTCCATTGGTTTTAAATTCTCATTCATTTTTTTAAGATTTAAAGGTTAATAATTATTTTTTACTTCTTTCATCATGATCTCTCATGTTCTTCATAAATTTTTTATGATTTTCTATTCTCTGACCTTCTTTTATAGCATATATACATAAAATGCATGTACATACTATAACTAGAAATAATATTAATGTTGTATCCATTTTTTTATTTTAGTTAAACATATTAGGAGGAGTTTGCCAAGGCTTACAAAGCTTCTTCTCCCCCTTCTATGTATCTGACATGACTCAGATTTTAAATTCATTAAACATTTCAATATCTTCTTCATCTTCATGACTAGGACTATAATTAAATGTACTATTTTCTATTTCATCAATTATATTTAGTTGACTAGGGTCAACATCATCAATTACATTTGCATCTGTAACTTGTAATTTAGATTGACTTAATAATTCAGAGGTCATAAACTCATGAAATTTTTGTTGATTACTCATCCATGATCTAGGGTGAGACTTTTTAAGTGAATGAGTTACATGATTGTAAAATGTCCATGCATTCTCAAGATCAGCTTCATATTCATAAGTTGGTTTGTTCATTTCATTTTTAATACATGACATTTGTGTAGCATCAATAAGATTTTCATCCATAAACAATCTACCTGCTAGTTCTGATTGCTCTTTTTTATTTAAACAAACTTTCTTTAATTCATCTTTATCTAATATTAACTTATTAAAGTATTTATCTGCATGTTTTATTTGTGACATAATATGATTAAACGCTTCTGAATCAGCATTACCTGTATGTTTCCTAGCATAAGATGCTAGATCTCCAGATACCATACCATTTCCACAAACTAATACATATGCACCTATTCCACACTGAAAACGTGTGCTTTTGTCATATGAATTTGACCATGCAAACATCATACCTAATTCAGGATCTTTATTTGATTCAATCCAATATGTACCTTGTGCAACATTTAGATTAGTTGTTGCTGAATATGCTTCATTCAATATATTAAAGCCATGTGTCTTTAACAGACTTCTACTTGCGTCAATAAGAAATTTATGACGTATCACTGTGTATGTATTCCCATGATTTGGAAACGGAGCTTGTGATAACTTTTCTGGTGTAACTCCTTTTGGTTTTATGTATCCCATTTTGTTAGTTTTAAAGGTTCAAATTTAATTAATTATATTTAAAATAACAACAATTGATTGGACTTTATTCCAATAATGTTGTTAATTTCTTTTTCAATTGCATCTAAATAATATTTATCATTAATATTATATTCATTCCAAGGTTTAGTATTTTGATCATTATAAATAGTTTGTAGCCACTTGCCGGCTTCTAACTGTATTTCTCTTCCATCTGGATTTCTTTTTATAATTTTCTTACCTTGATTTGATATATAGTATCTATTAATTTTTTGTAATTCATCTTCTTGTGCACGACCATCTTCAACATAAATAGCTACTTGTTTCCATACTCCTTTAGATTTACCACCTATACAATAATCTAAAATATTTTTATTATTATTAAGTGTATCTTCAGGTAGTATACCATCTACAAAGTATGCATATATAGCTTTTGGTATAATAAGCTTAGACTTATTTTTATGAAGAGCTAAGTTATTAAACTCAAAACGACCCTTACATTTAGTTTTACCATTATTATCAATTGCTATATAGTTATTTACATCTGCTAATATAATTTTTTTATATTCATCATGTTCAAGATTTAACTCTGTTAGCCTCTCCCACTCTTCACAGACTTTAAGATATTTTTCTTTTGATGATTTAGGAATTATCATTTCAATACCATCTGTATTCTGTAATAAAGGTGTTGCTTCTGGTATTGCTTCCATTATCATTTCATATAACATCATTAAAGTAAGCTGCCCATTTACAGTAATAAACATTGTAAACTGAGGATCATATAGGAAAGAATTCTTATCATTAGATAAACCATATGTACTATTTAGTATAATTTTATATACATAGTTCATAGGATTACTTTTAGGAATTTTCTTTCTTTCATTAAAGAACCACTCATATAGATCACAAAAAGCCTTTTGATCTAAATGTGCAGGTGCAATTTTATTCATGATTGCTAAGTTAGGATAAAAGCTAGTTACATCAGAAGACATTATAATGTTTTCATTATCAGACTCATAGACTCCAGGTTGTGTGCAACCATGTGCACCACCTAAACCAAAATGTGTTTTAATACCTCTATAAGCCACAGAATATTTAAATCCGCCTTTTGTTTGATTAGGATTAATTTCTACTGTTCTAAATTTTTCAAGTAAGTTATTAAATTCAGGTGTCTCAAACTTAATGTAATCAAGTATAAGATCTTTAATCTTAATTACATTTCTAAATGTTCTTAGTTTTTTAAGTTCATACTTAGGAATGTTTAATTCTTTACTTAAGTAGTAGGCAAATAACTCTTTGCTAATACGTGGTTCAGAAGCACTATATAGATTAATATTATATTGATCTGTAAGATTTTTTCTTAAAGTTATTAATGGTTTTGACCTTTCAAATATTTCTTTTGTTGACTCAACATCATTAATACAATATTTGATTATTAAATCTAATTGTTCTTGTGTATCTATACTAGTCTCATGGTGAATAGGCATATCTATTATATTATCCCAATCCATACTGTATTGTATCCATTTTAAACTAGACATTTTAGCAACGTTATCCCAGTGATTTAATTTAAAAACATCAATTTGTTTTATTGTCATCTCCCATTCAGGAAAATCATGAAATTCTCTATTGTTTGATTTAGTTATAGCTCTTTGTGCATAACCATAAATTTCTTCAGCAATAGATTCACCATCCATTAACTTTAAATTTTCATGATCTTTTATTATATTGTGTGTCACTTGTGCATCAAAAGCTAATCCATTATAGGATATGTGCCACTCATTATTTTCTATGTTTTGTTTTAAGAATTCTATAAACTTCTCATAATCATTTTGTAGTTTACATATTGAAAAGATTTTAGTCTCTTCAGATTTGTAATGTGTAAATACTGCTACAAAACAATTTTTTAAGGTTTCATAATCCATTATCCAATGATTCATATCTATTGTTTTAGTTAAAAAATATATCTTATCTTATTCCAAGGAATGATGCTGTTGTGCAGCTCTTTAAATTGATGTATATATTCTTTTTTAAGTTTATATTTATACCGTAAGTTTTCCCCACCATATTGTGATGTTTTAGTTTCTTGTATCTCAGGTGTCCATAAAGTTATTTCTGATTCAGGATTATTTTCTAGATTTAATATGTGTCTTTTAAAGTTATGTGTAAGAAATATAACTTCAGCTAACACTTTTTCTTTATAATCTACATAATCATTCATCATATTAAAAAGATCTTTATAGTCTTCTAACCAACCATCATATACTATAACTGGACTATAGTTAACATGAACATCATAACCTGCATCTATAAATGTGTTAATAGCTTTTATTCTATCAATTATTTTAGATGTACCTGGCTCATGTATATCTGCCATTTTTTGTGGCATTAAACTAAATCTAATACGTATCTTACCTTCAGGATCAAATGTAGTGAGTTTAGGATTAACATACTTAGTTGCAAATGAACCCATAGCAATAGGATGATCCTTAAAAAACTCAAATATTCTTTCCCAATTATGATACTTAGCGTGCAGTGCAAAGTCTTCATTACAACTAATGTCATATGTTGTAAAATCTGCATGTGTTTGATTAGGTTTGTCTACAGGAGTAAAATATGCGTGATTGTTTACAGCTGTTAATATGTCACCGGTATTTTTAGCTACACTTAAGCCTGTAGGCTTGTGCCGCTTCATATAGCAATAACTACAGTTATATAAACAACCATGACCAAAACTAGGAGAAATAAAATCAGTACTTCTACCAGAGGGCCTTATAATAAAGGTTTTTCTGTTTACTTTTGTTATCATATTTAAAATTAGAGATAAAAAAAGAGAGCCATAGGCTCCCTTTTAATTTTGAAGTTAATATTATATTATACTATTACTATGTTAGGTTCTTTTGTGTCAACACCAACTAGCTCACTATCTGATAAGAAAAACTCATCTATATTAAATGCATCAGGATTAACAGCAAACATATTAATTAGTTCTCTAATTTCTTCTTCAGTAACTACATAGTGTTCTGAACAAGTGTCCACTAATCTTCTTTCTTCTCTAATATCTTTACCGTTTGGTCTTGGTTTACCTTTTACAGGTACTTGATCACCATTATCATCCATTTTAGGCATCATGTGGTAACTTTGCTTTATAAATTTACTAATTACTACCATTATCTTTTCACTTGGAGAAAATAAACATTCTACGTAAGGACAATTATCCGTTATAGGTATTAGTTTAAAACTTTTTACAGAGCCAAATGCACTTTTAATTAACATCATACTTTTTGGGTTTTCCTCTACATGCTTTTTTGTTTTCTTTGTCATATCAATTGATTTTTATTAGTTTACAAATATATTAAATTATTTGAGTTCTTTTACAATACTTAAATCTTTTTTAAAATCCTCTTTTTCTAAGTCTGGTAAACTACATAATTCACCTACTTTTCTTAAATCTTCTTCATTAACACCTAACATCTGTGCATAATCTTCAAAATATAGTTCAGGATATAAATAACTTTCTATAAATTGAGCTATTTTTCCAGTCTCTCCAAAGAATTTCATTATAATTTCTTTAGTTTTTTTTGTAAATTTTGAATAATTACCTTTTTTAAATTTATTTAAATCTCTTTTAAAAGGTTTTAAATTAAATATATATAAATAGTTATTTTTATCAATACAATGCATTTCTTCAAACAAAATATTTGTTTCTAAAAATAATTCTGAGAATGTTTTAAATTGTTTATCCCATTTATTTTCAATAGTATAAAGACATAATAATTTATCCCCATCCATTGGATATATATCATTCCATGATACATATGTTTGGACAGGGACAAACCTTACACCTTTCTTTATTCCTAATACAGGATAAAGAAAAACTTTACTTTTTTGAAAATATTCTTTATATATCTTTTTCACATTATAATATTACGTTGCCTTTAGCAAAATCATATGGTAAATTATAATCTCTTTCACGGTAGTGGTACTCTGCACGACTTAAAATATCTACAAGTCCTTTTGTCCAATTATTAAATGTTTCATCTTGAACATCAAAAACATAAACGTGATCATAATTATCAATGACTGCAAACTTAAAGCTTTTTTTATAATTACTTATATCTTTATTAGAATTTTTTACCACTAATAAATTGTAGATAACTGCTTGCATCCAATATCTATAGAAATCTACAGTCTCTGCAAATTTTTCAATTCCTTTTGCTGTAGTTTTTAAATCTATTATTACAATTTCTTTTTTTTCATGATCTATTATATATCTATCTACATAACCTTTTAGTCCAAAATCATAATCTTTTAGTTCACATTCAAGATACTTTTCATTATGTACTTCTATACTGTCCATTTCAAAATCAGTTTCTTCTTGATCCATCAAGTCCATAACACTTTTATTGTCCTTTAGTAACACTACTCTATCAACTGCTTTTGCTAACATATCATTATCTATAACATCTTTACCTTCTTCAAGTAAGAATTGAAAATACTGAGCATTTTCAGGTGTTTGTATTTTATCTAATCTTTTTGAATCATCTTTAAAAGATTGATATAAGTTATGATATTCTAATGCTTTTAATATTTCATCATCTAATTCAGACATGTTAGGGTTGTTATACTGTTTAAGTTCATTTAAGATTTTACGAACACTATCTGAAGGTACTTTACCAGGAGTAATAGAAAATTCATCATGTAGCTTTTCAGGTTGTAACAACATTAAGTGTAGTAACTTACCTTCAATTAAGTGCTTGTCAGTCTTAAGTTCCCTTTTTTTAAGAATATAATCTTTATAAAAAAGTTTTGGTGAGAATAATAATCTATTTAGTGATGAGTAACTAAATTTAAATTCTTTTGAATAAAACTCATCTTCTTTAATTTTATCTATCATGTCTTTATTTATTTATGTGATCTTTATATTTACCCATTGTCCCTTTGTGGGTCCTTTGTGCTCCATATTTTTTAGTTCTTTTGTCTATATATTTATACACTTTCTTTTTTTCATACTGTTTAACTAAGGCATCTCTAGGTATACTAGACATACCCCAACCAAATTGTATAGCAAATGTATTGTACTCTTTTGTTTCTTTATTGTATCCTTGCATATTATTATTTTTTTAAGTGTAAAAGGAGCATGGGCTTCCACAAGATATTATAACCTTACCCATACTCCATCCACACACAATTTTAAAATGGTAAATCATCAAATGTTTCAACTAATTCACTTATATTTTGTTCATCATTAGTAATTTTATCTTTGTATTCATCTTTTAATTGTAATGATTCAATATTAATAACAAATACTGATTCTGATGTAAATGCTCCACAATTATTTTGAAGTACATTTACAAACATTGAATTTGCAATATATCTAGATGACCACATATTTAAACATTTATCTTCACACATACATTTAATTAAATGATCATATGTAGATCCCCAATTACTTAGTGACATATTAATATAACGTTCATACATCTTTCTTAAATACTTAAAATTAACATGATTCCAAACTTTTGCATTTTTCATATTCTCAGAATAATATGCAAATATTAATGATAGAACTGTTTTAGATTCTTCAACATTACAATTAGCCATAAGACTAAGAGCTATATTAATGTTTTCTTTATCTCCTGATTTTAATAATTGATTTAATCTTTCAAAATCATCTTTATTAAATGCTACTGAGTCTTCTACACATAATTTATTAATATGAGTATCCACTACTATTTTAGCAGAATTAATTACTAACTCTTTATATATATTATAATCATTAATAAAATGTATATAACCTCTGTTTTTAGATATACCTTTTAAATCTTCTAATTCTTTAGACATTTTAACAAAAGTTACATAATCAGTTGAAGTTTCATCTTCATCATGATACCAGTTTTGTTCTTGAATAATTATAGCATCTTCATCCATTTGCTGTATTCTTAAGATAAGGTCATTAATAAATACAGTATTTTCATTATTTTGAAATTTTGAAGCATACTTATTAAGTAATGTTAATATTGTAATAGGATGATAACCATCTCTATATGTCATAGAAGTTATATCTTCTAATGTTTTGTCACTAATAACCCACATGTCAGCTTTATCACGGTTTCTTACAACTTTAAAATTACAATCTTCTTGTAATGATGATAATTTATCTCTAGATAATGTTAACTTTGGGAACCTGTACATAGAATTAACATTATTTAATAAATAATCTTTAGTGATTTCTTTATTATTTTGTAATGTTTTTAAAACTTCTTCTTTTATATTTGGTCTGTCACCATAACCATGAGATGTAAACAAAAACTTACCTCCAAGTTTAAGTGATATGCAGTTATTATCTTTCATGCTGTAACCATTTATACCATTATAGTTTAGTACATTTTTTTCAAATGTTAAAGTGTATAAATTTTTAAGTGTATCTGATTCAATTTTATTCATTTTTATTATTTTTTAAGTATTTTTTATATTCTGGTTTAAGTTCTACTTTAAAAACATAAAGATCTCTATTGTGAATACTTATTTGTTTTCTAACAATAGGTTCTAAATATTTAAAAGACTCTTTGTTTAATTCTTTACTGTTTTCTAGATGCTGTATCATATCTAATGCAGTAAAATTATTAAAATCATCTATACCTGATGCGCTTTCCCAATATCTAACATCTTTATCTCTAAGTCTGTATATAATTGATCCAATATCTTGTGCAAGCTGCCACACTAAATGTTTTTTTTTAGTATAATCAATTGTAGGTAATATTTTAGATGCTAATTTTTCATTTTCTTCATCATATGTATTAGTCATACCAATTAATTGATTAATTAAATCTTCATCTAATTCAATTTTATTAGCACTTTGATGTAATACTTCATCAATGTCCATAGTCATTGCGTCACCTATATCAATTCTATAAGCAACATTAACAGCCATTCCTGTTAACATCCAACATTCATATGGCATAGTATGAAAATCAGTGTTATATCTATTAACTAGATTTTCACATTTAGAGTCATATACAACTCTAGCTTTTTCACCATTTCTCATATTATCTTCACAGTATCTTTGAATATTCTGAGTCCCATCTTCCATAGCTTCATAGTTCCAAAGTATATTAAGAAGGTGTCTAGTACTTATATTTTGACTGCTTTCAGAACGATCTTCAATGTTATCATGTGTAATATATATTTCAGCTTTTTCATAATCACCAGTTAAAACAATACCATGTTCTTTTAATGCAGATTTTATTCTGTCAGTAGAAACACTACAATTAGGTAATAAATATGCTTTTTTATAAGTTCCAAAATTCTTTGTATTACCAGTAGTAAGAATATTATTTATATTATTAAATATGCAACTTGATTCGTCTAAATATACTGTTGCTATAGTTCCATTTGTAGTACTAGTCATGATCCCATAAGGATCACAACTAATACCAAAATGTTTTATAGCATCTTCATTAAATTCTTGAAAGATTGATTTACTTGCCATTATTTAATTGTCATTTTAATTATTTCTGGATTCATCATCATTTTATTAAATTTTTGTTTGTTTCCATTAAAAATAGTTCTTACTACTAGATATTTAAGATCATTAGTGAAATACTTCTTAGTACATAATGAAATTAATCTATCAGTAATTTTTTGGTTTACTGTGTTTTCTTTTGAATAAACTACAGAATAGTTTGCTAATCTTGTAGCTAATGTAGAAGCAATATCTGCTCTATAACCATCACCTTCACCAATACAACTTTTAAGTTCACCTAATATATATGATTCATTTTCATGAGTCAATAAATCTTTTGGAGTTACTAACTTATCAAGTTTATTATTAATAAATGTAGTAAACATAGATGCAAACGAATCACCTACACTACCCTCACCAATCATTTGAATCATAGTTAAATTATCTTCAAACTTTTCAAAACTTGAAATAGAATTAAAGAATGCTGTAATAGATCTTGCATTAGTTTCTTGTGTAACTAGCTCAGGGTGTAATAATAAGAAATTAATACATCTGCTATCTATACCTGCACTTTCTGCCCAACGTGCCCATACGTCTACATCAAATTTAAGATTAGCAGTAATATATCTTGTCTTTTGTGCTGAGTCAATACTATTTACCATATAATCACCATTGTCTGGATTACTAGTAAGTATAATATGCCAGTCTTTAGGTAAACTCCAAGAGATATATGTTTGTCTATCAACTAATTCCATTACAGCTTGAATAAATCTCATGTCTGCACGGTTCCAGTCATCAAGAAGAAGTATACCACCTTCTTTCTTATCAGAAATCCATTCAGGTGCACAGTAAGACATTCTATTTTTACCAGTTACTTTCCAACCTTGTCTAAGATATTCTTCTACTGCTAATTCATCAACCCATTGACCAATCTTTTTAGTTAATGTTGCACTACTAATTTGTGCAGCCGCTGCTGCTTTCTGTGCTGCTGTATAAGTTAGATCATCTATCTTTTTAGCTACTTGCTTTTCTTTATACATTTGAAATTGTCTTACAGGAAATCCAACTAGATCACCTAACTCTTCTATTTGTGCTAAGTTTAACTTAACAAAGTTTAATTTATTTTCTTTAGCAATATCAATTACTGCTGATGTCTTACCAATTCCTGATTCTCCAACTATTTCTACTGCTACAGGATTCTTATTTCCTTCTTGTAAATATCTGTTATTTCTAATTATGTGGTTTGTGAAGTCTTTTACTTCATCAATGTTTAAATTTACTTGTGCCATTATTTTATTGTTTATTAATTTATTTGTATTTTTAATCCTGGTAATTCTTCATTTATATTACAGTTTGTACTATGAACCCATAATGCATTCTTTGGACAATCTTCTGGAACGTATGCTTCACCGTCTGTTAAATATATTAAAGCAGTGTACTGCCCTTTCTTTTGATTATATAAATCTATTACAGGTTGGAAGCTTGTGCCACCTCTACCTTTAATTTCCCAATCCTTTCTTGGATTGAATTCTTCTACTGAATTTATTTGAGTATCACATTGTGCAACTGTAATTTTGTGACCAGTCTTATGCATATGCACTAACTCATTCATAAATTCTTTTAGTTCTTTATTAGATACAGAACCTGATGTGTCAACACCAACAAGTATATTATTTTTAAATTTAACTTTAAGACCTGCCATCTCAGTATATCTCTTATTAAATTTACGCTTAAGCTTCTTAGTATAACATATGCTAGAATTTCCAACAAATCTTTTTAAATATCCTTTCCAATCAAAAGATGGCGGTTCAATGTGTGTTAACCTATGAAGTAAGTCAGCAAGTTCACCAGGGATACTACCACATCTTTTTGAAGTTTGCTCTGCAGTTTCTTTAAGTTGATGCTCAACTTGTTTTTGTATAAGTTTTTTATCAGCTTCAGCTAAATCATCAAACTCTTCCCATGTCTTATGATCATATTGACTATCACCATCCATTTGATTTAAAATACTTCCTAATGATTCACAAGGTGACTCTCCATCACATTCTTCTTCTAATAGTTCATAATACTTTTTAGTACCAGCTTTTTTAGGAAGTTTAAGTTCAGGAAATGTATCTAATGTTAATCCACCATCAGGAAGATAGTCACTTCCTATATATTGATTAATTTCTAAATCTGCAGCTATATTAAATAGTTTATGATTAGAATATAAATCTCTCATAATTAAATGTCCAAATGATACATGTAATAACTCATGTTTTAATAATCCTATTCTATGTTTTTCATTAAGACCATTAAAAAAATCAGGATTAACAGACAACTGTACTCCTATACCATTTTTACTTACCCCTGCTGTAGGTAAATCTTTTCTAAAGACTTTATTAAGCCCAACTAGAAAGAGCCCGTAAAAGGGCTCTTCTAATATTAATGTTTTACTTGCTCTTGCAAGACTATCTTCAATTCTTACCATGCTAATTCTAATTTAATTTGTTTTATAAATCCTTTTTCACCATCAGTAATAGTATCTAAATAAAGATTAGCTATCTCATACTCTATTATTTGTTTATCTATTTCTATTACTTTTGTTTTTTTAATACCTTTAAATAATTCCATCCAAGGTTTACAATTATTTGCCAATGAATTTTTTCTTTTTCTTCTAATATCTTCACCATCAAATTCATGTTCTGATACTAAAATTAAAAACTTAGCTCTTTTACTTCCATTTAAAGATTTAGCTAATGCTATTATCCCTGTGTCAGTAATATTTGTATTCATTATATTAGAAACACCTATTGCTAAGTCTTCCTCTGATCCTGCTAATAGTTTTTTATTATCTAAATAAAGTTCTAATGTTAATTCAATCATTTATTTTTGTTGTTTTAAGTGCCCATAGAGGCAACCTCTTGGTTGACATTATGTCTATCCATTCCTTAGCAGAAGGTATGTAATTGTTACAATCTTCTTTTACATGCTGCTCTCCAACATATCTTGTATACACGGTTTTTCCGTCTGAGTTTTTGAATGATTTTCCAAATTTTTCTTCACAAATAAAAATCCCTTCACTGTGATGTCTAAATATCCTATGGAAAGAAGTGCCTAACCATGCTTTAGTTTCATCAAACCATTCATGTATGTGTTGATAATCTTCAGGTTTACCACCCCATTTTCTCACTGAAGATTTACTATGCAATAATGGATGTGCCATTACTTATTGCTTTTGATATTTCTTTAAGACCTTCACTTTTTTCATCATCATAATAATATTCTTCAACTGTATTCTGGTTATGATCTACATATACAGACTGATTATCTAAATCTATAGTTAGTTGACCGTAACCACCACTATTATTTACCCAATCCCATTGAACAGTATTATGTAATAATTCATATATGTAATCCTCAAAGGCATCAGAAAAAGATTTAAGGTCTACACTAGTAAATTTTTCATCCCCTTTCTCATCCATAGTATATGAGTGGTAATCATCTATACAGCCATCATCACCTCCTCCACTATAACTAACTACTACTTTTGTTAGGTTTTTGTCTCTTAGTTTTTTTATTTCTAGTTTCTGTCTTATTGTTAAGTTTTCCATTTTTTAAAATTTTAATTTCTACTCCTGGTTTTTCTTTATTGTACTCATATGGTTCAAACTGTGGAATTAAAAATGTCATATTATCATCTTCTATCCACCCATGTTTTACCATATCATCTTGCACTGTCTGTGCAGGGTTTATGTAATCAAACTTATGCCTACTACCTCTAAAAAATTTAAATGATATTATAACAGGTAGGTCATATTTGACCAACTCTTTCTTAAAAGAAGCTGCTAATTTTTTATAAATACCAGATGTATTTTTTCTATATTTCATAACTGTCTTACTTGATACAAGATACCTACCTGTCCATTGTTGAGAATTTTTACTACTTGGCACATTGCCCGGTATAAACCATTTCATAATTTTAATGTTTTACTTAATAATTCTTTTAATTGAGCATGTACTTTATGAAATCCATATTCACATACAGCATCTGACAAATCTTTACTTAAAGTTAAGTAAAAACCTTTTATATTAAAATGTAATAAATATTTGTTTATAGCAGCATGGCCCGCCTTGTCATTATCAAATAAAGTTATAACTTTCTTATATTTACTCTTCAGATTTTCAACTATATAAGGTTTAATTATAGTATTTTCTGAGTCAGGAGCAATAACCTCAACGTTATATCCAAATGATTTTAGACACATAGCATCCTTAAGAGATGAACATATAACTAAATATGGTTGATTATATTCTAACTGATCAAATCCCTGAAGGTGTGCATTAACTTTAATGAATTTATATTTATCATGACCAGGTTGATATATCTTATAAACATTATCATCCTTATCAAAATATCCATATATTTTAGGATTAGTTATTTGTAGAGTCTGAAGGCCATCATCATCCTCTTTTGACATATTATAGTATTCTAAAGGTTTAACATTATACTTTTCTAATACAGACCTGCCAATATTAAATTGTAACCAAAACTGCTGGTCTATTTTATTCCAAGGTCTATCTTTACAATAATCTACCTTATATTTAGCATGATTTTTAATTTCTATAGAGTATTTGCCCTTTTCTAGTATGAACTTATTGTAATCATTTAATAACTTGAATAATGATTTGGAATAATCAATATTAAATATTTCTTTTATTAAATCTATTTTATTACCATAATTTCCTGTAGAAAAATCTTTATACTTGTACTCTCTTGATTCATTGTCTACAAATATCCACATACTAGGTGTTTTTTCACCAGGATTAAATATAGAATGTATTCTAACATTCTGTCCAGTTAATTTTTCTGGTAAATCTAAATAGTATTGGAATACCCATGAACTTGGTACATTATTTTCATCTAGTTCTAAATTTTTTGTACTTATCATAATTAAAATAGTTTAGGGCTGAGAGTTGGCACCGCAAGTGGTATTCTTTCTCAATTAAGTTGATATAACCTCGTCAGGTAATTATTTTCACTCTAGAGTAATACACCCTTGCTAGTCATAATTATTTTATGCCATCCAACACCCTTCACTATTAAATAATAAAATAAGATAAAGACCCACAAGTGTATTAACTGTTGTGGCTTATGCCTTTATGCAGGTCCTTATCTTATTTATTAAATATTATAATTCAAAATCTGAACCAGTTCCTGTTTCACCTTCAAACTTATTATCTGCTTTTGGTGTCTCTTTTTTAACTATTGCTCTAACATGTACATCTTTATTAAATACTAATAGTCTGGAATTTTCTACATTAAGAGCTTCTACTGGAACACCATCTTTAGATTGTCTTGGTAAATAAAGGTCATCATTTATATAACCTTCTTTACTTTCCCATTCTCTTGATCCAAGACAAGCATTAAAAAACTCAGAATTTTTAAATACATCTTGACATTTAGTCATAAAGTCTTCAATAGTACCTGCTTCAATAGCATCTAGCTGTGATCTTTTATCTAATTGCTCAGATAAAAATATCATAGATTTAAGAACTTCTTGATCTCTACTTACTTCTCTACCACTTTGTAGTGTTGCATCTTTGTAAGGATACGGACTCATTCTAACTCTACCTACCTGACCATCATATCTACCTTTTGATTGATCATTCATATCTCTATAAAATCCTTCAAAATCTCCAGTTACAGGTTTAGTCTCAACATGTAACATAATATTAAATGCTTCTGTATCATATGGTGTTCTATCAAATGAAATAGAATTGATTCTAATTTCATGATTTCCTGATCCCATTACTGGTTTTGGTCTACCACTTCCAGCAGACATGTCTTTTGTGTTTAACATAATTTTTGTTTTTAAATTTACTTCACTCATTTTAATAATTTTTTTGATTAATTTTAGTAATTCTCAATACAGTCTTTAACAAACTGTAAGTCATTGTGTATAAAGGAGTCTTCAAACATATCCATTGGTGATTTACAAGTATTTTCACCATTGTTTTGTGTGTCAAATCCATATTCTAACCCATCTTCTGTTTTTTTCACTCTTCCAAATAATACAATTGAAAATAAACCTTCTAATGTTAATGCATTGTCTATCATCTTACCAACAGTTTTTGCTTTAACTCTCCTATGTCCATTTACATCTGTACTTTCTTCAGAATGTGTCAAAAAGAATATTGTTAAATCTTCTCTCATATCTTTAGGCATTTTAGCCACTTGTGCTAAGTTTGCTGCTATGGAAGTAAATTTATCATAACCTTTTTCATTTGCTCTATCAAAATACTCAAAAGAGCTCATATATTGCCAATCATCAACAACTAGTGTTTTAATGTTTGGCATTTTATCATTAACATGTTGCATTGCTTTAATTATACCAGGAGCTGAAGAAGCTGATGTCATATTTCCTTTAGGATTATCCTTGGATATGTTTGTATAGTTTTTCTTCCAACCCTTAAATGGTAATGGTTTGTTTGCTATGTTAATTATAAATGTTTCTTTAGGATCTAATGTCCTAATTGCTGTGGACTTTCCTGTCCCGGAGTCTGCTATGACTAATACGCTTTGTGCCATTTTATTATTTTATTTAATTTCTAGGTCCTGTATCTGGTGACAATCCACCTGTTCTTGTTTTACCATCATATTGATCATTTTTTATACCTGCTTTATCATTAAGTTGTATAGATGCCCATATTTCTGCAAAACGAATTAGTTGTTCTTCAGTATATTCTTGCTTACCTCCTGGGTCAAATATTGCATCCCATTCACTTAACTCATCAGAGTGTAAAAATTTTTTTGCTTCTCCTTTCATTATTTTAATTTTTGATTAATACTTAGTAATGCTTTTTCTATTCCTTTGAGTACGTCAACTATATCTCTTTCAGTCTCTGGGTTAGGTATTGCATCAAATTTACCTGATGCTACAGCTACATCTTCATTGTCAAGTTTATTTTGACCTCTATCTGTAACATCATTAATTACTTTTAATTCTGATGCTGGAATAATGTGTCTTTCAAATCCTGAGCTACTTGTAATCAATTCATATTCTTCTTTCCAGTGAGGATTATTTTTAATTAAATATAAAGTTCTTTTAGGATCTTCTGATTCATAACTTATACTTACAAACTCTGTATAAATGTCTTGACCTTTTTCTAATTCACTAGGAAAAAATGAAACATGTAGTTCATCTTTACCTGTTGGCCTGTATGCCATCTTTGGTATATATAGTTGATCAAATCCAGATCTTGTTTTATCAAAATAAGGCTGATGCTCTTGTCTAAGTTCTGCAACTTTTGCTTTACGTTCAGCTGGAGTCATATTTTTATCTTTAGTGTTAATCATTTTATCTTCTTTCTTGTTGAGGTGGTGTATCCATCTCATGTATTTCCATAGTTTCAAATGCTGCTTTAAAGAAACTCATTCTAGTGTCACCATTTCTTGCTTTAAGAAAATGTAATACTAGTGTCTTATCATCTTTTATAATGTATCTATCAGGCCCATAAAATCTAATCTTTTGTTTAGCTGGTCTGTTAATACCTATTAAAGTATCAGCATGTTGTAACATTGCATCTGAACCAAATATATCTGATTCTAATACATAGTTACCATACTTACCGTCCACTGCTCTATCAGGATTATCTATATTTCTATTTAATTGTGACAAACATATAAACATACAAGGATAATCACGCTTTGCTTGTGTAAAGAATTCTCCTAACTCAAATAACATATCTAATCTATTGTTTTGATAAGGAGCTCTCTTAACTAAAATACTATGATCTAAAGTTACAACAACTTTCTGATCTTTATGTTCATTCATATATCTATCAAGTGTTTCTCTCATTTGATTAACAGTCATAGGTGTTGATACAATATCAACCGGATACTTTATTCTTTCTTTAGAATATTCATGACATCTTGCAAATGTTTCTTGATCTAATTGAGAACCTGCACTACATAATTGCTTATATGTTTTACCTGTTATAGAACTAAACTCTCTTAATGCTGAGGTTCTACCCACCATCTCAAACTGAAATTCTAAAACACGGTAATTTTCTGCAGGATTGTGTATAAATGATTCTCTTATTATCTGATCTTTAATTAAAGTTTTACCACTACCTGGTCTACCACCTATAACTGTAAGTGTATTCCATTCTAACCCGTCTGTTACAGCATCATTAAACTTTGGCCATGGTGTTTGTATAGACTTTTCTTTACCACTCTGTCTATCAAGCATATATTTAAGGGCATCATTAAATGCTGTATATTGACCATTCCATGGTTTACTATCACTCATACAACTTTTTCTTTAAAGTGTTCTTCTTCTGTGTCTACTCCATCACGGATCATATCACAGTAATCAGCTAAATCAGATGATTTAACTTTATTTTTATCTTCTTTTGCTATAAAATATTGACTTGTTTTCATATACATATATTGTTTATCCCTGTATTCATTAACATACATTCTTGTTGCATTTATAATTTCATCCCAAGTAAAATCATAAGTTTCAAAAAACCATCTAAATGAATTTTCTAAAGTTCTTACATTTACTCTAGCAGGTTTACCACTTGGTAATTTACTTGCTGGAAATATTTCTCTATACTCATTTAATTTTAAATTAAACTTCTTACCCATTAACTGAATACTTGTTCTTTTTTTAGCTTTAACAAAATAATTCTCAAATTTTGCTATAATTTTCTTTCCTTTTACTGTTAATTTATTACCATCAAGAAATCCTTGATGATTAAGTATTTTAACATTTTCATTTACATTAGCCATTGGTAATGATAAACTTTTTTTAATTCCATAAAGAACAAGAAACTGGTCTGGAGTTATCTTTTCTTTTAACATTTGTTGAAACAATTCCCACATATTTTTTTAATTTTTAGATTTACAAATATAAGAAATTAGACTGATTATTTAATTTTTTTTCTTATTATATTTATATAGATTTTTTTTGTATGTTTGCAACATGTATAAATTTGAACAATATAATATCATATGTGGTGACTACAAAAAAATACTTGAGGAACCCTTAATAAACAAACAAAAAGTGAACATTCCACTTGAATCATTAAAATTTTTAAATTATGACAAAGAAAAACAAAAAAATAAGACAAGAAAAAAAGACTAAATCATATAATAAAACTAAAGAAGCCTTATCACAAGGTAAAGTTGTTACTATAAATCCTGATTCAGTTGTTAATATTCCAGTTGCAGCTCAGTTTAGAGAATATATTTCAGAGGTACTTAATTATTTATTTACATTAAAAAGTGAGGAAGAAACAATGAGAGTTCTTTCTACTATTAGAGAAGGATTTAAAAATGTTCCTAAAGATGCTCCATATGATGGTTATATGAATTCTGTTTGGACACTTATGAGTTTAATGTCTGAGATTAATTATCAAGCTGCACAACAAGGTCTTACTATAGTTACTGATGAAGATCATGATGAAACACTTTCTAATATAATTAATTCATTTGATATAGGTGAGCAAAAACATACTGAAGGTACATTTAAAGAAAATAGAGCTGCCTATAAAGAAAAATTAAAAGCATCTGAAAAAGATGATGAATCAAAGACTAACGAAGATTAGATCCTACATCATCACCTAATTCTATTATCTCTTGTATAACTGAGTTTAATTCATCTTTACTACAATCTCCAAAAGATTTGCAGTACTCTCCTCCATTTTTATTGAAGCAGAGTCCTGCTTTTCTTTTTATTTGTAACTTCATTTCTCCAAAACTATAACCTATATCATTTGCAAGCTGTCTTATCATAACGTGAACCTTTGCTATTTGAGCATTAGTACCATTATCTCCTGATACACTGACAAATATTTCTACTTTAGCTCCTTCAGGAAGATCATCTACAAATGTATTATAGATTTTCTCCTGTGCTTTTATATTGTATTCTAGCTTACCATCTTTCTTAGTAAGGTTAGAGAATAAATTTTGTTTACTCATTTTTTTGTTCTATTATCTATGTCTTTCTCTATTTGACTTGATAAATACATTCCTGTTGCTAATCCAGCTATATATATTACTATATAGACTCCTATATATATTATTTCCATTATTTTAAATATTCTTTAATTCTACTTTCACTTTTATCAAGAACTTCAGCTATATTTTTTACTGACATACGCTTTGCTCTTAGTTTACTAGCTATAGTAGCTAATTTAATGACAGATACACTTTTAAGATCTGTCCATTGTTTTGTTTTACTATTCCAATTCATATTTATTCATTTAATGATTCTAAAATTTGTTCACACATCCAGTCATAATCCATATCTACATCTATAAATGATGATACATCTACTTCTATCATATTTCCATTTTTATCTGGAGCATTTATCATAACTTTGTTTATAGTTACATAAGGATCACAACCAGGTTCCATTCTTGTTTCTCTTTCACCCGGCTCAAAAGTATAATGAAGATCAAAATCTGATCCATCAATTTCTATACAAAATGTATCTTTAAAACCTATTGTTCTCATTTGCTTTTTTGTTTAGTTTCTGTTGACACATCACCAATAGTATTAACAGAATTGTTATTATTATAATTTTCATTTAATTTATCTATTTTTTTAGCTTCATTGTGAATCCACCAAGTGAGAAACTCATTTGGAGTTCCTTCCCACTCAGCTTCTGCCATTGCCATATATAATTCTTTCATTTTTCCCATTATTTTTTTTCTTTATAATATTCAGTGTAAAGAGAATCAATTTTATAATTATATTCTGCATGTACATAATCTATTTCTTTTTGAATAGTAGCTCTACGCATATACTCTGCATCACTTATATTATTATACATACCACATGATGTAAGCATCATTGTAAATAATATAATCAGCAGTGTATAAATGTATCCGCCAAACCATTGTAATAATTTTTTTGTTTCCATAATTTATCTTTCTAAAGGGTTATAATATTTAATTTTGTCTTGATCAAACGTTGATAGTGCTGAGTCTACCCATTTCATATCTACACTATTTGAATAGCATAAAATATGACAAGTTGCTTTTTCATGAGGAGATAATCTTAATAATCTACCAATACGTTGGGCAGTCTTTCTTTCATTGCCATATGCATGCATAATTATACCTTGTTTTACTCCTGGTATATTTACACCTTCACTTAACTGTAGTACACATGACAATTGATTTATTCTACCATCACTAAATAAATCTAAATTTTCTTCTGATTTTTTGTTACCTGAATGATAACTGTTAGGACACATTCTATCAGCTTGCTTCTGTGTATTAGCAAATACTAAGCATTTCTGATTAATATTTTTTAGTAGACCTTTTGCATATGCTTCTTTAGTTCCATAATCCATCATAGATTTCATCCTCATTATAGATGTAAACTGTTTTTGCTTTTGTGTTTGAGCATCTCCTAATCTAGAAGTATAATAATCATAGTCTCCTTTTTCTGATGTATACCAGTAACCACCTTCTTTACCTTTTTTTTTATGAGTCTTAAGTTTAGATAGCTGTAACTGATGAACTATTATTTGATAATCATTTAGTATATTACTGTCTGCTGCTTCATCTACACTGAAGTTATATATAATTGGGCAGTATTTATTTACCATTTTATATTTATCAGATCCTTTTCTAGGTGGTGTTCCTGTTAAACCTAAAATCTTCCCAGTGTAAGCATTTAAAAAATTTTCATGACCTTCAAGTAAACTGTGACATTCATCAAGGTACACTATATCATAATCATTAGGATTTTGTTTATTTATACTGAGATAAGTGCTATAAGTAATATGATCATGAAGATGTAACGTTCCATTTTGTTGACCATTATCCATTTTATCTATCTCACTAGTCCAAGCATCTTTAACAGATAACTTAGGTATTACTACTAACACGCTTAAGAATGGATTAAAATTCTTTATAAGATGTTGGATTGCTATTCTTGTCTTGCCAACACCCATAGATATACCTAATCCACATCTCTTTTTAGTTAGAGTAAGATCTAACGCTTCTTTTTGTACATTATCTCTACTCATTTTAATTTCTTTTAATTGATAAATTAAGTTCTATTGCTTGTTCAGGATGATTCTCTATCCATTCATGACATGATCTACATACTGATAACCACGTTGATACATCATTATGATGTTCTCCACGCCCTTTTTTATGATGTATTTCAGAAGCCCTTAGTGCACAGCCAGGTATACTGGCCATGCAATTAGGTTTATCTGTAAGATATACTTTTCTAAGTTTAGAATATTCAGTATTCTTTTTTGTCATTTTTTTAGATTGTTTCTTCATTATATATCTTTTAATCCTTTTAAATCATAAAATATTGACTCAATCCAATCATAACATTCTTTTGGAGTTTTAGTTTTAGTAGAATACTCTACTTTCCACCTCTTATCCTTAGTTTTTGTTACATATTTCCTGTAAATAAATGCTTTCCAAATTCCATTATTTGATGGATATACTGCAACCCATCTATTGTTACCTATTAGGTAATTAATATCTATTTCATCCATAATATTTATTTAAAGTCAAAAAAATTCTTAGGTAATAGACCTTCTTCAATAAATTTAATTATCAAGTGCTCATATTCTATTCCACATTGTTTAAGAGTAAGTTTATTTTTATAATCAGGCATATATTCAAATGGAGCATTAATAAATGATTTTGCTAATTTACTATTTTCAAATATACCAAAAATAACATTAGCTTTTCTATAACATATCCATTGTTTCCATTTATTTATAACATTTTGTGATCTTTTCCATACTTTGATTATTCTTTTCTTCTTATCCCAGTGCATCTTATCAATTTCTTCTTTTTTATAAAGTTTCAGCCCGTGTAGCACTCTTTTAAATAAGAAATGTTGCTTTGGGTTTAGTTTCTTGTAATTGATTTTTTTTTCATAACTAGTATATTGATCTAATATGCCTAGTCTATCAAGTTTTTTATTTTCTCTTGATATTGTTAATTTTTTAATTTGTTCATTAGTAAACATAGTTTTAAGTGTTATTAAGTTATTAAGTGAGGTTGTATTATAAAAAAAGAGAGACCCGTTAAGGCCTCTCTTCTAAACAAGTATTATGAAGAATTTTATAACTCAAATGAGTTTTCTTCTACTTCCACCTCTTCAGGTGAAGTTTCTTCCATTTCTACTTCTACTTCTTCTTTTTTATCTACTTTCTTATTTCTTCTTGTAGATTTATCTTCTTCTTCATCATTAGATGAAGTCATTTCTTCCACCATTTCTTTGCTAATTGTTACTTTTTGTGTCTCAGTACCATTAGCTTCTCTGATTGAATCACCATTAGTGTGTGCTACTAATGTGTCTCCTTCATCAAGATCTAGTGAGTAAAATGTTTTTCTATATATTGGTTCACCCATTTTACAGCAAACTATTCCGGTGTCACCAGCTATCTTAAGATCTCTATCTGGATTACTAGAACTAAATGCTTCTAATTGCTCTCTAATAACAATATGTCCAGGTAGTTCTGTTTGATCAGCTATACCTATTGATTGTAAATCTTCTACAGTACCATGTATCAAAGTACTTCTTACTTTTCTATTTACCCATCCTTGGGCTCCAAATGCTACTTTTTCTTGAGTTAATCTAACGTGCCCAAATTCAGGGTTACTTTTAGATACTCTAATTACACTACCGTTCTCATCTTGAACAATAGTAACTTTACCATTTTCTGTCATGTCAGTTTGGTTTTAAATTGATTAATAAAATTGTTGATTGTTGTTATATGTCATCAGGATGAAAGTAATCATCCTCTAACTTATCTATATCCGTAATCTCAGTAAGATTAGGTTCATGCTCTTCTTCTTCTTTTAACTCTTTTTCTATTTCTAATTTACGTTCTCTTGTACCACCTTTTAATGCTGAATTATGAAAAGGATCTGATACTTCACTTGTAAATTCATTACCTAAGCAATTTAACTCTTGAATATCTTGATCACTTAGATCAAGGTATTGTTCAAGAGACATATTTATTATTCTTCCGTTTGGTAATTGATAAATCATACCACAAAAGTAAATAAAATATATGTCTCTTAAACATAAATCTATTGGCTCAGTAAAATTAATTATTAGGAGTATAGCTATCTATAAAAATTATCTATGAATATCTATCACTTCTTTACTAAATATTGCATGTTTTCTTGCATATATTCCACTGTTTTTAAGCATTTCATTAGCCCAAGTGTTGCAAGTATAATACCAACCATACTCACCATTTGCTTCATAAAATAAATCACTAGATCCATAACCATCTGCTACAACTACTCTTGCAGCATTACTATCTAACTTAAATGATTTAGTTATATTCTTAGATAAATCATTCCATTGATATTTTGTAATAGGAATTGCTACCCAATCTTCCATTTTTACAAGATTTCTTTTAACATGCATCAATGTCTCATTTTCTTTATCTACTGCATTAAAACAAGCTCTGAATGTTAAATCACTCCATGTAGGAACATCTAAATAAAATGTTTTACTTCCCCATCCATATCCTATATATGTATCTCCTCTAGGCATTATTATATCTACATGTCTTCCATTATCATGTAAGTATATTGTATCTGTTATTACTCTTGTGTCACCAAATATTAAACATTTTTGATGATTTGTTGTTCCTACTTCACAACCATACCATGTAGATATAGCTAATACTCCTAGTATAAAGTTTCCTATTGCTCTCATAATTCTTATTTTCATTTGATTAATGTTATTAGTTTACCATTTCTATTAATATAATTTGCTTGCTTTAGTTCTTTAATTCCTCTTTTAATAGTACTATAACTCACATTAAGTAAGTCAGCCATAGTACCATTAGAAGGAAAACACGTACGTTTCTTGTTACAATGAACTGCTAACACTGCATAAATTGCTTTAGCATTAGTTGACAGTTCAGGATCAGATATTACCTCATAAGATATTATTCCAAATCTAGAACTTTTTTTCATAGCTTAAGTATTTAATATCCTTTTTATCAATTTTAGTTATTTGTATTGTATTAACTTCATGATCTTGACGAATTACTGTACCATCATCATTAAGTGTAATTGTATTTAATAACATTTTGTAGTATGTAGGATTAAAATCACTACCATAGCTTGTATCTTTTAATACTTCACCATACATATAACCATCTTTCATAATACCTAGATCAATCATAGTATCTACATCAGCATTAAAATCATACTTACTAGGTTTAAACTTAACATAATCACCTATACTGAGTAATTCATAATCTGGTTTAAACATGATGTGTATCAACATATCTATTGATGAATCACTTAACATATTTAATAATGCATCTACTAAAACACTATCTTTATAATCATCATCAAATACACTAGATAACATGTGTTTAATTTTATCATTATCAAGGGTTATATTTCTAATCATGAGAATAACATTAACATTGCATACATAATTGCTATAAATAATCCTGCTCCAAACATTACTGTCAATATTATGCTTGTCCAGTTTTCTTTAAACAACATCCATACTTTACTTGCTAAACTATTACTTGTCCTTTTTGTAATTTTACTTTTGTATGGTGGAATTTTAACTCCTTTTGCATTATATGCATACCATACTTCATCTATTCTTTTTGCCATTTTTATTTTTTTTATGAGTTTCTAAAGTTTCAATTGACACCCAAAGGCTTGGTTTTGTTTTACGTTTATAAAACCAACTATTCCCTTGGTGACCAACTGTCTTTAATTTCTCTGGTTTATACTTTTCTTTTAAGTTTTCCATATTATAGTTCTATGTTTCTTAATTTTAAACTTAATAGATCATTTTTATGCATTGTCTTTCTTCTTTTATATTTATATGTAATAAATATTGAATACATTACTAATAATGAAAAGATAATTGGTCCAACAATTATAAATATTATCACATTTATCTCTTCATATGTAGTTGATGTTAATTCTGCTAGCCAAACTAATAGTTCAACACACAGGTTAAATAATTTTTCCATGTCGTAATACTTGTTTTAGTTAATAAAAAGAAATAAGGAGATGGTACGTCAGATTATGCACATCAATATACCATCCCCATATTCCACTCACTCAAACTTAATAATCACTTCTGACTATTAAATCTAATATAGTAATAACTATAATAATATATAATTATCCTATTGTACTGTTATGTAGGCCATACTTGAGCCATTATTATTGTAATTATAATACCTATGTAGCCAATTGCTACAAATAAACTACTGTCTTTATCTTTTCTCATATTTTAATGTTTCTTACTTCTATTAAATTGTCATCATTAGGATTTTGCCTACATATGTTATCTAACACACAAGGATTATTCTTTATGTATTGTTTAATCTTTACCATATATGGACGCATTTCTTTAAGATTATTTATATTATCCCAATGATCATGAAATCTAAGTTTATCTTCTTTAATTTTTCTTTCAACTTTAATTGAATATTCATTTAAGAATATATCAGTATCACGATCTACTTTAAACTTGTATGTAAAGTTCATTATTTTACTATGTAGATGAAACAGATTAGATATATAATTTGGAACATTACCATTGACAACATACATTCTAGTTGTAACATCTTCACTAGTATCATAGAATTGATTTACATTATCATGATAGTATGCGTTGTATAATAATAACTTATTCCCTAGAATCTGTATGCCACCACAGTGTCCTTTAAATAGTCTACCACTATTAAATGTCATTACTTTTTTAGTATAAGGAAGACCTGTTTCTGAATCTAGGTCTTCCTTTATAGTTTTATCATTTAACATGTCTACTATCTTTGTTATTAAATAAATACATTATTGTACTTATAAAATATACTAGCTGTGCTCCAACAAACATCATTAATCCTCCTGTGTCACCTATATCAAACAAGTGACCAACTGGTAAAAGTGCTATCATAGTTATTAACGATAAGATTGTTGAGAGTATTACACTTATAAATATCTTTATAGGTGCAATTAAACATTTTATTCTTTTCATGATTATTTAGTTTTAGTTAATTATTAAGTTAAGTGAGTTTATTTTAATTCTTTGATTCCTTTGATTAACCTAACGACTTTGGTTAATTCTTGTATCATACTATCAAGTTTCTGTGATGGTTCTTGTTGTCTTTCTGAATGTAAATAGTTAAGTGTATCTGAAAGAGTATTCAAGTGATAGTCCATACTATATTCTTTATTTATTTCTGTTGCCATAATTGATATTATTTAAGTGAGTAATTAATTGTTGATATTAAAAACAACAGAAAGATAAAATATGCACACATTTATTGATTAGACTAGTGTTTTTTATAAAACTCCTAGTGTCCATACTAATCTCATTGTACCTAACTATCTTTTACAATGGTAATTAAATTTCCCATTAACTGTTGTTTAAAGATATACCCTTTGTATCCTATGTTTCAAGGAGATTGTTTTAATACTCAGTTGGTATATCTTAATTGATAAAACGGTTACCTGTAATTATTAGGTTCATCTATTAATACTGATAAACCTGCAAATGATAAACAACCTATAAGTAACGATCCTACTAGTGCAATAGATGCATTATAAATTGTTTCATTCCAGAAGTTTAATAATAGTCCTAGTATTACAAAGCCAGCTAAAAGGACAAGTGCTGTAAGTATTGTTATCAATACTGATTTATAAATTGTTTTCATGATTGATATTATTTAAGTGAGTAAATACAATGGATTTGGTAGTCCAGTTGTTAAGTATACAAAGAACAAGTGAGTGATCAAACCCACCTGTCTGAATGAGATTACGTTTCTATTCAGTTAACTTTGTTATGTTATTGTTTTTAAGATTTCGGTTACTAATACTCTCATCCTATAGAGAGAGAACATAATAACTATACATAAGAGTAGAACTCAATCAACATACATCTATTTCAGTATGCATTCTGCTGGAACTACTCTAATGATAGCTATATTATATATTACTGTCTTTACCTACTGTTGTAGTGGTAAGAAGTGGTGTATTGTGGGTTATGAGACCACCTATTCATTGATTAACACACACAATTAAATAATTATGGTGATTATATTCTCTTTTATTGGTTGTGTAACCATTATGGCTGTGGATCCTGGAGTAACTCTACTCTGAATGCACAGATGCAATTAGATTAATCAAAATTCAATTGGATTGCTGTACATTCATAGTTTGAGTGAGTTAAGCTGTCACAGTTTAGAGAACAAGAATGGGAGAACTATTTAAGTTCTACCCAATACATTCCAGTTTCTTCTTGAGTCTCTTGGTCAAGGACCGGAGAGTCAGAGAACTGGAAACCATCTAAAGGTTGGTTAGCTTTTAAACCAAGTGAAGATGGGTCAAGGGAATTACCCTTGTCATCCATTAAACACAATAAACCATAGGTCACTTGACCTTGTTCTCTTGTGTGTACGGATACACCATTGATTTCAGTCTTGTGGACTGACAATGGTTGTGATTTACAGATGATAGTATTGTTTACTATCTTGTGGAAATAAGTTTTTGAATTAGACATAATTAAAAAATTTAGGTTGTGTGTCCTCCACTACAGGGGTAGAACACTATCAGAATTAAACCGGGGAGCTGATAGTTAGAACCTCTCAAGCACTTGACACATGAAACATTTTAAAAAACCAAAAAATTTTTGTATATTAGATATATAAATCCTTTACTAAAAGGAAATACATTAATTAAAACAAGCAACATGTCAGAAGAATTTGAGGATGAAGAAAACAATGGTTTATCATATTCAGAACAAAGAGAACTAGAAGATATGATAGTTGACACTGCGTTTAGAAATTCTTTCTTAGTAATAACAAAGAAGAAGAAGTTTGAAGATATATTAAACGCAAAAATTAAAAACGGAATAAGTGCAATCTTAGCACATCAACCGGAAGAAGAAGCGTCATTGTCCACATTAGAAAATATGATGGCTTATTTCGTTGACACGGAAGAATATGAAAAGTGTTCTGAAATACGGGATATAATTAATAGTAGAGAAATAGAGGGGGAGCTTAAAGAAATGATTCCAGACTTAAATGTAATTATTAAAAACAAAAAAAA
>TARA_R110001606_G_scaffold345151_2_pt1 | contig 31678 bp, 32 predicted proteins | sample TARA_R110001606 | Tara Oceans TARA_R110001606 (sample SAMEA4398315) | marine metagenome | biome: Polar Biome; feature: [SRF] surface water layer (ENVO:00010504); material: water (ENVO:00002006), including particulate matter (ENVO:01000060) such as... | depth 5 m
ATTGGATCGGAACATGGCGCCGGCATCACCGGCCGCGATGAAGCTGTACACATACCGCCGCAGAAAGCGCGGACGCAAAGCTTTTCGGAAGTCCGCGCGCAGGGCGATGCGGAAGTAGTGGCGTACCAGGTCGGGGCGGTGTTGGCGGTGGGCGAGTTTGAGCAGCGACAGGGCGCGGTGGGCGCGGTAGGGGCGTCGCAACGCGGCCGCCCAGGGCGGCAGGGCGTGGTCGAAGATGCTCGCTTCCAGGTCCATGCCGACGCGCAGCGCGGCGGTGAGGTCGTGGCGCAGGCTGTCAGGGTGTTTGTGAATCCTGGCCAGTGGTGTGTCGATGCCGGTGCTGGGGTAGTGGGCGAGCACGCGGGCAAAGAAGGGAATGTCTTCGGTGTGGCGCAGGCCGGGCTCATAGCGCACCGTGGTGAATAAGCCGCGATGCAGGGCGCAGGCGCCGTTGCAGATGTTCAGCCGCTTGTTCAGGAAGGCGCTGAGATTGTCCGCCGGATTGTCGGTCACCGGGCCGGGTTCGCGGCGTTTCAGAACCTCATGCTCTTCCACCTGATAACCGCCGATCACCAGCCGCGAAGGCGGATTTTCGCGAATCGCGTGGCGCAGGGCGATCAGCGCGCCCGGCAGCAGTTCGTCGTCGGCATCGAGAAAGATCAGCCACGGGTAGCGGCTCACCGCCACGCCGCGGTTACGCACCGCCGCCTGCCCTTGATTGTGTTGGCGCAGGAGGGTCAGCCGGTGGCCGTGCCGTTCGGCCAGCGTGGCCATCACCTGGTCGGTGTTGTCGGTGGAGCCGTCGTCGATCACGATCACTTCCAGGGCGCCGTCGTCCTGATCGAGCGCCGACAGCACCGCCCGCTCAAGGCAGTAACCATAGTTGTACGCCGGTATCACCACGGAAAAGCCAAAGCCCGCTTCCATACGTCCCCCTCATGGGCCAACGAATGGCAAGACGACGCCGTGTTGCAGCGAGCCTTTACACCGAGCCTTCCGCAGCCGCTTTTGTTGTTATGAAAAAACGCAAAGCGGCTTCATTTAATACAACGCAAATCCATTTAACAATTTATTTGCGAATAGGCATTATAATTTCTGAAAAGCGCTGTTCGCTCTTTATTTTTTGCGCGATTTATCGGCGATAAGGAGATTTTCAGTCACGCGGAGCAGACTAACGAACGGCTATCGGGCTTTGCCGACGTGCTGTTGCAGCAGGGTGGCAAAGCGGTCCATCTGGTCCTGATCGGCGAAGAAGTGGGCGGGGAGCATGTAGAACAGATTGCGCGCCGGGTAGATCAATATCACCCGCTTGCCGCGCCGCCACTTAACAATGTGATCCCATGGCAGGCGGCCCTCGGCGGAAGGCTGCGTGATCGACAGCCCCTCTTCGCTAACGTGGATGGTCTGCGGTTCGGAGAGCGCCTTGTATTCCCTGAAATTCTTGCGCGCGCGCCAGGGCCACAAGTACATCAGCCCTGACAACAGCACATAAACCACCAGGCCGGTGACGACAGCGGGAAGATCGCGGGTAAACGCCCACAGCGCCACGGCGAGCAGCAGGGCCACCACCAGCGTCCAGCGCCAGCGGAACAGGCCGTGCATGCGTTGCGCGGCGATATAGTCTTCAACCCGCGCGGTCCCTTGCAGAGTCATCGGTTTCCTCTAAGCAGGCTTTGAACAGCGCCTCGGGGCACTTTGCCCCGGGTCCGGTAGGCGCATTGAAAATGCGCTTATTGGCCCGCGAGCTGATCGAAATCGCTGGCGTCGTGCCGTTCACGCAGTTGCGTCTGCGGATCACCGAAGGTGCGGTTGACCTTGCGACCGCGCTGCACCGCGGGGCGGGCATCGATCTCCTTGGCCCAGCGCATGACGTTTTTGTACGAGGTGACATCAAGGAATTCAGCGGCGCTGTAGAGCCGGCCGAGCACCAGTTGGCCGTACCAGGGCCAGGTGGCGACATCGGCGATGCTGTATTCGTCGCCGGCCAGCCAGGCGTTGTCGGCCAGGTGCCGGTCGAGCACGTCGAGCTGACGCTTCACTTCCATGGTGTAACGATCAATGGGGTACTGATATTTTTCCGGCGCGTAGGCATAAAAGTGGCCGAAGCCGCCGCCCAGAAACGGCGCCGCGCCCTGCTGCCAGAACAGCCAGTTCATGCATTCGGTGCGCTCCGCGTGCCCCTTGGGGATCAGGGCGCCGAATTTTTCCGCCAGATACAACACGATGGAGGCGGTTTCGAACACCCGCTGGGGCGGCGTGACGCTGTGGTCCATCATCGCCGGAATCTTGGAGTTGGGGTTGGCCGCTACGAAGCCACTGCCGAATTGATCGCCCTCGCCAATGTTGATCAGCCAAGCGTCGTACTCGGCGTCCTTGTGGCCCATGGCCAGCAGCTCTTCGAGCATCACCGTGACCTTGACGCCATTGGGCGTGGCCAGGGAATACACCTGGAGGGGGTGTTTACCCACCGGCAGATCCTTGTCGTGGGTGGCGCCGGCGATGGGCCGGTTGATGTTGGCGAACTTGCCACCGTTGCCCGGCTCCCATTTCCAAACCGTCGGCGGGGTATAGGTGTCATCGGTCATCGAATCTTTCTCCCGTTCACAAACGAAAAGGCGCTGGCGCCGAACAGAGTAAAGCCATGGCACAGTAAGGGTTCACGGCGTATTTTTGAATCCACGGCGCCCACAAGGAGCCCTATCATGGCGAAAGTCACGGTTTATGGCGACACCCGGACCCTGACAACGGGCCCCGACCGTGGCCGACGTCAAGATGATCGACCGTCCACCTGCTGTCTTTTTATCCCGGCCAGGTCGATGCCTTCCAGGCAGCGCACGTTGATCGCCGCCATTTCAACGCCGCCGTGAGCACCAAAGCCAAAAGGCGCGCAGCCGCAAGTGGCGCAAAAGTGATGTTTGATTTCGTGTTTATTAAACGTGTAAGTACTCAGCGCACCGTCTTCGGCGGTGACCGACACGTCGGCGCGCGGCACAAACCACAACAGATACCCCTTGCGGCTGCAATGCGAGCAATTGCATTCCACCACCGACTGACACTCCCCTTTCACCTCGATATTGACGTTGCCGCAGTGGCAACTTCCCTTGTGTTTCATCGCGTGTATTCTCCAATCCGCTACCTGTTATCTAATCGAACGTTCCCGGTGGCTTGATAGTAAGCCGACGCTGACGACAAAGCAGCCGTCGGCGAAGTCAAGGCGGGCAACCGGGTCGGGCTGGCCAGGGCCGTGTCCGGCCATGGACGGCCGGACTCGAGCCCGCACGGAGGCGTCTTTTTGCGTGTCCTGGCCAGCCCGACCCGGTTGCCCGACCCCGGATGGAGAGACTAACTCGACCCCAAAAAAACCGACCGCAAAACCCCTTTGGCCTGTTCACATCTTGGCGGAGCAATGCCATTGTCACCGGCACCCCCGCCGGCCTGAAACTCTTACCTGCGCCCACGGCGAACCGCCAAAGCCCCTTGTCACAAGCCTCATCCATTCGGCCAGCGTAATGGGGCACCTTGAAAAAAATTGCCCTCTTCCCATATCCTCTCATCATCTATAAAGTGAACACACGTACACATAAAAATCAAAACCCTTAACCGGAGGTCAGGCATGTCCACTTCAATGCCAGAGCACCCCAGAACGAAAAGCTGGCTGGCCAGGCTGGCTGCGATCACCGACATGTTCGCCTACCCGCTGCGTACCTCCCATTACGTGGAGTTGGTCAACCCGCTGTGGAGCACGCATCGCCTGCATGCCCGGGTGGTGGCGGTGTGGGACGAAACCCAGGACTCCCGCACCCTTACCCTGAAGCCCGGGGCCCACTGGCGACTGCACCGGCCCGGCCAGCACATCCGCGTGGGCATTCCGGTGCAGGGGCGCCACTACACCCGTACCTACACCATCTCTTCACCGCCGGAGCGCGATGACGGTTGCTTCACCATTACCGTGAAAAAGATCGACGGCGGCCGTCTGTCGCACCACATCGTGCGCAATCTCAAGGTCGGCGATTACGTTCCGGTGGGCCTGCCCCAGGGCGACTTTTATCTGCCGGATGCGTCGCCGATTCAGCCCCTGTTCATTACCGCCGGCAGCGGCATTACCCCGGCGATGAGCATGCTGCGCAGCCTGATTCAGCAACAGCGCTTGCCGAACACCACGCACATCCACTACGCGCCGCATGAGTTCGACACCATTTTTGGCAAGGAGCTGCGCAAGCTGAACGCCGAGCAGCCGCATTACCGTCTGCACGAAGTTCACACCCGCAAGGAGCAGGGCAACGCCGCCCACTTCAGCCGCGAAAGGCTGGAACAGTTCTGCCCCGACTGGCGCGAGCGCGATTGCTACGCGTGCGGCCCGCCGGGCCTGCTGGCCGCGCTGGAACAAACCTGGGAAGAGGCAGGCCTGTCACAGCGCCTGCACATCGAGCGCTTCCGCGCCGAGTTGGCGCCGATCCCCGACGACGCGGTGGGCGGCAAGGTGCGCTTCGCGCGCAGCGATCTCGACGTGGACGCGGACGGCCAGACCAACCTGCTGCGCATCGCCGAGGACGCCGGGCTGAACCCGCCCCACGGCTGCCGTATGGGCATCTGCCATACCTGCAATACAACACTGAAATCCGGCTGCGTGCGCGACCTGCGCAGCGGCGCTTTCATCAACGAGCCGGGCGCCATCGTGCAGGTGTGCGTGTGCGCCACCGCCGGCGACTGCGAACTGGATATCTAGGGAGAACCGCATGAGCACGAAACGACCGCTGCCCGTGGATCTCACGGAAGATCAAATCGACGAATTCGGCCGCGAGATGGACGCCATCTATTACGAGACCCTGGAGTCCCGGGGCGAGAAGGACCGGCTCTATATCCTGCGGTTGATCCGCATTCAGCGCAGCATGGCGCTGTTCGGCCGGCTGGTGATCTACGCCAGCCTGTTCCTGCTGCCCGCCTGGCCGCACGCCTTGGCCGGCTGGGGCACCACGGTGCTGGTGATGGCCCTGGGCGTGATCATGCTGGGTGTCGCCAAGATTCTGGAAAACATGGAAATCGCCCACAACGTGCTGCACGCCCAATGGGACTGGATGAAAGACCCGGAAATCCAGTCCAACACCTGGGAGTGGGACAACATGAGCCCGTCGGATCGCTGGATGTACTCGCACAATGTGGTGCATCACACCTGGACCAACGTGCTCGAGAAAGACCTGGACGTGGGCTACGGCATCATGCGCGTCACCCCGCTGCAGCCCTGGAAACCTGCTTACCTGCTTCAGCCCGTGTACTTCGTGCTGCTGATGCTGCTGTTCGAAGAGGGCGTATCACTGCACGAACAGGCCATCATCGACGTGGGCGAAGGCAAGAAAAAACCCAGGGAAATTCTGCCGCTGATGAAACACATCGGCCAGAAAATCTGGGGGCAAGTGCGCAAGGATTACATCATGTGGCCCGGCCTCGCCGCGCTGGTGTCGGTTCCGATTTCGCTGGTTGTGCCGGAATCTCCGCTCACCGTGTTTCTGCTGGTGGCCGGCGCCAACTTCATCGCCAACATCATCCGCAATATCTGGGCGTTCGTGATCATTTTCTGCGGGCATTTCCCCGCCGACGTCTACAACTTCACCGAAGCACAGGTGGAAGGCGAATCCCGTGGCCAGTGGTACATCCGCCAGTTGCTCGGTTCCGCCAACATCACCGGCGGCCCGCTGTTTCATGTGATGTCTGGCAACCTGAGCCACCAGATCGAGCATCACCTGTTTCCCGATCTGTGCAGCAACCGCTATCCGGAGGTAGCGCCGCGCGTCAAAGCGCTCGCCGACCGCTACGGCCTGCCGTACAACTCCGCGCCCCTGTGGCGGCAGTTCGGCACCACCTGGCTGAAGAACCTGCGGCTGGCGTTCCCGGGCGGCACCCTGCCGCCGGAGCCGGCGCGGGCGTAAAGGGCATCGCGCGTTCGTGCGCGGGAATGCAGGAGCCGCTGCCGTCGCCGTCAGGCCGTGGCGTCGTCTCAGGCCCCTAATGAGCGCGCGGCCCGCGAGTCCTCATGTTCAAAGGCGCTTTCCATCCGCTTAATCTCCACGGCGGGAGCGCCCCGTTCTTTGGCCACCTCCCGCCAGCCCAGGCAGGCTTGCGCCACGGCGCGAATTTCCCGGTCGGCGTCGTCCAGTTTCAGGGAAAACTCTTGCGCCACCGACCGCAGCAAGTCGATGGAGCAGGTGCCGTCGTCCAGGTCGATGTTGGTGGCCAGCACCCGGGCTTTCAGGTCCTGGGGCGTGGGGTTGAGATCGTAGGCAGGTGACAGCGACCATCCGGCTCCGCCCTGCCAGAGAAAGCCGTGGTTCCTCAGATGGTCGTCCACGTTGGAAACCAGAATCGAGAACGCCACTCTCTTGAACAGCTCCAGCCGGTCGCCACGGGCATTGGCCCCCTGCTCGGCCAGCGCATCGACGATTTCCAGATAGCTGCCGCGCTCACCGTCGCGATGCTCGGTCATCGACATCGCCGAGAGAAACGGAATGCGTTCCTCGCCGTGGCGATCAAACCGGCGGGACAGCAGCACCGGCCGACCCGTCACCGTGTGCAGGTTGTGAGCAGCGGTCCGGATGCCAGCGCTTGCCGCCAGATCCAGCGCCACGGCTTCCCAGCGTTCCAGAGAGTATTCATCGGTTTGCTTGGGAAATTTAGCGATCGCCAGACGGCCATGCTGATCAATCACCGATGCCTTGGGTCGGGCACCGCCCAGGGAAGAACCGGGCGCGAAGATCATGCGCAGGTCGTCATCGCTCTCATCACCACGAACGATCCGCTCCGAGGCGCCCAACAACTCGCCCAGGGCCAGCAAATCCGGCACGCCATGCGGCTGCGGCGCCTGGAATTCCTGTTCATCCCGCCAACGAAAACGCAGCGCCCCCAGGCGGGTCAGGTCGGAAACGCCGAGCAGAAAGTCGCTCTCATGAAGGGTTCGCACGGCGCGGCTTTCCCGTTCCGCCGCACGGCGTTCGCGGCGGCGCATCAGCATGCGACCCCAGGTATCCGGCGCGGAATCGCCCAGCGTGCCGAACATTTCCGCGCCCGCCGGCGGGCGAAACACACCCGGGCCCACGGGCAAGGCCGGGTCCATGGAAAAACGGTCGTCCGCGGCCAGCCATTCGGGGGCGTACTCAAAGGTTACCGTCTCGCGGCCCCGGCCGGCATGACGGCGCATCAGGCACACGCGGCGGCATTGATGCCGCCAGTCCAGAAAGACCTCGATGTCATTCATCCTTCGCGGCCCTGTTGCGCGGCGGTGAGGCACGCTGACGCAGCGTCTCCCGGCTGATATCCAGACCCTGCCGATCCTCGGCGCTATCAGCGAGATCCGCCAGACGCACCAGCATCCCCAGGGCTTGCAGCACGCCGGCCAGAATCCCCGCGCTCACCGCCGGATCGCCTTTTTCAAGCCGGGTCAGAGTGGCACGGGAGGTGGCGGCACGCTCCGCCACCACTTCCATGGACAGATTACGCCGCAAACGGGCTTCGCGAATGTCCTCGCCGACCTTACGCAAGGCCCGGCGAACGGCTGGGGAGGGTCGATAAGGTGATGGCATAACGTAACCTTCATGATGCACTATCCATAACAATGTCTCATGAAGACGACACTATATCAAGAGCCTGAAAAGAGGTACTCTCTGGAATTACGCCTCATCAAAGACTAACGGGAAGCTGTTTCTGGCGCGTGACCGGGCCGCCCCATGGGACGCAGGTAAGGGCGGTGCCTTCCGGGAGAGCTCAAGCCATCCATGGTCGCTCTGATGGCGGAGGCGCTTAGCCAAGATTAAAAAAAGCGCGGCCGAAGCCGCGCTCTTTTTTGGCCGTTAAAAGAACCGATTACTTCAGGTCGAACCGCCCCAGGTTCATCACCTTGTCCCAGGCGGCGACGAAGTCCTTGACGAACTTCTCCTCGGCCTCGTCGGCGCCGTACACCTCGGCCAGGGCGCGCAGCAGGGAATTGGCGCCGAACACCAGATCCAGGCGGGTGGCGGTCCACTTCAGCTCACCGCTGGAGCGGTCACGCCCTTCGAACAGAAAATCATCGTCCTGGGATTGCGGCGCCCAGGCAATGCTCATGTCCACCACGGTCTTGAAGAAATCGTTGCTCAGTGCCTCCGGGCGGTCGGTGAACACGCCGTGCGCGGAACCATCGTGGTTGGCGTTCAGGGTGCGCATGCCCCCCACCAGCACGGTCAGTTCCGGGGCGGTCAGCGTGAGCAACTGGGCGCGGTCGATCATCAGGTGTTCCGCGCCCACCGCGGTCTTGCCCTTGCGGTAATTGCGCACCGCGTCCACGAACGGTTCCAGATAGCGGAATGAATCCACATCGGTCTGCTCCAACGACGCGTCGGTGCGCCCCGGGCGGAACGGCACCGTCACCTTATGGCCGCCGTTGGCCGCCGCTTTTTCCACGCCCGCGCAGCCGGCCAGCACGATCAGATCCGCCAGCGACACCTTCTTGCCGCCGGCGGACTGGTTAAACCGCTGCTGGATGTCTTCCAGGGTCCGCAGCACCTTATTCAGATTTTGCGGATCGTTGACCGCCCAATCCTTCTGCGGCGCCAGGCGCACGCGGGCGCCGTTGGCGCCGCCGCGCATGTCGGAGCCGCGATAACTGGAGGCGGAGGCCCAGGCGGCCTTCACCAGTTGCGCGATCGACAAACCGGATTGCAGAATTTCGCCCTTGAGGCGGTCGATGTCCTGGTCGTCCACCAGGGGGTGATCCACGCCGGGCACCGGGTCTTGCCAGATCAGCTCTTCGGCGGGCACTTCCGGGCCCAGGTAACGCTCAATCGGGCCCATGTCACGGTGCGTGAGTTTGTACCAGGCGCGCGCGAAGGCATCGGCGAACTGGTCCGGATTCTCGTGGAAACGGCGGGAAATCTTTTCGTATTGCGGATCAAAGCGCAGCGACAAATCGGTGGTGAGCATGGTCGGTTTGCGCTTCTTGCTCTGATCGTGGGCGTAGGGAACGTCAGCCTGGGCGTCCTTGGCCACCCACTGGTAAGCGCCCGCCGGGCTCTTCTCCAGCTCCCATTCGTGGCCGAACAGGTTCTCGAAGAACAAATGGCTCCACTGGGTCGGTTTCTGGGTCCAGGTGACTTCCGGCCCACCGCCCATGGTGTCATCACCCATGCCGCTGCCATGGCTGCTCTTCCAGCCCAGCCCCATCATTTCGATGGGCGCCGCTTCCGGCTCCGGCCCCACTTTTTCCGGGTCGCCGGCGCCGTGGGTTTTACCAAAGGTGTGGCCGCCGGCGATCAGCGCCACGGTCTCTTCGTCGTTCATCGCCATGCGGGCGAAGGTCTCGCGGATGTCGTGGGCCGCTTTCAATGGGTCCGGCTCGCCCTCGGGGCCTTCCGGGTTCACATAGATCAGACCCATGGTGGTGGCCCCGAGGGGATCTTCCAGGTCCCGTTCGCCGGAATAGCGCTTGCCGGTGCCCAGCCATTCGCTCTCCGCGCCCCAGTAGACGTCTTCCTCGGGTTCGTACAGATCCTCGCGGCCGCCGGCAAAACCAAAGGTCTCGAACCCCATGGATTCCAGGGCCACGTTGCCGCTGAGCACGATCAGGTCGGCCCAGGAAATCCTGTTGCCGTACTTTTTCTTGATCGGCCACAATAGCCGGCGGGCTTTATCCAGGTTGACGTTGTCCGGCCAACTGTTCAGGGGGGCGAACCGCTGGGTGCCGGCACCAGCACCGCCGCGGCCGTCGCCCAAGCGATAGGTGCCAGCGCTGTGCCAGGCCATGCGGATGAACAACGGCCCGTAATGACCAAAATCCGCCGGCCACCAGTCCTGGGAGTCGGTCATCAGCGCTTCCAGATCTTTTTTCAACGCCGCCAGATCCAGGCTCTTGAAGGCTTCCGCGTAGTCGAAATCCTTATCCATGGGGCTGGAAACCGGCGCATGTTGATGCAGAAGCTCAATGCGCAGGCGGTTCGGCCACCAATCCTTATTGGTAACGCCGCCGCCGGCGGTGTGATTAAAGGGGCATTTGCTCTCGCTCATCGTTGTTCTCCTTGTGGAAACACACCTGCAATTCTCCGCAGCCTGATCCGCATCGGCCACCCATACCCTCTATCTAGTCTCATCGCTTCCCATGGTGCCAATGTAGCCTGCCAAAGGCAGCAATAGCTTTTATGATTGGCGGCATTACCGCCGGACTTGCACCCAGGATTGTTCTATTTGCGGAAAAGGTAAAATCAGCGCTCCGCCAATGGACAGTAAAGCCCGGCGTCGCGCATTCTCAAAGTCCGGCCTTGAGATTATATCCATGCAGCGCATCGCCATTATTGGCACCGGGCCTACCGGCCTTTACACGTTTGCCGCTCTGATCAATGGTCGGGCGCCGCTGGCGATCACCCTGTACGAGCAGGGCGACCAGGCCGGCGTCGGCATGCCGTATGACAGGCACGCCAATCACCGCGCCATGCTCGCCAACATCGCCAGTATCGAAATCCCCCCGCTAACCCGCACCTATCTGGATTGGCTGCGCGCGCGAACAACGTCTTTTTTGAATGACTACGGGGTGGATAAAACAGGCTTGCACGAGCGGCAGTTTCTGCCACGAATTCTGCTTGGGCATTATTTTCGCGACCAGTTTCTGGACCTGCTGGCGAAGGCAAAAGAGCGGGGCCACCGCGTATCCGTGTTCGAAGGGTGCCGCGTCACCGATCTGGCGGCGGGCCAGGAAGATCTGAAAATCTGGACCGACCGTCACACCGACCCCGGCGACTTTGACCGCGCGGTGATCGCCACCGGCCACGTCTGGCCTGCGCCGGCCCGCGACACGCCGGGGTATTTCCCCAGCCCCTGGAGCGGCCTGATCGGTGCCGCCATTCCCGCTGGCGCGGTGGGCGTGCTTGGCACCTCGCTCAGCGGCATCGACGCGGCCATGGCGGTGGCCGTGCAGCATGGGCGCTTCCATGAACAACCCGACGATCCGCACAATACTCTGCGTTTTCAGCGCGCGGCGGGCAGCGAGGCTTTGTGCATCACGCTGATGTCACGGTCCGGGTTATTGCCGGAAGCGGATTTCTATTGCCCGATTCCCCATCAGCCCTTGCACATCGCCACCCAGGAAAACATCGGCCGGGAAATCGACGCCGGCCCGCACGACCTGCTGGACCGGGTGTTCGAACTGATACGGCGTGAGATCCGCCGCGCCGACCCGGCCTGGAGCGACAGCATCGCTCTCTCCACACTGAACGCCGACACCTTCGCCGCCGCCTATTTCGCCAACCGCGCCCAGCGCAACCCGTTTCGCTGGGCACGCCGCAATCTGGAAGAAGTGGAGCGCAACAAAAGAAACAAGCACACCGTGCCCTGGCGTTACGCCTTGTTGCGTCTGCACGAAGCCGTGGAAGACATCGCGCCACATCTGAGCAGCAATGACCGCGAACGTTTCGATGCCGGCCTGCGCCGGGTGTTCGTGGACAACTACGCGGCGGTGCCGCCGGAATCGATCCGCCGGCTGCTGGCGCTGCGCGCCGCCGGCGTCATCAAGGTGCTGGAAATGGGCACCGATTACCGGATGCGCATCGGCGACAACGGCACCGTGATCACCACCGTGAACGGCGACCATCATTTCCCGGTGTTCATTGATGCCCGGGGGCAGAAGGCCCTGGACCTTGGCGACCTGCCGTTTCCACGTCTGCGCGAGCAACTGCTGGCCCACGGCGATGCGCTGCCGCCGGTTGGCGATAACTACACCCTGATGGTGCCGCAAATCGGCGGGCACCGCATCGCGCTCGCCGCGCTGCCGTTTCTGATGCACGACCGCCCGTTCGTGCAGGGTATCGCGGTGTGCGCGGAGATCGGCCAAACCATCGGCGAGACTCTCCATCGCGGCCCGCGACGCCAGCGACATTGGTTACCGGATTACGAGCGCTGACACTGGCAAAACCGGTGTGCCGTGATGCCCGGGCTCTGGACCCGACAGCCTGCTAATTCAGCATCATTTGCGAGAGCCCGTACCAGAGCGCGGAGATCAACAGCCCGCCGATATAGCAATTGATCACCACCGCGTATCGGGGCAGTTGGAAAAAGCCGAAATGGCCCTTTACGTTACGCAGAAAGAAGCTGCCCACCAGCACCGCGCCGATCACAATGCCCAAGGGAAAGGAACGATCCAGAAAGGCCGGTACCAGGGCGCACGCGAAGCCGCCGTACAGCAGCAACGCTCCCAACAGATCGGTTTTCCAAAGGTGAAAATCGTCATACTGGTTCATGGCTTATTCAACTTCGTCGTCGGGTTCGGTCACCACCTGGACGCCATTTTCTTCGCACCACTGGATAGCGAACTGTTCAAGGCGGACATCGCGATACGCGTACCTTCCAGAGTGACAGGCTCCCACCTCCCGACTCAGGGCGTAAGGCTCACGCCCGCCTTTGCCGCCCGGGCAGCGTGCAGCTTTTTATAGCTTTCGATCAGGCGCAGATGCTTGTCCAGCCCATCGAGCTGCATGTTGGTGGGCGTAAGGCCGGGAAAGCGCACCTCGCCGTTAACGGCACCGATCACCCCGACCATGGTCTCGTCGCCATACATGCGTTCAAGATTGGCCCGATAGTCGCCCAGCTCCAGCTCGTCGTCCAGGGTGATCTCCAGCACCGCACTGACGGCGCGGTAGAACAGGTTGCGCTCGACCGTGTTGTCGTTGAACTGCAGAAAGGCTTCCACGCGCTCCAGCGCTTCCTCGTGTTGGCGCAGGGCCAGGTTGATCAGCAGTTTCAGCTCCAGAACGGTGAGCTGGCCCCAGACGGTATTTTCGTCGAACTCAATGCCAATCAGAGTAATGACGTCGGTGTAATCGTCGATCTGGCTCTCTTCCAGGCGCTCAAGAAGATTGACCAGGCCGCTGTCGTCCAGGGCATGCAGGGTGAGAATGTCCTCGCGGTAGTCCAACGCTTTGTTGGTGTTGTCCCACACCAGGTCGTCCACCGGGTAGACCTCGGAATAGCCCGGCACCAGAATCCGGCAGACCGGCGCGCCCAGGTCCTCGTGCACGGCCATGTAGGCCTCCTTGCCCAGCTCGTCGAGGATGGCGAACAGGCGCTCGGCTTCTTCGTCCGTACTTTGTGAAGAGCTGCCCGAAAAGTCCCATTCCTGGAAATCGTAGTCGGCCTTGTCGCTGAAGAAGCGCCAGGACACCACGCCGGTGGAGTCGATGAAATGCTCCACGAAGTTATTGGGTTCGGTCACCGCCAGGCTGTTGAACGTGGGCGGCGGCACATCGTTAAGGCCCTCGAAACTGCGGCCCTGCAGCAGCTCGGTGAGGCTGCGCTCCAGTGCCACCGCCAGGCTCGGGTGAGCCCCGAACGACACGAACACGCCGCCGGTGCGCGGGTTCATCAGCGCCACGCAGGCCACCGGAAACTGCCCACCCAAAGAGGCGTCCTTGACCAACACCGGGAAGCCCTGGGCCTCCAGCGCCTGGACGCCTTCCACCAGGTTCGGGTACTTCGCCAGCACCGCTGGCGGCACATCCGGCAGTGCCAGCTCTTCCTCGATGATTTTTTTCTTAACGGCCCGCTCGAAAATTTCGGACAAACACTGCACCTGCGCTTCCGGCAGGGTGTTGCCGGCGCTCATGCCGTTACTGAGAAACAGGTTCTCGATCAGATTGGACGGGAACCACACCGTCTCGCCGTCTGAGCGGCGCACGAACGGCAGCGCGCAGATGCCGCGTTCCATGTTGCCGGAGTTGGTGTCGATCAGATTGGAGCCGCCCAGCTCGCCCTCCGGGTTATAAATCGCCCGGCAGTGATCATCCAGAATACCCTCGGGCAACTGATCGTTGGCGCCCGGCTTGAACCAGCGCTCATTGGGGTAATGCACGAACGGGCTGTTGGCGATCTCTTCGCCAAAAAACTGATCATTGTAGAAAAAGTTACAACTCAGCCGCTCGATGAACTCGCCCAACGCGGAACACAGCGCGCTCTCCTTGGTGGCGCCTTTGCCGTTGGTGAAGCACATCGGCGAGGCGGCATCACGAATGTGCAGCGACCAGACGTGCGGCACGATATTGCGCCAGGAAGCGATCTCGATCTTCATGCCCAACTCGGCGAGGATGCCGGTCATGGTGGCGATGGTCTCTTCCAGGGCCCGGTCCTTGCCCTCGATGTAAGTGCGCGCCTCGCCCTCGATGCCCGCCATCAGCAGCGCCTGGGCGTCCTCGTCCAGGTTCTCCACTGTCTCGATCTGGAACTCCGGCCCGGTCTGCACCACCTTCTTCACCGTGCAGCGGTCAATGGAGCGCAGGATGCCCTGGCGGTCCTTATCGGACATGTCTTCCGGCAGCTCGACCTGAATATTGAAGATCTGGTTGTAGCGGTTCTCCGGGTCGACGATGTTGTTCTGCGACAGCCGGATGTTGTCGGTGGGAATGTCTCGCGCCAGGCAGTAGACGCGCACGAAATAAGCCGCGCACAGCGCCGACGACGCCAGGAAGTAATCGAATGGGCTGGGCGCCGAGCCGTCGCCCTTGTAGCGGATCGGCTGGTCGGTGACCACGGTGAAGTCGTCGAATCTGGCTTCGAGGCGAAGGTTATCGAGGAAATTGACGTTGATCTGCATTAGGAGACTACCGCGATTGGAGTGTGGGGCGCGTCATGGCCTTCAATGGGCGGCATTATCCCGATTTGGAGCGCCGGCGTCTCGCCGGTGTCTCGCATGGCCCAGTGGTGTCTACCCGGCGGAGGAGGGCCGGGCGCCCGACGCTCATCGCGGTATCACCGATCCTTTGGAACAAACGCGCAGCTCCGCCAGATAGCGGCCCCGCCGCGGATGCTGCAAACAGATTAAGTGTCAGTCCTTTTTGGGGTGCCAGTGGTCGTCGTCGCCTTTACTGTATTTCGACTTTACCGCCGACCAGGCCACCTTGTGGGCGGTCTCTTCCCGCGTCGCGTTGTCACGCCGGTCCTCCTTGTCGTCGTATTCATCCCAGGCGCTGTTAAACGCTTCCTTGTAAATGTCCTGTGCACCCTTGGGTAGCACATTACGGACACTGTCCGGCAATTCGGCACGCTTTTCATAAGGCATCGGGCTACTCCTTGTTGGCCACGGTCATCCTTGAATAGGGACGACCAGGTATCGGCACAAGCAGCGAGGATGTGAAAGCATGTAAAAGTGGGCAAAGAGCCGGAACGTGCCTTTGCATGCGGATGCTGCCTATGAGCCACTGCCTGCTTTTCTTGCAGGCTGCTTTTACCCGCGGCCATCCTGCGCCGACGGCCATCACAGATACTGATCAGCGACCCCGCTGTCGTGTCGAGCCCGTGCGCCTATTTCTAAAGTTGCACATTGCGTTATCCGTGTAAGAGGGGTAGCAATGATTTATCTCAACATCAATGCGCGGCCGGAACCGATCAGTCGGCGGCGCGTTCGAGCGTCGTTCTGGCAGCTTGGCAGCCGGTTCGAACTCCACAAACATCGGGACCCTGAAGATACCAGCCCCGGCAAACGAGAGAAGCGCCATGGCCGAAGCCTACGACATGGATCATTCGCGTCCCCTCCATCCACTACACGCCCTTCTACTGACCTTCCCGCTGCCCCTGTTTCTGGGCGCTCTGCTTAGCGATCTGGCTTATTCCTCCAGCTATCAGGTGCAGTGGACCAACTTTGCCTCCTGGCTGATCGCCGGCGCCCTGCTGGTGGGCGGCTTCGCGCTGCTGTGGGCGCTGGTCGAATGGATCATCAGCGGCCCCGCCCGTAGCGCCCGGCACGCGGTGTATTTCATCGTGCTGCTGGTGATGTGGGTGCTCGGCTTTATCAATGCGCTGGTGCACGCCAAGGACGCCTGGGCGGCCATGCCGGCCGGGTTGTGGTTGTCGGTGGTGGTGACGGTGCTGGCCCTGGTGGCGAGCTGGATCGGCTACTCAGGTCTGCGTGCAGGAGTGAAATAACATGCGCTACGTCATCCCCCTGCTGTCACTGCCGCTGCTGTTTGCCCTGTCCGCCTGCGGTGGCGAAACCGATTCCGTTGAGCCGGCTTCACAACACGGCGCCAACCCCTCGCTGCCGGAACCGCGGCGCGGTCTGTTGCCCAACATGAACATTTCCAAACCGGCGGAATGGGGCAACGAAACGCCCACCGTACCGGACGGCTATCAGATCCAGGCCATCGCCACCGACCTCAAAATCCCCCGCCAGACCCTGGTGTTGCCCAACGGCGACATTCTGGTGGCGGAGGGGTCCGGCGGCCACGCGCCGACCCTGCGCCCCAAGGATTTCATCGCCGGCCTGATCAAGAAGCAGGGCAAAAGCGCCGTGAAAGGCGGCAACCGGCTCACCTTGTTGCGCGACGCCGATGGCGACGGCCGTTACGAACAGCAGGGTGTGTTCGCCGAGAACCTGGACGCGCCCTATGGGCTGGCCCTGATTGACGACACGCTGTACGTGGCCAATCAGGGCGCCTTGGTACGCTTCGACTACGAAAATGGCCAGACCCAGGCCAGCGGCCCGCCGGAAAAGGTCACCGACCTGCCAGCGGTGATCAACCACCACTGGACCAAGGCCATGACCGCCGGCCCGGACGGGCGCTTCCTGTACGTGGGCATCGGCTCCAACAGCAACATCGCTGAACGAGGCATGGAGGTGGAAGAAGACCGTGCCATGGTCTGGCGGATCGAAGCGGAAACCGGCCTGCACCAGCCCTTCGCCACCGGTCTGCGCAACCCTACCGCCCTCGCCATTCAGCCGGACACCGGCCAGCTTTGGGCGGTGGCCAACGAACGGGACGAAATCGGCCCCAACCTGGTGCCCGACTACCTGACCTCGGTGCGCGAGGGCGCCTTCTACGGCTGGCCCTACAGCTATTGGGGCCAGAACGTGGACACCCGCGTGAAGCCGCCAAAGCCGGAAAAAGTCGAGAGCGCCATCAAACCAGACTACGCGCTGGGCTCCCACGTGGCGGCCCTGGGCGTGGACTTCTCCAATCCGGAGATGGGCGATCCGTTCGCCGAGGGCGCCTTTGTCGGCCAGCACGGCAGTTGGAACCGCAGCGACCCGGTCGGCTTCAAGGTGGTGTTCGTACCCTTCCAGAACGGCCAGCCCGCCGGCGACCCGGTGGATTTCGCCAGTGGCTTCCTGAACGACGACGGCAAGGCCCGCGGCCGCCCGGTGGGTGTCACCGTGGACCCGGAAGGCGCGCTGATCATCGCCGACGATCTGTCGAACACCATCTGGCGAGTGACGCCAACCGGGCAGGCGCGGTGATTCAAGGAGCAAACGCCATGAACCACAAGTTCACGGTCGGAGACCACGTTACCTGGAATTCCGAAGCGGGCCAGGTCAGCGGCAAGATCATTAAAGTGCACACCCAGGACTTCGACTACAAAGGCCACACCCGCCGCGCATCGAAAGACGAGCCGCAATACGAGATCAAGAGTGACAAGACCGATCACATCGCGGCGCATAAAGAGGCCACCCTGAGCAAAGCGGAGTAGCCCAGGGGGGCATTGGGCAGGGCCCGGCCTACTGCCCGCGCGCGCCCTCCCGCACCAGATAGCACTGCAAACCCTCGACCATGTCCTGCTGCTCTTCCGGTCGCAATTGAAGCCGGATTTGTTCCTCACGCCCACGATGGATGACGAACAATGACAGGCCGTCGTCATAGGGCAGGAAGCTGGCGCCGATGAACTCAACCGCGTCGCCAGCCGGGTAATGGCAGCCGTCGTAATCCAGAAACGGCCTCGCCACGCGGTAGCGTTCACCCGCCTCCAGGTGGCGATAGCGCTTATCCAGTTTATCCAACAGATCCTTATCCATACCCTTCCTCCCTGCTGGTGGGCCGCACGTTGGCCGTACCTTATCAGAAACCGCCGATCACGCGGCCCCAATCCAGGAATGGCTCAAGGCCTGATGCTGGCGATGTCCCGCACCGGCGGGTTGCCGAACATGCGGGCGTACTCGCGGCTGAACTGGGAAGGGCTTTCATAGCCGACCTGGTAGGCCGTGCTGCCCGTGTCATTGACGGCTGTGTATATGGTGATAATATACAAAAATGATCGATTGGGCGCACGTTACAGGCTTCAACTGGGACGAAGGCAACTTCCGGAAAAGCGCGGAGAAGCATGGCGTCGGTCAGTCCGAAGCGGAAGAAGTCTTCTTCAACGAGCCGCTTCTGCTGTTGGAGGATGCCAAGCACAGTCAAACCGAAGCCCGTTTTCACGCCTTGGGTAAAACGGATGATGGAAGACTTTTGCACATCACGTTCACACTGAGACAAAGCGGCACGCTGATTCGGGTGATTTCCGCTCGCGACATGCATCGCAAAGAGAGGGCTGTTTATGAGCAAGCGAAAAAAGACGCCTGAGTTCAAAACCGAGGCCGAGGAACGGACGTTCTGGGAAACCCATGACTCCTCTGACTACGTGGACTGGAGCCAGGCCAAACCCGCTTCTTTTCCGAAGCTGAAGCCGTCAACGAAGACGATTTCGCTCCGTTTGCCCGAAGCGCTGCTTGATCGCATCAAGATCGAGGCCAACAAGCGCGATATGCCTTATCAGTCCCTGATCAAGGCCTGGCTTAAGGATGATGTGGACGAGAGCCGGGCCGGGTAACGCGAGTCGGGGACACGCATGAACCGGTAGCAGTTTTATGCGTGCCCCCTCTTCACCGCCCTCTTTAACGCTTCTCTCTTCGGCGCTTTCGTTGACCACCAGATAACCGCGATCAACACCAACTGAAACGGCAGGCGAGCGGTAAGTGCCCAATAGGGAATCTCAGGGAACTGGCTGGCGTGCTGCCACATATAAACGTTTGCCGGCGTCACCGCCACGGTCAAAAGAATAAGCCCCCAGCCCGCCGCTCTCCGAGTGCGTGCGAACAATAGCCCGATGGCGCCGAGCCATTCAAAGGCGCCACTGATAAGAACCAGCCATCGAGGTTCCGGCAGCCAAGGCGGAACAATCTTCATTTCCAGATCGGTAAAGGCGAAATGCGCAATACCGCCAATAAAAAACCACAAAAAGACAAAGGCAAGACCCAGCACTTTCGGCAACCCGATTTTCCCGTATCCCGTCTGCTTCATGCGCGTGTCTCTCCTGGCGGGCCGTTTGATTCAGCGGCAAGGTTCGTTCAGAGACTGTAACCGCCCGAATCTCCAAAAGCAGTTCTCTGCGGCCGGAAAAATTCTTTGGAACCCTGGTACACGACGATAACGGGACTGCATGCTTCTGCTGTTGGAGGATGCCAAGCACGGTCAAACCGAAGCCGATTTCACTCCGTTTTCCCGAAGCGCTGCTTGATCGCATCAAGATCGAGGCCAACAAGCGGGATAGGCCTTATCAGTCCCTGATCAAGGCCTGGCTTAAGGATGATGTGGACGAGAGCCGCCGGTCGGCTCGCTGATAAAGCGCCGTTTATTCAGGCTCCGCCCGGCCTCGACATGATAACGAGGGGGTACGCGCTGAACCGTAAAGACCCAACAGTGAGCAGAGCAGCTTCACCTTGTAGCAGTTGCCGGACGGTGTATCGCCAAAGATCTTCATCGCCCCTCCCGTTCCTGATCGGCACACCGACAGGCAATCGCCGTCACCAGGCGCCACCGACCCGGCTAACGCCCAGGGTGGCGCGCAACGTTGCGCCGGCATCCGCGTACAACAACCAACCCAAAGCCGCGACATTGGCGATCACAGCCATATAGAACACCATCTGAAACTCCGCCTTCCGGGTTTTATGCCGGAACACCCGCTGCGCCAGCAAGGCCCCCGGCCAGCCGCCCAACAGCTCGAATAAATGCAGCCGCGCCTCCGAGGTGCGCCAGCCACCGCGCGTCGCCGCCCGCTTGTCCAGACCGTAAAACAGAAACGCCACCACACTGGCCAGCGCATAGAAGCCGGCGAGGCGCTGCCAGTCCGGCGGCGGCACCAACGCCGCCAGCCCACCGAAGAACACCCCTGACACCAGCAGCGCCGGAATCAGACCCCGTCCTCGCTTTGCCGGCGCGCGCCGGCGATCCGCGAAGCGCACCGCTTCCGCGCGGGGTCGCTGCGGTTCGTCACGCACAAGGCGGTAAGTCAGCGAAGCATTGAGCACCGGCCGGCCCTGACCCCGCGCGAACGCGGAGATGTGCACGAACACCCGCTCGTCGCCCTGCTTCGACGTAATAAAGCCGAAGCCCCGATCATCATTCCACTTGGTCAGGATCCCCTTGTGCCTCACGCTTATTGTTTTCCTTGTTCTTTTTATTCACCGATATCCGACTCGGCTTCTTTGCGAAGCGTCAGCGAGTACATCATTTCCTGGACAGTATTCGCGCCTTAACGCTGGACCACGACGAACCCTCGTCCTGGTCTATCTCGAACGCCGCCAAGCGCCGATCCAGCTCTTCTTTCTGCGCGTCGGTCAGCTCAATGTCCGCCTGCTCCGCGACGATGCTGTCCCACAGGGCTTCGGCGAGAAGGATTCGTTCCGAGACCGTAAGCGATTGAATCTCCACAGTATTTCCCTCCGACTGGGCAGATACTTTCCAAGCTTAGCACACTGCGGCAGCGGGACGACCTGCTCAAAAAAGGGCGATTTTGAGCAGGTCCGCCCCGTCCTGCTCATTTTTCGGGAACGTTGAGCAGCACGAGTTGCGCCCTCTCATCCTTTAATTGATAATCACTCTCAACTATAAATGCGAACCTGATCGCTATGTCCGGCGCCACCACCGACAGCCAGCCCCTGCTGCCCGGTTCCCAACGGGAACTGGGCGAGCTGTATGCGGCGCACCACGGCTGGCTGACGCACTGGCTGCACGGGCGGCTGCGCTGCCCGCAGGACGCGGCGGACCTGAGCCAGGACACCTTTCTGCGGCTGATTCTGGGCGAGCAATCGCTGGAGGCGCTGCGCGATCCGCGCGCCTATCTGATGGTCATCGCCAGCCGGCTGATGATCAACCGCCACCACCGCCGGCAGGTGGAAGAGGAAGCCCTGCGCCAGGTGGCGATTCTGGTGGAGACCCGCGACGATCGCGGCCCGGCGGAGATCGCCGCCGCCCACAACCTGCTGGTGACGGTGCTCAAGCTGCTGGTGGACGAGCTGCCCGAGAAACCGCGCCGCGCCTTCCTGATGGCGCGCCTTGAGGGCCTCACCTACCGGCAGATCGCGCGCCGGCTGTCGGTCTCCGAAAGCAGCGTCAAACAGTACCTGGCCAAGGCGTTCGCCCACTGCCACGCGCGCCTCTACGACAGCCTGGCGGACACGCCGTGTCTGAGCTGAACCGCATCCGCCAGCAGGCCGCCGAATGGGTGGTCGCCCTGCAGACCGCCGGCGCCGACGAGCGCCCCCACCTGCAAGCGGAGTGCGACACCTGGCAAGCCAAGGACCCGCGCCGCCGCCAGGTGCTCGAGCAGATCCGGCGTATGTGGCAGGCCACCGAACCCACCGTGAAGCGGCGCCGCCAACGGCGCCGGCAGCTCACCGGCCTGGGCGCCGTGTTGCTGCTGGTGCTGGCCGGCGCGCAATTGCCCTGGATCTACTGGACCGCCGACTACCGCACCACCGCCGGGGAGATCCGCACCCTGACCCTGCCCGACGGCAGCCAGGTGGTGCTCAACAGCGGCAGCGCCATCGATCTTGACTACAGCAACACCACCCGCACCGTGGAGCTGGTGCGCGGCGAACTGCTGGCCACCGTCGCCAAGGCCCCGGACCGGCCCTTCCAGGTCGTCACCCGCGACCTCACCGCCACCGCCCTGGGCACCCGATACAGCGTGCGCCTGGAACACGGCTTCACCCGGGTGGCGGTGCAGGAATCCAAGGTGGCGGTCACGCCCCGCGACGGCGGCGACGGCCTGGCACTCACCGCCGGCCAACAGGCGGACCTCAATCGCGACGGCGTCCTCGCCCGCGACGCTACCCCGCGCCAACGCCCGGACTGGGCCGACGGCCGCCTGGCCTTCAGCAACACGCCCCTCACGGAAGTGGTCGAACGCCTGGCCCGCCACCGCCCCGGCCTGCTGACCCTGGACGACGCCCTCGCCAACAGCCCGCGCCGATTTACCGGCGTGCTCCCCGCCGACAACAGCGACGCCGCCCTCGCCCTGCTCGCCGATACCCTCAACCTGGAGGTGCGTTACCTCACGCCCTGGTACGTGACCGTTCGACCGCGATAAAAAATCGGTTCATCGCGAACCAGGGAGGACGGCTCTCTCCAGCAAGGGCGCGAGTCTGTGTTAGGCCCTTCCGGGAACGCCGTGAATACGTCCCTGTAGGCTCCCTGTCGAACGTCCTGTTCTCCAGGGTCCCGGAAGGGCCTAACACAGACCCGCTCAGCAAATAGCATCACCGCCACGGGTTATCGCCAGCGCCGAACCGCCCCGAAAGGTCCGGGCGGTGTTGTGCCCCGTGGTGGCGACGCTGCCGAGTGAGCGGGGCAATGGGGGTGCCTGAAGGGAGCTGTTTGGCCAGGGACGGCCAAACAAACAGCGGCCACGGATGGCTTGAGCGGTCCCGGAAGGCACCCGCATTGCCCCGCGTCCCTAATGGAGGGGCCCGTCGGTGACCGAAGAGCGATTTCCCGCTAAACCGCAATGGACAGGAAACCGACCCCAACCACTGCCCGATTGGCTCCCTGCTTTGTCTTCATAAGTAAGAGACACAAAAAGCACGCGAAGAACACACCGCGAATTTACGCTGGAGCCCCCATGATTCGCTCAAAAGAAATGAACACCGGAACCACCGCGCCCAAGGCGCTTTTGCTGCTCGGCTTGCTGACCCCGTTATTGCTCATCCAACCCGCCCAGGCCCAACCCCAGGCACCGCAAACGATCAACCTGCCCGCCCAACCGCTGGACCAGGCGGTGATCGACCTGGCCCGGCAGACCGGCCTGGCGATCGGGGGCGACGCCTCGCTGCTGGAAGGCAAGCAGGCGCCGGCGCTGAGCGGCGACTACACGCCGGAGCAGGCCCTGCGCGCGCTCCTCGCCGGCAGCGGCGTCACCGCCGTGCGGGTGGACAGCGGCTACCGGCTGGAAGCGGCGCCGGAAGCAGAGAGCAATACGCTGGAAGCGGTCTCCGTCTACGGCCGCCAGAAAAACGACACCGTGGAAGCCATCCCCCAGAGCGTGAGCGTCTACAACCGGGAAAACTTCGAGCTGGCCCAGGCCGACACCGTCGGCGACATCGTCCGCCTCACCCCCAGCGCCAACCGCGCCGGCTCCGGCCGCGACATGTTCGCCGACGACTTCCTGATCCGCGGCTTCAACGCGGAGCAGTCCGTTAACGGCCTGGGCTTTCGCCAAACCGACCACCCCACCGACCTCGCCAACGTGGAGCGCCTGGAAATTCTCAAGGGTCCGGCCTCGGTGCTGTACGGCCAGATGGAGCCGGGCGGCACCATCAACGTGGTCACCAAGCAGCCGCTGGATTACTACCAGGCGGAAGTGGGCGCCGAATACGGCCGTTACGATTACCACCGCGCCACCCTGGACGTGACCGGCCCGCTCAACGACCGGGTGCGCGCGCGCCTCAACCTGGCCCACCAAGACAGCCACGCCTCCATGGACTACTGGGGCTACGAGCGCCTGTTCGTGGCGCCCAACGTCACCATGGACCTCACCGACACCACCAACCTCACCGTGGAAGGCAGCTACTCGCGCAACGAATGGACCGCCCTGCCCGGCGGCGCGCCGGCGGAAGGCGCCTTCGAGCCCAACCCCAACGGCGACTACAGCGACGACTTCAACGTGGCCTGGAAAGACGCCACCACCGAACGGGACTCCGTCTACCTGAACGCCCGCCTCACCCAGGCGCTCACCGACACCATCGACGCGCGCCTGAGCTACGCCTACACCCGCAACGACCAGACGTTCCAGGAATACGCCCCGTTCGGCCTGGGCGCGGACTTCCGCACCCTGGACCGCATCATCTTCGCCAGCGACGACGCCCGGCAGACCGACCACGAAGTGATCCTCGACCTGAGCGGCGAAACCACCCTGGCCGGCATGACCCACCGCTTTATCGCCGGCGTGAACTACCGGGAATCCGACAGCTCCCGCCCCACTCAAATCTACCTGGTCGACCCCGTCGACCTGTACAACCCGGTTTACGGCCCCATGGACCTGAGCACGAAAGCCCGCGACCGCGGCTTCACCCAGACCGACCGCATCCTCGCCGGCTTCGTCCAGGACCGCATTTCATTCGCCGAGAAGTGGACCCTGCTCGCCGGCCTGCGCTACACCGACGCGGAACAATCCCAGAAAACCACCGACTTCATGAACAACAACGCCGTCACCCGCGCCGAACTCGGTGAAACCGCCTGGACCACCCAGCTCGGCCTGGTCTACGACCTCACCGACAGCACCTCGCTCTACACCAGCCGCAACGAAGCCTTCGTGCCCCAACAAGGCACCACCTCCGGCCGCCAACCGCTGGACGCGGAAGAAAGCGTGCAATACGAAGCGGGCGTACGCGTCACCGCCGGCCGCCTCAACATCAACGCCGCCGGTTTCATCATCGAAAAAGACAACATGGCCATCAGCGACCCGTTCAACGCCGGCTTCCTGGTGGCCCAGGGCCGCGCCCGCTCCCAGGGCGCCGAGCTCACCGTGGACGGCTACGCCACCAGCAACCTCTACCTGAGCGCCGGCTACGGCTACACCGACACCGAAGTGCTGCGCACCGACGACGAGACCCTGGAAGGCAACCGCTTCGTCAACGTGCCCCTGCACACCGCCGCCCTGCAAAGCCGCTACTACCTCAACGCCGTCACCGGCCTGAGCCTGGGCGGCACCGTCGCCTACGTGGACGAACGCCCCGCCAACGCCGACAACAGCGTCACCCTGCCCGCCTACACCCGCGTGGACCTGGGCGCCTACTACGCCGTCACCGACGCCCTGCAACTGGACCTGCTGTTCAACAACGTCACCGAAGAAGAGATCTTCTCCCCCGGCTCGTTCGACGGCGTGATCCGCGAAGAAGGCCGCACCTACCTGGCGCGCGTGAAGTACCTGTTCTGATGAGCCTTCTTCAGTGACAGCGCGGCGGCAGCTGGTCCAACTGCACCGCTACGTCGGGCTGGTGATGGCGGGCTTCCTGATCATCGCCGGCCTGACTGGCGCGCTGCTGGTGTCGTATTACGAGCTGGACGCCCTGATCAACCCGCAGTGGCTGCAGGTCGAGCCCCCGGCGGCGCACAGCGAACCGCTCTCGCCCTTCGCCCTGCGCGACCGGGTGGACGCCGCCTACCCCGACGCCAACGTCCACTGGATGATGCTCGCGCCCCCGGACGCCCACAGCCCGGTGCGCTTCTTCCTCAGCGCCAAACCGGACGCACCCGCGCTGCCCATCGACGAAGTCTTCGTGAACCCCTACACCGGCCAGATCCTCGGCGGCCGCCTGTGGGGCGACATGAGCCAGGGCCTCGCCAACCTGATGCCCTTCGTCTACCGCCTGCACCACTCCCTGGCCCTGGGCACCATCGGTACCTGGCTCTTCGGCATCATCGCCCTGCTCTGGACCCTGGACTGCTTCGTCGGCGCCTGGCTCACCTTCCCACCGCCACGCCGCCGCGACGCCCGGCACCGCCCCCGCCGCTTCTGGACACGCTGGGCCAAAGCCTGGCAAGTCCGCTGGCGCGCCGGCGGCCACAAACGCACCTTCGACCTGCACCGCGCCGGCGGCCTCTGGCCCTGGGCCCTGCTGCTCGTCTTCGCGTGGAGCGGCGTCGCCCTTACCCTCTACGACGAGGTCTACCGCCCCACCACCGGCCTGTTCCTCAGCTTCCAGGAAAACCCGCTCGACGCCGTGCCCACCCAGGCCAACCCCAGCCCACAACCGCAAATCGGCTGGGAGCCCGGCTACCACGCCGCCCGCCAACACCTGGAAGCCCTGGCCCAGGACCGCGACATCACCATCCACGCCCTGGAACGCTTCGCCTATACCCCACACAAAAACGCCCTCAAACTGATGGCGCGCACCAGCAGCGACGTGACCGAGCGGTTCGGGGAAACCTGGGTGTACGTGGACGCCACGAACGGGGCGCTGCTGGGCCACTACCTGCCCACCGGGGAAGCGGCGGGGAATACGGTGACGACCTGGCTGACCAGCCTGCATATTGCGGCGGTGGGAGGGGTGGGTTATCGGGTGGTTGCGACGGTGTTGGGGTTGGCGGTGATCGTGTTGAGCGTCACGGGCGTTTTGGTCTGGTGGAGAAAACGGTCAGCCAGCGCATGAGGTAAATGACAAGCATCGGAACGGCAAAGATTAAGCTGTTAGTTCAGTAGCCGAACTACCGACTAGAACAGCCAAGTGCCAACCGTATAGAGTCCAATCAGCATCAACGTGACGGCAAGCGCGACCATCAAAACGACGATTGCGGTCTCAAAGCTCGAACTATGCTCATTGGGCTTTTCGAAGAAGGTAGGGCTGAGGCATTTCACGCCAATGTAATCGCCAAGATCCTCCCGTCGAGCCTCGCCATTCTCGATAGCCGCCCCGCAGGCCCCCATGAGGTTACGCAAGCCGGCATCATCACCAACAAGATAATACTCATGCTCCGCCCAATCGGCGCCGTCCTTTAAATACGGGCTCCCTGCTTTCATCTTTATATTTCTCCCTTTCCCCATCGATCAACCGAGCGGCGGCACTGAATAACACCCTCAAGCACAGCTAAGCGTAAGTAATAGCTGAAATATGTGTAGGAGAAAAGCTCTCTCGTCTCTCTTGCGCACTGGACGCATTGACAGTACCGCAAATCGAAGTACACTTTCCTATAAGGAGCGTCGAAACTCCCACAAGCGGGCCTCACCGCAACCCGAACCAAACGCGGTATTTTTCTGCCTGAAAACCGGCCTGTAAGGGTCGGGAGGTCTGGGGAATACAACACCTTCGGGAAATACCCAGAGCAGTTCTTGTGGCTGTTTCGAACCTCCTGACCACCCATTGCTTTTAATTCGAAATAAGCACAAGGAGCAACATCATGAAGCAGCGCAAGCTGAAAGTCCGCAAAGGTCACTGGGACTATACTCTGAAAAGCCAGCCTTACAGCGGCAACCGCATCATCCCTTTTCTTCTTCTCAAAGGTTCTTGGCTGGAACAGGCCGGGTTCAATATCGATACGCCTGTGTCGGTATCCGTTGAGGACGGTCGGCTTTCGATTATTCGGGATAGCAGTCGGTGAGAACCAGCCCCCCGGCCATGTGCCGGGGTTACCACAAAAAGAGATCGCCCAATAAATGCTCTGCGGAAAAATTAGAACGCAACAGAGACTCTGCTTATGACGTCTCTATCGTAAGATAATAATAAATCAAGCTACAGACACCTTCTCACATGCAGCATATAAACGCTTCGCATATGCAAACGCCCTTATTTTTACCCATTCTTCGGTAACAAAAAAAAGCCAAACCCAGATCATCAAAACGTGAATAAACACCAAGCCATAGTGCGTAAAAGGAACTTCTTGGGCAAGTTCTTTAAGTGACATAGCACCCAAATCAGGTGCATCAAGATAGATGGCGATCGAGCTCATCAGCAGCGAAAAAGCAGCTATGAAAATACCCATCGACTTAAATGCCCTTAGATTTCTTGAAAACCCGTACGCAATATTCTCCTTAAATATTAAAGGATACTTTTTTATATCTCGAGTATGCTCCCTAAGATAATTTGAGGCGGATGTATAAAGATCGTCAGATTTCCCTGGATTGTCTCTCTCATACTCAAGCGTCGTAGGTTTGAAATTCGAAATAAGAAGTGAAAGCTGCTCCATGTAACGCCACTTAGTTACGCTATCGATAGTATTATCGGAGTGCCGTAAAATTATAGTAGTAGGTGCGCCGCCCCATCTTTCGAATAGCCTATTCTGAAGCTCATTACCTTTTGCTGACATTTGATTAGCCGCGAAATTGATCACACCAAAAGCAACCAGAAAAGTGACCACCGACCCTGACCAAGTTCGCGAAGGCTCGAAGAGAATAAATAGAGAGGCAAAGGCAGGAAAAACCATAAATAGAGCAGGCTTTACCCTGGCATTTAAACTATATTCGTCGAAATACTTTGAAAGCTCACTCATTATTTGTCAAATCTCTATAACGTGTAAAATCTTGGACACCAAGGCTAACGAATTTATTTCGAGGGCTCGCAATGTAAAATATATCTTTATGCAGTCGGTAAAGGCTATAGGTTATAAGCCGTAGACAAAGTTCATCCTGCCCTGAAAAGACTTCCGAACCAAATAGTTTATTGGTCAAATTTAATCTTCTTGATCTTCTGGGTATGCAATAGGCTCTACTGGTCCCCACCCTTCACGCTTAGGAGCATTATGCCCAATGCTTTTGTGGCTCCCCTCTGTAGAAATAACTCTTGCGCCTCTATGTATAAACGCACGAACGACAGACTTTCTCGGGTGATCTTTATCCGCCTCTGCCGCACTAACAATTGCGGTAAAGCTTGCAGAAGCCGGCATATCATCAAACTTCGAACCCAACCACCGATCTAAGATCTCAGTAGAGACATTGTGCCTTGAGCCATGGTGGGGCACCTGCATGCGGTCGATTCCGGGGAGGTACAATCCAACATTTGGAGCAAAGTCAGCAGCTTCGTGAAGAGCAGCACGGCCGGCATCACCTGTTAACAAAATCTTCTTTCCGCATAAACAAGCGTATTGGATCACGCTCATGTTGTTTTCAGGGCTGGTATCGTCCTCCGGGAAGTGCTCCTCACCCCAGACAGACTTTATAAAATTAACAGCTTTCCTCCACAGACCGTCCACCGCTTCAGAAAACGATTGGCCAGATTCTATTGATGCTTCTGGCGTTCTATCCGATTCAACAATCAGATCAAGATATCGACCTTTAGATGGCGCCAACACATGGAAACTTCCAATTAGTGCGCCTTGAAATGGCTCCTTAATTTTCACGTTATACTCGATTGCAAGATCCTCCAGGGCAGCCAAATTTGGGTAAAGCTCCCTCAATCTCCTAGTGAGATTTTCAACAGAAGAGAACCGATTAAACCGGTGAATTAGCTCATCCGAGTAGAGCCATGGTCTCAACATCCATAACTCCCCGATCTGGTACTCTCCAAAAAGACTCCTTAGGCCACCTGCATGATCCCCATCCGGATGCGTAACCACTACCGCATCTATGTATGTTGGAGAGTTGTAGTATTTATTTATGTGCTCGATGACCAAATCACCTGTTCCCTGAAATCCACCATCAGTTATGTGGATTCGGGCACCACCATTGATTGAATATCGGAGTGGAATCGCGTCTCCGCTTTTCTTCGCCTCGACATCTAAAAAGTCTATTTCAAAGAAATCATTCATAACTTAACCCTTATTCTTTTCCGCTAGGCGCATCTGGCCGGGCAAACGCACATCCCAGGGCAATAAAATTGGTAGCATCTACAGGAAAACAGCAAACACCTGTGTACGCTCGGCGCTCGGACACCAAAACCTGCTCAACCAGGTTTTATTTTGATCTTTCTTTTAAGGTTTACTTTATCTATGGTTAGCCTGTCACGGGCTATAAGCAGTCGCATCATGCATTTCTATAACCTGATTATAAACAATAGTGAACCAATTAGATTGACGAACCATGCCTCCAAAACCGTTTCTCCCCCTATAGTCACATCCAACAAGCCATCCTTTTTTTGTATGATAGACTTTAGTACAGCCATCTATTTCTATACTGTCTGGGTCGTTTGCTACTCTTTTAAGGTGTCGCTCTACTGCGTAATAGGATCCATCCCACGCGCTTCGGGTAGGTGGTTCCCCAAATTTCGCGATGCGACTCTCTCTTTCCTTCTTTAATTTTTCCTGCTCTCTCTTTTCATTTTCTAGCTTCTCATCCAATTTATGAGAGTAGTAATCAAATTTTTGTTTATATTTCGCGTCGCCCGGATTCAGGCGAACTAACTGCTGGTATAATTTTTTGTTTTCCTTGAATTCAGAAGCAGGGACCCGCTTAAGTTTATTTAAGAGCTCTTTGGTTTTAGCTTCTCGCTGCAACTTTTCTTTTTTCTCTTTCTCAACCCGCGCCATCTCGTCGAGAGCTTTTTTCGCTTTACGATAAATCTCGTTAAGCTCCGCGTCATTCGCAGGCAAATATTTACCTGTCTGACGAATAACAGTCTGGTATTTCTCGTCAGCAAGGGCTGATGATGCTGAAGATATAATTTTTGATTTATTGCTATTAAAATAGTCTACGTCTTCCTGCCGAGCCTCAGCAACCTTACGCGCTTGCTCTTTAGCCTCCTGCGCATCTAGTTCAGCAGCCCTCCTTTCTTGCGCTTGACCTGCAAATATTCCAAAGGCGATAAATAATACAAAAATTGAAATAGCCCGCAGCTTGAAAGGCAGCTCTTTCTTCGTCTTTGTATACACAGCATTTCTTACTGGTGGCAGCAAGAGCAAAGATATAGCAATGAGGCAAATGCCCCCTAAAGGTGATTCAAAAAGCGACATTAGGCCACTTAGCCCAAAAAGCACCCCAAACACCCAACCCAAAGCTAGATAGACATACTTCATTTTTTCTCCTTACTAGCAAGCATCTTCAATAGTGCCTGACATCAGTGCAGGGCGAGAGCAGAGAACCTGACGACGACAGGCTCGATCCGCCGCAGCTTATTATTTTAGTCAACATCATCACCGCCACACTCTGGGCAGATTTCAAGAAACCACTCTTTCCTTGTTGTGGGAAATGAGTCCATGCAGTCATTGCAATAAAGCTCGTAGTTTTCTGCATGTCCTTCGCAGGTGTTCAGGTGACACATCATCAACCCGGAGTCATCAAAAGGAAGCCAACGCTGCACGTACTCACCTGGAGGAAGAACATATGCCATCAGGATGGCGCGCATACATATATTGCACCTAGTCTTAAATGCCACACCATTCCTCCTTAGATGTAACGCCTGAACTAATCAGCGGGCTTGGCGCTTCCGCTTGGACGATTGGTTAGGGATCAACCACCAATATTTCGTAGTCCCAGGGACTATGCTGGCCAGAGGGGAACGGGCGGCGACCGGCGAAGTTCTGACCGGTAGAAGATAAGCCGTTGATGCGATTTAGATCGAAGCGACGCCATTCCGGTATGCCACCGGAACTGCTTGAGCCGCCAATCTGGTAACCAAGCATCTGTACGGCGCCGTTAATGACACCAACCACGTGCGGCTCCACTACCCGACGGTGGTTGCCGTAGCTGAACTCGACAATGGACTTGCTTCGAATCGCTTCTTCTATAAATTGCTGATTCATTAGAATTCCCTCTCTACGACTAATAATAAGCGCAAGCGCTTTGGTCGAATACCAAAGCACGCAGCCCATCACGGCTAGAGCTTTTTACCTAGATAGGTGTTTTGCCCCCAGGAAAATAAAAACGTGATAGAAGTCACAAGTCAACACTTGTAGCCGCGTGTCGCGAAAACACAAAAGGGGCCAGAAAAGGCCCCGACGAATAGTAACGACTAACTAACCCTTAAAACTCCGCCATCACTCACTCCAAACCCAACCCAACTCCTTAACCGGCTTCGTCTCATCCAGCCGGCGTACGCGCTGGATGAAGGGCACGTCGGTGACGGTCTCGGAGTTGGTGTTGAATTCTTGCAGGATCTTGGCCGTGGCGTCGATAAAGTCGTCTATGGCTTCCTTGATTTCGGTGGGCTCGATCAGGAAGCACTGGGGAACCAACAGCGGGAAGTAGATGGTGGGGGCGTGCTGGTTGTAGTCGAGCAGGCGCT
>TARA_R110001606_G_scaffold2372_4_pt1 | contig 31616 bp, 26 predicted proteins | sample TARA_R110001606 | Tara Oceans TARA_R110001606 (sample SAMEA4398315) | marine metagenome | biome: Polar Biome; feature: [SRF] surface water layer (ENVO:00010504); material: water (ENVO:00002006), including particulate matter (ENVO:01000060) such as... | depth 5 m
CTGCAACGGCATCGAGAATTACAGCCGCTACCTCACCGGCCGCAAGCCCGGCGAGCCACCGCCGACCATGTTCGAATACCTGCCCGACAATGCCCTCGTTTTCTGCGACGAGAGCCACCAGACCGTTCCGCAGATCGGCGCCATGTTCAAGGGCGACTTCAGCCGCAAGTCCACGCTTGCCGAATATGGCTTCCGCCTGCCCTCCTGCATGGACAACCGCCCCCTCAAGTTCGAGGAATGGGATGCCATGCGCCCGCAGACGGTCCATGTCTCGGCCACGCCCGGCAAGTGGGAAATGGAGCGCACCGGCGGCGTCTTCACGGAGCAGGTCATCCGCCCCACCGGCCTGATCGACCCGCCCGTCGAGGTCCGCCCCGTCTCGAAGGACGGCGCCAACCAGGTCGATGATGTCATGGCAGAGGTCAAGGCGGTCGCGGCGAAAGGCTTCCGTTCACTGATCACCACGCTGACCAAGAAAATGTCGGAAGACCTCACGGAATTCCTCCACGAAAACGGTGTGCGCGTGCGCTATATGCATTCCGACATCGACACGATCGAGCGCATCGAGATCATCCGCGACCTGCGCCTCGGCGTGTTCGATGTTCTGGTCGGCATCAACCTCCTGCGCGAGGGACTCGACATTCCCGAATGCGCCTTTGTCGGCATTCTCGATGCAGACAAGGAGGGCTTCCTGCGCTCCGAGACCAGCCTTGTGCAGACCATCGGGCGCGCCGCGCGCAATTCAGAGGCCCGCGTCATCCTCTATGCTGACCGCATCACCGGCAGCATGGAACGCGCCATGGAGGAAACCGCCCGCCGCCGCGCCAAGCAGGAAGCCCACAATCTGGAACACGGCATCACGCCCACTACGATCATCCGCGGCGTGCAGGACATTCTCGGCGAGCTCGGCGAGAAACCCGGCACCAAATCCCGCGCCCGCCGTGAGCGCGACAAGGGCCTCGCCGAAGAAAAAGCCTTGCCACTTGCCGGCGAGCCCGGCCACAACCTCAAATCAGTGATCGCGGATACAGAAAAGCGGATGCGCGAAGCCGCCGCCAACCTGGAGTTCGAACAGGCCGCCAAGCTCCGCGACGAGCTGAAACGGCTGCGGGAATTGGATTTGGGGATATGATCAACTGTGCACACAGTGCCAGAAGATGCTCACCAGGGTTGAGCGCCTGATTTCAACGAAATTGCCAGCAGTTTGCGTCGCTGTCATCGTGTTCTGTTTTGTGTTCGAAGCGCTCGATAGCGCTGATCAGCATGTAATCAGGCTGAATCAATTCATGAGTTTGTTCAGTGTTAGGTCTAATTTCTTTCTCGCCATCTTTATCTCATTCCTCTGCCATTACCTCGTCGTGTCCGTTCCAGAAAGCAGACGTCGGAAAGGTATCGACGCGACCCTTTCATTTCAGTGCAGACGCATTGACCTGAGCAATTGTCTCCGGGAGGCATAGGTCGTTGCGGTTTTCAACATGGCGTTCAGCCTGACGAGTATTCTCCTGGCCACAGCAAACCCGGCTTCCCCATCGCGCGGTGGTAGCCCCCCGCTTGCCTCCAAGTTGAGACGCGCGACAGGCTGGCGGCCGATCCAGCCGAGAACCAGCCGGAAGCCCGCAGCATCCTTTATAAACTAACGGTGTGCGCCATCAGGGTGAAGGTGAACATCAGGCGTGTCTTTCGAACCGACCGCGCCGTTGGTCATCTTGGTCAACTTTCCTGCCTCTGCATGTCATGCGGGCCTTAGAGCCCCTGTATCCGTTCAGGCCGATGGGAAAGATGATGGATGGGCGGGCGCTGTCCACGCAACTCCCCCACCGGACCCACCACCCCCTCTTCCCCATCCAGGCCCTTACCGCTGCCGCGCATCCGTTCATGCTTCGTATCGGCGTGCGCCGCAGCAAATTCACACCTGTCGCAAAACTGTGGAATTCCTCCCGTGAATGGCGAATTTTTCATTTACATGGACTCGACTCAGGGGAGTTTTGGTGAGATCGTTTCGGTAAGCCGACGAGATGCAGCGGGGAGCACACCCCGACAGCGCGGCGGCCAAGTACATCGCACCCGGACGAAGCCGGGCCAGGAGCAAGACGGTGAGAACCGTGGCGCAAAAGGCAAGGTGGAGGCGACGGGACAAAGCAGGCGATGTCCATGAGATGGGGAGCTAGACCCCCGGACCGAGGAGCCCTAGACCGTGACCGGGGCGCGATCCGAAACACGGGACCAAGCGGAATTCGCAAGGATTCCAGGCGGTCAGGTCTGACCTTCACCCCTGGGTGATGGATGGCCTCGGAAAAGGAGCTGGGCGCCCGCAAGGGCGACCAACCGGATCCGAAAACGGGTGACAGGAGAACCGCTTCGGCGGAACAAATGGACCCGAGGTCAGTCGATGACCGACGACGAGTGCTAGCACATAGTCTCGGTAGTCCGATTCGATGAACCAGAGAAGGCGCGATCTCTCGGGATCGCGCCTTTTTTTGTTATGGGGCCAGGATTTTGTTCGAAAGGCGATCCTTTCCAAGGATGCGGACTGATCCTCCTCCTGCAAACGGGCTTGTGAGGGCAGGCGATTTCACCGCAATGGCCCAAAAAGGCGTGGGGGTCAGCCCAGCCCCACCACCGCCCCCGCCACCAGGTACAGCACCACCGCGATCCCGCCCGTTACCAGGGCATAGGGCATCTGTGTGCGCACATGGTCGATATGGTCGCATCCGGCGGCCAGCGAGGCGATAATCGTCGTGTCGGAGATCGGCGAGCAATGGTCACCGAACACGCCGCCACCGATCACCGCCGCCAGCACCAGCGAGGGCGGCAGTCCGAGCGCAATGGCCAGCGGCATGGCAATCGGGATCATGATGCCATAAGTGCCCCAGCTCGTGCCGGTCATGAAGGCCGTCACGCCCGCCACAACAAACAGAACCGCCGGCACAACCATCGGCGCCACAAACGCCTCCGCGACACTCGCCATGAACGCGCCCGTGCCCAGCACGCGCAGGCTGTCACCCAGTGCGATGGACAGGAACAGGATCGCCACAACCGGCACCATTTCGGAAATGCCCGCAAAGCCGCGTTCCTGCAGGGCGCCCTTCGGAAACGCCCTGCCCGCCATCAGCAGAGCCGCCGCCACCAGCATGGCGAGGCATACTGCCCACAGGATCGACTGGCTGCCATTGCCCGCCAGGATATTGCCATTGCCGGTCCAGGCCATGAAGGCCAGCGCACCGGCGATCATCACCAGCAGCGGCAGCCACATGTAGATCGCCCGAGTCGGCGCCACCGCCTCTGCGTCCTCTGCCATCACGGCCCGGCTGGATGCCGTCTTCATCGGCCCGAACACGCGGCCCGTGAACACGGTGAGGTAGACCCCCGCCAGCGTCAGCAGCGCATAGAAGTTCCAGCCGATCGTGCCTGCCACGACGCCAATCGGGCTCTCAAATCCATACGGCTCCACCAGGCCGAGCGCATAGGCGCCCCAGCCGTTCAGCAGGATCAGCGCGCTGACCGGCGCAGAGGTGGAATCGATGATATAGGCGAGGCGTTCGCGCGACAGGCCGTGCGCGTCGAACAGGCGCTGTCCCAGCACGCCGCTGCTCAGCAGGCTGACATTGGTTTCCACGAAAATCGCCGTTCCCGCCAGTGCGGGGGCGAGGGCCGCCCGGCGCGGCGTGGAGACGAGGCCCCGCTTCATCAGGCCGCTCACCAGCGCCTCCACACCGCCACTGTCGCGCATCCAGGCGATCAGCGCACCGATCAGCAGGCAGAAAAGCAGCACGCGCGAATTGCCCGCGCTCTCGAACACGGCGGCGGCCCGGTCCACTGCCCCGAGCGCGCCCAGCCCCGGATTGAGCCCCGCAATCAGCGTCTCGGACATGACCAGCGCCAGTCCCAGCGCCGCATACACATTGCGCGTCAGCATGGCGACAATGATCGCCAGTACCGGCGGCAGTACAGTCAGGATATCCAGGGCTCAGCCTCCCATTGGTAAAGGCTGCCAGACTAAGCCGATCTGTCGCCAAAAGCCCAGCCCAACATTGCGGCGCAGCGGCGAAGCGCAGGGATCGGTCAAATTCCATCGAACCCGAACACGAAATCTAAGCCATCATGCTTTAGGCCGATCCGGACAATGCGCAGCGCATGCCGGACATGACATGAACGAAGACACATCCACCCGCAAATTCTGGCGCAACCAGGCCAGGCTCAGTGCGATTGTTGTATTTGCCTCGGTTTCCTTGTCATTGCTGCTGGTCTGGCTTTCACTCGGTGACCTGCCGCCGGACGGGCGCGTGGTCGCGTTGTGGCTCGGCTTCGCCATTCCAGCTGTCGTGTCCCCCGGCGCCATGGTCTATGTCACATTCCAGAACCTGCGTAATCATCGCCTTCACCAGCGCGTTCATCGCCTCGCCAATAGCGATGACCTGACCGGCCTTGCCAACCGGCGCTGTTTCACGCGCCGCGGCACGCTGCGCCTGGCGGAAGCCGCCCACACCCAGCCAACCGACCAGCAGACAGCCCTCCTCCTCGCCGACATTGACTGGTTCAAGCGCGTCAATGATACCTATGGCCACGAAGCGGGCGATGACGTTCTCAGCCAGGTCGCCCAGGCGCTGATCCATGCCGCGCCGGCCGATGCCCTGATCGCGCGCCTTGGCGGCGAGGAATTCACTGTCATGTGCGACGTGTCCGGGCCGGATGAGCTTAACCGGCTTGCCGAGCGGCTGCGCCAGGCTGTCGAGGCCACGCATATTGTCTATCGTGGCGATGTCATCCAGGTGACGATCAGCGTGGGTCTCGCAATCGCCCGGCGCTGCGATACCCTGTCCACCTTCCTCAGCCGCGCGGACAAGGCGCTCTATGATGCCAAGGATCGCGGCCGCAACCGCTTCGCGCTGGCGGCCTGACAGAAAGAAAGGCCCCGGCCTGCCTTTATCTGGAAGCGGAGGGCGTATGACGTTGCCCGAAGTTCCCCGCCGCGCCGCATTGAAGCGCAGCGATCGGTCAAATTCCATCGAACTCTGGCAGTTTTCGTAAGCCAATCACCAATAGAATGCCGGAAAACTGATAAACCGTCAGGATACCGCGATCATGCAAGACATCAAAAAGCGGTTCTGGAAGCAGCAGATCCGTCTCATCATCATCGTCCTTGCCGGGGCGATCGGATCGACGATGCTCGGCGCATGGCTGACAAGTGCCCATCTCGACCCGGCTGCCCGCGCCCAGACGGTGTTCACCTCCGCCCTGATGTCAGCGATCGTCGCGTCGCTCCTGCTCGCCTACACGCTCCGCCAGACCATGCGTTACCTCCGCCTTCATCTCAAGGTGCGCCACATGGCCAATTGCGACGACCTGACCGGCCTTGCCAATCGCCGCAGCTTCACCGAGCAGGCAACGGCCCGCCTTGCCGTGGCCGCGTCGGTCAAGATCGGCCTCCTCCTTGTCGACATTGACTGGTTCAAGCGCGTCAATGACACGTTCGGCCACGAGGCCGGTGACGAAACCCTGGTCCACATGGCCAACACGCTGGTCCATGCGGCACCTGAAGGCGCCCTTGTCGCGCGCCTCGGCGGTGAGGAATTCACAATCCTCTGCACGATCGAAAACGAAAGCCAGCTCAAGGACATCGCTGAAACCGTGCGCAGGGCCGGGGAAGCGGCCGGCTTCATCTATCGCGGCGACCCTATCGGCGTGACGATCAGCCTCGGCCTCTCGGTCGCCCGGCCCGGCGATACGCTGTCCACGCTTCTCAACCGCGCCGATCGGGCGCTGTATGATGCCAAGAACCGCGGCCGCAACCGTTTCGCCCTCGCGGCCTGACAAAAAGGAAAGACCCCGGCTTTCGCCAGGGCCTGCCCTTATCCTGAAGCGGAAGGGGTATTACGCTTCCGGATTATTCGTCGTCCGTCATCGCGTCGCCGGCGTCATCCGCGGCGTCTTCGATCGCGTCACCTGCTGCGTCGAGGCGGTCTTCGACGGTCGGCTTGCCATAGTCTTCCGAAGCCGCCTTTTTCCAGGCCGCGAATTCAGCCGCCGACAATTGGGCATCGCCATTGACGTCCCAGTCGGCAAAGGATTTTGCCGAGACGTCAGGCTTGTGCGCCTGGACTTCTTCAATAGTCAGAAAGCCGTCGGCATTGGCGTCGATATCGGCCATGGCCACATCTTCTCCAGCGAAGGCAGGGGTGGCCATCAGCGTGGCAATGGCAGCGAATGCAAATGTCTTCTTCATGGTGTCTACTCCGTTTGACATCCTGCCCAACGGGCCGATGCCCGGACAGGTGCGAGTACAATCCCCACCATGGCCATCGCGTTCCCAACCTGTCTGAATGCTAAGACTCCGGGCGAAAATGTGGCAGACCGGGGCGCCCTGCCCCAGGACATGTCGCGCATGAAAAAAGCCGCCTGCAACGCACTTGCAGGCGGCTTCTCTCTTCCCCCCGGTCCGGCCGTCCGGCTTGCTAGAAGCTGAGCGGCGATTCTTCCGGTGCCTCAGGCGTCGCCTCTGGCTCCGGCATGTTCTCGTCGACGGTTTCATCCTGCGGCGCCGGCGCAGCCGACGCAGTGTTGCAGCAGCGCACCTGCATTTCCAGCACGCGATCATTGAAGCGGCACTTCTCGTCATTGATCTCGCGCAGGAAGGACAGGCCGCCGGCGCGTGTCGTGTAGCGCGTCTGCGTACAGCTGGTCAGCGTATAGCCCGGGCGGCATGTGCCGGTGTCGGTCTTCTGGACGGTGCGCGTTTCGCAGACCATTTCATCCGTCCTGGACATTGCCTCCTCGGCGCGCTGCATCGCCGCGTCGGCCGTGGCCTGCGCCTGCGCGGCCGCACTCGCGGCACTGTCGGCAACGCCGCGCGCATCCGACAGGCGCATGTCAGTGTCGGACAGCGCGGTGGACTGCCCGTCAATCTCGACCTTCAGGCGGCACACGTTTTCCTGCGCCTTGTCGGGATTGGCGCAATAGTCGGCCACGCTCATTTCCTGGGGGATCAGGTTCTGGCACCCTGCCAGGCCCATGGCCAGCAGTGTGCCGGCAGCGAGTTTCGCTATACGCATTGTAACCTCCGCGTTTCGTTCGGGACCCATTAATGGCGCCCGAAGCGGAAGGGTCAACGCGACTCACGTAATGCGGGAATCAGGCTTTCAGCTTGTAGCCGACCTTGAACATCCACCACACGGCCGCCGTGGACAGGACAGACAACACGCCCGTCACCCACAGGCCCGTCACAATCGAGCTGTTCGCCACCCCGATGAAGCCATAGCGGAACCCGTCAATCATGTAGAAGAACGGGTCGATCAGTGCGAGCGTCAGGAAGGGCTCCTGCATCACCTTGATGTCGTAGAACGTGCCGGACAGGAATGTCAGCGGAACGATGACGAAATTGGTCACGGCCGACAGATGGTCGAACTTGTCGGCCCATATCCCGCCCATCGCGCCCAGCGCGCCGAGAATGATCGCCGCCGTCAGGCTGAACCAGACAATCGGCCAGACATGCACCACTGACAGGTTCGCCAGCCCGCTCAGCTGGATGCCGAGGGCCGAGATCACGGCCACGATAACACCGCGCGTAATCGCGCCGCCCAGGAAGCCGGCGGTCAGCTCAAGCGGTGAAAGCGGCGGCATCAGGAAGTCGACATGCGTCGCGTTGAACTTTGCCTGCACCAGGCTGGAACTCGTATTCTGGAAGGCGTTCTGCAGGATCGCCATGATCACCAGGCCAGGCGCCAGGAAGTCATTATAGTTCAGGCCCTCGAAATCGCCGGTCAGGCGGCCACGGTCGCCGAAGGCCAGCTTGAACACCGTCATGAACAGCAGTGTCGTCACCACGGGGGCAAACACGGTCTGCATCCACACTTTCATGAAGCGACCGACTTCGCGCTTGTACAGGGTCCACAGGCCCAGGCTGTTCACCGCGCCATACTGGCGGATCGGCCTGAGACCGGATTGCGGACTGGAAGAAGCGGTGGAATTCGCGATTGCGGGTTTGGCGGCAGGGCTGATGTCTGTCATGCGGTGTATCTAATGCGCTGCGGCCCGATGAGCGAGGGGCAGGCAGCGACTTTTTTCGCCTTTGCCCGCTTTTTGGGCCACCCTGAACAAACCGCGACTCGCAAGACACAATATATGGAAAGCCTGTGGAAAGCTAAGTCTGCATGTTGTGTTTCATTTCGGTCCTGATACGATATCTAGGTGCTGAGAGAGATAGCGCGTAACTGCTGTCACAACATATAGGGGCTAACGGGACCGCGTATCGGGCCTGGAACCCAGAGCTGGGAGACCTCAATCCATGTCATGGACCGATGAACGGGTAAATGTGCTCAAAAAACTCTGGGCAGAGGGCCATTCGGCCTCCCAGATTGCCAAGCAATTGGGCGGCGTCACCCGCAATGCCGTGATCGGCAAGGTGCACCGCCTTGGCCTGTCCGGGCGCGCCACGCCGTCCCGCCCTGTCAAGCGCCCGCCGCGCCTGGCCCGGCCGAAGCCGCGTCTCATGCCGGATGGCACGGTCACGATGCCAACACCGGCCGTTACGGCCCCCGCCGAACAGGCAAGGCCTGTCGAGCGCACGGCAATGATCTCGCCCCTTCCTCCGCTCAAGCAGGCCGATGGCGGCGCCGCCACCATCCTCACGCTGCGCGATTCAATGTGCAAATGGCCGATCGGTGATCCTGCCGACCCGAAATTCGCCTTTTGCGGCCGCAAGTCCGATTGCGGACCCTACTGCAGCGAGCATGCAAAAGTGGCATTCCAGCCCGCCCGCAAACGCGACACCAAGAAAAGCCAGTATGATTATGTGCGCCGCATCGCCGGCTGACCCCAGACGGTAAAAAAGCGGCGAACAGGAAAGCCCCCGGAGTTATTCTTCGGGGGCTTTTTCTGTGGCCGGTGCAGGATCGCCGGTCCCGGCCGTCTCGATCCGCACGCGCAGGGCTTCGGATGATTTGAGGTGCAGGTCCTGCTGCGGGAACGGAATTTCGATCCCGTGGCGCTCAAGTGCAGAATGCAGCGCCCAATTGTAATCTGCCGTCACCTTGGCCGGCTTCTTGACCGCCTCTTCGGTGAGCCAGACCACGAGTTCGAAATCGAGGCTGGAATCGCCGAAACCGGTCAGCCAGACCTGCGGCATGCGTGGCCCCATATTCTCCAGCGTCCAGGGTACTTCGGCAGCCGCTTCCATGCCCGCCTTGCGGGCGATTTCCTTGTCGGTCCCGTAGGCCACGCCGAACTTGATATGCGTGCGGCGGCGCGCATCGCGCAGGGTCCAGTTGATCACCTGCGCCTTGATGAATTCCTCGTTCGGCACAAGGATGTCGACATTATCGTTCGTCGTGACCAGCGTGGAGCGGATGTTGATCTCGTTGACGAGGCCGGTCACGCCCGATTGCAGCTCGATAAAGTCACCCACCTTCACCGATTTCTCCATCAGGATGATGATGCCGGAGATGAAGTTGGAGAAGATCGACTGGAGACCGAAGCCAATACCGACGCCGAGGGCACCGGAGAAGATTGTCAGCGCGCTCAGGTTCACACCGACCGTCTGCAGGGCGATGGCAATCGCCGCGACCATCAGCGCGACATTCGCCACCTGTCCGAGCAGGCCGGCCATGGACGGGTTGAGCCGGCTGTTCGACCTTAGCCGTGACTGCGCGGTCATACCGGCAATTCGCCCCACCCAGAGCGCAATGATCGCAATAACCAGGCTCGTCAGGATCCGCCAGGCCGATATCGAGTTCTTGCCAACCGGTATCTGGAATTCGTTCAGGGCCGTCACGGTCGGCTCGAGCCAGTGGAGAATGTAGAGCGCCGCCACGGTCCAGGCGATCACGGCGATCATGCGCGTCAGCAGGCTCTTTTTCATGTGGGATGTGAGCAGCCTGATAATGATCCAGGCATTCAGCAGGCTGGCAGCGATACGCAGGCCTTCATTGGGCAGGTCGGCAAGCGCAAATCCGCCGACGGCCGCCCAGATGAAGACGACACTGATCAGCGGCCACATCACGCTCGCGATCGACAGGTAGATCCGGGCCAGCGCATCCGGGCGGCCACGGTTCTCGGCGGCGGCATGCAACCGCCTGTTCGGCAGGCGCGACAGCAGGAATCCGGCCACGCCGGCCGCAGCGATGATCCCCAATTGCCACAGTGTCGCGATCGAAAGCGCCTGCTCCAGTATGGCCTGGAACCAGATTGTCAGGTTGTCAAAGATCGTCCCGACCTGTTCGGCCACTGCCTCGGTATCAATCTCGATGTCTTCTGGATTCATGATCTGCCCTTACAGCCACTTCATCAGCCTGAACAACATGAACTCGATCCCGACAATCACCGCAAGGATGACAACGGTGATCCAGAACGCCGCGCCGGAATCCACCCCGGGCATGCCGCCGACATTGATGCCGAGCAGTCCCGTTACGAAACCAAGCGGCAGGAAGATCGCGGCAATGATCGAGAACACGAACATGGTCCGGTTCATCTGCGTCGCGGCGCGGTTGTTCAGGTCGTCCTGCAATACAAGCGCACTTTCCTTGGAAACATCAAGGTCTTCAAGATAGCGGCTGAGCCGGTCGAGTGTCTCGCGGATCGTATTGCGGTTGCCGTGCGACATCCAGTCGGGCGGATCGCGTTGCAACTGGGCAAGCGCATCATATTGCGGCGACAGGTAACGCTTGAAGGCAAGGCAGGTGCGCCGGATGCCGCCGATTTCATCAAGCAGGTCGTCCGGCCTTGCGTCCGCTGCATCGGCCTCCAGTTCGTCGATGCGTTCATTCATGTCGACTATGGCACTGTTGATCTTGTCGACCAGTTCCTTGGTCAGCGAAATCACGAGATCACCCGCCGTTTTGGGTCCGTTGCCGGTTTCCTGCAGGCGGGCCAGCACATCGCGCGGCGTTTGCAGGCGCCGGCGGCGCAATGTCACGACACGTGACTTCTCGGCCCAGACCTGCATCGCGATCATGTCTTCAGGCTCGTCCCCCGGATTGAAATTCACCCCGCGCAGGATGCAGACCAGCCCGTCTTCTTCCCGGAAAACGCGCGGGCGCGTTTCATTCGAGATGAGCACATCAATCGTTGCTTCCGACGCCGGCAAGGCCCTGTGGATCCACTCCGCCGCGCCTTCCGCCGTGCGATCAAGATGCAGCCACAGCACCTCTTCGGGATGAGCCGGTTGCCAGTCCTGCACATCATCCCAGGCAACCAACCGGCACCCGCCGGCACCATCCAGGACGCAGCCGAAGACAAGCAGGGGATGTCTGTCAGCTGCTTCCACGCCGGTCCGGCTATCTGATTTCATCCACTCGGTATCCTGTTGCCTGCGACAGACTAAACCGCATTGGCGTCTCCGGCGCAAACGACAGCGTGTTCAACAGCGCGCCGTCATGCGCTTGCCGCAACTTCGGGCGCAGACTAATCTCGGGGTTCACTTCCCTTTCGCTCCCGGGGGACAACCCATGACGCCATTGCGCCTGAACAGGAGACAAACATGAAACACCTGATGACCGGCACGCTCCTCCTGGCCTCGTCCGCCACGGCCCATGCCGAGGTGCTCGCCGCCGCGCCCGACCATTACGAACTGAAACAGGAAGCGGTCTCCACCCTCACCCCCGGTGAATTGTGGGACCGGCTGATCCACCCGGAAGTCTGGTGGCACCCTGACCACACATTCTCCGGCGCATCCGAGCATCTCTCGCTTGACCTGAAGGCGGGCGGCCTCTGGAAGGAAACATGGGACGATGGCTCGGTCGCCCATGGCACCGTTCTCACCGTGTTGAACGGCAAGCTGCTGCGGCTTGATGCGCCGTTCGGCCCGCTTCAGGACAAGGGCGTCAATGTCATCTGGACCATCAGCCTTGCCGCCGAAGGTGAAGGCACCCGCGTCACTTTCACCGAAACCGCCAACGGGACAGCCGCCAGCGGTCTCGGCGAACTCGCCCCGGCTGTCGATTATGTAAAGACCGACGCAATCACGCGACTGGTCAGTGAAGACTAGCGCGGGCGCAACGGTCTATGTCCGCGCCGCCGGCAGCCAGATTCCGAAGGCGCTGCCCTTTCCCATGCGGGTTTCCACGGCAAGGCCGCCCCGATGGTGCGCCATGATGTGTTTCACGATGGCAAGGCCAAGGCCCGTCCCCGTGATCTTGCCGCCGCGGCTCTGGTCGGCGCGGTAGAAGCGCTCGCCAAGGCGCGGCAGGTGTTCGCGTTCGATGCCCGGGCCCTCGTCTTCCACGCGCAGCCAGACGGACGCATCCGGCTTTCCCGGCCGTCCGGCCGCCTGCAGCAGCGTCATCCGCTCGGCATCGACCCAGCCCTGCCCGGCCAGCCTGCGCGCCTCGCCCATGCTGTCGGCCCGGCCGAATGATACCCGCACCGTGCCCCCGGCCTGCGTGTATTTCAGCGCATTGGTCAAGAGGTTCTCGACGACCTGAATGATCTCGTCACGGTGGGCCACAACCGGCAGCGCCTCGTCGGGATCGCCCTCCAGGACCAGGCCGACTTCCCGGTCGTCCGCCACGGCCTGCAGGGCCTCGGTCGCATCCAGCGCAATGCGGGAGAAATTCTCCCTTTCGCTGGGCGGGATGTGTTCGGAAAACTCGATACGCGACAGGGACAGCAGGTCGGCGATCAGGCGGCTCATCCGTTCGGACTCGCCCGCCATGATGTCAAGGAAGCGCGGCCAGGAGCCGGCATCGTCCCTGGCGGGTCCGCGCATTGTCTCGATGAAGCCTGACAGGGCCGTCAGCGGTGTACGCAATTCATGGCTGGCATTGGCCAGGAAATCAGATCGCGCCCGCGCCGCCCGGCGCACCGGCGTCAGGTCTTCCAGAACCACAAGCGTCTGCGCTGCGCCGGTCGGCCGCGACACGTGCGCCCGCCATGTCTCGTCCGGCCCGCTGTCGACTTCCACAGACACCATGCCATCCCCGGGTCCCTGCGCCATCCGGTCAATGGCTGACAGGAGGGCCGGCGAGCGGATGACCGTACTCGTGCGCGGGTTGACCCGACCGTCGAGACGCAGGATCAGGTCGGCCGGCTCGTTGAAGGCAACGATGCGCTTGTCATCATCCACTTCAAAGGCCGGCAGCGGCAGGGCGCGCAGCAATTGAGTTGAATCCAGCCTGCGTACATCTTCCGGCGCTGCAGGCGTACTCGTGTCGCCCACGGGCAGGAAACTGGAAGATCCGATAAAATAGGCGAAGGCGATGGACACCAGCACAATGATCGCCGCAATCGCCACGACGAAATTCACCTCGCCCGTGATGGCCAGCAATAGCAGAACCACAGCGAAACAGCCGCCCAGCACGGTAAAATCACGCGCCCTGCGGCCTGTTCCGCCACGCGGCACCTGCCGGTTTTCAGCTGGATCGTTCTCGTTCATCCCGTCTCCCGGCGCCGAATTACAGCCCGTGCCGCATCCGCTGGCGTCCGCATGGCCGCCTCTGCTTGCCGCTACAGCGCCGCCACCGGAATGCCAAGCCCCTTCGGGCTGGGCCACAGGTTGTATGTATAAATTATCGTGCGGAGAAAATTATTGAATTTCGATAATTTCTCGTTGACAGTCGACTAGCCCCATCGTACCCCCTCTCCGGTAAAAACGGGAGCCTCGTCTGCGGCATGAAACGTTCAATTCTTCTTCTGAGCACGGCAATTGTTGCAGCTTGCGCCACTTCGCCAACGTCTTCTCGTTCGCAAGCAGGCGAACCTGTGGAATTTTTTGCCGAAACGTCCAATGCGCCTGCCGAATGGGCTGCCCGGGGTGTGACCGGTGTCGCCCCGACCGGTGACTGGCTCGGCCAGTTCAATGACCCGCTGATGGTGGGCCTCGTCAATGAGGCGCTGACCAACAGCCCGACCCTGGAATCCCGCGCCGCTATCATGCGCGCCTCGGAAGCGGCGACCCGTACCGCGCGCGCCGGCCGCCGCCCCAGCCTCAGCGCATCTGCCAGCGCCGGCGTCACATCCAGCTCCAACACGTTCGGCGGCGCGACAGACCGCACAACGGACGGCCTTTATGGCGTCGGCCTCGACGGCAGCTGGGAAATCGATCTCTGGAATCGCCTCGGCGCGGCTGTCGCTGCGGCTGATGCCGACTATGTCGCCAGCCAGGCAGATTTCGCTGCCGCAGAACTCTCCATCGCAGCCCAGACTGCCAATGCCTGGATCAGCCTCAACGAGGCCCTCGCGCAGGAACGGGTTGCCATGCTCACCCTCGAGGCCCGCGACCGGGTGCGCACGCTGACAGAGCGCCGCTTCCAGCGCGGCCTTGCCGATGCACTCGATGTGCGCACCGCCCGCAGCACACTGGCCCAGGCTGAAGCCGCGATTGCGGCCCGCCGCCAGTTCACGGGTGAAACCGCCCGGCGCCTTGAAACACTGGTCGGCCGCTATCCGTCCGCCGAACTGGATGCGCCCGCCGAAATCCCGATGCTCGAAGCCATCGTGCCCGAAGGCAATCCGGTGCTCCTTCTCTCGCGCCGTCCGGACATTGCCGCTGCCGAGGCCCGCGTCAAAGCCGCTGGCCTGCGGGCAGAACAGGCCCGCGCCGCCATGCTGCCATCCCTGACGCTGACGGCTTCCGCCTCGACCAACACCACGGAAATCGCTGATGTGCTTGATCCCGAGCAGATCGCGGCAAACCTGATCGCGGGTCTTGTCCAGCCCCTCTTCACGGGCGGGCGTCTTGATGCCCAGCGCGATGCTGCAGTCGCGCGTGCTGAAGCCGCGGTGGCCGATTATGCCGCTTCGGCCCTCGACGCCTGGCGCGAGGTCGAGAATGCCCTCGCCGCAGACGCGTGGCTTGCTGAGCAGGAAGAGGCGCAGGAACGCGCGCTGGAAGAAGCCCGCCTTGCCGAGGAACTGGCCGAGCGCCAGTATACCGGCGGTACGGTCACCATCTTCAACCTGATCGATTCCCAGACGCGCCGTCTCAATGCCGAAAGCCAGCTGGTTTCGGCCCGCGCCAGTCGCGCAGCCAACCGCATTTCTTACCATCTCGCCCTTGGCGGCGGGCTGCCGAGCGGTACATCCAGCGGGCAGTATGGTATGTTTAACCTCGACACGAACGCCGCAACCAGCGGCAGCAGCTGATTTTACATGGGTCGCCTTGTTTCCATCCTCGCCCCGATTGGCATCATCATTCTTGTCGGTGTCGGCGGAAGTGTTGTCCTCAACATGATCAAACCGGAGCCTGAAAAGGCTGATGAGCCACGCGCGGGCCTCAACGTCTTCGCCGAGCCCGTGCGCCGCGGCGACCTAGAGCTTTCCGTAAGCGCACAGGGCGAAGTGCGCCCGCGCCGCGAAATCGTCGTCGCGCCCCAGATCACCGGCCGGGTGTCCTATGTCTCGCCGGACTTCATCGATGGCGGCTTCATCAAGAAAGGCCAGCTTCTGGTCCGGGTCGAAGCGGCCGACTATGAGCTGGCCGTCATCCGTGCCCGGTCGGGTGTCGCCAGTGCGGAACAGCGCCTCGCCCGCGAAATTGCCGAAGCCGAACTGGCCGTGCAGGATATCCAGGACCTTGGCCTCGATGATGCCTCGCCGCTTGCCCGCCGCGAGCCGCAGCTGGCCGAAGCCCGCGCATCGCTTGAAGGCGCCAAGGCGCAGCTGAAGGATGCAGAACTCGCGCTCAACCGGACGGCAGTCTATGCCCCGTTCGATGGCCGTGTGCGCGAACGCAGTGTCGATATCGGACAGGTCGCGGCCGCCGGCTCTGCCCTTGGCCGTATCTTTGCGAATGATGTTGTCGAAGTGTCGCTGCCGCTGGACGATAATGAAATGGGCCGTCTCGGGCTGCCCCTTGCCTTCGCAGCCACGGCAGACAAGCCTGGCCCGAAAGTGATATTCGAAGCCACCGTTGCCGGCGAGCCGCGCCAGTGGACGGGCGAAGTCGTGCGCACTGCCGCTGCCGTCAATTCGATGACACGGCAGATCAACGTGATCGCCGAGCTGAAAGATCCCTATGGCGCCGGCGCAGACGGCGACGCACCCATGGCACCCGGCCTGTTCGTCAATGCCACGATCGAGGGCGAGACCATTCCGGACGTGCTGATCGCCCCGCGCGGCGCCCTGCGCGGCGAGGACCAGCTCTTCATCGGCGACGCCGAGAAGGGCAAGCTGTCGATCCGCACCGTCGATCTCATCTATTCGGACACGGATGGCGCCTATGTGCGTTCTGGCATTGATGAAGGTGAACTGGCCATTGTCAGCCCGGTCCAGGCCCCGTTCGACGGCATGAGCATCACCGTGATGGAGCGTCTCGAAGACGGCACGGTCAAGGTCTACGACCCTGAAGACAGGACAGATACCGAAACCGGCAATGCGTCCGAAACGTCCATCGCCGTAACAGGAGCAGAGGGAACGCCACAATGAGCGGAATTGTCGCCTGGTTCGCCCGCAACGCCGTCGCCGCCAACCTGCTGATGATCGTCGCCTTCATGGGCGGCATTTTCGGTTACACGCGCATGGAACAGGAAATGTTCCCGGTCGTGAACGTGACCGGCGCCTCCGTATCCGTCGCCTGGAACGGTGCCTCCCCGCAGGATATCGAGGAACAGATCGTCACCCGTATCGAGGAGGCCGTGGCCGATCTCAACGGCCTTGACCGCATCACGTCGATCGCCAGCGAAGGCTTCGGCGTGGTCAACATCAAGGGCCGCGACGATGTCGACATGGAAATCTTCGTCAAGGATGTCGAACGCCGGGTCAACCAGATCAACAACCTGCCCCAGGCCGCCTTCCAGCCACAGATCACGCGCTGGGAACAGCGCAACCGCTTTATCGGCTTTGCCGTTCACGGCGATGTCGACCCCCGCACACTCAAGCGCGTGGCCGACAAGGTCCGCGATGAATTTGCCAAGTTGCCCGGCGGCGAACTGGCCGAGCTTCAGGGCACGCTTGAAGAACAGGTCAGCATAGAAGTGTCGGAACAGGCACTGCGCCGCTTCGGCCTCAGCTTCAGCGATGTCGCCAATGCCATCCGCCAGTCATCCCTGAACTCCTCCGGCGGCCGGATCGAAAGCTCGACCGGCGACGTGAACATCACTGCCCGCCAGCTGGCCGATACGGCCGAGCAGTTCGACAAGATCATCATCCGCCAGACCACCGAACAGGGCACCGTCTATGTGTCGGATGTCGCCACCGTCATTGATGGCTTCGTCAGCGACAAGCTCAAGGCCACGTTCAATAACGAGCCGACCGCCTTCGTGATGATCCCCTCCCCCGACAAGATGGACATCATCGCCTATACAGATGGCTTCAAGGATTTCGTCAAACGCGCCAATGACGCGTCCAATGGCATCCTGCCCGAAGCGGTCAAGATCGATATTCTCTGGGACGATTCCGAAGGCTTCAAGGCCCGCATGGACCTGATCACCCAGTCGGCCCTCTCAGGCGCCGTACTGGTCATGCTCGTGCTGGTCCTGTTCCTGCGCCCGATGGTGGCGCTGTGGGTGACCGTGGGCATCATTACCGCCTTTGCCGGCGGCATCATGCTGCTGCCCTATTTCGGCGTGTCGTGGAACATCCTGTCCACCTTCGCCGTGCTGCTGGTGATTGGCGTCATCGTGGACGATGCCATCGTCGTTGGCGAGAACATACACAGGGAAGTGGAAAGCGGCCGGCGCGAGGGCCTCGACGCGGCGATTGTCGGCACGCAGCTCGTGCTCAAGCCGATCATCTTCGGCGTGCTCACCACGATCATCGCCTTCCTGCCCTGGGCCTTCATTTCCGGGCCCACCCGCATGTTCACCCAGCAGATCACTTTCGTGGTCGTCGCCGCACTGATCTTCTCGATCATCGAGTGCATGCTGATCCTGCCAAGCCACCTGTCGCACATGAAGAAACAGAAATTCGACGGTCCGGCCGGCGGGTTCCTCAGGCTGCAGCGCCGTATTGCCGACAGCCTGCTCTGGTTCGCCAACAATCTCTACAAGCCGGCCCTCGAACTTGCCCTGCGCTTCCGTTATGCCACGGTTGCCCTGTTCTTCTGCCTGTTCGGCCTTGCCACACAGATGCAGTCGCTCGGCATCGTGCCGTTCCAGTTCATGCCCGAGATCGAGGCGGACCTGATCCAGGTCAGTATCGAAATGCCGGAAGGCACACCCTATGAGCGCCTGCTCCAGGTGCGTGACCAGCTCCAGAGCGGCATCGACCAGCTCAGGGACGAAACCCGCGCGGAATATCCCGAACTCGAAAACGGTGTCGTCACGCAGGCCTCCGTCGTGGCCGCGGGCCGCGATGTCCAGGCATGGGTCGGCCTGGCCCCGCCTGAGGAGCGCCCGATCACGGTCCGCTCCAAGGACATATCCGAACGCATGCGCGACATGGTCGGCGACATCCAGGATGCCCAGGAAATCAGCTTCAACTTCACCTTCAATGACGATGATTCCGGCGTGCGCTTTGCGCTCAACCACCCCGACCTCGCCCGCCTGCGCGAAGCGGCTGCTGAGGTGAAGGCACACCTGGCCACCTATTCCAGCGCCTATGATATCGGCGACAACCTGTCCTCTGCGGCTGAGGAAATCCGCATCACGATGAAACCCGGCGCCGAAACGCTCGGCGTCACGCTGGCGGACGTATCACGCCAGCTGCGCCAGGCCTATTTCGGCGAAGAGGTCCAGCGCCTGCCCCGTGACGGGGAAGATGTGCGGGTCATGGTCCGCCTGCCCGAAAGCGCCCGCGCCGATCTCGACAGCCTCAACAGCCTGAAACTGCGCACCGCGGACGGCCGCGAAATCCCGGTCACCCAGGTCGCCGATTTCGAATATGCCCCCGGCATCAACCGCATCATCCGGCGTAACCGCACACGGTCGGTCTCTGTCTATGCCGAGATCAAGGGTGAAGGCGGGCGCGGCCAGATCATGGCCGCTATGGAAGAGGATTTCTGGCCGGACTTCCAGAAACACTTCCCGGATGTCCAGCGCGGCGAAGCCGGTGGCTTCGAGGAAGAGCAGAAATTCTTTGCCGAAATCGGCCGTCTCCTCGTCATGGCCATTGGCGCCATGTACATCCTCCTGGCCGTGGCCTTCCGCTCCTATGCCCAGCCGCTTCTCCTGATGATGGCGCTGCCCTTTGCCTATTGCGGCGCCATATTCGGCCTCGCCATCTTTGATACGCCCATGGCCATGTTCGCCTTCTTCGGCATCGCCGCGGCGGCCGGTGTTGTCATAAACGACAACCTCGTGCTGATCGATTACGTGAACCGGCGGCGCGATGAAGGGGCCGGCGCGATCCAGGCGCTGGTCGATGCGGGCGTTTCGCGTTTCCGACCCATCCTGCTCACATCGGTCACCACGTTCGTCGGCATCCTGCCCTTGCTGGCCGTCCGCTCGGTCCAGGCCCAGTTCCTCAAGCCGATGATCGTGTCGCTTGCCTGCGCCGTGGCCTTTGCCATTTTCGTCTCGCTGCTGATGGTGCCGGCGCTCTATGCGGTCGGCGTCGAAATCGGGCGCATCTTCCGCTGGACATGGGGCGGCAAGCCGTTCCGCCAGATCGGCGAAACCTATTCCGGCGAAGTGACGCTCGACGAGGAAGAACTCATCGGCACCAGCCATGGCGATGATCTCGGATCCCTCGCGCCGGCAGAATGATCACCTGAGCCAACCCGGATGCGCTTTCCTTTCCGTACACGGTCATGGTGTCGGCGCATCCATCCAATCGGAGACTGATAGATGAAACATCTCATGCTGGGCGTCGCCGCCCTCACGCTCCTCACCGCCTGTGGACAGGCCGGTGACAAAGCCGACACGCCAGCGCAAGCTGCCGCACCCGTGGCAAACGCTGACGGCAAGTTCGTCACCGCCGAAGGGCTCGAACTCTCCACGCCGGACACATGGGGCACATGGGGCGTCAACCTCGCCAATGTGAAGGCGGGCACGCATCCCGGCGATGATTTCTTCGCCCATGTCAACGGCATATGGCTCGACAGCTTCGAAATCCCGAGCGACCGCACCCGCTATAGTTCATTCACGCTTCTGGCTGAAAAATCCGAACAGCGCGTGCGCAAGATCATCGAGGAACTGGCCGCCGCACAGCCGGATCCGGCAACACTCGAAGGCAAGGTTGCGACCCTCTACAATGCCTATCTCGATACAGCCGCCATCGAATCCAGGGGCCTTGCCCCCGCCCAGCCCTATCTTGACCGTATCCAGAGCATCGCCACGCGCGAGGATCTCGCACAGGTCTTTGCCGCGAATGGCTACCAGACCCCTGTCGCCGGCTGGGTCGACGTCGATTCCAAGCAGACCGACCAGTACATATTCTATGTCACCCAGTCCGGCCTCGGCATGGGAGACCGCGACTATTACCTTGTCGACAATGACAGGAACACAGAGCTGCGCGCGGCCTACAGGACGATGCTCACCTCCCTGCTCGCGTCCGCCGGCTATGATGATGCAGCCGCCGCTGCCGACAGTGTGATCGCCGTCGAAACCGACATTGCAAAAGCCCACTGGGACAGGGCCGCAGGCCGCAACCGCAACCTGACCTATAACAAGGTCACACGCGACGAGCTGATCGCGATGGGCGGCGATTTCCCGACCGCCCTGCTGATCGACGCGCTCGGCCTGGGTGACCAGTCCGGCTTTGTCGTGCGCCAGGTCACGCCGACTGAGGAAGAAATCGCCGAGAACGGCCTTGATGCCGACCAGGTGGCCAAACTCTCCGGCGGCGGTGTCCCCGGCCTGTTCAATGTCATGCAGACCGCCCCGCTGGACCAGTGGAAGGCCTATCTCACGGCGCACCTGCTGATTGACACGGCAAACGTTCTGCCGTCCGGCATCGACGACACCGTGTTTGCATTCTACGGCAAGACGCTCGGTGGCCTCGAAACCCAGCGCGAACGCTGGAAGCGCGGCGTCGATACGGTCGAGAACTCGGTCGGTGAAGCCGTCGGCAAGGTCTATGCGGAACGCTATTTCCCGGCCGAGAACAAGGCCGCGATGGACAATCTGGTTGCCAATCTGCGCACCGCGATGGCCGAGAACCTGGAAGTGATCGCCTGGATGGGCGCCGATACCAAGGCCGAGGCCGAAGCCAAGCTGAACCTGTTCACGCCCAAGATCGGCTATCCGGAAAAGTTCGAAACCTATGACAGCCTGACTGTCAGCGATGATGCCTTCGCCAACCAGATGGCCGTCAATGACTGGGCCTACAAGGACATGCTGTCCGACCTTGGCCAGCCGATCGACCGCACCGAATGGGGCATGCTGCCCCAGACGGTCAACGCCTATTATTCGCCCAACCGCAACGAGATCGTGTTCCCGGCCGCCATCCTGCAGCCGCCTTTCTTCAACCTGTCGGCTGACCCGGCGGTGAATTATGGCGCCATCGGTGCCGTGATCGGCCACGAGATCGGCCACGGGTTTGATGACCAGGGCTCCAAGTCCGATGGCACCGGCATGCTGCGCAACTGGTGGACGGCCGAGGACGAGACCAGTTTCAAGGCCAGGACCGATGCCCTCGTCGCCCAGTTCAACGCCTTCTGCCCCTATGATGAGGGCGAAACCTGCGTCAACGGCGCCCTCACGCTGGGCGAGAATATCGGCGACCTTGGCGGCCTCTCAATGGCCTACAAAGCCTACCATCTCAGCCTGAACGGCAAGGATGACAAGGTGATTGACGGCCTCACCGGAGACCAGCGCTTCTTCATGTCCTACGCCCAGGTCTGGCGATCGAAGTATCGCGAGGAGGCCGCGCGCCGCCAGCTGCTGACCGATCCGCACGCCCCGCCGGTCTACCGCGTCAACGGAATCGTGCGTAATTTCGATGAATGGTACGATGCGTTCGACATCACGCCGGACCATGCGCTCTACCTTCCGCCAGAGGAACGTATCCGTATCTGGTAACCTTGCTTCCTGTAGTATCTACAACAGAAAACGGCGCCTCGTGCGCCGTTTTTTTGTCTTGCGTTAACCTTGATACGCCAGAGTGGTGCACTGATTGCAGGTAATGGGGAGTGCCGGGGCCGTGTGCCCCTATTTGGCACAGAAAGTGTATGGAATGTCCGTCCTGAACCGCATGTTTGGATCCAGAAAGGCACCCGCCGCCCCAGCGCGCGACCGGATCGCCCATGCTGTTGCCCCGGAGCAGGATACGCCGCGGCCGCTGCGGGCCACTGCCTATCGCGAAGTCTCGGTCGTTTATGAGTCCGGCTACACCCGCAAGGGCATCGTGCTGGACTTCACGTCCACCGGCCTGCGCATCCGCTTCCCGACCAATGAAATCCTGCCGGCCCAGGTCCAGGTCAATGCCGGCGGCGTGAACATCAGGGGCCCGGCCCGCGTGATCTGGCAGGAAGGCTCCGAAGTCGGCTTCGAACTGATCTGAGCACCCGTCCTGCGCGGTGCCGGGGTTCCCGTCTCACGAGAGTCTCCTTGGCATATACGCCTTTTAGGCGTTTTATGGTCCACCTCTTCAACGCTTGAAAAGGGAGGTCTCCCATGGCCATCATGAAATCCGAACAGATTCTCGCCGAATCCACCGTGTCCTTCGAGGATGCGATCCAGAACGCCGTCAGCCGTTTCTCCAGGACCGTCCGCGGCCTTGCCTCGGCCAACGTGAACAACATGTCGACCACCGTGAAGAACGGCAAGATCGCGGCCTATCGCGTAAACCTGCAGATGACATTCGAAATCGAACCGGCTGCCCCCAAGGCGAAAAAAAGCAGGTAGCCCGTCCAGCGGCTAGAGTATGACATCACGCGTCACACCAATCGCGCTGAGAAAGCCCTCATCATGGCTCACCACAATCAGCGCCCCGTCAAAGCCTGACAGCGCCGCTTCCAGCAATTCCACCGCCGCCAGGTCAAGATGGTTGGTCGGCTCGTCCAGCAGCAGCAGGTAAGGCGGCTCGGTCCGTGCAAACACGCAGGCCATGCCCGCCCGCAGCCGCTCACCGCCACTCAGCGTGCCGGCCAGCTGCAGCGCCGCCTCACCCCGGAATGCAAACCGTGCCAGCGCTGCCCGCGCCGCATTCTCCGGCAGGGCCGGGTTCAGCCGCCGCAGATTCTCCAGCACGCTCTCCTCCGGCACCAGCAGGCTGACATGCTGGTCCAGCATCGCGACCCGCTCGGTCAGGTGCCGCACGTCGCCTGCATCGGGCGCAATCTCCCCCGCGATCAGGCGCAGCAGCGTTGTCTTGCCAGACCCGTTCGCGCCCTTGATCGCAATCCGCTCCGGCCCGCGCACGTCCAGTGTCAGCGGCCCGAACAGGTGGCGCGCCCCGCGCCGCGTCACCACGCTGTGCAGGGCCAGCAGGTCGCGCCCCGGCGGCAGGCTCGTCACCGGCAGGTCGATATGCATCGGCGTCTCCACCTCCACCCGCGCGCTTGCCGCCTCCAGCGCCTCGCGCCCTGCCCCGGTCAGCCGCGCCGCAACATCCCCGCCCCGCGCCCGGGTCGCCTCGGCTCGCCCGGCCCGTGCATCCAGCAGCATTTTCGGCGCATCGCCCTTTGCCCGTGCGGCCCGGCCGCGCCTGTCGCGCCGGTCCTGCGCCTCACGCGCCGCCTGCGCATCACGTTCGGCCTTCTTCATTTCCGCGGCTGCCCGGTCCAGCTCTGCCGCCGCCCGTTCCCGCGCCGCATCGCGCGCCGCCCTGAACGCGCTCCACCCGCCGCCAAATACGGTAGCGCCCACGGGGCTCAGTTCGACAATCCGGTCCACCCGTTCCAGCAGCGCCCGATCATGGCTTGCCACCACGACGCCGCCGGTCCAGCTCTCCAGCAGGCCTGCTATCGCCGCGCGTCCGTCCGCATCCAGATTGTTCGTCGGCTCGTCCAGCAGCAACAGGTCCGGCGCCGCCACCAACAGGCGCGCCAGCATCACCCGCGTGCGCTCCCCGCCGCTCAGCGTGCCCATCCGCCGCGCAAGGTCCAGCTCCGGCAGGCCCGTATCGGCCAGCGCATCGGCCAGCCGCCTCTCCAGCGTCCAGTCGGCCTCGGCCGCGTCCGCAACGCTCCCCTGCCCCGCTTCCAGCCGTTTCAGGCAGGCCAGCCCCGCCGCTACGCCCAGCGCCCCGTCCACGCTCAGCGACGCATCGGGCATCTGCTCCAGCCGCCCCACCGTCCCGGCGCGATGCACACTGCCGCTGGCTGGCGCCACATCTCCCGCCATCAGGTTCAGCAGTGTGGACTTGCCACAGCCATTGCGCCCGACAAGGCCGACCCTTTCCTGTCCGACAGACAGGGTCAGGTCGTCAAATAACGGGCGGGCATCAGGCGTGGTGAGGGAAACGGAGGTAAGGGTAATGAATGCAGGCATGGGGCGGGACTTTCGCAAGGAACAGGCAGCGGCGGGCAGGGCGCGTTGCGAAATCCATGTCAGTCTCCATGCGTCAGTACGTTGGTCCAGCCTATCTAGAAACCCGCCCCCTCGGGCGCAACCCCTCCCTTATCCTCCCCTGCCAGCGGGGCGGTGGCGCTCGCCGCCAGGCCCTTGACGGAGGGGGGGATTTCTCGGTGAGAAAAATCGCCCCGCATAGCCCCTCGGGGGCAAGACCCTCATAAGGAGACGCCCCATACACGGCAGACACTTCAATTGCCAAAGGGCCACCAGGAATGAATATCAAACTGCTTGTTTCCACTGTCGCGGTACTCGGACTGCTCACAACTGCTTCAGCCTGCGGCACGGTCGCTGGCGCTGCCGGCTCGGCGCTGGCCGGGTCTGCCGCCAGCGGCGCGCTGGCGGGCGGCGGCAACAAGGCCCGCTTCTCGCGCCAGAGCTGTGACGAGCTGGAACAGGAAATCGCCGGCGCCCAGCGCTCGATGATGAACCCGACCAACATTCCCTACGCCCGTTCCTATATCAAGAATGCCAGGGACGTCGCCGCCGGGAAGGAATGCGCCTTCGTTGCGACAGACGACACAGACGTCGCCGAAACAGAAACAGACGCACAAGCCAGCGAATAGTCTACCCCTCATCCTCCCCTGCCACGCGGGGGAGGATGAACGCCGATCTGGATGCGGCCCTTCGTGTGGGTGCCGCTCCTGTTCATCAGAAACTGGCAGATGCGCTGCCGCCGTCCTGCCCTGATCGAAGTCTGCTGGACCACCGGGCAGCTGCGCATTGTCCATGTCGGCGATGCCCCGCGCGGGGCCGGCCTTTACCGTAACGAAGCCCCCGCCATCACGGCCTGAGACAACTGCGTCCCTGCGCTGCCCGCACGCGAATGCACCTATGTCCGTGCACCCTTTGTGCTGTTTGCGTGCGGCAGGCCTCTTGCCTACAGGATTACACGGATCAATCCGGAACCTCCCTGAACGCTCATCCTGAGCGAAGTAGAAGGACGAGCGTGGGCGAATCCCGCTGTTCCGGCATCATGGAGCAGACTCACCATATTTGGTGACTTGATTTGATTCACCTTTTATGGTGATATTCTCGCATGGAACATGAAATCAAATACGACCGCCCACTTACCGTGTCTGGCCTCATTGCCAAACACAAAGAGCTTACCATGCTTTGCGACAAATACCGCGCGGAAATCAAGAAGCTCACAGTGGACATAGACCACCTGGACGCAGCTATCCGGCTATTTGATCCGAACGCGGAGACCTACGCCATGAAGGCCTTTGCGCGAACCACGAGGATCCCGAAAGGGAAGCTGAAGTACTTTTTGCTCTCGACACTTCGTGAGGCTCCCGCGCCGATGACGTCACGCCAGCTTGCGATCCTGTGGGCTCACGAATGCGGTCTCGATCAGTCAGACCAAGCCATAAACGAGACGCGGAAAAAGATCACAGCCTGCATCAAGGAAAATGCGCGGCAGGGTCTCATTGAAAGCGTCGGGCAAACGACGGATCATGGCGCCAACGGGCCCTATAAGCTTTGGATGATCAAAAAGGCGAAATAATAAATATTTTTTGCCTCCATCCGACGAGCAGTGATCCGCATGTCGAAGAGCACTGCTCGTAGCATGATATGGGTTGAATGTCAACCCCATGTTGACGGAACTGAGTGGTGCTATCATTTGTTAGATTGTCATGTTCCAAGAAAGGAGGTGCTCAGATGGCCGTCAAAACTAAACCAAGCACTTCAACGAAAGTGCTTAAACCGAAGGCTTCTGCCCTTACGGGAAGAGAGCTTAAAGCGGTTGTTGCTCGTTGCGCTACCGCCGGAAAAGCCAATCCTGCGCTAAAAGCGTATATCGCGGCAGGAAAATCTCAGCTCAAGGCCGGTTAATGTGGTTGTCTACTGGTGAGTGATGTCCTGATCTCGCCTTTGAGCGATTGCCACAATCGAGCAAAATTCAACTGCGGTGTCGATTTTATCGATAAGTGGTGCAGAAAGAAATGCCTTGAAGAGCACAATAAACGCTACTCAAGAGTCTTTGTCGCCACTTGCGGGGATGATGATGTAATAGGCTTGTACAGTTTGTCTATTCGCCCACTTCACGTTTCTAAAGGCATCCGATACCACGTCAGCGATGTTCCTGCGGTCTATTTTGACAACCTGGGCGTCACGAAAAATTCCCGAGGGAACAATATCGGCGCGGCATTGATGGTAGATGCTTTCGAAAGGACTCTAAGCATTTCCGAGAATGCGGGGATACATTGCCTTTGGCTGACAGCTATCGATGAGCCAATTTGTGAGTTCTATACGCGGTTGGGATTTACGAGAACCAAGCCCAGGGGAAGGAAGAGCACCGACATGTTTATTCCGCGCCAAGAGATCGAAGATTCCCTCAGCGGGTAAAATGTGTTAAACACATTGTGTGTGGAGCCGGGGGCTTTCGCCCCCGACGCCTGACACCCTTACGGTGCCTGCCGACCCGGACGAGATGCGACCTCAACCGGGCCGGGATTATATAGGGGAGGTCACTCTTCGGCCTCCCCATAGTTCTCGTCATCGTCAGCCAAAATTGCCTTGTCGATCTCCAGTTTGCGGATGAGCGTATCGATCTCCTTTGGCCCAATTTTTCCAGTCACAATGATCTCAAACGTAGATCCTTTTGAGAGCATTCCTTGAGTAAGCATGCGTTGCATTCCGTGAGCCTCCATATTGCTATATGGAGAACGTGGCCTTTGACGCGCCGGACTCGACTGAACAGGCTGCTCAACTTCGTTCGAATGAGAGGCCACACTCTCCGATACTGGAGATTCTTCGACAGTTTCGGTCGAAGGAACAGAAAAATCGGTAGCCCCTTCCTGTTTCAAAAATTGACAAGTTGCGACGTAAGACGAGTAAAGGCGCTCAATTGCGTTGGGTAAAAATTTCTCGCGAATTAAGAATGAGGTTGCACTGTCTTCGGAGGGGATAACCCCTGCTCCGTATCGTTCTTTCAGAACGCGAAATGCCGGAGGCGAATAGGCAGCTTTTTGAATTGCGTCGCGTTTTTGCTGTTCGTTGAGCGGATGGAAAATGTCTACCGCCAGCTGCGATACGCGAACTTCCCCTTTGCCCGCAGTTTCAAAGAGTCCGTACTGGGCGATTGACCCGATCACCTTGTCGGAAGCCCCACTGCGTCCGCTGTAGCCAATATGCTTGGCAGCAACCTCCCGGTCCAGTGGCGCATCACGATCCAGGTCGTACGCTTTTCGCGCCCGCGCAATCGCGTCCGGGAGCGAAATATTAGGGTAATTTGGACTGCGCTGGTGTGCCATTTGCGATCTCCTATAAATCTCAAATACCACAGGAAACGAGAAAAGCAAGAGAAAAGGTTCGACTCTAGCCTTAGCCTTTCTATCTATTTTGTTCGCTGCCAATATCCGCACCATGAGTTCGACTTCGGCGCGATAGCCGCAGCACTCACTATCATAGCGAACTGGTTGCCGTTTGAGACGCGGCGAGCGTCCTCACGCCAAGCCATTTCGCCAGCATAAGCGGCGAGGTATTTGCCTGCGATATGGTGATGAATGCCGATCTCGGCGCGGCGAACGCGGCTGAAGAAGCTCTCGGCTTGATTGGTGCAAGCGCCGTCTTGCGAGTAGGCCTTCTGGTGATTGATCCGCTTTATAGGGAAGTGAGCTGCCAGCTTGTCCCAGTGCGAAGCCTCGTCAGCATGGACGGTCGTGCCAGCGGCGACGTTGGCCTTGGTGACGGCAACGCCCTCGGCTTCGGAGGCTGCAATGTGTGTCAGGGTGCGGCCTTCGCGCTCGCGCATGACGATCACGACTTGGCGTTTGCCTGACTGGTGGATTTTCTTGCGACGGTCCTTGCGGTCTGCACGGTTGTTGGCGGGCTTTACGTATCCGCCGAAGTAAGCGCCATCGACTTCCACATTGCCGCTCAGAGCGCCTTCCTGACGGGCTAGCGCTATAGCTTCGCGGCACTTGTGAAGCAGGACAAAGGCCGTCTTGTAATCAACGCCGAGATCGCGGGAAAGTTGGAGGGCGGAATACCCCTTGGCGCCGTTCGTGAATATTGCGATGGCGCCGAGGATATCGCGAACGCTCAGCTTGCGGCTATGAAAGATGGTTCCGCTTGTGAGGCTGAACTGCTTTGAACAGCCCTTGCACTTCCACACTGGACGGCTCTTGAGGTTGTAGTGCTCAAGGCAGCCACACTCGGGGCAGACTGGCTCGCCTTCGGTTTGAGCCCAGCGGATCGAACGGAAGGCTTTCTCGGCATCCTGGTCAGACATGCGCAGGACTTTCGCGAGCGAGAGCGTCTTGGCGGCCGGGGAGTGGAGGAAGTGCTGAGCCATTTCGTAATCACCTTATATGGTGATTTATAGATATGGCTTTACCCCTCACCCGTCAAGTGATAATTTCACCAAATCAGGTGATTTTACTGGAGGCGTCCTATGCCCGTCAAAACCAAGCCCAAGGCCAGCCCGCCGCCCAAGCCAGAGGCGCGCAAGGCTCTGCCCATAAACGCCGCCTATGAGGACAAAGCCAAAGACCTGCTTCGCTCCATGATTAAGGAGACTGGGAACGACTATGAGGCGCTGGCAGTGAAACTGAATTTTATGGGCATAGAAATAAGCGCTCGCGGGCTTGAGAATAAAATCAGTCGGGGCGGGTTCTCCGCTGCGTTCTATCTGCAATGCTTGGACGCACTCAAATTAGCCGACTAAGCCGCCTTCGTCTTGATATCAGGCTTTGGCATAGCTTCTGAAAGTCGCTCTGCGGCCGCCTTCAGGGCCTCCTGGTTGAATTTCTTTTGCTTGAAGTTCTTCTCCAGAACGTTCCGAATGAACGCTTCTGAATCAAGGGCGCCTAGATCAGTCTTCTTCGTCTTCATTTTCATCATTCTCCTCTTTAATTTTGTCCCAAATGCGGTCGATTAGCAGATCAGCAAAATCTTTGATCCAGTACTTAGCTCGCAACTTTTCTCCGTTTCGAAAGTCCTTGAACTCTTCATGAACCTCAAGGACCGGCACCAATGCCTTGGCTACGTCATCTTTTCGAATGCGCGCACCATTAGGAAAGTTCCGCTTCACGAACCCTTTCGTGTCGACAACCGTTTCGACCCAGCTTTCCTCATCCGCCTTAAAGAAATCGATGAGGCCAACGTCCTCCATTCTCTGTTCCGCTTCAAGAGTCAGACCCATCAATTTATCTCCAAAACTGTCATCAATGCCGTCCAGGCAGCACAACCAAACGAGACAAAGAGAATAATCACCGCTGCATCAGCGAGCCACTCACACGGCAACCATTTGGCCGCGACACCGAGAACCGCAGCCAAGAGTGACAACAACAACGCCGCAAACGCAAACCATGCGCGACGCCGATGCTTTAATCGCACTGATCGCTTTTCTTGCGGCTCAAAGCTGGCATAGCTTGCGGCGAGGCTACCTAGATAGACAAGAATAAGGCCCGCTAAGGCTGTTGCCGCCCCTATCGCGTCGCCTGCTACAGATATTCCGTCCAAGACAATTCCCCCCCAAGCGGAGATTTGTTTCAGGTTCACCTCAAAGTGTAAACATATTTGAAATTGCCGACCCTATTTGACATGAGGGCGGCGTGACGAACAGAGGAAGAACGAATCAACTAGACTCTCAGGTTGAATTGCGCATCACTTGCGGTTGAGCCCGCGCTGATTCGTGGTCAGCACGGGCTCTGTCTGCAACCCCGCGTGGGGCTTGGTGCGCACCCTAAATTCTTCAGCTGGAACGCCAGCAGCGTCAAGCCCTTCCAAATAGGAAAGGGCCTGTTATGGCCGTGTTTGCCGTAAGTTACGATCTCCGTGCTCCCGGGCGAAATTATCAACCACTTTATGATGTCCTTGAAGGCTCTGGCATCAGGGCTTTGGAATCGTTCTGGTTCGTTGAAGCCAATATGTCAGCGTCCGAAGTAACAGACATCTTGCTAAAGTCATTGGATCAAAATGATGGGCTATTCGTCTCAACAATAGAACCTGGTCCTACTTGGGCAGCGTACAAACTGTTGCCCGGAGCCACAGATTGGCTCAAGGCGCGCCGTCCGTAGGGATCTCCATTGATCTTTATTGAGACCCGAAGCGCCTTAGCGACAATGTGGAGGATGTAGTTTCTCATTTGCTTCTCCTTTCCGAGGCCCGGCGACATGCCGGGCCTCAAATTCCCAATGCCATCTATAAAATGAGACGATCACCATATTTGGTGAGTCTGCTCCATGATGCCGCGCTGTTCCCGGCTATCCTTCTACTTCGCTCAGGATGAGCCTTCCATCAAAATCCCTTCCCGCCGCGCCCGTAACCGAGTTTGCGGCCGCAAGTGCTGGCCCTTCAGCCTGTCTCAGCCCTTCCTGGTCTTGACGTCCGCCACGTCAAAGCGCCTATGTGTTCGCAACTGCAAGAAAATGCGAACTGGAAGGAACCCTGAATGTCTGAACAAGATCCCGTCGTCATCGTCGGCATGGCCCGCACCCCGATGGGCGGCCTGCTGGGCGACCTCGCCAGCCTCTCCGCCAACGAGCTGGGCGCAATTGCGGTCAAGGCGGCCGTGGCCGAAGCCGGGCTGAAGCCGGGCGAAGCGAACGAAATCATCATGGGCAACTGCCTGCCCGCCGGCCAGGGCCAGGCCCCGGCCCGTCAGGCCGGGTTCAAGGCCGGTGAAGACAAGGGGCTCGAAGCCGTCACGATCAACAAGATGTGCGGCTCCGGCATGCAGGCCGCCGTCATGGGCCGCAACGCCATCATGGCAGGCGATGCCAGCATCGTCATTGTCGGCGGCATGGAATCCATGACCAATGCCCCGCATCTGATCAATGTCCGCAAGGGCCACAAGTACGGCACGATGGGCGCGGAGGACCACATGGCCCTCGACGGCCTGTCGGATGCCTACAGCCACGGACCGATGGGCCTGTTCGCTGACAAGATCGCCGGCGAATACCAGTTCACCCGCGAGCAGCAGGACGCCTACGCCCTCGAAACCCTGACGCGCGCCCAGAACGCTACCAAGAATGGCAAGTTCAAGCGCGAGATCGCTCCGGTCACGGTGAAGGGCCGCAAGGGCGACACGATTGTCGACACGGACGAACTGCCCCGCACCGCCATGCCGGACAAGATCCCGACCCTGCGCCCGGCCTTCTCGAAAGACGGCACGGTCACCGCGGCCAACGCCTCGGCCATCTCCGATGGCGCCGCCGCCATGGTGCTGATGCGCCAGTCCGAAGCTGAAAAGCGCGGCCTGAAGCCCATCGCCAGGATCGTCGCCTCGTCCAGCCATGCCCACGAGCCGGAATATTTCACCACCGCGCCTGTGCCCGCCATGAAGAA
>TARA_R110001606_G_scaffold365537_1_pt1 | contig 31466 bp, 28 predicted proteins | sample TARA_R110001606 | Tara Oceans TARA_R110001606 (sample SAMEA4398315) | marine metagenome | biome: Polar Biome; feature: [SRF] surface water layer (ENVO:00010504); material: water (ENVO:00002006), including particulate matter (ENVO:01000060) such as... | depth 5 m
GGGCGTGCCCGCGGAGCGGGTGACGGCCATGCCCTTGCGCTGCGGGGCCACGTCCTCAAAATCGACGCAGGACACGCCGCGCAGCTCGGCCACCAGGCGTTCCAGGACAACCGTACCGATCTTGCGGCCAAGGGCCAAAGGCAGGTCGCGCAGCTCGGCGGCAGAGTTGATCCCCTGGGCCTTCAACTTGGCCTCGGTCGCGGACCCCACGCCCCAGATTTCTCCGATGGGAATGCGGCGCATCACATAGTCCCGCACATCCTGGTCCATAAGATTGCAGACCCCGGAAAAAAGCGGGTTCTTCTTGGCGGCATAGTTCGCCAGCTTGGCAAGCGTCTTGGTGGGCGCGATACCCACGCAGGTCGGGATGCCGGTTTCGGTCCTGACTGCATCCCTCATTTGGGCAGCATGGGTCTCCATGCGATCCCCAAAGCCAGATAAATCAACGAATTATCCTGACAGTCAACCTCGAACTATGCCGTGACGCCAGCTTGCTGAAATGGGGCGTGACTGCATCGTGGTGGCGCACTCCCTGAACCGGGTGGAGGCTGGTGACCGGGCGAAGACCGACCGCAGCGACCCTGTGATGCAGGCGAAGATGCATCAGGCCAGTGGACTGACGGCGGTTATGTGCTGAGGCCGCAGTTGCGGGTGGCAAGTGAATTGAAGCGAACTGGAAAAGGGTGCATCTAAATCCTCCAAAATAGAGCGTTCTAAGGCGTTGAAGTAGTGCGCATTTCAAGCTAGCGTTGTGATAGGTTGCTATCAGGGGGCAGTCGCCGATGGCAAATCAGTCAAACCCAAGGCCACTAAAAACGTCAGCTGGAGAAAAGAGGCAAATGCTTCTTCATCTGGAAGCCAGTGTAATCAAGAGCTTGAAGAAGGCTGCAGTTGACCGTGAGTCATCTGCTTCGGCTATTGCGAACGAAGCTATAATCGACTGGCTGAAGAAGAATGAGTTTCGGCAGGTATAGTGCTGCTGCGAGTGAGAAAGAATAGGACAGGCTAGGGAATGTCGCTTCCAACCATATTCGATGTTTGCGTTCCTCGCGATGACGTGGCCAATGGGTCCGTCACAGAAAGTGATTATGCTGCCAACCTCGCCAATGTATTGAATCGGACAGCGCCACCGGATTACGCGGACGCCCCGACCTTCTTTAAGAATACCTTCCCTACCGAGGGGCTGCGTGAGCTTCTGGCTAACGTCTGCGGAAGACTTTCGGGGCGCGGCGACAGTGTCTCGTCCGTTTTCCGTCTCGATACTTCTTATGGTGGCGGTAAAACACACGGCTTGATCGCCTTAATTCATGGCGCAAATGGCATGAAGGGTGTAACCAATACGGCCGAGTTCTTTGATCCGACGCTAGTCCCTGCCGAAGAGGTTAGAATTGCGGCATTCGATGGTGAGAACGCTGACCCTTCTAATGGGCGGCCTATGGGCAACGGGGTTCGTGCGCACACCCCTTGGGGCGAGATCGCCTATCAACTTGCTGGCCCCGAAGGTTACCGGGTTGTGCAGAAATCGGATGAAGATCGTATCGCCCCTGGTGCCGACACCCTGAAAGAGCTGTTTGGCGGTAAGCCCGTCCTGATTGTCCTGGATGAACTCGGCGAGTACCTCCGGCGCGTACAAGGTATGGGTGGCCGTGATCAGTTAACAGCCTTCTTAAAGGCTTTGCTTACGGCAATCGAAAGCTCGCCTAGAGCCGCAATCGTCTACACCTTGGCTGTACGGTCAGATGGCAAGGGGATGGACGCGTTCGCCGAAGAAAACGAGTTCCTTTCACGGGCCATGGCCGAACTTGAGAGCGTTTCGGGGCGGAAGGCAACCAACCTAAACCCAACCAAGGACGATGAAACCGCCAAGGTCATCCGCCGTCGGCTGTTCGCTAGTATTGACGAAGCAAAGGCCGCTGAACTGATCGATGCCTATCGTGTTCTGTGGGCCAATAACCGCGACAACCTCTCGGAAGATGCGCGGCGGCCAACAACGGCGGCAGAGTTCACTGACACCTTTCCCTTCCACCCCGACGTACTCGACACATTGACCGGCAAGACCGCAACGCTTGGCGGCTTCCAGCGTGTCAGGGGCATGTTGCGGATTCTTGCAAAGACTGTGGCGTCCGTTTGGGCAACTCGCCCCGCAGATGCCTTTGCCATCCATCTTCATCACGTCGATCTGGGTTCAGAAGCAATACGACGAGAGTTCACCACTCGTTTGCAGCAGGACGCCTACGTTCCCGCAATCCTGAACGATATTGCAGGCACTACTGAAAAGCCTGCATTGGCACAGGAACTCGATGCTAAGTATTATAGGGCGCTGCTGCCTTACGGCACTTACACAGCGCGTTCCATCTTCATCCATACCCTTGCCTTCAACAACGATCTTAAGGGTGTGGCGCCGGATCACTTAAGATACTCGATCCTGAACCCAGCTTCCGATCTGTCGTTCATCGATGACGCCCGAACGAAGTTCAGGGCAGATTCGGCCTATCTGGACGACCGGCCCTCAGCTCCTTTGCGCTTCAACGCTGAGGCCAATCTCACGCAAGTAATCGGTCGCGAAGAGAAGAATATCGATCCCGGCGAAGCGCGGTCGCAGCTTGCAGATCGGATAAGATCGATCTTTGGTGGCCAATCCTTTGATCTTGTGCCCTTCCCTGGCGGTCCTTGGGACGTTCCGGACGATGTTTCCGACGGGAAACCTCGCTTGGTCCTGCTGTCCCACGATGCTCTCGAAATTGGTCCAGACCTTCGCGAAGTGCCCGAGATCATCGGTAGGATGTTCGAGCGAAAGGGTGCGGACGGCAACGGTTTGAGGTCGCTTCGGAACAATCTAGTGTTTGCCGTTGCCGATGAGAGCAAGGTCAACGAGATGAAGCGCGCTATTGTGCGCCGGCTCGCGCTAAAGGAGCTGAAGCGGCCTGATAGGCTGCGCGAGCTTGCTGAGCATCAGCAGACCAAGGTTTTAGAAATCGAGAAAAAGTCCGAAATCGAAGCTGCCATAGCGATCCAGCAATGCTATCGGCATGTGCTTTATCCCTCGCGTACATCCATTGGCGGTGCGGGAACCATTCAGCTCGCCCATGCCGTGATCGATATTCAGAACGCATCTGAGCGGCCGGGTTCTGGCCAGCTTCAGATCGTTCGGCAGCTTCAAAGCCACAATAAAGCTCGCGATGCGTCCGATGCGCCCGACTCTCCGTCCTACATTCGCGACCGGACGCCACTAAAAAAGGGGCAGATTAGCTCTCGCGACCTTCGTGATGAGTTCCGGCGTGACCCGTCCCTGTCGATCCTGTTATCCGATGACGTGTTCATCAAAGCGGTGCGCAAAGGAATCGAAGAGGGTGTCTACGTCTACAAGCGCGGCGATCTTTTGGCTGGGCCGGGTGATCCGATCCCAACGATCAAGATCGACGAAGAGACAATGATCTTCACGATGGATTTCGCGAAAAACAAGGGTATATGGCCGCGTCGAGCACTGGCACCGGTGCCGCAGCCTGTGGTGGTCGGGGGTGGTGCGGAAGTTGTGACTGGCCCGACGCCGACAGCTGGCGCTGACTACGCGCCGGTCGGGCCCTCGCCAGCGACCGGGCCGGGAGAGCGGGCGCAGAACCCGATTGCAGGGGCGAAAATCTTTACCGCGGAGGGTGTCTTAAAGGAAGCCCTGCGTCGCGTAATCGAACAGGCCAAGACCGCCAAGCTGGACAAGGTCGATCGGATCGTGATTCGACTGTTCGAATACGGCGACGTCTTCAAGCTGGTGCCTATTGCAAACACAGTCGCCGGGGCGAAGCGGGGCGTGCGGCTTGAGGGTAGCTTCATTACCGCCCAGGACAGCACATTCGAGTTCGAATTCAATGGAACGGCGCAGGATGCGTCTACCATGAAGGACTATCTCGAACCCCAATTTCGCGCCGCAAAAGAGACCGATCTGAAGGCCAGTATTTCCTTTGATTTTGACGCGGGGCTCGCGCTGGATGGCGACGCGGCGGACAAGTTCGTCGAAAAGCTGACGCGTTTTGCCAGCGCGGCGGCCTATGTCGAAGCAACGGCGGAGGTGAAGTGATGCGCGTGCCTAGCCGGAAGGAAGACCTCTCCGTGATCTCGCGAACCCAACCGCTTTACGAATTGCGCGCACGGCGCCACGGCCCTGGGGATACTGAGATTGAGATCTGGCAGGTTCCTTCCCTTGCCACGCCGCAGATCGTCAATCCCCTTCGGTTGGCCGGTCTGCGTGGACGCAATCTAGAACTGACCGAGCACCGCGTGCTTCGGCGGTTAAAAGAAAGCGGGATCAGGCTTGACCTGTTGCCGATCGAGGGGATGGGATCAGCGCTGAACGAGGAAACGGCCCTGCGCCTAGCGTTGCTGTTTCGCACCCTCGCGCCCATGCGCAACCGCGACAACATGCGATTAGTCGCCGACGGGATCGAGGCGATGGGTAAGGAAGAGGCGGGTTACTGGCTGGGCATGTCTGTCCACCGCAAAAACCCACGCCGGGTGCTGACCGCCCTGCGCATCCTGCTGACCGATCCGGCGAAATAATGAAAGAAGAAATGCCTATGTCCGATGTTCGCCTGATTGAGCGCTGGTTGCCGATTGCCGATTTAAGCGAAGAGAGCGTGCGCGAACGTCGATCCATGACAGCCCTCCCACCAATCTACTACCTTCATGTATGGTGGGCCCGACGCCCCTTGGTCGCAGCGCGAGCGGCCATTCTTGGATCACTGCTACCTGTCGATGCTAATCGTGATGCCTTTATGCAGGTAGTTGGAATTCATGGTGATGCTGTCGCTGGAAAGCGCCGCATTGAGGTGGCCAATCGAAAAGGCGAACGACTTGGAAAAGACGCCTATGGCTATCCGCGGGCGTTCTCTTACCAGCCTACAAAAGACGAGCTGACCTCCTTGGGACTCGATTCAAACTTAACCCTCCTCGACCCTACGGCAGGCGGGGGCGCTATCCCTCTGGAAGGAACGCGTTTAGGCCTCAGCACATTTGCAAATGATCTTAACCCAGTTGCTTCCACTATTATCTCAGCCACCGTCGATTTTCCTCAACGTTTCGGTCCAGAGCTTTCAAGTAATCTTCGCACCCTTGGAGAGCGCTTCCGAAAGGTTGTTCGCTCAAAGTTTGACAATGAGTTCCCAAACGAACCGGAAAACGAGGACCGGCCAGATGGCTACCTTTGGGCGCGAACAATCTGCTGCCCTTATTGTTCTGGAGTAGTGCCACTTTCTCCAAACTGGCGTCTGACTGCAACGGGGATAGGTGTGAAGCTCCATCCACATTTGGGGGAGGGACCAGGAAGCCCTAGTCGTATCTGCAGCTTCGAAGTCGTCAAGGAGGCGTCCCTGCAGTCAGACGGAACTGTCTCTAATGGCGATGCAACCTGCCCATTTTCAGACTGTGGACGTGTAATCGACGGCGAGGAGGTCAAGAAGCAAGCGCAAGCCGGGGGCATGGGTGATCAACTCTTCGCCGTTCCATACAAACGAAAGTTCGTCACGCGACTCAGGTCAGGAAAGCTTGGGAAACCCAAGTGGATTCGGGGCTATCGCGCCCCACGGCCGGAGGATGATAACCGTGAAACGCTCAACGATAAGTTGCGCGACCTTTTGCCAATTTGGGAGGCAACAGGCGTCGTACCTACTGAACCGATTGATGAAGTCTCAAACTATGATCGAGGGCACCGGCTTTATGGAATGACCCAATGGCGCGATCTTTTTTCACCGCGTCAATTACTGGGTCACTGTTATGCCGTAGAGGCATTTCAGGAAATGGTTAAAGCAGACGAAGAAGCAGGTAATTTGACCCCATGCCGTCGCGCTGCTTACGTGTATTTAAGCTTCAGTCTTGACAAATTGCGCGACTACAACTCGCGGATGACGCGCTGGATTGTGCAGCGAGAAGTAATGGCCAACACCTTCGACAGCCATAATTTTTCAATCAAGTGGTCCTACGTTGAAATGGCAATTCTTGTTGAAGGTCTAGGATTTGATTGGGTTATTAAGCAGACACAAAAGTGTCTGGACGAATTAATCGAGCTCTCGATTCCGAAGGCGACTGATGAGGGACCTCTGTTTTCAGTCAGCACTCCGCGTGAGCCGGTTCATATCACTGTGTCGACGGGCTCTGGTGCTGCCCTAGAGCACATTGAGGCCTCGAGCGTTGACGCGGTCGTCATGGACCCCCCGTACGGTGCAAATGTGATGTATGCAGAGCTTTCAGACTTCTTTTATGTTTGGCTGAAGAGGACCGCGGGGCTAGTTGCGCCAGAGTTATTCACTCGACGCCTGACAGACAAGCATGCCGAAGCAATTGCAAACAAAGCGCATTTCAAAGGGCAGAAAGGCGCAGATGCCCTCGCGAACCGAGACTATCAGGACAAGATGGCCGCGATATTCGCCGAGTGCCGCCGTGTACTGAAGCCGAACGGCATCATGACAGTGATGTTTACTCACAAGGAAACCAGTGCTTGGGATGCGCTGACCACTGGCTTAATCGAGGCCGGGTTCATTATAACCGCCTCCTGGCCGGTGAACACTGAAGCGGAAGGCTCACTGCACATCAAGGACAAGGCAGCTGCGAATTCCACAATCTTCCTCGTTTGTCGCCCCCGTCCGGCCGAACAGAGCGACGAGACGACCTATTGGGAAGACGTCGAACCGTTGGTGGCGCATGCCGTCCGCACTCGGGTGGAGGAGTTCCAAAAAGCCGGGATTGGCGGCGTTGACCTATACCTTGCCTCCTTTGGCCCGGCGCTGGAAGAGTTTTCGCGCCACTGGCCGCTGAAGCGCGGCACCCCACGGCCTGAACCGTTGGCCAAGAGGCGCCGAAAGCAGGCGGAACTGTTCGAGGAAGAGTTCGATCCCTACGCCGTGACGCCAGAAGACGCTCTCGACGCCGCTCGGCGCGAGGTAAAGACATGGCGCCTGAACCAGTTGACCCACACCAAGGGCCGCGCCGATCTGGACCCGACGACCTCTTGGTTCGTTCTTGCCTGGGACGCCTTTAAGGCGCCAGTCTTTAGTTATGACGAAGGCCTGCGCCTCGCGCGTGCCGTCGGCGCCGACCTGGAGGGCCAATTGATTGGTCGGTTGTGCGAAAAGAAGGGATCGGACATCAAGCTTTGGGATAGCGCCACACGCGCTGCGAAAGCCGGCCTCGGTCCGGCCGACGGATCTCGGGCGATGATCGATGCGATCCACCACGCCGCCCACCGCGGCCGCACGCGCACGCTTGAAGGCGCACTGGATCTGCTGAAGGACGCGGGGCTGGAAAACGATCTGCAGTTTCTGGCCGCGCTCGAGGCCGTTCTGGAAGTGTTGCCACCATCGCGAGCGTTTGTTGGGTTCGATGTGGCTACTGGTGATGCCAAATCCGCCGCGGATGACTTCGACGCGCTTGAAAAGCTTCGGCGTCTTGCGTTTTCGGACAAGGTTGATGAACCCCAGCAGTTGTCCCTGTTCGCGGAGGAGGCTGTTTGAGCCTTCTGCGCGACACGGCTTGGCGCCTGAAGTATACGCCGGACGATGGCGACCTTGTTCAGCTGTTCTACGTTCCGGCCCTTCGATCGGCGACGCGATACGACAGACTGACGGGCTACTTTTCGTCTCGAGCGCTTACCCTAGCGGCTCGGGGCATCGAAGGTTTGGTTCTCAACAACGGCAAGATGCGGTTGATCGTGGGCTGCACACTCGGTGAGGAAGACGTTGAGGCGATCGAACGGGGTGAGGCCCTTCGGGATGCTGTCGACCGAACACTCCAAAAGATGCCACCTTTGACCGGTGATCCCCGGACTACCGATGCGCTGGAACTGGTCGCGTGGATGGTGGCTCAAGGATATCTTGACGTGAAACTGGCCGTCCCATGCGATGCTAACCGGCACCCCATTCGTGATAACAGCATCTTCCACGAGAAGACTGGCATCATCGAGGATAAGACCGGTGATCGGCTCGCCTTCAATGGCAGCATCAACGAAACCGAGTACGGTTGGACGCGGAACTGGGAAAGCTTCAATGCTTTCTCGTCGTGGAATGACGGGCCCCGTGTAGACGAGGAAGAGACAGGTTTCGCCAAGCTGTGGGCTAACCAAGCCAAACGGGCAATCACATTAGACGTGCCGACAGCGCTACGCGAGCAACTGCTTACCTTCCTGCCCGATCCCGAGCAACTGCCTAAACGATTGCAAAAGCATAAGGACAAGGGCGGTGAGGATACGAAGGCTCGCAGACCGGCGCCCCGCCCCAGCCAGGGCGAGCTTCCAGCGCCCGAGGTCACGCCAGTGCTTTCGATCGACGAGGAGCGCCAAGCAGTTTGGAAGAGGATCGCGAATGCCGCAAACGATCCAAACGGCGGCGACCGCGTGGGGGAGGCGACATCTGCAGTCGTCCCCTGGCCGCATCAGGTTAGAGCCTTCCATCGGCTTTACGACCATTGGCCCCCGAAACTTCTAATTGCTGATGAGGTTGGTCTGGGGAAAACGGTTCAAGCTGGCCTTCTACTTCGGCAATCATGGCTAGCAGGGCGGTTGAAGCGCGCACTTATTCTAGCGCCGAAGAACGTCTGTCGGCAGTGGCAGATTGAGCTTCGTGAAAAATTTAACCTCAACTGGCCAATATATGATGGAAATCGGCTCGTTTGGTATCGGTCGCCAGCTCGAGATCATAGTTTCGAAAAGGCGGTGTCGCGTGACGAGTGGCATCGCGAGCCATTCGTAATAATGTCCAGCCATCTTGCGCGTCGGAAAGAGCGTCAATCAGAGATCTTGGATGCGGCCGATCCATGGGACTTGGTAGTCCTTGACGAAGCGCACCATGCTCGGACCAAGGGAGCAGGAACAGCACAAGCTAAAGGAAGCAATCGGCTGCTGCAGCTGATGCGTTCGCTAAGAAGAAGAACCAAGGGCTTAGTTTTGCTTACGGCAACGCCGCTCCAAGTTCATGCCACCGAACTTTGGGACCTGCTTGATTTGCTCGGAGTGCCTCCGGAGTGGTCATCGGATGCTTTCGTTCGCTTTTTCTCAGAGGTGACAAAAGAACCTGTCAGCAACGATGGGCTTGATTGGCTAGCTGCACTTTTCCGGGCGAATGAAGCGCACTTTGGAGAGCTCCCCTGGGAGTCGGTTCAAGGCAAAGCTGGGCTAAGTAGCCTGAAGACAAAAAAGGTCCTGCGAGCCCTGCGAGACAACGCGGCAACCCCAAGACGCCAGCTTTCCCAAGAAGAGAGGCGGGCCGCTTTAACGATCCTGAAGAAGGCAACCCCGGTAAGCGCCCTAGTTTCGCGCCACACCCGCGAACTGCTGCGCAATTACTTCAAGGCTGGGAAGCTTTCGACTCCTGTTGCAACCCGCCAAGTCGAAGACCGGTTTATTCCTTTGTCCGAGGAGGAGAAAAACCTCTACCGGCAAGTGGAGACTTACATCTCTCAAACCTACAATGCTTCTGCAGCAGACGCCCAAAATGCGGTAGGATTCGTGATGACGATCTATCGCCGCCGTTTGGCCTCAAGCTTCCATGCTCTGCGTATGACCATGGAAAAAAGAAGGGACGGCATGGGCGACGCGCTTTCTGCAGCAGATGAGGCGCGGATCGATGAAAACATCGCTGACCAAGTCGAAGCGGGTGAGGAAATCGATGCAGAGAGCGTATCCGAAGATGAACGGCGAGCGCTTGCGTACGAAGAGGTCGAAACAATTAACAAGCTAGTTGACGAAATCGGGCAATTGCCGACGGATACCAAGGCTGTTCATCTCTCCAACGTTTTGGGCGAACTGAAGGGTTCGGGCTATACACAGGTGATGGTCTTCACGCAGTTTACAGACACAATGGACTATCTACGCGATCAAGTTGTCGCTGCGGGGTATTCTGTAATGTGCTTCTCTGGCCGTGGTGGGGAAGTCCAAGGATCTGATCGTGCGTGGAGCCTCATTTCAAGGGACGAGGTTAAGCGAAGGTTCAAGGAAGGGCGTGCGGAAATACTCGTTTGCACTGATGCGGCGGCGGAGGGTCTAAACTTCCAGTTTTGCGGGGCGCTTATCAATTATGACATGCCTTGGAACCCAATGCGAGTGGAGCAAAGGATTGGCCGCATTGATCGGCTTGGGCAGCGCTTCCCCGATATTCGAATCGTCAACCTGCACTACGAAGATACGGTTGAGGCGGACGTCTATCGCGCCTTGCGAAGCAGGATCTCTATATTCGAAAGTGTTGTCGGGGGTTTACAGCCAATCTTGACCAAATTGCCGAAGTTAATCGAAGAAACCGTACTTTCGAAGACAATTAGTGATGATGCGCGTCGTGACGAGGCGCTAGAGCGGCTGGAGAATGAACTTTCATCAGGAGAAGGAACGTCAATCGATCTTGATGACTTCTCCGATGAAGAACTCACCTTCCCGCATCGCGCTGAACCAGCCCTGAGCTTGTCGGATGTGAAAGCTGTTCTCGATCGGCCTGCCCTGCTTCCTCGCGGCACAGAAGCCGTAAAGCTGGGCGCGAAGGACTATAGATTAACCGATGGTTTCTTACCACAAGCGGTGCGTGTGACAGTTGATCGGGAATTTTATGAGCTTCACTCGGAAAGTGTCGAGTTTTGGACGCCCGGCAGTCCAACGTTTCCCGATCTTGGCACCTATCGGAGAGCGATGTGACTGTTCGGCTTTCAGTTACATATCGCAAACTTTCGCGGGTAAAGCGCGTTTTCGCTGCATCGGACCGCAGCAAAATCCGCACTGGGCGTTGATATAATTCGGGCCCAACGGCTGATTTGCCACGATAAGAGTAAAATTTATAGCATTGAAAAGCTTCCGATCACATCCCGAATGCACTCTTGTTCCGCTTTCAAGGAGGCACGTTGTACGTCTGACAATCACTTCTCCTTCAGAAGGAATTTGGCGTCTTCGGCCGCTCTTTGCCAAGCCGAAAGATTCCGCGTACGGATACAGGCGTTGGGACACTTTGATGCTTAACAGAACGCTGTTTGTGGCTTGCTTTGATGAGTGGCAGCGTTCAGGCAATGCGCCAATGCAGGATCAAAAAACAATTTGCGGGGATACCAGCGTAAAATGTGCGGGCCAGATCGCCTTAGCATCCTCCGCCGTCCTTCCTGATCTGTGATGCGCCCGGGAAGGACGCTAAGTTCACTAGCTGTTTCCTCGAACGAAACTGTCAGACAGGCCGCTACCGGACTGCCGAACGTGTCACCGATCCGCTGTGCGTCGAAATATTCCAGTATGTCATCCAGCTGACCATGCCGGTGCGGGCTATGCCTTCCTCTATGTTGAAAGCCGCCAGTCGACCACTGGCAGGCTCAACAGGAAGCGCAGACGGCAAAAAGAGGGCTTTGGATTTTCACAGATTTAGGTAATCCTACGGGTTACAGAAATAGAGTAGAAAAGAGCAGATAATTATGAAGTCTCTAAAATGGTGTTTTTTCTTCAAACATAATTGGGATTGCCAAATGGAAAACTCCTTCCATAAAGGTGAAAATCCTTACTACAACTGCGAATGCCGCAACTGTGGTGAAACGGCCAACGGCCAACAGCCGGCGACGCCAAAACGGCCAAGCTTCCGTCAAGCATTTCGATCCTAAATTCTGTCCCATCTACCTGTTCAAAATGGAACGGTTTTGACCAGGGGATGGGAAGGGTGTTCAAAACGGGTCTTGTGCGGGGGTTGTGAACATCTATTATCTGAACGACCCTTTTGAACGGCTTTGCCCCATGTCCCGCACCTTCGCCTATGTCCGCGTCTCAACCATCCAGCAGACTATCGAGAACCAAGTGCAGGAGTTGGAGACGGCCGGCTTCAGCATCCCGAAACGGCGGATCGTTTCCGAGACGATCTCTGGCAGTGTGCCCGCGCAGCAGAGGCCGATGTTCGCCCGCCTGGTCGATCGGCTGGAGGAGGGGGACGTGCTGGTTGTCACGAAGATGGACCGGCTCGGCCGCGACGCGATGGATGTGGCGCAGACCGTCAGCCTGCTTGCCGGAATGCAGGTGCGCGTTCACTGCCTCGCCTTATGTCAACGGCGGCGTAAAAACCGGCCACGCGGCGGCGCAAAACCAGGCCAGTGGCGGGGCGCCAAGCGCCATGGCGCGCGCGCTCCCCAAATAGCTGGCGCGTGCCATGGCGCTTTGGCCCGCAGGGCCAATCTCGCAGGGTGTGATCAGGTGGTTGCGTCGGCCTTTCGGGCGCGGCTTTGTCCGAGCCGATAACTGTCGCCGTTCATCTCGAGGATATTGACGTGGTGGGTCAGTCGATCGAGCAATGCGCCGGTCAGGCGTTCGGTGCCGAAGGTTTCGGTCCATTCGTCGAATGGCAGGTTGCTGGTGATCATCGTGGAACCGCGCTCATAGCGCTGCGAGATGAGCTCGAACAAGAGCTCGGCGCCGGTCTTGGACAGCGGCACGAAGCCTAGTTCATCGATGATGAGCAACTTGACGCCAGCCAGCTGCTTTTGCAGGCGGAGCAGGCGGCGTTCGTCGCGGGCCTCCATCAGCTCGTTGACCAACGTCGCGGCGGTGGTGAAGCTGACCGCCATGCCCTTCTGACAGGCGGCCAGCCCCAGCCCGAGGGCAACATGGGTCTTGCCCGTGCCGCTCGGCCCGAGGGCGATGACGTTCTCGCGCCGTAGGATCCATTCACAGCGGGCCAATTCCAGCACCTGCATCTTGTTGAGCTTGGGGATCGCCTTGAAGTCGAAGCTGTCGAGGCTCTTGGTCGTCGGGAACTTCGCGGCCTTGATGCGGCGCTCGACCATCCGCCGCTCGCGGTCGATCAGTTCCAATTCGACCAGGCGCGACAGGAACTGGACATGGTCCAGCCCTTCAGCGGCGCATTGGCGCGCAACCTTCTCATACTCCCGCAGGAATGTCGGCAGCTTCAGCGTTTTCAGATGGTGGGTGAGCAGGATCCTCGGGGCCTCGGTCATGCTGCATCTCCCGACAGCAGGGACATGTAGCTCGCCACGGACGTGGTCGCGACGTTGGCGCGCGGCAGGTAGGGGTAGACATCAAGGTCCAGCTTGGGCGGACGCCTTTCGACCTGACAGAGCACAAGGTGCTTGACGGCATCGAAGCCGACGGCACCCAGTTGCAGCGCCTTTTTCACGGCGGCGTGCAGGTCGTCGAAGCAGAAGGTCTCGAGCAGGCGTAAAACCTGAACATACTCGCGGCGTCCGGTTTTGTTCATCCGCGCCTCCATCAGTCGGCGTAGGGTCGCGAACTCTGGTGGTAGATCCCACTCGGCCAGGGGCGCCGCCTGGTCCAGGGCGTTGATCTTGCGCTCGATGAGCGGAAGATAGTGCACTGGATCGAATACCATGTCCTCGCGGTCGTAACAGCGGGGATGACGTGCGATGACCTCGCCACCGCAGCCGATCACGACCTCGGCGACATAGCCCCTGATCCAGACATCGCGGTGGCCGTAAGCGACCGGCACCGAATAATCGTTGGTCTTGTAGCGCACCAGCGCTTGCGAGCTGACCCGGCCAGTGGCCTGATCGCAGGCTTCGAACGGCGCGGCCGGCTGGTCGGACATCGCAGCCAGATCCCGCCCAAGGCGCTGGCCGATCGTCTCGGACTGGCCGCGCAGAACATCCCCCTGACGCCTGCGGCATTGCTCCTCCAGATGGGCGTTGAACGCGTCCCAGGTCGCAAACCGCGGGATCGGCACCATGAAGTTGCGGCGGGAGTAGCCAACCAAGCCCTCAGCGTTGCCTTTGTCGTTCCCCTTGCCCGGGCGGCCGTAGCGGTCGCGGAACAGGTAATGCGACAGGAACCCGTTGAAGAGCGTGGCTCGCTGGCGCGCCCCGTCCGGCAGGATCTTCGCAACCAGGCAGCGGTCGTTGTCGTAGAGGACCGATGCGGGCACCTTGCCGAAGAATGCGAAGGCCTGGACGTGACCGTCAACCCAGGCTTCCGCGGTCGCCGCTGGATAGGCCCTGACATAACAGGCATCGCTGTGCGGCAGGTCCATGACAAAGAAATGCGCCTTCTGCTCGACACCGTCGATGATGGCCACCGCCTCGCCGAAGTCGGCCTGGGCATGTCCGGGCGGGTGTGCCAGCGGCACGAACATCTCGCGACCGCGCCGTTCGCGCTCCCGCATGTAGTCCTTCACGATCGTGTAGCCGCCGGTGAACCCGTGCTCATCGCGAAGCCGCTCGAACACCCGCTTCGCCGTATGCCTCTGCTTGCGATGGACCTCCCGATCGCCCTCCAGCCAGCCGTCGATGATCCCGGTGTAGGCATCCAGCTTCGGCCGCTTCACGGGGGCCGTCCGCCGATATCCGGGCGGAACCGAGAACGCCATCATCTTGGCTACGCTGTCGCGCGAGATGTTGAAATGACGCGCTGCCTCGCGCTGGCTCATCCCCTCGGCACAGGCCAATCGCACTCTACGATACAAGTCCACGGTGAAAATCCTCCCGCCCTCCCTGTCGCCAGAAAGGGTAAAAGTGGACGACTTTTACGCCGCCCGCAGCAGGATCATCCCGCCGCTACCGTGGCCGATTTTTGCACCGCCGTTCTCAATCCGCGGCGGGTGACGGAAAACCGGCCGGAACCGGCATGGATGCCAGGGGCACATGCCGGTCTACGAGCGTGATCTTGATAGGACTGAGCTGCAGGGTCATGACTATTAGAACAATACGGGAACACTAGCCATAACCCGAACACCCCCTGCGGCGTCAAGGACGGATGAGAAAAGTTAGCTCCTAAGCCTGACTTGGGCTCTCATTCCGGACATTCAGGCTCCCTGCGTGGACTTGATGACAAGCCCGATGGATTCTCCAGCATAGTTCGCACCCATCATGAAGCCAGCAGCCCATGTCCTGATGCGGTTGTGGGCCTCGATAGGGTTATGGCTTTCATCCTCGGACAGCAGAAGTTCATAGACTGGAACCGGATTTTCCCCCTCCCTCGTGCTGCACAGGCTGAGCCTGATAACACTGTCTGCCTCTGTTTCCTGTCCGCGATCTTGCAGTTCTGCAGCGGTCAGATGCTCCAGAACCAGAAAGCCTTTTGTACCTGGTGGGGGCAGGAGGTCGAATAGCAGCTTTAGGTTCTCTTTCATCATCAGTTCCGTCACGACAGGTTGCGGCCTAGCCAGCACAATTATGAGCGGCGGATGAGGTAAAGTATTCCTGACCTAAATGTAAAGCTATTGCCAAAAACAACCATAAATTTATCACTGACTGTAACGGATACAGCTACAGGTATGCTAAATAATAGCATACTATGGGCGTATGTCTTGGAAAGATCACCTGACGCCGATTGAGCGGAATGAGCTTCTTGAAGCCGAACATCGCAAGAAGGAGGTTATAGAAGCCTACAATGCGATCTGGCGCAGGTTGAAAACCCGGTGCGATGCTCGAAAAAGGCGGCACGGAAGCAAGAGCGAGGACGATGACAATGACGCATGTTCATCATCATGATACCCAAACGGTCGCGTCTCGCTTTTGCGGGCACTGCGGCACGGAGGTCAGTGGAGGCTACACGGTCTGTGCGGCGTGCGGCGCCAACTACCGTCGCAAGGGACGGGGCCTTTATATTGGCATCCTCTTGGGGGTCCTTGGCGTCCAGGCGCTCGTTACAGGTGAATGGGAAGGCGCCGTTGTCCTGCTTGGCGTAGGATTTTTGTTGATCCGTCACGCCCGCCAGCGTGCTTGGTATCGCAGAAACGCCTAACGATGCTCTCCCTTTGCATCGTTCTGAATCAGTCTGATCCACACATGCACGGCTGAAAAACTCGCCTACTACGCTCTCATGGCATGAAACGGCCTTGTAACGCTGTTCGGCTTCTACACGCTTATTTCTCCAGCCATGCAACATCGCACCAAGAACTCCGGTCGAGGCATTATCTGTAACGGTCATGCTTCTACTGCGCATATCACGGGGATCGGTGCTGCTCTAAGCACGCGGCTTGATATGACACGGGCTGTCGGTACTAGCTCGCAGCATAAGAATAAGAGGTAGCTTGGGATTCAGTCCGCTTAGCGGACTCGCGTAAATCAATGGATTTTCCCAGCTGTGCGAGAGCTTTTCCAAGAGGCGAGTCACCACACTGGAAGGTGGCGTAGCTACTGAGATCCAATGTTGCTTTGAACTCTGCCTCCATGGCGCTGCGATCAGCTTGCTCGCGTCCCTCATCCTCGGGCAAAGCGGGACGGCTTGCCCAACGTCCCAAAAGCGCCAGGGCGCGTTTAGGTGCCGACAGGCGATAGGCATTGCTGACCTGCCTGACCTGCGGCCCACGACCTTCATTTGGGGTCGGCTCGTACCGGCGTAGCCAGTCCAGAAAGCCATGATCGCGCAACGCCTTCATGGCGCGAACAACCGCGTCACGCGACCGCTTCAGCTTTCCGGTGATCCAGTCAAGTGAAGGGTCCAGTCGGCCTGTCTTGAAGCTTACAAGGTTGGCGAAAAGGGTCAGAAGCTCCAGTGCCACGCCACCCAAGGGGCCATTGCGCCGACCGGGTTTCTTGCCTTCCAGCTCATAGCGTTGCGCAGCACGGAGGATTTTCTGAACCTCCTGACGCGACGTGCCATGCCAGAAAGATGCTTCGCACGATCCTACCCGCCGAGAGTTGCGACGAATTGGGGTGCCGCCTGCTGCACGGTCGTCGGCGCATGCGCCTGAAATCACGCCCCCAAGGCGTTTGAAAAAAGTGCCGCCTGTCGCGGCTGTAGTCGTAGACATATCCTGCTCCTCGAATTCAAGAAGCGCGGTGTCCGCAGGCAAGTCTCATCCGCTCGCACAGATGCGCTTTTGCTCTTGATTTTCGGGGACGGGGAGATAACTATAGCAGGTGAACAAGTGCTAATTCAGGTCGCCAAACCTGTGTTATCAACCTTAAGCCCCCTCGTGCGGACCCCCGCGCGGGGGGTTTTGCTTTTGGGCCGGTCTTTTATCTGATTCTGCTCGTCCCTTTCCCGTTTGCGGGCATTTTGCCGATCACCTTACGCATGCAAGGGGTTAGCGGCAATTCTTTGTGTAGCCGTCGGCGGCTCTCTACACGCATCAGTATCTGACCCACTCGGTGGTATACGCACCGGTATGGTCCTGCATCCGCAAGAGGATGGCCCGGAAGTTACCAAATTCTGAGCTAAAGGCGTTGCCTGTATGCGTGGTTACCGCAGCACTGACCCAGCTCGGGACATTGCTTTGTGCCTGCCGGACAAAGTCACCCTCGCGATTGTAGAAATTGCGGATCGCGGTTGTAGAGACTTCACGGCCACCACTGCCACTTTGGCTTCGCTTAGAAAGCTCCCAAACCTCAACGGCATCACGATACTGCCGTATTTCTGGGGTGAGACCGTCTGAGCCCAGATTAGGAACAGGTACTGACCCGCCGCCGCTCATCGGACAGTTCCAGAGCTGCAACGGCGGCTCAATCGGCCACGGCGTCACTCGTCGGATCACCTCGACCTGGGCGGCTGTGCATTCAGCTGACGGAGGAAACCCACCGGCCATGCACAAGAGGATCGCGCAGTCGATGGGGTAAGCATCCGCTATCGGCGCTGACGCCAGAGAGGCCGACGCGAAAGCTGCTGCAGCTAGGTATTTCAGTCGCATCACAGACCTCCGTTCGAGCGAGCTACCATAGGCAAACGACAGGTTACAACATAAATGAAATGTTTAATCATTCAACAATGTTTCCAGCTATCGCGCTTTTGTATCGTTCATGCCACCGGTTGCCCTGTTGGATTATGTCGGCCTGAGACTGCTGCAAACACAGCAAATAGGCATTCAGGTCGTTGAAATAACGGTCATACTCGTCCCTGACAGATAGACCGTAATGGGTGAGTGCCTGTGCGTCCTCGATGGGATCATTCGGCGTTACACACAGATGAAGCACCTGCTGCATTGAGGGTTCAAGGCCCGGCGCAGTCATCTGAGCAAGCGCAAGGATCGCCAATGATGCGATCATTTTGAGGCGTCCAATTTCAGTGCGATGGCACGCATAAGGGTAGCACGGCTAACTCCAAGTGCCTTCGCTGCTTGAGCCTGTGTCATTTTCTTTGAGGCCAGCCAGTCTTGGGCCTGACGTATCTGTGCCGGGGTCAAAAGGCGTTTGCGCCCGAACTGGCTGCCTCGGCTTCGCGCGGCTTCAAGGCCAGCTTTTGTTCGCTCCGCAATCAGATCTCGCTCAAACTGAGCAATCATCGCAAAGACGTGGAAGATCATTCTGCCCTGCGGGGTCGTCGTGTCGATCAATTCGTTCAGCGATCGGAGGCTGATGTCTCGGTCAGAAAGATTATTTGCTATCGCGATCAGCTCTTTAACGCTGCGCGCGAGCCGATCCAGGCGCCAGACAACCAGCGTATCGTTAGGAGAAAGCTTCGCCAAAAGGTTCTGCAGTTGCGGCCGGCCATTCTCATTTGCCCCGCTGCCCACCTCAGACACGATGTAGTCACACCCGGCCGCCTCAAGGGCATCGTTCTGTAGACGATGATCTTGGCCGCTTGTCGATACTCGGGAATAGCCAACTGTCGCCACGTGTGGCCTCATCAATGCTGCAGAAGTCACCCCATACTGGGCATGTCGCAAAACTCGCTTATTTGACGGATTTTGCAACACGTTTGGCGTTGCTGCATCAACGATCGTTTTTGAACATGGCCGGTATGTGGGTAGAGGGGAGGGCATCCACTGATCCGCGCTAGGTTTCTTGAGCGCGAGGTCTGGAAGGATTTGCTAAGCTGCGAAAGCAGAATAACTTTTTGGACAGGCAGATTGGTTAATTTTGCGTTTGTGCTTGACTCGGCGCAGGTAAGCTAAACTCAACTTACCGGTCAGGCAGTCTGCCTCTCGGGCTTGCCAGCTTGAGGAAAGCGGACGGTCAGGGGTCGGCGCTGCCTTGACGTGAAAAGCCCATCAGCAACATTCGTGCGAGCTGCCGCTGACGTTGCCCCCGACTTTTATCCAGCGTGAGCGAGACTCCGAGTTTGAGTTTTGCCGTTTTGGACGGGTTGGGCAACGGGGGCTGGCGCGGAGCTTTGCGGGTTGCGCAGCGTCAGGCCCCGTTGCGGGGTGAAGGTTTGGGCGAACTCGGCTGGCGTCTGCCAGCCAAGGCGTGAATGCGGGCGTTCGATGTTAGAGGTGGTCCGGGATTTTCGACCAGTTTGCCGCCTCGCTAAGCTCGGGCATGGGTTTCATGTCAGGCAGCGGCTTTCAGGTTCTGGTTGGCGGTATCATAGGCCTCAGCGGGCGTCAGCAATCCATGCGATGAGTGCGGACGTTTTTCGTTGTAATAGCTGATCCAGGCGCCGATCCCCCTGCGGGCCTCGGAACCGGTCTCAAAGGCGTTCAGGTAGACGCATTCGTATTTGAGAGAACGCCACAGCCTTTCGATCATCCGGTTGTCGATCCAGCGGCCACGGGGGGTATCTGCGAGCAACGGTATCGGCCCATGGAAACATCTCATGTCCCCTAGCGCATGCAGCTGGCCGTCATCACGTCGTCTTTCTTGCAATTGTCACACCCGTCCACGCCGGAGGATCAGAGGCGGGGAAGGATTCGAGCGAGGCTTCGAGGACCGGATCGAATTCGGCCTCTTCTTGGGACGACAGGTCCACCGTGCCTTTCTGCTCGACTGCGCGCCGGATTGGGTGGTCCGTGCGACCCCGATCCAGGCGGAACGGTATGCGAAAGGCGTTCGGGGCGTCGGCGCCGTTATAGAGGCGATGCCGCTCCTCTCCCCGCCAGGGGTTAGGCGCGGGGCGGCGCGGGGCGTCCTCACGCACGATATAGCGCCAGTCCTGCCGCTCGGCGAAGTCCACGGCGCTATCGCGGTCGGGGAATTTCAGCCGGATCGGGCGATAGGGATCGTCGCTGGAGGTATGTCCCATCAGCGGGTCGATCTGCGGCGGCCGGGACGGCTCGAACTCGAGGATCCAGTAGTTGGGCCGAGGCGCCGATGTCATCGCGGAACGGGCAGGACGGTAGATGATTGCCGTCGGCACGTCCCAGGATGGCAGATCGGTTCCGGGAATTTTCGGCGGGAATGGTGGGCGATTATGGCCGCGCATATCAGTTCTCCCGGGTGTCGGTGGATACGAGAAGGTGACGTTCGAGATCGTCGAGTTTTTCCATTCGCCTCGAATTCAGGCGAACGGCGCGTTCGGTGTTCTGCGAAGGAAAGGCAGCAGCGTGCAGGACGTCCGACCGCATCGCTATCGTGAGATCGGCGACGGCATTCATCACGCGCTCTCCGTCCCCGTCCGAGAGCGTGCCGTCAGCAAAACCGGACTGCAAGCTCTCCAGTACCTGCTCGAAGCTGGACACGACCCCTGCACTCGCGACCACAGCCAGCTTGTGGCTGAGAACACGCAGTTCATCGATCAGCTTCGCATCGTGCCTTGCGGTTTCCACGATCTCTGCGACCTTCTCGATGCAGGCCATGTAAATGTCGCATTGCTGCTGGAGGATGATGACCCTTCCTTCCTTGCGAAGCTCGAGATCGGTCTGGCGGTTGAGAAGCGCCGCGGTCAGAATGATCGTCACGACAGCGCCGAGAAAGATGAGCGTCATCTCCTGCGCGAAAGGCAGCGTGTCTTCGGCAAGATACATCGAGCGAAAAACGAAAACGATGCCGATGCCCAAGGCAGCGGCCGCAGCAGCAAATGCCAAGTCAGGCAGGCGGTTCGACATCAGCACCTCGCATTTTCGGTGTCAGGTGGCATGCACGGCGTTGCATCGGCGCGCGCCTCTGCGCCCGGGTGCCGCAGGAAGATCGGCGTCGGACCGCTGCCGAACGGATTGAAGCCGGTGTTCAGGCAACGGTCGAAGATCGTTTCGTCCCATCGGGTGAAATCGTGCTCCTCGCCGGCAAGTCGCCCGTCATCCACCACAGGGCACCTCACGCCTTTGCCGATGGGGGAGCGTCATCGAAGGCCGCACCGTCCGAACGATCCGCCTTGCGAAGCCGTAGCCCGAGGAGGATCATCATCACCCCGAAGACCGCGGCGTAGAAGCCGATCAGCCAGCCGAGCGCGAGGAAGCTTTCGACCGGGCGCGTCAGCAGCATCCAGGTCACGACGACACCGAGAACGACCGAGAGAAGGCCGCTCAGGATCAGCCAGATTTCTCCGTTGATTTCCTTTCGCAGGCGGATCGCTGCCGCAATCTCGAGGGCACCCGAGAACACGGACCAGAATGCGATGCTGGCCCAGAGGAATGTCGCAAGCACAAGCGTCGCGACAAAAGGCGAGACAACCACGACGACGCCCGAGGCGATGCCCAGAATGCCGCTGAACATCAGCCAGCCCCAGCGGTCGCCCTTGCGGATGTTACGTATCGCGGCGACGAGGCCGAACACGCCGTCGGCAAAGGCGAACGCGCCGAAGACCAGCGTGAGCGCCAGAAGCGATTCCGCAGGCATGACGAAGGCTAGCACTGCGATGATCAATGCGAGCACGCCGCGTAACACGAACGCCCACCAATTCCGGGACAAGCTACACAGCATGTCCTGCATCTTGTCGGTCGGGTTTTCAGAGGCTGTGGTCATTGGTCGATCTCCTATTCAGTTCCATGTCAGGTGTCGCAGCCGGCCTCCTCGCCGGTTAGGGCGGCGGCCACGCGTCGGCGATCCTCGATCGGCTGAGGCAGACGCTGCGTGTGAGCGATTTCCCGTTCGATGGGCGCGCGGCCTGTTGGATCTCTGACCAACCCGGCTTCGGCAAGCCTCGCGCGTAGTGTCGCGCCCGCATTTTCTGCGATCTCGGCGACCTCTGTCTCGGTCAGGCCGAAAAGGTCTGCCGTCTCCGCGATCGTGGCGTCTTCCAGGTACATCCGATACAGGACGCGGCGCTCGACCGGAGCAAGATCTGCGATAGCCCGGTGCAATGCCATGGCGATATCATGACGATCCACTTCGGTCTCGAGGTCTGTGCCGCCGTCGTCGGCGATGAGGTCCTCCAGCATCAGCACTTCGTCGGGCTGGTAGAACTCGAACATCGCCTGATCCGCCTCGGTCGGATCCTCCGCCGGGGCCTCGGGTTCCGCCTCGATGGAGGCGGCATCCTCAGGCACGGCGCGGCGGGCGGCGCGGGATTCTTCCTCGATGGTCTCAAAAGCCAGCCGTTTCAGCCAGTCGCCGACGGAAAACTCCGAAGGCCGATCCTCGAAGCGGGCCAGCCCCTTGAGGATCGTCGCATCGACGATATCGCCAACGCTCAGGTAGCCAGCCGGCACAGACCCGCTACACTCGAGATAGGTCAACTCGCGCCTGACGGTATCGTAGACCGTATCGAGATGATCCTCGATCAGGTCGAAGAAGAGCTGGCGCCGGTCCGCTTCCGCCGCATCCCGCGCGGGCGGCAGCGGGGCGCCGATCCGGCGCCGGCGGGCGGGACGCTTGTATTCAGGCTCGTGCTTGAGGCGCGCCACATGCCTATCGACCTGGTGGCGCAGGTCGGCAAAGGCCTTGCGCAGGACAGGCTCGATCTCGAATCCCTCTTCCCGCGCCGCGATCACGCCCGACGGCAGTTGCAGGCGCAGGCTGACTTTGATGCGCTTCTTGCCCCTCGTCTGCGAGGCAACGACTTCGAGCCGGACCAGATCCTCGCGAAAGCGCGCAAGGTGCGGTTCAAGTTGCCGCACTTCTTCCTCGATGACCTCAGGCGCGCGCTGTTGGCCGTGCCGGTCGAGATTGCGGAATGATCTAATGACGTTCATGCCGTGGACCTTCCTATAACTCTCCGAAGAGATGGTCCGGCGCGACCGATATCGCGCCGGGCCAGTCTTTTGCGCTGTCACTCGGCGGACTTGTCGTCCTTGGACTGCACCTCATCCCCAAAGCTGGGCTTCGGAACGTCCGTGTTGTTTTCGGCAACTTCGCTGGGCTCCTCGATCCCGGCCTTGGCCTGATCGTCCGGGCTGTCGTCACCGGTGTCCTTTACGATCTTTTCGAACACGACCCTCTGTTCGTCTTCCGACCAGGCGACGCGGACCTTGTCACCATCCTCGATCCGCCCGGAGAGCATCTCGCGGGCCAACTCGGTCTCCAACTGCGACCGGATCAGCCGGCGCAACTCGCGGGCGCCGAATTCGGGGCGGAAGCCGACCGCGCCGAAGTGATCCACGACGCTCACGTCGAATTCGAGTTCGACGCCCTGGGTAAGGGCGGTCCGCTTCACCCGGTTGAGCTGCAACTCGACGATCTGGCGGATCTCCGACTGATTCAGCGAATGAAAGACGATGATCTCGTCGATCCGGTTGATGAACTCTGGCCGGAAATGACCGCGCAACACCTCCATCAGTTCGGATTTCTGCTTGGCCTCGTCGAACTCACTGCTGCCGCGTTTCGTGAGGTTGCGCTGGATGATGTCCGAACCGAGGTTCGAGGTGGCGATGATGATGGTGTTGGTGAAGTCCACCACGCGGCCCTTGCCATCTGTCAGGCGGCCATCGTCGAACACCTGAAGCAGGATGTTGTAGACATCGGGATGCGCCTTTTCGATCTCGTCGAGCAGCACGACCGAGTAGGGCCGACGGCGCACCTTCTCCGTCAGCTGCCCGCCTTCGTCGTATCCGACGTAGCCCGGAGGTGCGCCGACCAACCGGGCAACCGAGTGGCGCTCGCCATACTCCGACATGTCGATACGGATCAGCGCATCCTGGTCGCCGAAGATCACCTCCGCGAGCGTCTTGGCCAGTTCCGTCTTGCCAACCCCGGTTGGCCCGAGAAACAGGAAGGTCGCAGTCGGACCGGAACCATCGCGCAGACCCGCACGCGCCAGCCGCACCGCATCGGCCACGGCGCGGATCGCTTCTTCCTGGCCGATGACGCGCTCGTGCAGCTTCTCCTCGAGCTTGAGGAGCTTGTCCTTCTCCTCGGCGGTCAGGTCCGTGACCGGAACGCCGGTGATCTTGGAGACGATCTGCGCGACGTGATCGGCGCGCACCTCGGCGGTCGCCGAAGCCTGATCGCGCTTCCAGATCTCCAGAAGCTCGTCAAGCTCCTTCTGCTTCTGCTCGAGTTCCTTCTTCAGTTCCGCTGCTCGGTCGAATTGCTTGCGGGCTGCGGCATAGTCCTGTTCGCGCTTGATCTGCGCGACCTCGGCTTCGAGCTCCTGCACGTCCACGGGCCGCGCAGTGGCCGAGATCTTCACCCGCGCCGCGGCCTGGTCGATCAGGTCGATCGCCTTGTCGGGCATGAAGCGACCGGTGATATAGCGATCCGAAAGCTCCGCGGCGGCGATGATCGCCTCGTCGGTGATCGTCACCTTGTGGTGGCTTTCGAGCGTGTCGCGCAGCCCGCGCAGAATCATGATCGTCTGTGCGACTGTGGGCTCGTCCACATAAACCGGCTGGAACCGTCGCTCGAGCGCCGCGTCCTTCTCGATGTATTTCTGGTACTCGTTGAGCGTCGTCGCGCCGATCAGGTTCAGCTCGCCCCGCGCCAGCGCCGGCTTGAAGGTGTTGGCGATGTCGAGACCACCTTCGCCACCGCCCTGGCCGGCGCCGACGATGGTGTGCATCTCGTCGATGAACAGGATCAGGCTGTCCTTCTCCTCGGTGATCTCCTTGAGGATCTTCTGGACTCGCTCCTCGAACTCGCCGCGATACTTCGACCCGGCCACCATCGAGTTGATGTTGAGCTCGACCAGCCGCTTGTCGCGCAGCGCCTCGGGCACTTCGCCCGCGACGATCCGTTGTGCAAGTCCCTCGACGATGGCGGTCTTGCCCACGCCGGGCTCGCCGATCAGCACCGGGTTGTTCTTTTTCCGGCGGGCCAGCACTTCGATCGTCGTCTCGATCTCGCGGGCGCGGCCGATGACGGGATCGAGCTTGCCATCGCGGGCGAGCTTCGTCAGGTCACGGCTGAACTGGTCGAGATCGGGGGTGTTCGACGGAGTCTCGACGCGGCCTTCCTCGGCTCCCTTGCCGACCACCTTCGTCACCTGCTGACGCAGCGCCTGCGGCGTCAACCCCAGCTTGCGCAGCATCGCCGCCGCGAGGCCTTCGCCCTCTTCGGCGAGCCCGATCAGCAGATGTTCCGGCCCGACATAGGAATGGCCAAGCTCGTTCGAGGCGATGAAGGCCCGGTTCAGCGCGTCCTTGAGACGCGGGCTGACACCGATTTCGCCTTCCGCCTTGGCGTCTCCACGCTTCGCTTCCTTCTCGATCTGGCGCCGCAGATCGTCCACATCGACCTTGAACTGTTCCAGGATCGTCTTGACGACGTCAGACGAGGTCAATGCCAGAAGCAGATGTTCGGTATCGACCTCGCTGCGCCCGAATTCCCCGGCCTTCTGTGCTGCATCCTGCAGCAGCTTGTTGCCCTGCTCGCTCAGCCGGTCGGCGATGGTGCGTCCGCCGCCGCGCCGCGATCCACGCCGCGGCGCGCCCTCGCCGACAGTGGCATCGGCGACAGCGTCATCTCCACCACCCACAGAGCTTAGCGTGCCGCCTCGCAGCGGACTGTCACCAAAGAGGCTGCCGAAACCGCTCTCGCCGAAGAATTCGTCAAGAAGGGAACGCCGTCCGAACAGGGACTCCAGCGGCGAGGCGCTGCGCCCCGACCGGCGCGCCATTTCGCTGTAATGCTGGTCGCAAAGCTCCATGTTCTGAACCCTGCCGTTCACCGAGGCGCGCACGCGCGCCGTCGCCGGGCGACCGCAAATATCGCAAGCTCCGTTTGCCATTCGTCTTCTCCGTTTCTTTATCCAGTCAGGGTTGTCCGCCGATCATCTGCGCCAGTGACAGTGTTACGCAGCGACCGCTTCCGTTCTTTTCACCTTGGACCCAATTGCCACAAGATCGGGCTCGTCCAGTGTCTCTCGTTGCAGGAGATCCTGCGCCGATTGCTCGAGAAGATCCAGTCTTCCTTTCCATACCGATTTGCTCCCTCTAGCGTGAGTGCTGCGCACGTATGCGTTCGAGAAGTGCGAGAAGAACACGCCTCTCGTCGACTGATAGGTCCGGTAAGATGTCTTCCTTCAACGCCGCTCGTCAGGCGTCTAGTTCTCGCAAGCTTTTCTGCGTCTTTCTCGTCGGCACAACGGTCTGCGACCGCCGATCATTCGGTGACGGCGACCGCTCAACCCAGCCCCCGCACCATGCGGTCCACGAGTTGCCCGGCTGTCGCACTGCCGACTTCCAGCCGCGCCGTGAGGTCGCTGATCGCGAGGCCCGGGCACTCGTCCACATGGTCGGCTGCCATCCACGACTGTCGCGTCAGACCGGTCTCACGCCTTTCATCGTCGATCCGCTGCTGGATGTGCTGGGCGACCCGATGGATCGTCGTCCCGATCAACGCATGGTCGGATGCAATCATCATTTGACCTCCAAGGATCTGTTGGCCGTCGCGAAGCTCCATCAGACGCCGCTGGAGATTGAAATGCTAGCATAAATTATACCTGCGTGGTATCCTTGTGAGCGTAGAATCGAAAAGGTTTCGGGATCGATATCTCTTGCCGTGGCGATGGAACCGCGAAAGCAGTGTTTTCCTGCACGACGTCGTTGAGCCACAGGAGACCAGCAATGCTCTATCCAACATATCTACGCCGCAGCGACCCCTTTGCGCTGATGCGCTCCATGATGCGCGATCTCGACCGCGGTTTCTGGCCGTCGCCGTCTCGTGCGGCATTCCCGACAGTGAATGTCTGGCAGGATGCGGAAGCCGTCGCCATTACTACCGAACTTCCTGCCATCGAGCCGGGCGATATCGAGATCGCGGTCAAGGACAACGTCCTGACGATTTCGGGCGAACGAACGGCGTCCGAGGTGTCCGAGGGCGCGCGCTGGCACCGCAGAGAGCGCGGGTATGGCAAGTTTTCTCGCGCGATCCGTCTGCCCTTCGCGGCCTCGGATGACAAGGTCGAGGCGAAGATGGCGAACGGCGTACTGCGGGTCGTCATCTCCCGGCCTGAGGAGGAGAAGCCGAAGAGAGTTGAGATCAGGGCAGCCTGAGAGGAGCTGGAACGATGAGCACCGACATCACGCAAGCCACCGAAAAGACGCCGACCGACGCGCCCGAGACCGCCGGCGGCGGCCGCATCTACCGCCCGCTGACCGATATTGCCGAGACCGATCAGGGTGTCTCCATGATGTTCGAAATGCCTGGGGTCGCCGCCGATGCGGTCGAAATCACACTCGAAAACCGCGTGCTGACGAGCCGCGGCAAGGTTGATCCGATGCGACCAGAAAACCTGGAACTTGCCTATGCCCAATATGGCGAGGGTGATTTCGAGAGGGCCTTCACGCTTTCCGAGGACTTCGACCCCGACAGGATCGAAGCCGAGATGCGCGGAGGCGTCCTCACTTTGACGCTCCCCCTTAGCCCCTGAGGCGCAGCCGAAAAGGATCGCCGTCAAGGGCGCCTGAAAACCGAAGGAGACCATATCATGCAGATCAAGGACCTGATAACCTGGGCGCACAAGAACGGCTCGCCAGACGCCAAGATCAGCGAAGACAACTCGATCGCGACGCTCCAGCGCGAAATGAACCATGTGTTCGAGAACTTCTGGAACCGGGTCGGTCATTTCGAATGGCCCTTTGGCAGCGGCGAAGCGAAATCCGACGTGGTCGAGACCGACAAGGCGATCGAAGTATCGATCGAGCTGCCGGGCATGGAGATGAAAGACATCGAGGTGACGGTCAACGATGACATGTTGACTGTGAAGGGGGAGAAGAAGATCGAGCGCCAGGAGGAGAAAAAGGGGTATTACCTGTCCGAGCGCAGCTACGGCGCGATCTACCGGACAATCCCGCTCCCCCCCGGTGTGGATGGCGAAAAGGCGCAAGCCTCCTTCAAGAACGGGGTTCTGACGATCAAGCTGCCCCAGACTCCCGAGGCGCAAGCCAAGGTCAGGAAAATCGCGGTCAAGGAGGCCTGAGCCGGGCATTGATCGTGCCAACTCTGCGGCGAAACCGCCGTAGAATCAATCACAGCCGAAAGGAACAGACTGATGAAACTCAGGAATCTTTACGCGGGAACAGCTTTGGCCCTGCTGATTGTCAGCGCCGGCCCTTCCTGGTCTCAGGATACGGCTCAGGCGGAAGCTGAAGCGCAGGCGGTCAACCGGGAGCAGGTCGAAGAGAGCGTGACCGCCGAAACCGATTCACAGCTCGCCGATAAACGCACCGCCGTGATCCAGGAGGCGGTCGACGCGCTCCATGAAACGAACGCTGCGATCGCCGCGATCGAGAAGGGCGATATAGATGCGGCGATTGCTGCGCTCGCGTTGGCCACGGGGAAGCTCGAGACCGTCCTCGCGCGTGAACCGGATCTCGCTTTGGCGCCCGTACGGATCGATCATGTCACCTATGACGTTCTGGGCAGCGTCGAAGCCGTCCGAGGACTCGGCAAACAGATCGCGGACTTGGTCGACGATGGGAAGTTCCAGGAAGCGAGACCGCTGCTGAGCGGGTTCGCGTCCGAGGTTGTCATCCGGACAACCAGCCTTCCGCTTGCGACCTATCCCGACGCGATCCTTGCAGCGACGGCACTGCTTGATGACGGAAAGACCGACGAAGCGATGACGGTACTCAACGCCGCACTGAGCACCCAGGTGGTGACCGACATAGTGATCGCCCTGCCTCCGCTCAGAGCCGTAGCGATGATCGAGAAGGCCAAAGCTCTGCTCAATGACGACGGTGAGGCGGCGAACGACAAAGCCGCTACTGAAGATGCCGATCTGACGGCCGCCGACTATGTTGAGGCGACACGCCAGGAACTCGAAATCGCCGAAGCGCTCGGCTACGGCCGCGAAAGCGATTTCGAGGATCTGCATGAGGCGCTGGATGAGTTGGACCGTCAGATTGAGGCGCAGGAGGATACCGGAGGGATCTTTGAGGCTCTGTTGCACAAATCCCGTGAGGGATTCATCTTGTGAATCCAGTGTGGTAGCTGTGATTCATGACCAGACCCAAGCCCCCGACCTACAAGACCAGGAACTGGCCAGCCTATAACGAAGCGCTCAAGCGCCGCGGCTCGCTGACGATCTGGTTTGACCCCGAGATGAGTTGGGATGCCGCGCCGTCAGGCAGGCGTGGCCGCCAGCAGAGCTACAGCGATGCCGCGATCCAGACGTGCCTGTCGATGAAGGTGTTGTTCGGCATGGCCTTGCGGCAGACGACCGGGTTCGTCGAGAGCTTGCTGCGGCTGGTCGGCCTGAACTGGGCAGTGCCGGATTTCAGCACGCTGTCCCGCCGTCAGAAGACCCTCGCCGTGAACATCCCGTATCGTGGTTCCAAAGGGCCGTTGCACCTGCTGATAGACAGCACCGGCATCAAGGTCGAGGGCGAAGGCGAGTGGCATGCGCGCAAGCACGGTGGCCCGAAGCGGCGTGTCTGGCGCAAGATTCATCTCGGGATCGACGAGCAAACGCTGGAGGTCAGGGCTGTCGAGGTCACCGGGAGCCACATCGGTGATGCGCCCGTTCTGCCCGATCTTCTCAGTCAAATCCCGGAGGACCAGGAGATCGGCAGCGTCACCGCCGACGGCGCTTACGACACGCGCAAATGCCACGATGCGATCGCCGACCGCAGCGCTCATGCCGTCATCCCGCCCCGCAAGAACGCGAAGCCCTGGAAAGCTATCACAGCCGGAGCCATGGCCCGAAACGAAGCCCTTCGCGCCGCGAAATATCTGGGGCGCACCCTCTGGCGACGATGGAGCGGATATCACCGCCGAAGCCGCATCGAAACAAAGATGCATTGTGTGAAACTGCTGGGCCAGCGCCTCATGGCGCGGGACTTCGACCGCCAGGTCGCCGAACTCCAGGTCCGTATCGCTGTCCTGAACGGTTACACCGCGCTCGGCATACCCGTCACGGAAGCTGTGGGATAAGTCCGTCCGGGGAAGGGGGAACCTCGGCCATCACCCGATTTGTGCAACAGAGTCGTTTTGACCTCGATTTTTGCACCAGGGCCATGGCATTTCCGTTTCTAAAATCGCTGCTACGATAAGCGCGCTATTTTACTCTTTGACTCGGGAGCCGCTCGCCAGGTGACGACAGTTCTTGCGACAATACTGGCTGTTTTTGGCGCCTTGGCAGTCGCCTATTGCGTCTGGGCCGCGATTGCATCGGCGCGCACACCACAGGGTGCAGCCGCTTGGGTCGTCTTTCTCGTTTCATCGCCGTGGTTCGGCGTTCCAGCCTTCCTTGTGCTCGGTCGCCGCAAAGTCCGCGACTATCGCGCGGCATGGCGAGAAAGCCATGACCTGTTCAGCATACAAGATACCGAAGCGAGCAGAGGCACCCTCCCGTTTGAACGGGAGAAAACGCTGCGCGCGCTCGAACGCATCGGGGGACTGCCCTTTACCGGCGGAAATGAGGTCCGGCTGCTGATCGACGGCGGCGCGACCTTCGATGCCATCTGCGCAGTGGTCGACAGCGCGCGCGAAAGCGTATGTGTGCAGTTCTACATCATACGAGACGACGGGCTTGGACGGCGCTTGGCGGATCACCTCGTTGCTGCCGCCGCGCGCGGCGTGAAGGTCCGCGTGATGTATGACGGGGTGGGCAGCCAGAAACTGCCGGAGGCCTGGGCCGCCAGATTGCGCGACGCCGGTGTCGCCGTGCTGAACCCGGATCACTCCAGAGGTCCAACATCGCGGTTGGAGATCAACTTTCGTAATCATCGCAAAACGGTTGTCGTCGACGGTGACGTGGCCTTTGTCGGCGGGCACAACGTGGGCGACGAATATCTCGGCCTTGACCCGCAGTTCGGCCGTTGGAGAGACACACATGTCGAGATCCGGGGGCCGGTCGCGGGGCAGATACAAGCCGTTTTCGCGGAGGACTGGCATTGGGCCAGCGGCGAGTCCCTGACGGACGATTTGCCATGGGAGGCGGGTGACGCGACGGACCCGGAAAACGCGACGCTTGCAGCCCTAGTGCCAACGGGGCCCGGAGACCCGATCGACAGCGGTAGCCTGATGTTCTTCACCGCGATCACGGCTGCCCGGGACAGGATCTGGATCGCCTCGCCCTATTTCGTACCGGACACCGACATCATGTCCGCGCTCGTCTCTGCGGCCCTTGCAGGTCGGGATGTGCGGATTCTGCTCCCCTCCACGATCGACCATTATCTGCCGTGGCTCGCTTCGCACGCCTATTTCGACGAATTGCGTGCAACAGGCGTGCGGTTCTTCCGCTATTGCGACGGCTTTTTGCACCAGAAGGTCATTCTCGTGGATGACGATCTGGCAGCGGTCGGGACCGCGAACCTCGACAACCGTTCCTTCCGGCTCAATTTCGAGAGCATGGTCTTCGTCGCAGACGGGGCCTTTGCGTCCGACGTGGAGCGCATGCTGTCTGACGACTTTGTACAGAGCGATGAACTGATCAGCGCGCTTGTCGATCAGCCGCTTCACATCCGGATCAGTTCGCCTCTTGCGCGGCTTTGGGCACCGCTTCTTTGAGAGTAATGAGGATTGTCAGCTACAACATACGAAAGGCTGGAAGCGCTAGCCCAAATGCGACAATGGTTGCCGGGAGAGTTTCT